>Ga0180215_1000222_pt1 | contig 82060 bp, 69 predicted proteins | sample eDN3rd37CBELigBY_FD_128871 | JGI IMG/M metagenome (GOLD analysis project Ga0180215, IMG submission 128871) | Enriched backyard soil microbial communities from Emeryville, California, USA - eDNA 3rd pass 37_C BE-Lig BY (version 2) (version 2) | ecosystem: Environmental > Terrestrial > Soil >...
CTGCGCCTTGACCAGGCCGAGGATCTCGGTGCGGAAGTCCTCACGACGGTCCGACCAGCGCAGGCCGCCGCGGGCGACGTAGCCGAACCGCAGGTGCACACCCTCCACCCGCGGGGAGTACACGAAGATCTCGAACTTCGGTCGCGGCAACGGCAGTTCGTCGATCAGACCGGGATCGAGCTTGAACGACAGCACATCCCGGCGGCGCGCGGAGCCCTCGCGGGTGACGAAGTAGTTGGTGCGCAGCGTGGCCTGGATCATCGACGCGAACGCCCGTAACACCCGGTCGGTATCGAGGCTGACCAGCGCGTCGATGTCGGCGGTCACCGCGGCCGCGGCGGCCTGGGCGTCGCGTCGCTTGGCGCCGTCGCCGTCGTCGGGGTGGAACAACGCTTCGAACAGTTCGACCAGCGACCGCGCCGTCGTAGCGTTGTCGTTGAGCACCGTCTCGATGTGCGCCTGGCTGTACGGGAATCCGGCCTGGCGCAGGTATTTCGCGTAGGCGCGCAGCACCGCCACCTGCTGCCAGTCCAGTCCGGCGCGCATCACCAGCTCGTTGAACCGGTCGATCTCGGCGCGGCCCTGCCAGATCGCGGTCAGCGCGTCGGCGAACCGTGCCGACGTGGCGTCGCGTTCCTCGGCGGAGGTGATCCGCGGGATCGACTGGTGCGGTGAGATCTTGAACTGGTAGATCGACACGCACAGCCCGTCGGGTCGGGTCACCGTGAACGGGCGTTCCTCGAGCACCACGACGCCCATCGACTGCAGCATCGGCAGCAGGTCGCTCAGCGACGCCGAGTGCCCGCCCAGGAACAGGGTCAGCTGTGCGGTGCCCTCCTCGAGGTCGACGAGGACGGGTCTTATCGAACCCTGTTGCAGCTTTTCGATGATCGCGATGTGGGCGATGGCGTCCGACGGGGCGACGGCCTGCTTGTAGGTCTCCGGGAACGCCGTCGCGTAGTGCTGGGCGGTGCGCTGGCCGATGGCCCCGGTCTTGACCGCACCGATCAGCCGGTCGCCCCAGGTGCGTGCGGCCTCGGTGAGCAGGTCCTGGATCCGTGACTCGTTGGTCTCGCTGAGGTCGATGTCGCGGGCCCGGGTGCCGTCGGGCATGCGCACGGTGAAGTGCACGACGGCCCAGGGTGATTCGCTGACCCGCGCGGTGTACTCGATGCTCTCGCCGCCGAGTTCGCGCACCAGGATGTCCTGCATCTCCAGCCGCACCCCGGTGGTGTAGCGGTCACGCGGCAGGTACACCAGGCAGGACACGAAGTGTGCCAGCGAGTCGGCGCGCATGAACAGCAGGGTGCGCCGGCGCGAGCCCAGGTCGACCACGGCCTTGACCATGTCGAGCAGGTCGCGCGCCGACAGCGCGAACAGTTCCGAGCGCGGGATGGTCTGGATGATGTCGAGCAGCAGTTGGCCCGGGTGGCTGGGGTCGCGCCGCGACATCTCCAGCGCCTCCCGCACCTGCCGTGAGATCAGCGGGATCTCAAGCACGTTGGCGTTCATCGCCGACACCGTGAACAACCCGACGAAGCGGTGCTCGACCGCGTCGTCGGGGTGCTGCTCACGTACCACGACGATGTACGGGTAGGCGCCGTAGCGCAGGTAGCTCGGGATGGTGGCCTGCGCCAGCACCAGCAGTTCGTCGTCGCCGGTGAGCTGGGGCAGCACGTCCTGGCGCAGCCGCAGCACGCCGAGCCGGCTGGCCGGGTCCACCGCGGCGTGGCCGTCGTGCACCCGGCAGCGCTGGTAGCCGAGCAGCACGAAGTGCCCGTCGGCCAGCCAGCGCAGCAGCGCGGCGACGTCGGCGCGGTCCGGGCCGCGGAACCGCTCCCCGGTGTCGGTGTCGAGGTCACGGGCCAGCCCGAGCAGCGCCGCCCCCAGCGCCTCGGTGTCCAGGGCGACGTGGCGGGCGTCGGCGAGCACGCTGGGCAGCAGCTGCACCACCTGGCGCACCGCCGCGGCGTCGTAGGTGGGCGCCAGCTGCACGTGGATCCAGGCCTCGTCGACCCCGTCGTGCATCCCGGCGGCGTCGGCGACCGGGGTGGCGTCGAGCAGCTCGCCGGCCCGCGCCCGGTGCACGCGTAGCACCGGGTTCATGATCGCGGTGTAGGCCACCCCGAACCGGTGCAGCAGCACCGTCACCGAGTCCATCACCATCGCGGTCTGGTCGGTGACGATCTGCAGGGCGGGGCCGATGCCTTCCGGGTCGTCGGCGGGGTACACCGCCACCCGGGTGTCGCCGAACGGGCGGAACGCGGCGAGCCTGTGCTGCGCGGCGATCAGCCCCGGCGTGACCGCCCGGCCCGCCGCCGCGGCCAACGGCATCGTGACCGTGGCGTCGGCGGTGGGCGCGTCGGCGTGCGGACCCCGATAGGTCTCCAGATAGGCACGCGTCAGGCGGGCCGTGGTCTGGCCATCGAGTACCGGCCCGACCGGGCCGGCCTCCGCCCTCGTTGGTCCCCCGACAGATCCCGGATCAACCGACATGCGACGCTCCTGACCTCTAGGCGCGCGGACCGTCCGTCGTTGGATGGCGCCGCTGCCCGGTGCGGGAGCGACGCCGCGGCCCGCAGCATGACCTTATAAGTCTCGGCGTGCGCGAGGTCCCTGCCTCGCCGGATCAGTCGCGGGTGAGCTTGCGGTAGGTCACCCGGTGCGGCCGGGCCGCCTCGGCGCCGAGCCGCTCGACCTTGTTCTGCTCGTAGGCCCCGAAGTTGCCCTCGAACCAGAACCACTTCGCCGGATTGTCGTCGTCGCCCTCCCACGCCAGGATGTGCGTGCAGGTGCGGTCCAGGAACCAGCGGTCGTGGCTGATGACCACGGCGCAGCCGGGGAAGTTCTCCAGCGCGTTCTCCAGCGACCCGAGGGTCTCGACGTCCAGGTCGTTGGTCGGCTCGTCGAGCAGGATCAGGTTGCCGCCCTCCTTGAGGGTCAGCGCCAGGTTCAGCCGGTTGCGCTCACCACCGGAGAGCACGCCGGCCGGCTTCTGCTGATCCGGGCCCTTGAAGCCGAACGCCGACACGTAGGCGCGCGACGGGATCTCGTTCTGGCCGACCTCGATGTAGTCCAGCCCGTCGGAGACCACCTCCCACACCGTCTTCTTCGGGTCGATGCCGGCGCGGTTCTGGTCGACGTAGCTCAGCTTGACCGTCTCGCCGATGCGCACGGTGCCGCTGTCGGGCTGCTCCAGGCCGACGATGGTCTTGAACAGCGTGGTCTTGCCGACGCCGTTGGGGCCGATGACGCCGACGATGCCGTTGCGCGGCAGCGTGAACGACAGGTCCTTGATCAGCTGGCGGCCGTTGAAGCCCTTGTCGAGGTGCTCGACCTCGACCACCACGTTGCCCAGTCGCGGCGGCGTGGGGATCTGGATCTCCTCGAAGTCGAGCTTGCGGGTCTTCTCCGCCTCGGCGGCCATCTCCTCGTAGCGCTGCAGGCGGGCCTTGCTCTTGGCCTGCCGGGCCTTGGCGCCCGAACGCACCCAGGCCAACTCCTCCTTCAGCCGCTTCTGCAGCTTCTGGTCCTTCTTGCCCTGCACCTCGAGGCGCTCGGCCTTCTTCTCCAGATAGGTCGAGTAGTTGCCCTCGTAGGGGTAGGCGCGGCCGCGGTCGAGTTCGAGGATCCACTCGGCGACGTTGTCCAGGAAGTACCGGTCGTGGGTGACCGCCAGGATCGCGCCCTTGTACTCGGCGAGGTGCTGCTCGAGCCACTGCACGCTCTCGGCGTCGAGGTGGTTGGTGGGCTCGTCGAGCAGCAGCAGGTCGGGCTTGGACAACAGCAGCTTGCACAGCGCCACGCGGCGGCGCTCACCACCGGACAGGTGGGTGACCGGCTCGTCGGGCGGCGGGCAGCGCAGCGCGTCCATGGCCTGCTCGAGCTGGGAGTCGATGTCCCAGGCGTCGGCCGCGTCGAGCTCCTCCTGGAGCTTGCCCATCTCCTCCATGAGCTCGTCGGAGTAGTCGGTGGCCATCAGCTCGGCCACCTCGTTGTACCGGTTGAGCTTGGCCTTGATGGCCACGCCGGCCTCGACGTTCTCGCGGACGGTCTTGGTCTCGTCCAGCGGCGGCTCCTGCTGCAGGATGCCGACCGTCGCGCCGGGCTGCAGGAACGCCTCACCGTTGTTGGGCTGGTCCAGTCCGGCCATGATCCGCAAGACGCTCGACTTGCCGGCCCCGTTGGGACCGACGACGCCGATCTTCGCGCCCGGAAGGAAGTTCAGGCTGACGTCGTCGAGGATGACCTTGTCGCCGTGCGCCTTGCGGACCTTCCGCATCGTGTAGATGAATTCGGCCATGCCGTTGATGTGCCTTTCAGAAATTGCGAGTCTGAGAAAAGGTAATGCTCGCGGACCATCGTAGGCGTGGCCTCTCGACGGTGCGCTAGGCCGTCAGGGGCAGCGCGCCGCTGGACTGGTCCGCGACATGATCAGCACCGCCGTCGGTGTCCCCGTCGGTGGCCTCGTCGAGGTCCTCGGCGCCGTCCCCGGCATCCGGGACCGGCGCCGGGGCCTGGTCGTCCTCCGGGCGGGACCGCACCAGGCGGGCGCCGCAGCGGTTCAGGTCCGGCCCCACCGAGGTGGCCCGCACCTCGACCGAGGAGCGCCGGTTGCCGTCCCGGTCCTCGTACTCACTGGTGTAGACGTGGCCGATGACGATGACGGGGTCACCCTTGACGAGGGCCGCGCTGGCGTTCGCCACCGCCCGACCCCAGCAGCTGACTGTGACGAACAACGAATTTCCCGGCTCCCATGTTCCCTCGGCGGTGCGCCGCCGCGAGTTGCTGGCCAGCCGGAACCGCAGCACCTCCTGATCGCCCACCCGCCGGTGGATCGGGTCGGACACGATGTTGCCCACGATGGTGATCCCGGTCTCGAACATGACTCCTCCAGTTGTTTTCCGAACGTGCCGACGCCGTGCGGCGCCGGTGACACGTCCATTGACCGTGGGAGCACCGACAGCGGACCCGCGTGGAACGCCGGGGCGGCCCAGACTGTGGATGAAGTCGGCGTTGGGGATAACCGGGTTACTGCCGGCCCTGCGCGTCGCGGCGGGCCAGCTCGGCCAGCATCGCGTTGTAGGCGGCCAGATCCGCGTCCTCGTCGCGGTCGGCGGCCCGGTCGAGCCGTTTGGCGGTGCGCTCGTCGTTGCGCCGCCACTGGATCAGCAGCGCGGCCATCACCAGCACCAGCGGGAACTCACCGGCGGCCCAGGCGATGCCGCCGCCGGTCTTCTGGTCGTCGAGCAGGTCGATGTCCCAGGGCAGCTGCAGCGACCGGTAGAACGGCTCGGCCAGCACCGTCTGCATCCCCATCAGCACGACGCCGAAGAACGCGTGCAGCGGCAGCGACGCGAACACCATCGCGAGTTTGCCCAGCTGCGGCAGCTGCCGCGGTGACGGGTCGATGCCGATCACCACCCAGTAGAAGAAGTAGCCGCTCATCAGGAAGTGCAGGTTCATCAGCACGTGGGCGGCGTGGTTGTCGGCCGCGGCCTCGAACAGCCCGCCGAAGTACAGCCCGTAGAACCCGGCGACGAACATCACCGTCGCGACGACCGGCTGGGTGACCAGCCGCGAGTACCAGGAGTGCAGACCCGCCAGGATCCACTCCCGCGGCCCGGGCGGCTCACCGCGGCCGGCGGGCGGCAGCACCCGCAGCGCCAGCGTCATGGGCGCGCCGAGTGCCAGCAGGATCGGCACCAGCATGGACAGGAACATGTGGCCGATCATGTGGATCGAGAACATCACCGGCATGTACCGGCCGATGCCCGACGACGTCGCGATCAGCAGCGCCGCACACCCGCACAGCCAGCCGATGGTGCGGCCCACCGGCCAGGTGTCGCCGCGTTTGTGCAGCCGCCGCACCCCGACCAGGTACACGACCGCGAACACGATCGCGGCGGTGCCGAAGATCAGGTCGAAGCGCCAGTCCAGCAGCAGCCGGGTCACGGTCGGCGGGCCGGCGATGTCGTAGCCGATGGCCACCTCCACCGGGCTCGGCTGCACCGGCCGCGGCGGTGGCGGGGTGCGGCCCAGCCCGACGGCGATGCCGAACGTCGCGCCGAACAGCACCGCCTCGGTCAGCGCCAGCCGGATCAACGGCCCGCGCGCCTGCGGATCGGCCTTCAGCGCGGCCAGCCCGGAGCGGCGCTGACCCCAGCCCAACGCGCCGAGCAGCACCAGCGCGGCGGTCTTGGCGACGACCAACCAGCCGTACTCGGTGCTCAGCAGTTCCGAGGGCGCGACGCGGACCAGCGCGTTGATCACCCCGCTGACCGCCATCGTGACGAAGCACCAGAACGCCACTTTGGAGAACCGGCGCGCGGCCAGGTCGGCGTGGCCACCGCCGCGCAGCGCGTGCACCAGCAGCGCGAGCAGCCCGCCGGCCCACAGCGCGCCCGCCACCAGGTGGTACAGCAGGCTGTTGGTGGCCAGGTCGTGGTCGCCGCCGCTGGAGGAGTGCCCGGTCAGCACCAGCGGCATCAGCGTCAGCAGCGACCCGGCCAGCAGCGCCGGTGTCCACCCCCACCGCAGCACCGGCAGGCTGGCCACGGTGACGGCGGCGGCCAGAAACGCCGTCCACCGCCACGCTCCCGCGGTCTCGACCAGGCTGGCGGCCGACCAGATGGCGGCGGGGTCGAGGTTGTCCAGCAGGGGCTGGCCGGACACGTCCGACACCGTCAGCGGCACCAGCAGCGCCGCGCACACCGTCCACACCGCCGAGGCGCCGGTGCCCAGCCGCAGCGCCCGGTAGCCGTCGGCGTCGAGCACCCCGTTGTCCTGCGGCGGGGTGAAGAACGCGGCGAACAGGAAGGAGCCGACGGCGACGACGGCGGCGATCTCCCCGGCAGCCCGCACGAACGGCAGCCCGTAGGTGGTCACCGGACCGGGGTTGGGCAGCCCGGTGGCGGTCAGCGCGTCGGCCAGTGACAGGGCGGCGATCCCCGCGGCGACGGCACCGGCCAGCACCGCCACACCGACGAGCACCGCCCACACCGCACCGCTGCGGGTGGTGTGCACGCTCGGCGCCGCAGAGGTCATGGCGATTAGCGTATGGCGTGCGCGCCCGATGCCCGAATCGCCAAGTGGGCTGGTGTAATCGCCGTCACTGCGCGCGGGCGGCCCGGCGCGCCCGCTCGCGGGCGAAGAACTGCTCCAGCGAGATCCGCTCCACCTGATCCATGTCGCGCAGGATCGCCCGCAGCTCGTTGCGGAACGCCAGCCGTCGCTCGGCGAGGTCGGGCGCGGGTTCGAGCAGATGCTGGTCGGCGGCCACCTGCCGGGCGGTCGCGAACAGCAGCGCCGACACCGACTCGTTGTTGCGGACCCGGTTCTGGGCGACGTACTGGTTGCCCAGCCCCAGCGCCCGGTTCGTCAGCTCCTTCTCGTCGAGCTGGGCGGGGGCGTCGCGCAGCGCCTCGGCGACGATCCAGTACGCCTCGAAGAACGGCCTCAGCATCGCCCCGGCCAGCAGTGGCGACTTGACCCGCAGCAGCTCGTTGACCTGTTCCTCGCCGCCGACCACCCGGGCCTGCCAGTCGTCGGTCCAGGACAGCTCCTCGGCGACGTGTTCGCGGAACTCCGCCGAACCGGCGAAGTAGAAGTCGAACTTCAGCAGGTCGCGCAGCCGCATCACCTGGGTCCAGAACGCGTCCACCTGATCGGATTCGGCGCGCCCGGCGTGCACCAGCGCCAACTCGACCAGCGAGGTCTCCAGAAACGCGTCGATGAGCGTGTTGCGGTAGAACGCGGCCTCGTGTTCGTTCTCCGGCGCGATCCGCCACACCGGTTCGCGGCCGCCCTCCACACAGGTGACGGGGTGTCCGCCGGACAGCGCGTCGAGCGCGGCCCGCACCCCTTCGGGGGTGCGTAACCGCAACGCGCTGTTGGTCATCGGCGTCTGCTTCAGCTCCAGGTAGTCCAGCGCCGGCTGCAGCGAGTGGTGAACCTGATCCAGCGTCATCGCGGTGCCGCGGGCGGTGAGCAGCAGCGCCGACACCAGCGCGCTGGCGTTGACCGGGGTGGCGCGCAGGATCCGCCAGGACACCTCGAACGCCATCTTCTGCAGCGCAAGGCGTTTGGCGTCCGGGTCGGTGGCCATCGGTCCGTGCGGGACACCGAGGTACTCGCGCATCGACACCGCGGGCGGGAAACGCACGTAGATCTTGCCGTAGTTGCGTTCGCCCTGCGCCTTGATGAACTTGTAGAGCCACTCCACGCTCTCGGGGGTCTTCTCCCCTCCCCTGGCGTAGGCGGCGTACTCAGAGGTCTCGTGCAACTGGTCGAAGCTGATCGACACCGGCTGCAGCAGGATGTCCTCGCTGCGGCCGTCGAGGTAGGCGTCGGCGACGTAGGCGAGCAGACCGAGCTTGGGCGGCAACATCTTTCCCGTCCGCGACCGGGTGCCCTCGATCGACCAGGACAGGTTGAACCGCTTCTCGACGATGTATCCGACGAACTGGCGCAGCACGTACTTGTACAGCGGGTCGTCGAGCTTGCGGCGCAGGAAGATGACGCCGGAATGCCGCATCAGCGGGCCCATGAACCCGAACGACAGGTTGATCCCGGCGAAGGTGTGCACGGGCGGTAACCGGTTCTCCTGCATGGCAACCGGGACGATCACGCCGTCCAGATAGGAGCGGTGCGAGAACAGCAGCACGGCCGGGTGGTTCTTCAGGTTGCGCCGCAGCAGCTCCACTTCGTCACGGATGTAGTCGATGTTCGGGTCGAATCCGCGGCTGAACACCGCCCGCCCCAGGGACGGGATCAGATCGACCGAGAAGCGGCTCCAGCCGGTAGACAGCTCGTCGAGCATCTCCCCGGCCTTCTCCAGGCTGGCGCCGGGGATCTTCTCCAGGCCTTCCCGGAACCGCGACGACGCCATGATCTCCGGTTTGATCAGCCGCGGCGACTTGTACTCCGGCCCGAGCAGCCGCAGTTCGACCCGCTCGATGGCCAGGATCGCCCGCCGGATGACGAAACGCGCGAACTCACGCGGGTTTTCGGCCGCGGTGGTGTCAGCCCACTGCTGACGCAGTTCGGAGACCTTGGCGGGTTCACCGGCCACCACGCGGGCGCGGCTGGGGTCGCGCCGCAGGATGCGGCGCTGCAGGATCTCGGGCGGACGGTAGGTGTCGCGGCCCGACAGCAGCGCCACCACCTTGGACCGGGTGGGCAGGCCGCCGGGCACCCAGAACACCCGCACCGGCACCACCGAACGGTCCTCGTCCTCCTGCAGTTCGGCGACGAGCTGGGCCAGCACGGTGGGCGGCGGGTCGTCGGAGTCGGGCAGCAGCAGCACGTCGATCTTGGCGCCGGGGTGGTCCCGGCGCTGCTGGTCGAGCCAGTCGTGCAGCAGATCCCGTTCGGCGGGCGATGAGGCCGCCGCCAGCACCAGGGCGTCGCCCTCGGGGATGAACGGCGCGTACTCGTCGGCGGCCGGCCTCACTGCTGCTCCCCCGGTGTCGTCTTCTTCGCGGTGGCCTTCCTCGCCGGCGCCTTCTCGGCGGGTGTCTTCTTGGCGGAAGCCTTTTTCGCGGTGGCCTTCTTCGTGGCGGCCTTCTTCGTGGTGGCCTTCTTCGCCGGCGCCTTCTTGGCCGGCGCCTTCTTGGCCGGCGCCTTCTTCGCGGAGGACTTCGCGGCGGGCGCCTGGGACCGCTCGTACAGCGCCGGTGTCGGCAGCTCACCCCGCGGCCAGTTCTTGAGCGTGTCGAGATAGAGCTGACGCACCTCGTCGATGCGTTCGTTGAGGTTCTCGTGCGTCCAGTCGTCGACGGGGATCGGCGGGTAGACGACGACGTCGACGGTGCCCGGGTTGAACGTCGTCGAATTCCGGGCGGCGATCACCTCGGCGTTGCGGATCACGATCGGCACGATGGGAATTCCCACCGACATCGCGATCCGGAACGGCCCCTTCTTGAACGGGCCGACCTCGGTGGTGTCCAGCCGGGTGCCCTCCGGGGCGATCAGGATGGACAGCCCCTTGCGGGCCAGCTCCTCGACCTTCTTGAGTTCCTCGACGGCCTTCGTCGGATCGTCGCGGTCGATGAACGCGGCGTCCATCACCTTGCCGAGAGTGCCGACGATCGGGTCCTTTTCGAGCTCCTTCTTGCCGACGGAGGTGAAGTCGGTGTCGACGAGGTGCCCGGCGATCAGCGGGTCGGCCTGGTTGCGGTGGTTGAAGATGAACACCGCGGGCCGCTGCTTGGTCAGGTTCTCCCGGCCCAGCACGTTGAGCCGGATACCGATCGCGCTCATCAGCGACCGGCCGAACGCCTGGGTGAAGAAGTTGAGCCCGGCCCGCTTGCTGCGGGTCAGCAGGCCCAGCCCGATCGCCCCGGCGGCGATCGGCGCCGCCGTCGCCACCCCCGCCACGGTGCGCAGCTGCGACATCGGGTTGACCGCACTGCGGCTGGTGAACCGCAGCACCGGCCAGCCGCGTTTGGCCGCCACCGCGGCGAGCTTGCCGCCCGGGTTGGTCGGCCGCGGGTTGCCGACCAGGTACATCAGCGCGACGTCCTCGTCACCGTCGGCGTAGAAGTAGCTCTTGGCCAGGTCGACACCGTGTTCGGCGGCGAATTCCTGTACCGCCCTGGCCTTTCCGGGACCCCAGATGATCGGGCGCTGCACCTCCCCGGTAAGCAGACCGTGCTCGTCGACCTCGAACTTGTTGCTCAGCACGTTCGTGATGCCGAGGAACCGCGCGACCGGTTCGACCTGAACGGTCAGCGCCGACGAGCTGAGCACGACGGTGTGGCCGCGGGCCATGTGCGCGCGCACCAGTTCCCGCATCTCCGGGTAGATGCGGCCGACGATCTTCTGCATGAACAGCCGTTCGGCGAGCTCGTCGATGTCCTCGAGCGAGCTGCCGCGCAGCATCCGCGCGCCCTTGCCGATCAGGTCGTCGAACTCCGAGCGGCCCAGCTGGTGGTTGAGCCCGGCCTGCACCATGCCGAGGAACTCACCGACCGACATCTGCCTGCGCCGGAACCGGTCCTGTGTCATCACCACACCGGTGAAGCCGGCGACCAGGGTGCCGTCCAGATCGAAGAACGCCCCGACCTCCGGCCCCTCGGGGCTGGCCTCGATCTCGGCGACCGACCCGGGCAACCTCAGGGTGCCCTTGGCGCCGGAACCCTGAGCGCCAGCACTCTGCGAAGTCACTGCGCCGCACCCCCGTTCGTGCCGTCGACGTGAAACGACGCCGGTTCGGCGCGGCCGTCGCCCAGGGCGAGCACCTCGTTGAACCCGTCGAGCAGGCAGCGCGCCCACAGCTCTTGGTCATTGACCGCGGCGCGGTCGTAGCGGCTGGTGACGGTGCAGTAGCCCGACCGCGAGACCAGCACCACCATCATCGCCACCCCGGGCAGCGGGCCCAAGCCGTACTGCCGCAACACTTTCGCGCCGGCGATGTAGGTGTCACCGGCGTACACCGGCACGTTGCTGGCCTGCACGTCGGCGTTGACGACGGTGCCTGCCATCGATTCGAGCACGGTGTCGGGCAGCAGGCCGACCAGCGGTGCGATCGCCCCCACCATGTCGATGGCCCGCTCCTCGCGTTTGGTCGTCATCTGGGCGCGGATCTCGCGGATGCGCTCGGCGGGGTCGGCCAGCCCGATCGGGGCGGCGAGATTGACTCCGGCGAACCGGTTTCCGCCCGCGGGATCGGAGTCGGAGCGCAGGTTGACCGGCACCGCCATCGGCAGCGTGTCGACCGGAACGCCCTTGGCCTCGTGGTAGAGTCGCAGCGCACCGCACAGCCCCGCCAGGTAGGCGTCGTTGATGGAGCCGCCCGCGGCCTTGGCGGAGCGGTGCATCACCCCGAATTCGATGTCGATCGCCTCGCTGCGCGACGACAGGCTGCGCCGCCGCAGCACCGGCGACGGTTCGGCGACCGGCCCGACCACCCGGGTGCCCGACATCGCGTACTCGACGACGCTGCCCAGCCGCGACACCGGGTCGCGCACCACCTCGGTGGCGACGTGCGCGGCGCCGGCCAGGGCCCCGCGCAGCCGCCCGGCGATGGTGCCGGGCAGCCGGGTGATGCCCTGGCGCATCAGGTCGTTGGGTGAGAGGTCCTGCGGGATGGGCAGCGGCGGCGCGGGCTCCGGCGGCGGGTCGCGTTCCAGGTCGTAGAGGCTGGCGAACATCTCGACGCCGCCGACGCCGTCGGTGACGGCATGGCTGAGGTGCACGACCAGCGCGGCGCGGCCGCCCTCCAGCCCCTCGACCAGGGTGGCGGTCCACAGCGGCCGGGAGATGTCGAGCGGGGACTGCGCGGCTACCTCGGCGAGGTCGAGTACCTGGCGGAAGGTGCCGGGTTCGGGCGCCCGGACGCGACGCAGGTGGAAGTCGAGGTTGAAGTCGGGGTCGACGACCCAGCGCGGCGCGACGGTCGGCAGCGTCGGCATCACGACCTTCTGGCGCAGCCGAAGCACCTTGCGGGAGGCGTACTCGAACTTGGTCCGGAAGGTGTCCCAGTCCGGCGCGCAGTCCAGGATCTCCAGGGTCATGATCCCGGAGCGGGTGCGCGGATTGGCCTCGCCGCGGTGCAGGATCTGGTCGAGCGGGCTCAGTTCCTCGGGAAGACCAGCCGCGTCGAGTTCCGGCACGCTCATCAGGTGTCGCTTCCTCCTCCGACTCAAGTGGTGGCCACCACGCTAGTCGGCGACCTGCCGATGCGAGACGGTTTAGTAGCTGAGTCCCGTTACCTGTGACCGTGCCGCGATAGACTGCCCTCCGCTGCCTCCGTAGCTCAGTGGATAGAGCAGCCGCCTTCTAAGCGGCTGGTCGCAGGTTCGAACCCTGCCGGGGGCGCTGTGCGGCCCCCGCAGGGGTAGAACCTGCCGGGGCGGACGTGCGCGCGGCGGCGCGTGGCACCGCTGCGCCGGACCGGCGAGCGGACCCTCGCGTACCATCGCCGCAGATGTGCGTTTGCTGCGCGTGCGGAAAGGTAGGGGATGGCCAGGTCCGGCAGGGTGAGCAGGTGGATGACCACGATCGCGGCGGCCGGTGTCGCCACCGCGGTCGCAGGGGTGGCGGCCACCCAGCCCGAATCGATCTCGGCGCCGCTGGTCGACCTGTCCGCGCTGATCGTGGTGGGCAGCTCCACCAATCCGACGGGCGCGGGCGTGCAGAACTTCTTCGGCGGCAAGTTCCTGGACCCGATCTACACCGGCCCCAACGGCGACGACATCGTGATCGTCGACTTCCGCAGCGGCCCGCTGGGCATCCAGCAGGCGCTCGACGCCAACGCCGGCGAGCCCAACCTGATCCTCGCCTCCGGGTGGGGCGCGGCCAACGCCAGTTTGCTCGCCCTGGTCGACCGGACCGACCTCGATCAGACGGTGCTGATCTTCGACAACGACGTCGCCCGGCCCGACGGCGGGTTCGGCACCCGGTATCCGTGGTTCGCGTTGATCGGGGTGAACCCGATCCCCACCCCCAGCCGGGTGCCTGCGTTGGCCGCGGTGAACATCGGCTACCAGTACGACTACAACTCCAACGCCCCCGCCGACCTGCTCAACGCGGTGGCGGCGGTCAACGCGCTGGTGTCCTACCTGTACACGCACCGCAACCAGGACACGATCGACCTGCCGATCAACCCGGACGGCAGCCCGTCGGTGACGTGCAATGCCAACACGTGCGCGATCACCGTCAGCGGCGCGGTGCTGGACTGCCCGGACGCGCGCTGCGCGGAACCGGAGGACGACCGCATCTCGGCCTACATCACGACGCGCGACAACACCACCTACGTCACCTACACCACCGCGGAGCTGCCGCTGACCCGGCTGATCCGCCAGGTGTTCGGCGACCAGCTCGCCGACCTGACGGGTCCGCTGCTCAAGCTGATCGTGGATTCGGCGTACTACGGCGGCAATCCGATCCCGTCGGATCCCAGCGCGTACCGTCCGGCGCGGCTGTTCCCGTCGCCCGCCGAGCTGCTGGCGACGCTGGCGAAGGTGCCCGGCGCCATCCAGGAGGGCATCGAGGCGGTCACCAAGCCGAAGAAGTCGGCACCGGCCCCCGAGCCCGAGCCCGAACAGTTCGGGCCCATGCACGTCGCCGACATCGACGACGATCCGGCCGACGACGAGCCCCTCGCCGAGCTCGAGCAGAACCGCGGCCCCGAGCTCAACGTGGTGCGCACCAGCGACAAGGCCGAGCCCGGCCAGGTGGACACCTCCGCCGGCTCACCGAAAGACGATCTGAAAGACTCGCCGAAAGACGATGACCCGCAAGAGGTTACGGAGCCGACGAGCGGGCCGTCCCCGCAGACCGAACCGGCTGACACCGGCGTGGGCACCGACGATTCCGACGACGCCGGGGCGGGCGGAGACGGCGCCGACGCCGCGGCGTGACCGGCGACTACTGGAACCACAACACGGCGTACCACCCGTGGCTCGTCGACATCGCCACCCGCCTGCACGGTGACGTGCTCGACGTCGGCTGCGGCGACGGCCTGCTTCTGGCGCGGCTGGCACCGGTGTCGCGCTCGGTCACGGGGATCGAACCGGATGCCGGCGCGATGGCCCGCGCCGAGCAGCGACTGGCCGGCACCGCGACTCTGATCCGCGCGACGTTCGACGACTACGACCCGGGTGAGCGGCGGTTCGACCTGATCACGTTCGTCGCGAGCCTGCACCACATCGAGTTGCGCGTGGCATTGACCAAGGCGCGCAGCATGCTTCGGCCGACGGGCGAGATCGCGGTGGTCGGGTTGGCGGCCAACAGGTCGGTGCGCGACTGGGTGTGGGCGGGCGCGTGCCTGCCGGTGGTGCGGGTCGCGTCGCGGCTGCACGGCGAGACGCCCGACATCGGGGTTCCGGTGGCGGAGCCGACGTCGAGCCTCGACGAGATTCGCCGCGAGGTGGCCGACGTGCTGCCGGGCGCCCGGATTCGCCGGGGGCTGTACTACCGATTCCGGCTTCGCTGGAGCGCCGGCTGGCTAGACTCCACCGCGTGACAGCCAGCCGCGGCATCCTCGCAGCCGTCTCGACGGCCACGGTGCTGGCCGGCGTGCTCGCCGCGCCCGCGCAGGCCGCTCCCCCGAGCTACGGCAGCAACGGCGTGTTCAACGTCAGCACGAATCTGCGCCCGGGCTGGACAACGGCGGTGATCGAACCCGGCCGCTACCGGGTGGACCAGGCGCCGAGCATGCCGCCGTACCAGAGCGCGCAGGGCTTCTGGTACCGGTGCAGCGACTTCCCTTGCACGCCAGGCCATCCCGGCAACGTGATCGCATCGGGGCCGGCGGACCGCAACGCGCCGACGTTCGTCGACATCCTGCCCACGGATGTGGCGGTGGCGTTGCACAACGTCACGCTGACGGTCGCCGGCTGACACGGCGGCCGATTTCCGGGATCTGACCCGGGCTCCCGGCTGCCCTGCGCCCGGTCTCGCTGACTGAGACCTGTGCTTGCCCGCCGTTGACGTCTCACCTCACCGTGAGCTGTCCATTCCAACGGCGGGAGGAACATGCCGATGAACGACGCCCCCGACAGGGCCGAACCCAGACACAGCCGACGTCGACACCTCCGGCGCACACTCGGCGTCGCCGTGGCGGCGATCGCCCTGCTGCTCGCCGCGGCGGTGCCGGCCGCGGCGGCGGAGTTGATGCGAGTGACCTTCGTCCGGCACGGCGAATCGGCGGGCAACGCCTCGGGCCTGATCGACACCTCGACACCCGGACCGGTGTTGACCCCGCTCGGCCAGCAACAGGCCCGGGATGTCGTCGGCACCCTGGGCGACAACAACTACGACGCCGTCTACGCCTCGGCGATGGTGCGCACGCAGTTGACCGCGACACCGATGTCGCAGTACCTGCGCCTGCCCATCCAGGTGCTGCCCGGCATCCAGGAGATCGAGGCGGGTGTGTTCGAGGGGACCCCCGAGGCCAGCGCGTCGAGCGGTTACGGCCTGTATCCCCTCGGCTGGACGTTCCCGGGCGTGATCCCGCAGCTGCCGGTGTCGATGTTCAACAAGGGCACCGTGATGCCGGGTACCACCCTCGACGGCTACGGGTTCGACGAGCGGGTCAAGGCCGCCCTGCAGACCATCTACGACAACGGTGACCGCAATGCGGTCGTGTTCTCCCACGGCGGCACCATCATGTTCTGGACGTTGATGAACGTCTCGAACCTCACCATCACGCAGAAGCTTCAGCTGCTGCAGACCGCGGCGCTGGGCAACACCGACTACGTGATCATCGAGGGCAACCCCGAGGACGGCTGGACGCTGGTCAACTGGAACGGCCAGCAGTTCGCCCCCAAACGCACGCTCGTCGCCGAGATCGCGCTGCAGGTGCGGACGTTGACGCGGCAGCTGGCCGCGGCGACGACCCAGGTGTTCCAGGCGTTCGCCACCGGCGATGTCAGGACGATCCTGACCGCGATCAACCGTGCCGTCGCCGACGCGGCGTACTCGGTGGTCAAGTTCAACCGGACGGTCACCGCGAAGGTGGTCGGCGCGGTGACCGACCTGATCGCACCGCCGGCGCCGGCCGCGCCCGAGCAGGCCGGTTTCGCCGCCACAACGGCCGCCCCCGACGAGGGTGCCCAGGTCTCCCAGGATTCGCCGGAGCGCGTCGCAGCCGAGAACGTGACCGCGTTGCGCCAGAAGCGATCCGACGCGACCGAGGCGGCTGTGCCTGCCACCGAGCAGACCGAGACCGTCCCGTCGGATGAGGACGTGATCGACGCCGACGAGGTCGATGTCGACCTCGAGGCCGACGCCGATGAGGGGTTCCCGGCAGACGAGGAGGACGCCGCGCTGACGCCGGTCGACCTCGACACCGAAACCGGGACCGAGCCCGACCCCGACACCGACACCAACACCGATACCGACACCGGCGCAAGCCGGTCCGGTGACGAGGGGTCCGACCAGGAGAACAAGGCCGCCTGAGCGCGCCGACGACCGGCCCCTTCCGACCCCGAACGGAAGGGGCCGGTCTACATTTCAGGAGTGGTGTTGCCACGACCGGCACGTCGCGCGCCGGAGCCACCGACGTCGATGGTGTCCCGGGTCGCGCTGATCCTCGGCGTGTTCGACAGCCCCGGAAAGCATCTGCACCTCGACGAGATCGTCGCCGACACCGGGCTGCCACGGTCCTCGACGCACCGCATCCTGACGCAGTTGCACGCCGCGGGGCTGCTCACCCACGGTCCGGACGGGTACTGCCTGACCGCGGCCGCCCTGCCGGCCACCGTCGATCATTCGCAGCTGCGCGGCGTGGCGTCGCCGGTGCTCAAGCGGTTGCGTGCCGACACCGCCCTGGTGGTGCACCTCGGTGTGCTGGCCGGCCCGGATGTCGTCTATCTCGACAAGGTGGGTGGCATCGACGGGGTCGCGGTGCCGACCCGGGTGGCGGGCCGGACACCGGCGCATGCCAGCGCGCTGGGCAAGGCGATGCTGGCCCGGCTGGCCGCCGAGGAGGTCGACGCGATGCTGTCCGACCCGCTGCGCAAGTGCACCCCCGCGACGATCGCCGACCTCTCGACGCTGCACCGGGAACTGGCCCAGATCCGGACGCGGCACGGCCTGGCCTACGACGATCAGGAGCTGGCCGTCGGGTTGTCGAGCATCGCCGCACCGATCCCGCTCGCCGGGAACCAGTGTGCGGGGTTGTCGCTCACCGGCCCGACGCCCCCGCACCGGCTGCAGCGCATGGCGCCGTTCCTCACCCGCGCCGCGCGGGGCATCTCGGAGCACCTGGGCAGGTCGACCCGTGCCGAGCCCGAACCCGTGTCGATCACCGACGACATGCTGTCGCGGGTGCTTCGCACGCTGTCGTCCGACGACTGGGTCTAGATCACCAGATCAGGTCGTCGACGTTGAGCCCCAACGTGAATCGTCCCACCACCGACAGCACCTGCTCGACGTTGCTCGCGACGTGCATGCGGGCCGTCTGCGCATCCCGCCACACCCGCTCGAGCAGCGCGTCGTCGGTGTCCGGGCCCGGGTCGTGCACGACGGCACGGATCGCGGCGAAGGCACGTTCGGAGGCCATCACCTGATCGCGGCGGGTGCGCAGCACCAGGTCGTTGTCCGGCTGGGTGTCGGCGCGCACACAGGCCATGAGATCGTCGACGTTGCGGCTGATCTGGCGTATCGACAGGTCCACGTCGGCGGCGGCCATGGCCAGGGTGCTCAGCGGTGCCATCTCGTCGACGGGCCGGGTCGCCAGCACGCGTTGCGCCGCGCCGAGCAGCGGGATGGTTCCGGCCAGGGTGTACAGCGTCGGCTGCGGCAGCCGGTCGATCAGCGTGTCCGCCCGGCGCGGATCGAAGTTCAGCCAACTGAACGCGCGGTGGTCCGGGACGAACGCGTCGGTGACCACCACGTCGTCGGCGCCGATCCCCCTCAGCCCCAGGCCGTTCCACGTCTTCTCGACCACATAGTCGTCGCGCGGCACCAGCACGGCCATGAAGTCCTGGGCCGCGCCGTCGGGGCCCACCCGCAACGCGGCCGCGCTCAGCCAGGACGCGTGATGCGCGCCCGTGCAGCGTGTCCACCGCCCCGACAACCGGAAGCCGCCGTCGACCGACTCCAGCCGCCCGGTCGGGGCGTACGACGAGCACAGCAGCGCCCGCGGGTCCGAGCCCCAGATCTCCTGTCGCACACGCTTGTCACGCACCGACAGGCCCCAACCGTTCAGCGCCAGCCAGCTGGCCAGCCACCCGGTCGACGTGCACGCCGACGACAGTTCGCGGGTCGCGGTCAGGTAGTCGTTCGGATCGGTCCGGTTCCCGTCGGCAGGACGCAGCACCGAGAAGTAGCCGACGTCGTGCAGCCGCGCGATCACGTCCGGGTCGACCGCGCCGCGGCGATCGACCTCGGCCGCCGACGCCGCGATCTCGGGAAGCAGGGCACGAACGGCGTCGACGACCGAATGCGTCCCGGTCGTCCTCACAGCTGCGCTCCGCATGGCACGATCATCCATACCATGCAGCGCGGCGTCGGGAGGTGAGTATGACGGAGACGACGGCTCCCGTCGTACGCCGCATCCTCGACGCCGCCAACATCACCGAATCGGTTGGCCCGCTGGAGTGTTCGCTTGCCGGCGCGACTCTGCGCTGGGCGCCGCCGACGGAGGGCTTCGTCTCCGACGTGCATGAGCTCGGCGCGATCGACGGGGCGCTGGGCTGGCTGGCGGCGGTCTTCAACACCGCGTCGCACGAACTCTCGTCGTTTCCCGCCGCCGATCCGCACGCGACCGTCACCCTCGCCGCGCAGGGGGACGGCACCGTCCGCCGCGGGAAACTGACCGGACGCTGGCAGTCGGTCGTCGGCGCCGAGTACGCGCAGTGGTTTCTGTTGCCCGCGAAGGATTCTCGTGTGCTGGTGCCGCGCAGCGCGGTACAGCTGGCGCCGGCGCCGCCCCGGCCCGCGCTGGCGGCGGCGGGCATCTGCGAGGTGGCGGTCGGCGGCCGGCCGGTCGACGACCTGATCGCGCCCGGGGGCATCGGTCCGCTGGCGGCGACGGGCGCGGCCGCCGCCGTCGTGGGGTCGGCCGACGGGGTGTGGCGCCGCCATGTCGGCCAGGTCCGCGCCCGGCTGGCCACCACGTACGGCGGCGAGGACGTCACCGACGACGCGTCCGCGCAGGTGGCGCGCGCCGCGTCGGACATCGACGCCGCGCGGCTGCAGGTCCTCGACTCGCTGCGGGCCGATCAGGTGCGGGCCTGCCGGCAGGCGGTGGGCCGGGCGCGCGTCGCGGTGGATCGGCTGCTGGCCATCAGCAAGTACGCGTTGGACGCGGCCGACCCGGTGACCCGGCAGTGGCAGGACGTGCAGGCGGGTTGCCGCCTGGCCGAGCGCCTCTTCGACCGCTTCTGACGCCGGTCTCTAAGCTGGGCGCGTGTCTGATTCCGTACTGGTCGATGTCGAGGACCGCATCGCCGTCATCACCGTCAACGATCCCGACCGCCGCAACGCGGTGACGTTCGAGATGTCGGCCGCGCTGCGGGAGGCGGTCACCGCCGCCGAGACCGACCCCGAGGTGCACGCGGTGATCGTGACCGGCGCGGGCAAGGCGTTCTGCGCGGGTGCGGATCTCAGCGCGCTGGGCTCGGCGACCGCTGACGGACTGCGCAAGATCTACGACGGATTCCTGGCGGTGGCCGACTGCACGCTGCCGACGATCGCCGCGGTCAACGGCGCGGCGGTGGGCGCGGGCCTGAACCTGGCGCTGGCCGCCGACGTGCGGATCGCCGGGCCGGCGGCGCTGTTCGACCCGCGGTTCCAGAAGCTCGGCATCCATCCCGGTGGCGGTGCGACGTGGATGCTGCAGCGGCTGGTCGGGCCGCAGGCGGCGCGGGCCGCGCTGCTGTTCGGGATGCGGTTCGACGCCGAGGCGGCGGTGCGGCACGGGCTGGCGCTGGAGATCGCCGACGATCCGGTCGCGGCGGCCAAGGCGCTGGCGGCGGGCCCGGCGGGTGCACCGCGCGACGTGGTGCTGGCGACCAAGGCGTCGATGCGGGCGACCGCGAACCCGGGCGTCGTCGACAGCGACCAGCACCGTCTGGCGGTCGACATCGAGATCGGCCCGCAGGCCGCCTCCATCGAGTCGCCGGAGTTCCAGCAGCGGCTGGCCGCCGCCCGCAAGAAGTAGACCCGGCGCGCTACCCGGCGTCGACGTAGAACCACCGGCCTGCGCGCCGCTCGAACGTGCTGCGCTCGTGCAGGGTGTCGGTCCGGCCCGCGACGGTGTAGGTGGCGACGAACTCCACCTCGCCGTACGCGTCGTCGGCGCCGCCAGCCACCACGTCGCTGATCTGCAGGCCGCGCCAGGTCATCGCCGGCTCGACGCGCACGTCGTCGGGCCGGGTCCGCGGATGCCAGGTCCGGAACAGGTAGTCGGGCAGGCCTTTCGCGAACGCCGAGTAGCGCGACCGCATCAGCTCCTCGGCGGTGGCGGCGTCGCGCACCCCGTCGTGCAGGGGTTCGCAGCAGGCGGCGTACGGCGCGCCGCTGCCGCACGGGCAGGCGTCCATGGCACCGATTGTGCGCTACAGGTCGAGCAGCGTCGTCTCGGGTGCCTCGATGAGCCCGCGCAGTTCGCCCAGGAACGCCGCGACCTGTGCCCCGTCGGCGACGCGGTGGTCAAACGCGCACGTCAGCGTCATCGTCGGCCGCGCGACGACCGCACCGTCGACCACCACCGCGCGCGGTTTGAGCGAGCCGATCCCGAGGATCGCCGCCTCCGGATAGTTGATGACCGGCACGCCCTCGTCCAGGCCGAGCGCACCGAAGTTGGACACCGTGAACGTCGAGCCCTGCAGCTCGGCGGGTTTCAGCGTGCCCTCACGCGCCGCGGCGATCAGCCGCGTCACCGTCGCGGCCAGCGCTCGCGTGGTCAGCGTCTGCGCGTCGCGGATCACCGGCACCAGCAGTCCGCGCGCCGCGGCGACCCCGAAGCCCAGGTGGATCGCCGGGTGCCGGTGGATCTGCGGCCCGTCGCTGGTGTCCACCCAGGTGGCGTTCAGCTGCGGGTGGCGCCCCAACACGATCGTCAACAGCCGCAGTGTCAGCACGAACGGCGTGATGTCATCGCCGGTGCGCTCACGCAGCTTGTCCCGCAGCGCCAGCAGCGCGCTGCCGTCGACCTGAACGGAACCGTGTGCGTCGGGAATCCTACTGCGCGACAGCGTCATCCGGTGCGCCATCTCCGCCTGCACGCCACGCACCGGCACCATGTCGTCGGCGGGAACCTGCCCGGCCGCGGCCAGCACGTCGTCGCGGGTGACGATCCCGTCCGGCCCCGATCCGGCCACCGCGCCCAGGTCCACGTCGAGGTCGGCGGCCAGCTTGCGCACCGGCGGCTTGGCCCGGGCCCGATGACCCCGGGCGCGATGACGCGGTGCGGCACCGGTGCGACGGCTGCTGTCCATCGCGTCGTCGGCACCGTACCCGACCAGCACGGCGCGCCGGTTCCCCGGCGCAGGCTCGGGCTCGGGCGCCGCGACGTCGGTCCCGATGCGCACCAGCACCGCGCCGACGGGCAGCGTATCGCCTTCGCGCCCACCGAGTTCGAGGATCCGGCCGGCGAACGGGCTGGGGATCTCCACCTGCGCCTTGTTCGTCTCGACGGTACACAGCGTCTGGTTGAGCTCGACCTCGTCACCGACGGCGACGCTCCAGCCGGTGATCGTCGCGTCCTCCAAGCCCTCGCCGAGGTCGGGCACCAGGAACTCTCGCGCGGTCATGGCATCTCCAGGGTGCGTTCCACACAGTCGAGCAGCCGGTCCACGCCCGGCAGCCACAGCCGTTCCAGCCGCGCCGGCGGATACGGCGTGTCGAACCCGGTGGCGCGCAACACCGGAGCCTCCAGGTCGTAGAACAGCTCCTCGGAGATGCGGGCGGCCAGCTCGGCGCCGAACCCCAGCGTGCGCGGACCCTCGTGCATGACGACGACGCGTCCGGTGCGGCGCACCGACTCGGCCACCGTGTCGAAGTCCAGCGGGTTCAGCGTCCGCAGATCGAGCACCTCCAGGCTCCAGTCGTGGTGCTCGGCAGCCGTTTCCGCCGCGCTCAGCGCCGTCGCGACCAGCGGACCGTAGGTCACCACGGTGACGTCGTCGCCGCGACGGCGCACTACCGCGCGGCCCAGCGGCGGCGCGGGTGACGAGGTGTCGACCGGTTCGCGCGCCCAGTACCGGCGTTTGGGTTCCAGGAAGATCACCGGGTCGCGGCTGGCGATGGAGTACCGCAGCAGCCAGTAGGCGTCCGACGGGGTCGACGGCACCACCACCTTGAGCCCGGCGGTGTGCAGCCAGTACGTCTCGGTGGACTCCGAATGGTGTTCGACCGCACCGATTCCGCCGAACGACGGGATGCGGATAGTGACCGGCATATCGACGTCGCCGCGGGTGCGCAGCCGGTACTTCGCCAGGTGGCTGACGATCTGGTCGAACGCCGGGGCGGCGAACCCGTCGAACTGGATCTCCGGCACCGGCACGAACCCGCGCATCGCCATCCCGACCGCGATCCCGACGATCCCGGACTCGGCCAGCGGTGTGTCGAAACACCGTGTCTCACCGAATGTTTCGGCCAGTCCGTCGGTGACCCGGAAGACGCCGCCCAGGGTTGCGACGTCCTCGCCGAACACCAGCACCCGCTCGTCTGCGGCCATCGCGTCGTGCAGGGCCCGGTTGATCGCGGCCACCATCGTCATCGTCGGCGGGGTGGGCACCGGCCGGTCGTCCCCGTCGTACGTGGCCGGCCGCTCGATGATCTGGGTCATGTCAGGCCTCCCTTGCGAGTTCGGCCGCGAGTTCGTCGCGCTGGGCGGCCAGATCCGGGGTGATGTCGTGGTAGACGGCGTCGAACATGTCGGTGACGGGGAAGTCCGCGGCGCCCACCACCGCGTCGCGCAGCTCGCCGCGCAGCCGGGTGGCGCGGGCCGTGGCCCGCTCCTCCAGCCGCGGTGTCCACACCCCCACCGACTCCAGGTAGGCGCGGTATCTCGTGATCGGGTCGCGGGCCGCCCATTCGGCCACCTCGTCCGGGTCGCGGTAGCGAGTCGGGTCGTCGGAGGTGGTGTGCGGGCCCATCCGGTAGGTGACCGCCTCGATCAGCGTGGGGCCGCCGCCCGCGCGGGCCCGCCGGGCGGCCTCGGCGGTGACGGCGAAGCAGGCCAGCACATCGTTGCCGTCCACGCGGATCCCAGGCATGCCGTAGCCGATGGCCCGGTGCGCGATCGACGGTCCGGCCATCTGCCTGCCGACCGGCACCGAGATCGCCCACTGGTTGTTCTGCACGAAGAACACGCACGGCGCGCGGTACACGGCGGCGAAGTTCAGCGCCTCGTGCACGTCGCCCTCGCTGGTGGCGCCGTCACCGAGGAACGCCAGCGTCACCGAGTCCTCGCCGAGCCGCTGGGCGGCCATCGCCGCGCCGACGGCGTGCAGGGTGTGGGTGCCGATCGGGATCGCGATCGGGGCGACGCACTTGTCGGTGAAGCCGAGCCCGCCGTGCCAGCTGCCCCGCCACACGGCGCTGAGCTGGGCGGGCGTGATGCCGCGCAGCAGGAACGCGCCGATCTCGCGGTACTGCGGGAACAGCCAGTCGGTCTTGCGCAGGCAGGCGGCGGCGCCGATCTGGGCGGCCTCCTGGCCGCGGCACGACGCGTACAGCGCGAGTTCGCCCTGGCGCTGCAGGTTGATCAGCTCGGTGTCGAGGTCGCGGGTGACGACCATCGACTCGTAGAGCCAGGCCAGCGTCTCGGGTGGTAGATCGCGGCGGTATCTGTCCTCGGGGGTCGGCGTCCCGTCCGGGGCGACCAGCCCGATGGGCTCGAGGTCGAGGTCAAACGTCTCCACACCTGCCATACCGCCTCCTTGCTCTCTGACGACGGGTCACGCCGTCAGGCGACTGAGGTGTCTCAGTGCGGAGGCTGTCGAGCAGGTCCCCGGGTGTGGGGGTGTCGCTAGGCGCCTGGGTCGGGCGCCAGCGCGACGATGCGCTCGGCTCGCCGCAGCACTGGGGCATCCACCATTATGCCCTCGTGCTGGAAGACGCCCCGGGCATCACGGGCCGCGTCGAGGACGTGTCGGGCCCACCGCACCTGCTCGTCGGTGGGCGTGTAGCCCTCCCGGATCACCGCGACCTGCGACGGGTGGATGGCGACCTTGACGTCGAACCCGACGGCGACCGCGTCGTCGACCTCGGCGCGCAACCCGTCGAGGTCCTTGATGTCGAGGTACACCGAGTCCAGGGCCAGCCTGCCGTAGGCCTTGGCGGCCAGCAGGGTCTGTGACCGCACGTGCTTGGCCACGTCGCGGTAGCTGCCGTCCGGGAAGCGGTTGGCGGTGCCGCCGGTGACGGCGAACAGGTCCTCCGCACCCCACATCAGCGCGACGGCGTTGTCCATCCGCGCCAGCTCGGTCACCGCGAGCGCGCCCAGCGGCGTCTCGATCAGCACCACGACCTCCAGCGGCGCCAGGTCGCGCACCTGCTGCGGGTCCTCGGTCTTGGCCAGCATCACGGTGGTGTAGGCGGTCTTGGCCAGTGCCTCGAGGTCGCGGCTGTGGTCGTCGGTGCCGCTCGGGTTGACCCGCACGACGGTGCGGTTCGGGTCCAGCGGGGTGTCGACGAGCGCCTGGCGGGCGGCCTCCCGGTCCTTGGCGGCGACCCCGTCCTCCAGGTCGAGGATCACCACATCGGCTGCGGCGGAGGCCTTTTCGAAGCGTTCGGGGCGGTCGGCGGGGCAGAACAGCCAGGCCGGTCCGGCGGCGAGCGTCACTGGTCCTCTCCCTCCGGGCGTTTGCGCACCATGGTCTTTCGGGTGGCGGTGGCGACGATGTCGCCGTGCTGGTTGCGGCCCACGTGGGAGAACGTCACGATGCCCTCCCCCGGCCGGCTCTTGGACTCGCGCTTCTCGAGCACCTCGGACTCGGCGTAGAGGGTGTCGCCGTGGAACAGCGGCTTCGGGAAGGCGATCTCGCCGAAACCGAGGTTGCCGACGATGGTGCCCTGGGTCAGCTGGGTGACCGACAGTCCGACGAGCGTGGACAGCGTGAACATCGAGTTGACCAGCCGCTGGTGGAACGGCGGCTGCGCGTCGGAGAACGCGGCGTCCAGATGCAGCGCCTGGGTGTTCATCGTCAGCGTGGTGAACAGGACGTTGTCGGCCTCGGTGATGGTGCGGCCCGGCCGGTGCAGGTACAGCACGCCGGTCTCGAACTCCTCGTACCAGAGCCCGCGCTGGACGACGACCTTCTTCTCGACCTCGCTCCGAGTCTGATCGTTCGTTCCGCTCACAGACCCAGCTCCCGTCCGATGATCATCAGCTGCACCTCCGTTGTGCCCTCACCGATCTCGAGGATCTTGCTGTCGCGGTAGTGCCGCGCGACCGGGTACTCGTTCATGAATCCGTAGCCGCCGAAGATCTGGGTGGCGTCGCGGGCGTTGTCCATGGCGGCCTCGCTGGCGATCATCTTGGCGATGGCGGCGGCCTTCTTGAACGGTTTGCCCGCCAGCATCATCGCGGCGGCGTCGTAGTAGGCGGTGCGGGCGGCGTGCGCGCGGGCCTCCATCCGGGCGATCTTGAAGGCGATCGCCTGGTAGGTGCCGATCGGCGCGCCGAACGCCTCACGTTCCTTGGCGTAGCGCACGCACTCGTCGACGCAGCCCTGCGCCGCGCCGGTGGACAGCGCCGCGATCGCGATGCGGCCCTCGTCGAGGATGCGCAGGAAGTTCGCGTAGCCGCGGCCGCGTTCGCCGAGCAGGTTCTCCTCGGGTACCCGCACGTCGTCGAAGCTCAGCGGGTGGGTGTCGGAGGCGTTCCAGCCCACCTTGTTGTAGGCGGGTTCGGCGGTGAAGCCCTCGATCGGCACCGGCACCAGGATCGAGGAGATCTCCTTCTTACCGTCGGTCTCCCCCGTCACCGCGGTGACCGTGACAAGGCGGGTGATGTCGGTACCCGAGTTGGTGATGAACTGCTTGGAGCCGTTGATCACCCAGTGCCCGTCGTCGAGGCGCGCGGTGGTCTTGGTGGCGCCGGCGTCACTGCCACCGCCGGCCTCCGTCAACCCGAAGGCGCCCAACGCTTTCCCGCTGGCCAGCAGCGGCAGCCACTCCTGCTTCTGCGCCTCGGTGCCGAACCGGTAGACCGGCATCGCGCCGAGCGACACCCCGGCCTCCAGCGTGATCGCCACGCTCTGGTCGACCTTGCCGAGTTCCTCCAGCGCCAGGCACAGCGCGAAGTAGTCGCCGCCCATACCGCCGTACTCCTCCGGGAACGGCAGCCCGAACAGGCCCATGTCGGCCATGCCGGCGACGACCTCGTACGGGAACGAGTGCTCCTCGTCGTGTTTGGCGGCCACCGGCGCCACCACGCTCTGCGCGAAGTCGCGGACCGTCTTGGCCAGTTCGGCGTAGTGGTCCGGCAGCGTGCCGGACGACAGAAAGTCGCTCATGATTGTCCCTCCACTGTCGGGTCGGCGGTGACCTTCGCCAGCAGCTGACCCACCTTGACCTGATCGCCTTCGGCGACAAGCAGTTCCACCACGCCGTCGACCGGTGCGGTCAGGGCGTGTTCCATCTTCATGGCCTCCACGGTCGCCACCACGGTGCCTGCGCTGACCCGCTCGCCGTCGGAGACTCCCACGGCGACAACGGAACCGGGCATCGGGCTGGTGAGCTCGGCGTCGCCGCTGTGCGCGTCGTCGGGGCGCACGGGTTCCTCGCGCACCTCCTCCACGGCGACGGTGTGGCCGGCGCCGGCCAGCCAGATCCGACCGTCGTCGGCGGCGACGAGGTAGTCGGTGCGCACCCCGTCGAACGTGACGGCCAGCCGGTCACCGTCCAGGGCGGCCGACAGGGTGTGCGGCGCACCGTCCTCGATGACCGCGGTGGCCGCGGCGGGTGTGCCGCTGAGGTGGACGTGGTCGGTGCGCTCACCGGCGTGCAGCCGGTAGGTGATCGGCGCGCGGCCGCCGACCCGCCAGCCGGTCGGGGCCGCCCACAGGTCGGTGACGGGGTCGGGCCAGGCGCGCAGCCAGGTGTAGGCCGCGGCGGCGACGAGGTCGGTGTCGCTTGCGGGCGCCGGGGTGAAGTCGGGGCTGCGGCGGTCCAGCAGCCCGGTGTCGAGGCGGCCGGCGACGACGTCGGGGTCGGTGAGCAGGAACCGCAGGAACTCGACGTTGGTGGTGACGCCGAGCACCGCGGTGTCGGCCAGTGCGCGGTCCAGTGCCCGCAGCGCGCCCGCGCGGTCGGCGGCGTGTGCGATGACCTTCGACAGCATCGGGTCGTAGTCGCTGCCGACCACCGTGCCGGCCGAGAGTCCGGAGTCCACGCGCACGCCCCGCGGTTCGGCGAGCCCGAGCACCGGCCCGCCGGTCGGCAGAAAGCCGCGGCCCGGATCCTCGGCGTAGATGCGGGCCTCGATCGCGTGGCCGGTCAGGGTGACGTCGTCCTGGCTGATGCCGAGTTTCTCGCCCGCGGCGATGCGCACCTGCTGCTCGACGAGGTCGATGCCGGTGACCAGTTCGGTGACCGGGTGCTCGACCTGCAGGCGGGTGTTCATCTCCATGAAGAAGAACTCGTCGGGGCGGTCGGCGGAGACGATGAACTCCACGGTGCCCGCCCCGGTGTAGCCGACGCTGCGGGCGGTGTCGCAGGCCGCGGCGCCGATGCGGGCGCGGGTGGCGGCGTCCAGCAGCGGCGACGGCGCCTCCTCGATCACCTTCTGGTGGCGGCGCTGCAGGCTGCACTCGCGTTCGCCGAGGTGCACGACGTTGCCGAACGCGTCGGCGAGCACCTGGACCTCGATGTGGCGCGGGTTGAGCACGAACCGCTCCAGAAACAGGGTGTCGTCGCCGAACGCGGCGCCGGCCTCGCGGCGGGCGGAGACCAGCGCGGCGGGCAGGTCGGCGGGGTCGTGCACGACGCGCATGCCCTTGCCGCCCCCGCCGGCGGAGGGTTTGACCAGCACCGGGAACCCGACCTCGTCGGCCCCGGCGATCAGGTCGTCGTCGGTCAGGCCGGCGCTCCCGTCGTTTGTCCTCCTCGCGTGCGGGACGACCCCCGGGACGACAGGCACTCCGAACTTCGCCACCGCGGCCTTGGCGGCGATCTTGTCGCCCATGGTCTGGATCGCGGCCACCGGCGGACCGATGAACACGATCCCGGCGGCCTGCAGTGCCGCGGCGAATTGCGCGTTCTCCGAAAGGAATCCGTATCCGGGGTGCACGGCCTGGGCGCCTGTGCGCTGCGCGGCGGCGACGACGGCCTCGATGTTCAGGTAGCTCTCCCGCGCAGCGGCCGGCCCGAGGCGCACGGCCACGTCGGCCTCGGCGACGTGGCGGGCACCGGCGTCGGCGTCGCTGAACACCGCGACGGAGCGGATGCCCATCGCGCGCAGGGTGCGGATCACCCGCACGGCGATCTCGCCGCGGTTGGCGACCAGGACGGTGTCGAAACTCATGAGCGGAGGTCCTTACATCCGGAACACGCCGTAGGAAACCGGTTCGAGCGGGGCCTGCCCCACCACCGAGAGGGCAAGCCCGAGAACGGTTCTGGTGTCCGCCGGGTCGATGACGCCGTCGTCCCACAGCCGTGCGGTCGAGTAATAGGGGTTGCCCTGGTGCTCGTACTGGGCGCGGATCGGTTCCTTGAACCGCTCCTCCTCCTCGGGCGTCATGTCACCGCGGACGGTGGCCAGCACGGAGGCGGCCTGCTCCCCGCCCATCACCGAGATCCGGGCGTTGGGCCACATCCACAGAAAGCGCGGCGAGTACGCACGCCCGCACATCGAGTAGTTGCCGGCGCCGTAGGAGCCGCCGATCACCACGGTCAGCTTCGGCACCCGCGCGCACGCCACCGCCGTGACCATCTTGGCGCCGTGTTTGGCGATGCCACCCGCCTCGTAGTCGCGGCCCACCATGAAGCCCGAGATGTTCTGCAGGAACACCAGCGGGGTGTTGCGCTTGTCGCACAGTTCGATGAAATGCGCGCCCTTGAGCGCGGATTCACCGAACAGCACCCCGTTGTTGGCGATGATGCCGACCGGGTGGCCGTGGATGCGGGCGAACCCGGTGACCAGGGTGGTGCCGTATTCGGCCTTGAACTCCGCGAAGTCGCCGCCGTCGACGATGCGGGTGACGACCTCGTGCACGTCGTAGGGCACCCGGGAGTCGACCGGGACGACGTCGTAGAGCTCGGTCTGGTCGGCGATGGGGTCCACCGTCGGCAGCACGTCCCACGGCGGGGCCTGTTTGGGTCCGAGCGTCGCGACGATGCGCCGCACGATGCGCAGCGCGTCGCGGTCGTCGTGCGCGAGATGGTCGGTCACACCGGAGGTCTTGGAGTGCAGGTCGCCGCCGCCGAGCTCCTCGGCGGTCACCACCTCACCCGTCGCCGCCTTCACCAGCGGTGGGCCGCCGAGGAAGATGGTGCCCTGGTTGCGCACGATCACGGCCTCGTCGCTCATCGCGGGCACGTACGCCCCGCCGGCGGTGCAGGATCCGAGCACCGCCGCGATCTGCGGGATGCCCTGCGCGGACATGGCGGCCTGGTTGTAGAAGATGCGGCCGAAGTGGTCGCGGTCGGGGAACACCTCGTCCTGGCGCGGCAGGAACGCCCCGCCGGAGTCGACGAGATAGATGCACGGCAGCCGGTTCTGCGCGGCGACCTCCTGGGCGCGCAGGTGCTTCTTCACCGTGATCGGGTAGTACGTGCCGCCCTTGACGGTGGCGTCGTTGGCGACGATCACGCACTCGCGACCGGACACCCGCCCGATACCGGTGATGATCCCCGCGCCCGGGCACTCGTCGTCGTACATGCCGTTGGCCGCCAGCGGCGTGAGCTCCAGGAACGGGCTGCCCGGATCGAGCAGACCGTCCACCCGGTCCCGGGGCAGGAGCTTGCCGCGGCTGACGTGGCGCTCGCGGGCGCGTTCCGGTCCGCCCAGCGCGGCGGCGGCCAGTTTCGAACGAAGCTCGTCAACCAGCGCGAGGTGTGCCTCGCGATGTGTAGACCGCGGTGTCATCGGCGACCCGTTCTCAGTTAATGGCGACTAACTCGTGGTACGTTAGCCACGATTAACTGAGTTGTCTAGAGCCTCGGAGCCGCTGTGTCCCCTACGGTCCCCGACGCGACCGCGCGCAGCAGGGCCAAGTCCGACCGCCGGTCCAAACTGATCGCCGCGGCGGAGCGGTTGATGGCCGACCGCGGCTATCTCGCGGTGCGGCTGGAGGACATCGGCGCCGCCGCCGGCGTCAGCGGTCCGGCGATCTACCGGCACTTCCCGAACAAGGAGGCGCTGCTCGTCGAGTTGCTGGTCGGCATCAGCACGCGGCTGCTCGCCGGGGGCCGCGAGGTGGTCGCCAACGCACAGGATCCGCGCCGGGCGCTGGACGGGCTGATCGAGTTCCACCTCGACTTCGCACTGGGCGAGCCCGATCTCATCCGGATCCAGGACCGCGATCTGAACAATCTGCCGCCCGCCGCCAAGCGCCAGGTGCGCAAATCGCAGCGGCAGTACGTCGAGATCTGGGTGGATGTGCTTCGGCGGCTTAACGATTCGCTCGACGAGGGCGATGCGCGGGTGATGGCCCATGCGGCGTTCGGCCTGATGAACTCGACACCGCATGCGCTCAAGCCGAACACGAAAACGACCGAGACCAACCCGCGGGTCATCTTGAAGGCGATGACCGTCGCGGCGTTGGCCTCGGTCGGTTAAGCGGTTAGATCAGGGCCGGTTAATACCAGGCCCGCTTAATACCAGGCCCGCCTGCCACCGACCGGGCGGCCGACCGAGCCGAGGATCCAGAACACGGCGCCGACGACCATCAGGATGACGCCGATCGTCCAGAGGATGTTGATCCCGAGAACCAGCCCGAGGATCAGCAGGATTGCTCCGAGAATGATCATGATTGTTCCTTTCGAACTCTTCCGAAACTTCCAGTGACTACTGGCTGGGCTCGGGCAGGTTGCAGCTGCTGACCTTGGGGTTGACGCCCGCGTAGTTGAGCGGACCGACGACCACCGTCAGCGCGATGCTTCCCGCTGTCGCGCAATTGGTTTCACTGGTGGAGAAGTAACCCCGCTGGTAGGCGGCGACGACACCGATGAGCAACCAGACGAGGACGATGACGCCCAGGATTCCGCCGCCTCGCATGCTGTGCCTCCTTGATCGGGGACTCGAATCACCTGAATTCGAGCGTGAGCAGCGTTTACCCGGCGGAAAATTCACCCAAACCTGGCCGGGGCGACAATTTGATCAAGAAATTCGGTCACGCCGAGGCGGCCGCGCTGAACGACGTGAGCAGCCACTCGGTCATCGCCTTGACCAGCACCGCCCGGTTCTCGCGGCGGTCGATCTCATGGCCGTCGTCGTCGAAGGTCAGCAGTTCGGTGCGGCGGCCCAGCGCGCGCAGCGTGTCGTACATCTGCAGGGATTCGGTGGGCGGCACGTTGGTGTCGTTGAGGCCGTGCACCAGCAGCAGCGGCGCGGTGAGCGCGTCGGCGCGCTGCAGCGGCGACAGCTGCTCGAGCAGGTCGCGGTCGCTGATCGGGTGGCCGTATTTGGGGTACGCCGCCGCGGCGATCCACGGTTCGGTGGTGCGGTACCAGGTGTTCAGGTCGCTCATGCCGCAGATGCTGATGCCCGCGGCGAACCGGTCGGGGTGAAACGTCAGCGCCGCCTGCGTGAGGTAGCCGCCGTAGGACCAGCCGCAGCAGGCGATGCGGTCCGCCGGGGCCACCCCACGCTCGACGAGGTGGTCGACGGCGTCGGCGACGTCGTCGATGGCGGCGAACCGGCGCTCGCGGTCGTCGGCGTGCATGAAGCTGCGCCCGAACCCGCCCGAGCCGCGCACGTTGGGCACGAACACCGCGATGCCCTGCTCCAGCAGCGGCGGGAAGAACTCGTTGTACCCGGGCCTGCCCTGGCCCTCGGGCCCGCCGTGCAGGAACAGCATCGCCCCGATCGTCGGCACCCCGGCGGGCGGGCGGAACAGCCAGCCGCTGAACGGCAGGCCGTCGCGCGCGACGAGTCTCTCCAGGGTCGGGTCGGCGGCCACCGGACCGGAGCTGGGTTCGCGGTCGACGGGCTCCCATTCGCGGCTGCGCGGGTCGACGAGCTCGACGGTCGGCGGGGTGGACGGGCCCTCGACGGTCAGCGCCAGCATGTTGCCGCCGGCGCTGATGGACAGCTGGCTGGCCACCATGCCGGGCAGCGGGATCGGCGGGTGCAGCGTGTTGTCGGCCAGCTCGAGGATCTGTAATTCACTGGCGCCCTGCATGTTCCACAGCAGCGCCACCGTCGAGAGGTCGTCGCTGACGGTGAACTCGTCGAGCTCGCAGTCGGGCCGCTCGGCCAGCACCTGGTAGGCGACGCCGTCGGGGGTGACGGTGACCTCCAGCAGGCGGGCGTACTCGGCGCCGTTCTCGCTGCGAATCAGGGCGCGCAGATAGCCGTCGGGGTTGTCGGGTCCGTACGGGTGGTACAGCTCGAAGGTCTCCCCCTCCAAGCCGGCGCGCAACCGGCGCGGGCGCTGGTCGTCGAGGATCACACCGGTGTCGGTCGTCGAGCCGGGATCGTAAGGCAGCAGCGCGGTTTCGATTCCGTCGCGCAACATGATCAGGTCGCGGTAGCCGCGGGGGCCGACGCGCACCAGCGCCGCACCGGCCCAGGCGTCGACCAGGCGGCCGCCGGAGCGGCGGTCGAGCACCGTGGTCGCGCCGGTGGCCGGGTCGATCAGACACGAGCTGCCGACCCCGTCGTCGCCGGTGAGGATCGCCGCGACCCGGGTGCCGTCCCAGTTGATCAGTTCGGCGGTGCCCTCGGTGGTCCCGTCCGGCCACGAGTCGATGCGATGCGCGTCACGGTCGTCGGGATCGGTTGTCACCACCCAGATCTGGGTGCGGCTACTGCCGTCGGGGGCCACCTCGCAGGCCAGCCAGTGGCCGTCGGCGGAGTGCAGCACCCGGGTGACCGGCCCGTCGACGGGCAGTTCGACGTCGCGTGAGGAGCTGGCCCGCCAGCCGCGCAGGAACCGCTGCACCGCGCGGGGGAAGCCGCCGTCGTCGACCAGATGGGCGAACGCCGTCGCGTCCGGTGACATGGACGCGCCGTAGACCCGGCGAACCTGCGTACCCACCGGTCTCATTCTGCATGCCGGAGCTGCCCGCCGCCGGGCGACCGTGACGGCGCTCGCGGCCAACTGTGCGGTTGCCCAGGTAGCCTCGCAGCCATGAGGTGGGCATGACCGAGACACCACGGCGCGGAAGCGGCGAGGAACCGCAGGCCTACGGCTATCCCGGGTACACCGACCCCGCATACGCCAGCCAGGCCTACGGCCCCACTTATCAACCGCCGGTGATACCCGCGCCTACCCGGCAGCTTCCGACGTACCCGGGCGGCTACGACCCGTACGGGACCGGCCAGTACTACGCGACGGGCCAGTACGGGCAGCCGCCGTACCCGCCGGGCGGGGAGCCGCCGCCGGAGCCGGAGAAGCCGAAGTCGCCGCGCTGGCTGTGGGCGCTGGCGGGCATCGCGGCGTTGACGGTGGTCGGGCTGGTGATCGCCCTGGTCATCGTGAACAGCTCCAAGCAGGAGACGCTGGTGGCGCCGCCGCCGATGGACGAGCCCAGCTTCAGCACGCCGCCGACGTCGCGCACCCCGACGACGGTGCCGCGGCCGACGGTGCCGCCGTCGACCAGGCCGTCGGTGCCGCGCCAGCCGGGGGTGCCCGCCCCCACGTATCCGACGTCGCCGCGCACCACCCAGCCGGGCGTCACGCAGACCGTCGTCTACGTCGTCAACGGCACCGGCCGGGCGATCAACATCACCTACGTCGACACCGGCGGCCTGCTGCAGACCGAGTTCAACGTGCTGCTGCCGTGGCGCAAGGAGGTGCAGTTGGCCGAGCCGGCGAGCTCGACGGCCAGCATCAGCATCATCAACGTCGGCCGCGAGGTGAACTGCTCGATCACCGTGGACGGGACCGTCGTCGAGCAGCGCACCGGCGCCGGCCTGACGATCTGCACCGGTATCCGCTAGCGCCGCGCGGGCACCCGCACCAGCAGCATCGCCACCAACCCGGCGGCCAGCACCGCGACCAGCCCGCCCATCCCGGCGCGGTCGGTGCCGAAGATCGCGATGAACAGCGAGAACAGCATCGGCGCGACGTAGGACACCGCCCGGCCGGTGGTGGTGTAGAGGCCGAACGCCACTCCCTCCTTGCCCTCGGCGGACATCCGCAGCATCAGGGTGCGCGCGGCCGACAGCGTCGGGCCGATGAACAGGCACAGCGTCAGCCCGCACACCCAGAACGCCAGCGGGCCGTCGAGCGCCATCAGGGTCAGGGCGGTGGCGATCAGCGCGGTCAGCGACGCCACGATCACCGGTTTGGGGCCGAACCGGTCGTCGAGCAGACCGCCGAGTAGCGCGCCGAGCGCGGCGACGGTGCTGGCGCAGACGCCGAACAGCAGCACGTCGGCGCCGGATATGCCGTAGACGTTGACGCCGAGCACGGCGCCGAACGCGAAGATCCCGGTCAGCCCGTCGCGGAAGATGGCGCTGGCGATTAGGTAGTAGACGACGTTGTGGTCGCGGCGCCATTCGCTGACGATCTCCGTCCACAGCACCCGGTAGCCCCCGAAGAAGGCCCCGAGGACGCCGGTGGCCGCCCGGGGTTCGGCGTCGCGGGGCGCGCTGGGCACCGCGAACAGCACGGGCAGGGCGAACACCGCGAACCAGGCGGCGGTCAGCAGCATCGCCGCGCGCACGTTCTGGCCGTCGGCGGCGGGCAGGCCGAGCAGGCCGCGGGTGTCACCGTCGCCGGCGATGAAACCGAAGTAGGCGATCAGCAGCAGCGCGACGCTGCCGAGATAGCCCAGGCCTAAACCCATTCCGGAGATCTGGCCGGAGGTCTGCGGGGTGGACAGTTGCCGCAGCATCGCGTTGTACGGCACGGTGGCCAGCTCGTTGCACGCCACCGCCGCGGCCAGCAGCACCAGGCCGGGGACCAGGTAGTGGTAGTCGTCGCGGATGAGGCTCATCGCGGCGGTCAGCGCCACGGCGGCCACGGTCAGCACGGCCAGCACGCGGCGCCGCCGCCACGGCGCGTCGACCCAGACGCCGGTGACGGGCGCGAGCACCGCCACCACCACCCCGGCGATGCCGAGCGCCCAGCCCAGCCAGCTGGCCGGGCTGGCCGAGCCCGGCAGATCGTCGCCGACGGCGCTGGTCAGATAGACCGAGAACACGAATGTGACGACCATCGCGTTCAGGCCGGTCGCGCCGAAATCCCACAGCGCCCAGGCGGTGATCTGCCGCCGACCCCCGATCCGCACGGACGGCGGCGAATTGCTCATGGTCGCCCACGATATAGTCCCGCCCATGCCAGTTCCCGCTCCCAGTGCGGACGCCCGCGCCGTCGTCACCGGCGCTTCGCAGAACATCGGTGAGGCGCTGGCGGTCGAGCTCGCCGCCCGCGGCCACCACCTGATCATCACCGCCCGTCGCGAGGACGTGCTGCGCAAGCTGGCCGACCGGCTGACCGCGCAGTACGGCGTGACCGTCGAGGTGCGGCCCGTCGACCTGACCGACCCCGCCGCACGTGCGGCGTTCTGCGAGGAGCTGTCGACGCGCAACATCTCGATCCTGTGCGCCAACGCCGGTACCGCGACGTTCGGCCCGATCACCAAGCTGGATCCCGCCGGCGAGAAGGCGCAGGTGCAGCTGAACGTGCTCGGGGTGCACGACCTGGTGCTCGCGGTGCTGCCCGGCATGGTCGAGCGCAAGGCCGGCGGCATCCTGATTTCCGGTTCGGCGGCGGGCAATTCGCCGATCCCGAACAACGCGACCTACGCGGCCAGCAAGGCGTTCGCCAACACGTTCAGCGAGTCGCTGCGCGGCGAGCTGAAGAAGGACGGGGTGCACGTCACGCTGCTGGCCCCCGGCCCGGTGCGCGAGACGCTGCCCTCCGAGGAGGAGCAGTCGCTCGTGGAGCGGCTGATCCCGGACTTCCTGTGGATCTCGACGCAGTACACGGCCAAGCAGTCGCTGGATGCGTTGGAGCGCAACAAGATGCGCATCGTGCCCGGGGTGACGTCGAAGGCGATGTCGGTGGCCTCGGGGTACGCGCCGCGCGCGATCGTGACGCCGATCGTCGGCGCGATCTACAAGAAGCTCGGCGGCGGCTGAGCCTTCGTCAGCGGCGGCGCCGGGTGCGACGGCTGCCGGTGCCGAGGATGCTGCGGGTGATCTCGCGGCCGATCACGGTGCCCGCCGAACGCATCGCGCTCTTGAACGCCGGACTGTTGACCACCTTCTCGAACATGCTGGGCTCGACGGTCTTGCGCACCCGCACCTCGCCGGAGGTGCTGGCCTGACCCGAGACCGGCGGCAGCGGCGGCGGCAGCGCGTCACCGGTCGCGGGCACCGGAGCCTGGGTGGGCTCGGGTTCGGCGTAGCGCGCGGTGAGCATCTCGTAGGCCGACTCGCCGTCGACGGTCTGGCCGTACTCGGCCTGCAGCGGGCTGGCCTTGGCCGCGGCGGCGATGGCGTCGGCGCCGATGGTGTCCATCAGTGAGCGCGGCGCACGCATCCGCGTCCACGCCACCGGGGTGGGCGCACCCTTCTCCGACAGCACGGTGACCACCGCCTCGCCGATCCCCAGCGAGGTCAGCGCCGACTTCAGGTCGTACACCGTGGTTTTCGGGTAGGTGCGGACGGTCTTGGTCAGCGCCTTCTCGTCGTCGGGGGTGAACGCCCGCAGCGCGTGCTGGATGCGCGCGCCGAGCTGGGAGAGCACGTCGTTGGGGACGTCGGTGGGCAGCTGGGTGCAGAAGAACACGCCGACGCCCTTGGAGCGGATCAGCTTCACCGTCTGCTCGACCTGCTCCAGGAACGCCTTGGAGGCGTCGTTGAACAGCAGGTGGGCCTCGTCGAAGAAGAACACCAGCTTGGGCTTGTCGAGGTCGCCGACCTCGGGCAGCGAGGTGAACAGGTCGGCCAGCACCCACATCAGGAAGGTGGAGAACAGCACCGGACGCAGGCCCTGGTTGCCGAGCTCGACGAGGGTGATGATGCCGCGCCCCTGCTCGTCGACGCGCAGCAGGTCCTCGGTCTCGAGTTCGGGTTCGCCGAAGAACGTGTCCCCGCCCTCGGCCTCGAGGTTGACCAGGGCGCGCAGGATGACGCCGGCGGTGGTCGGCGACACCGCGCCCAGGGATTTGAGCTCGGGCTTGCCCTCGTCGCTGGTGAGGTACTTGATCACCTCGCGCAGGTCCTTGAGGTCCAGCAGCGGCAGCCCCTTCTGGTCGGCCCAGTGGAAGATCAGGCCGAGGGTGGACTCCTGGGTCTGGTTCAGGCCGAGCACCTTCGACAGCAGGATCGGGCCGAAGCTGGAGATCGTCGCGCGCACCGGCACCCCGATGCCCTCGGTGCCCAGCGACAGGAACTCGACGGGGTAGCCGGTGGGGGTCCAGTCGTCGCCGGTGTCCCTGGCGCGCGCCTCGGTGTTGGCGTTGGCCTCCCCCGGCCGCGACAGCCCGGACAGGTCGCCCTTGATGTCGGCCATCACCACCGGCACCCCGGCGGCGGACAGCTGTTCGGCGAGCACCTGCAGGGACTTGGTCTTGCCGGTGCCGGTGGCGCCCGCGATCAGGCCGTGGCGGTTGACGGTGCGCAGCGGGATGCGGACCCGGGCGGTGGGGTCACAGACGCCGTCGACGACGACGGTGCCGAGCTCGAGTGCGGCGCCCGAAACGGCATACCCGGCGGCGATCTGCTGTGCGGGGGTGGCGGTCGGCTCACTGGTCACAGCAGGCACCCTAACCCGCGTCACGGCCGTTACGGGCGGGTGGAGCGGGCCTGGCGGGGCCGGAAGGCTTACTGTGAGCGTCGTGCGCGACGAACTGGTGTGGATCGACTGCGAGATGACAGGGCTCGATCTCAAGTCCGACCGGCTCATCGAGATTGCCGTACTGGTGACCGATGCGGACCTCAACATCCTCGGTGACGGCATCGACGTGGTGATCCACGCCGACGAGGAGGCGTTGTCCTCGATGATCCCGGTGGTCAAGGACATGCACACCCGCTCCGGCCTGATCGACGAGGTGCGGGCCTCGACGGTCACGGTGGCCGAGGCCGAGGAGATGGTGCTCAGCTACATCCGCGACCACGTCAAACAGGCGAAGACGGCGCCGCTGGCCGGCAACTCGATCGCCACCGACCGCGGCTTCATCGCCCGCGACATGCCCAAGCTCGACGACTACCTGCACTACCGGATGATCGACGTCAGCTCAATCAAGGAGTTGTGCCGGCGGTGGTATCCGCGGATCTACTTCGGGCAGCCGGAGAAGGGCCTGGCGCACCGCGCGCTGGCCGACATCCACGAGTCGATCCGCGAGCTCCAGTACTACCGGCGCACCGCGTTCGTCCCCCAGCCCGGGCCGTCTACCAGCGATATCGCGGCGATCGCCGGTGAGTTGGGCCCGCCGAACGGACAGACAAAGGGAGCCGATTCGGCTACTGAGCACCAGAGCGGCTAATATCGACAGGCCGCATCCGCCCGACAGGGTGAGCGCGGCGATGGTGGCTGTAGTTCAGTTGGTAGAGCACCAGGTTGTGATCCTGGCTGTCGCGGGTTCGAGTCCCGTCAGCCACCCCGACTGGTAACACCGCCCCACCTGCAAACGCGGGTGGGGCGGTGTTCGTTTTGGTCTTTGCGCCGAACGTGAAGTTATGTGCGAGAAATCGCCGAAATCTCGACCACAAGCTCACGTTCGCGACGCGCAAGAACGGGCCTAGACGCCCGCGTTACCGGCCTTCCACTGCTCCCACGGGATGTTCCAGTCCCCCAGCCCGTCGGTGCCCGGCAGCGTCGAGCCCACGGTGTTCAGGACCTCGACGATGTCGCCGCGCTTGGTGTTCTCGTAGAACCACTGACCGTTGCTGGTGCTGACGTTGATGCAGCCGTGGCTGACGTTGGCCGAGCCCTGGCTGCCCACCGACCACGGCGCGGCGTGCACGTAGATGCCGCTGTAGGAGATCTGGGTGGCCCAGTCGACCTCGGTGCGATACCCGTCGGGCGAGTTGACCGGGACGCCGTAGGTCGACGAGTCCATCACCATGTGGCTCAACCGGTCGCCGACGATGTAGGTGCCCCGGTTGGTGGGCGTGCTGTTCTTGCCCATCGACACCGGCATGGTCTTGATCACCTCGCCGTTGCGCTTGACCGTCATCATCTTGGTGTTGTCGTCGACGATGGCGATCACCTCGTCGCCGATGGTGAAGTGCGTCGAGACGTCGTCCTGGCCGAACAGGCCGTCGCCCAGGTCGACGCCGTAGGTGTTCACCTCGACGGTGACCTTGGTGCCGGGCTTCCAGTACTCGGCCGGCCGCCACCGCACCTCGCGGTTGTTCAGCCAGTAGAACGCGCCCTCGACCGGCGGATCCGTTGTGATCTTGATCGCTTTCTGGGCGGCCAGCCGGTTCGGGATGTTCTCGTCGAACCGCACCGCCACCGGTTGGCCGACGCCGACGACCTCGCCCTCGCTGGGCACCACGTACGGCATGGTCAGGTTCTCGGGCGAATGCGTCTCGAACGTCATCTGCCGCCGGGTGACCCCGCCGAGGCCCAGCGACTCCGCGGTCAGCGTGTAGCGCTTGTTGAAGCCGAGCGGCTCAGCGGTGGACCAGGTCAGCCCGTCCGGGCTGAGTTCGCCCTGGATGGTGCGGCCGTCCTCGTTGGTCATGGTGACCGCGCCCAGCACCCCGCCCTCGGCGGTGACCGTCACCGGCGAGTCGACGCTGACGCCGACGGCGCCGTCGGTCACCGACGCGGTGAGCTTGGGAACCAGCAGATCGCCGAACGGGGTGCCCTTGTCGACGATCACCTGCGGCTCAGGCGCCGGCTGGTTGCCGCCGCAGGACGACAGTGACAGCGCCAAGGCGGGGATCAGCACGATGGTCAGCAACCATGCGCGCCGACGCGGACGGGCCACAGCACGGACTCGCCACATTTATGAACTCCACCTCGCAGCCGACATCGAATGACGTTGGGACCAGTCTAAGGGCAATCTGCACCTGCGGAGCGGCGGCGGCGACGCATCCGAAAAACCCCTCGTGACCACGCGATTTCATATTGCGGCCCGAGGGCTGTTATTGTCTCACACGCAGCGCCGTTAGCTCAGTTGGTAGAGCAGCTGACTCTTAATCAGCGGGTCCGGGGTTCGAAACCCTGACGGCGCACTTTCAATTCACCGGGAAGACGCGATCGTGGCAACCGCCACGGTCGCGTCTGTTTTTTATCGGGCGTCTCAGCGGCGACACCATACCCTCGGGTATCTAACTGTCAAACGTTGCCACTTACTTTTCCGTTGATTTTTTCGCCGATCTTGTCCAGAATGCGAAGGAGTGTGCTGGAATCGACGCACACGCAGCTTTTTCACCCGCTGCCTGCGACAACGCATCGTTGCGGAGAGAGGCTGCAGGATGAAATCTGCGAGTTTGATCAGGTCGAAGACAGGGACTTCTGCTACAGTTTTGTTAGCTGGAAGGGCTGCCACCGGACACGCACCGGTCACGGCAGATGGAAGATAAGGAATTAGCTGATGTCGCCGGTAGGCGAATCGTTCGGAAGGGGCGCCAGTGGCGCCGAGTCCGCCGAGGGCGTAACTCCGCAAATTCCCGTCTCGGTGTACACCTGCAGCCGGATCGGCCGCGTCGCCAATCCTCCCGGCTTCTCGCTCTCCGACTGGCTGCGCGCCCGGCGTCGCTGACCGCGCCGGCCGCCGACGCGTAAGACATCATCGGCGGCCGGTTGCCGCCAACGGTAGATCAGCGCCGGATCCGGCGCACCACGAGCACGAGCGTCAACACGCCCACCCCCGCCAGCGAGATCATCACCGGCGGCTTCGTCACGAACCGCACCGCGGCGGCCTTGACGTCATCAGCCAGCCGGCTGGGATTGGCGCGCTGGGCGAGGGTGTCGACCGTCGCCGCCAGCTGTTCGCGCGCCTGATCGATGTCCCGCTTGATGTCCTCGGGATCGCGGTCCGCCACGTGCGCCTCCAAGCCGCTGTCGGTTGCTGCTCCCCTCACGGAGCCTGCCGATCTACCCTAAAGCAGCCCGCGCTGGCAGCAGCGCACCGGTCGACAGAAGGGATGCCCGCGCCGTGCCACAGACTCCGCGCCTCGAGGTTGGCGACAAAGCCCCGGCCTTCAGCCTGCCCGACGCCGACGGCAACATCGTGAAGCTCTCCGACTACAAGGGCCGCAAGGTCGTGGTGTACTTCTACCCCGCCGCGATGACCCCGGGCTGCACCAAGCAGGCGTGTGATTTCCGGGACAGCCTCGCCGAGCTCAACGAAGCCGGGCTCGACGTCATCGGCATCTCCCCCGACAAGCCCGAGAAGCTGGCCAAGTTCCGCGACCGGGACCAACTGAACTTCCCGCTGCTGTCGGACCCGGACAAGAAGGTGCTCACCGCCTGGGGCGCCTACGGCGAGAAGACGATGTACGGCAAGACCGTGCAGGGCGTCATCCGCTCGACGTTCGTCGTCGACGAGAAGGGCAAGATCGAGGTGGCCCAGTACAACGTGCGCGCCACCGGCCACGTCGCCAAGCTGCGCCGTGACCTGTCCGTGTGACGGTTACAGCGTGAACAGCTGATTCATCCGGGGAACCGTTGCCGGCCATCCGAATTCGCGGTCGATCCGCCTACGCAGCGTGTCCGCGGCCTGCGGTTCGCCGTGGACGACGAACGTGCGCCGCGGTGCGGAGGTGAAGCCGGAGGCCCAGCGCATCAGCTCGTCCGCGTCGGCGTGGGCGGACAGCATCCGCAGGTTGACCACCTGCGCGTTGATCGGGATCCACTCCCCGAAGATCTTCAGGAAGCGCTCCCCCTCGGCGATCGACCGGCCGCGGGTGCCGGGCACCTGATAGCCGGTCACCATGATCGTGTTGCGGGGATCCGGCCCGAACGCCCTGAGGTGGTGCAGAACCCGGCCGCCGCTGGCCATTCCGCTGGCCGAGATCACCACCTTCGGGTCGCGGCTGGCCGAGATCTCCATCGACTCCTCGACCTCCCGGGCGTAGGTGGCCATCGCGCGCATGCCCTCGTACACCTGCGGCGCCAACCGGTGGTCGCTCTGGTGGGTGCGCAGCAGATCGCTGGCGTTGATCGCCATCGGGCTGTCCAGGTAGATCGGCACGTCGGCGAGCCTGCCCGCTTCCCGCAGCCGCCACAGGTGGTACAGCAGCGTCTGGGTCCGGCCCACCGCGAACGCCGGGATCACCACGGTGCCACCGCGTTCCACGGTCGCGTTGACGGCCTCGGCGAGGGCGTCAGCCGGGTCGACGCGCTCGTGCAGCCGGTCACCGTAGGTGGATTCGATGACCAGGTAGTCGGCGGCGGGCACCGGTTCGGGATCCAGCATGAGCGGGTCGTCGTAGCGGCCCAGGTCGCCGCTGAACACGATGCGCCTGCCCTGCCAGACCAGCTCGACGGTGGCCGCGCCCAGGATGTGCCCGGCGCGCCGGAACAGCACGGTCGGGCCGCCCTCAGACGAGTCGAAGCCGGGCACATCGACCACGCGCCCGAACGGGCGGGTGGTGAACAGGTCCAGCGCCCGCTCGGCGTCACGGGTGTCATACAGCGGCAGCGCCGGATGGTGCTTGGTGGCGTGGTGCTTGTTGAGGAACGCCGCGTCGCGCTCCTGCAGCATGGCGCTGTCGCGCAGGATGATGTCGGCGACGGCGGCGGTGGCCCGCGTGCAGACGATCGGGCCGCGGAACCCGTCGCGCACCAGGCGCGGCAGATAGCCGGTGTGATCGAGATGCGCGTGGGTCAGCACGACGGCGTCGATGCTCTCCGGGCCGACGGGCGGCCGGCTCCAGTTCAGTTCGCGCCACGCCTTCACACCCTGGAACAGGCCGCAGTCCACCAGGATTCGCCGATCGCCGGACTCCAGCAGGTGTTTGGACCCGGTCACCGTGTTCGCCGCGCCCAGGCAGCGCAGCGTCAGGTCGGTGTCCCAGGCGTCGTCGGCAGCCACCACCGCAGTCTGTCAGAGACCGCCGCGCCCCGGTGAGGGCTTGAGCACTCATCCGGGGGTGACCTTGGGCCCTAGCCGGTGCCGCCCGCGTGGGCGATCCTGAGCGCTGTTGGCAACGTCAAGGGGGCGACGAGCGTGAGCAAGCACGAGATTCTGAAGTTCCTGTGCGGGTTCCTCGCCGGTGTCAGCGTGGTGCACGCCAGCATCGGGTTGTCGATCGCGGCGGGCCTGCTCGACTATCCCGGCGTGACCCGCAGCACCTGGGATTCGCTGTCCCCGTGGGTGGGGGCGGCGTTCTATCTGGTGCTCAGCGTCCTCGTCGGCGTCACCGCCTGGCGGCCCCGGGCGCGGGTGGCCGCCGACCTACGGCGCGAGGTTGGCCAGCAGTAGCGCCTCGGAGATCGCGGCCTTCTCGAGCACCCCGAGGTGCAGGCTCTCGTTGACGCTGTGCGCCTGGGTGGCGGGATCCTCCACACCGGTGACGAGGATCTTGGCCTGCGGGAACGTCTTGGCGAACTCGGCGATGAACGGGATCGACCCGCCGATACCGGTTTCCACGGGTTCGGTGCCCCACGCCTGCCGGAACGCCGCGCGGGCCGCGTCGTACACCGGCCCGGTGGTGTCGATCGCGTACGGCTGGCCGAGATCCCCGGGGGTGACGGTGACCTTGGCGCCCCACGGTGCGTGGGTCTCGAGGTGACGCGTGAGCGCGGCGAGGTGTTCGGCGGCGTCCCCGCCGGGTGCGACGCGCATGCTCACCTTGGCGCGGGCCCGCGGGATCAGCGTGTTCGACGACTTCTCGATCGGGGTGGTGTCGATGCCGATGACGGTGATCGCCGGTTTGGCCCAGAGTCGTTGCGGCACAGTCCCGGTGCCGATCTCCTGAACCCCGGGCAGCATTCCGGTCTCCTCGCGCACCCGGTCGGGTGAGAAGTCGACGTCGGCGGCGGTGGCCTCGTGTAGGCCCTCCACGGCGACGTTGCCGTCGTCGTCGTGCAGGCTGGCCAGCAGTCGCACCAGCACGCTCAGCGCGTCGGGGACCACACCGCCCCACAGCCCGGAGTGCAGCCCGTGGTCGAGGGTGGCGACCTCGACCACGCAGTCGGCCAGCCCGCGCAGCGTCACGGTGAGCGACGGCACCTCGGTGCTCCAGTTGTCCGAGTCGGCGATGACGATCACGTCGGAGGCCAGCGTGTCGCGGTGGGCGGCCAGCAGTCGCGACAGCGACGGGGAGCCCGACTCCTCCTCACCCTCGACGAACACCGTCACCCCGACCGGCGGGTTGCCGCCGTGCGCCCGGAACGCGGCGAGATGCGTTGCGATACCGGCCTTGTCGTCGGCGCTGCCGCGACCGTAGAGGCGGCCGTCGCGCTCGGTCGGCTCGAACGGCGGGGTGTGCCACTGGACCGGGTCGCCCTCGGGCTGCACGTCGTGGTGGGCGTAGAGCAGCACGGTCGGCGCACCCGGCGGGGCCGGATGGCGGGCGATCACGGCGGGGGCGCCGCCCTCGCTGACGATCTGCACGTCGCCGAACCCGGCGTCGGACAGCAGCCCGGCCACCGCGTCGGCGCTGCGCCGCACCTCGCCGCGCCGCGCCGGGTCCGCCCACACCGACTCGATGCGGATCAGGTCCTCCAGATCGCGCCGCACCGACGGCAGCACCTCACGCACCCTCGCCACGAGATCACTCATGGCGTCGAGGCTAGCGCTCCTCGAGGATGGCGACCGCGGCGGCGGTGTCGGCCTCATGGGTCAGCGACACGTGGATCGTGACGTCCTTGAGGTGCTCGGCGATGGCGCCGGACAGTCGCACCTTCGGCCGGCCCCACATGTCGGTGATCACCTCGATGTCGCGGTGGATGCCCTCGGGCAGCACCGGCCGCTTGGCGAACCGAGATCCCGACCACGCCTTGATCACGGCCTCCTTGGCGGCCCACCGCGCGGCGAGGTGCCGCGCCGCCGACGAACTCTTGTCGGCGGCGTGGCGCCGCTCCCCCGGCGTGAACGTCTCGGCGAACACCGTCCCGGGTTGATCGACCTGCTCTGCGAACTCGGAGATGGAGACCAGGTCGATCCCCACTCCGACTATCGCCATGTGCGCAATGCTAACTCGGTCTCGGCTATCTCGAGCTCGGCTATCTCAGTCTCGCCCAACCACATACACGTCACCCTCGCCGAGCCGGGCGTCCATGCTGAGCAGCATCTCGGCCTCGGCCTTCTTCTCCGGCTCGTCGTGGCTGAACCGGCGGTCGGCCGGCTTCTCGTACAGCGGCTGGCCGCCGGCGATCGCCGACGCCAGCCGGTGCTGACCGGCCAGCACCCGCTCGGCGGCGCGCTTCTGGTAGTCCTCGCGCTCCTCCGGGCTCAGCGTCGCCAGGAACGCCTGCGGATGCACCAGCGCCACCAGACCCGACACGTGCCCGAAGCCCAGGCTGGTCACCAGACCGGCCTTGAGCGGGAACTTGTCGCCCATCCGCAGCGTCTCGCGCACCCAGACCAGGTGGGAGGCGCCGGCGAGTTCGTCGTCGACGCAGTCCAGGCTGCGGTTCGGCGGGATCACCCCGTCGCGCAGCATCTGGCACATCCCCATGATCTGGAACGCCGCCGCACCGCCCTTGGCGTGGCCGGTGAGGCTCTTCTGCGACACCACGAACAGCGGGGCACCCTCGGACCGGCCGAGCGCGTCGGCCAGCCGCTCGTGCAGCTCGGTCTCGTTCGGGTCGTTGGCCAGCGTCGAGGTGTCGTGCTTGGAGATCACCGCGATGTCGTCGGCACCGACACCCAGCTTGGCCAGCGACTTGGCCAGCTGCGACTCGGGTCCGCCACGGCCCGCGCCCAGCGCGCCCAGGCCGGGCGCCGGGATCGAGGTGTGCACACCGTCGCCGAACGACGACGCGTACGCCACCACCGCCAGCACCGGCAGCCCCATCTTGACCGCCAGGTCGCCGCGGGCCAGCAGGATCGTGCCGCCGCCCTGCGACTCGACGAAGCCCAGCCTGCGCCGGTCGTTGGCGCGGGAGAACTTGCGGTCGCTGATGCCCTTGGCGCGCATCATCTCGGTGTCGGCGGTGGCCGCCATGTCACCGAACCCGATGATCGCCTCCAGCGTCAGGTCGTCGTAGCCGCCGGCGACCACGAAATCGGCCTTGCCGAGCCGGATCTTGTCGACACCCTCCTCGACCGACACCGCGGCCGTGGCGCAGGCGGCGACCGGATGGATCATCGACCCGTAGCTGCCGATGTAGGACTGCACGACGTGGCCCGCGTAGACGTTGGGCAGCACCTCCTGCAGGATGTCGTTCGGCTTGTTCCTGCCCAGCAGGTTGCCGTGGTACATCGTCTGCATCGAGGTCATGCCACCCATGCCGGTGCCCTGCGTGCTGGCCACCATGCTCGGGTGCACCCAGCGCATCAGCTCGGCCGGGGTGAACCCGGCGGACAGGAACGCGTCGACGGTGGTCACCAGGTTCCACAGCGCCAGCCGGTCGATCGACGACGCCATGTCGGGTGACACGCCGTAGACCGTCGGATCGAAGCCGGTCGGGATCTGCGCGCCCACGGTCCGCGACAGCTTGACCTTGCGCGGCACCCGGATCTCGGTGCCCGCCTTGCGGGTCACCTGCCAGTCGCTGCTGTCGGGCACCGGCTGGATCACCGTGTGCTCGGGATCGAACGTGTAGAACGCCCGGGCGTCGGCCTCGCTGGACACCACGAACGTGAAGTCCTTGTCCAGGAACACCGAAACCAGCAGCGGCGACGCGTGATCCGGATCGATCGCACCGTCGTCGACCCACTCGCGGATGCCGACGCGCTCGATCACCGCATCGTGGTAGCGCTCGACCAGCTCACCCTCGTCGACCAGTTCACCGGTGGCGGTGTCGTACCAGCCGGGGGTGGGATCGTCCTCCCACTTGACCAGGCCGGTGGTCCAGGCCAGCTCGAGCACGCCGGCGGCCGACAGCTCGTTCTCGACCTCCATCTCGAAGCGGGTGCGCGACGAGCCGTAGGGCCCGAGCTCCGCGCCGCCGACGATGACGACCAGGTCGGCCGGGTCGACGTCGAGGTCCTCCCACTGCGGCGGCGGGGCGGCCTGGTAGCCGCGCGGCGGCGACGGCAGCGCCTTGATGGTGCCCTCGTCGTCGGACTCCTCGGCGGCGGTCTCGGCGACCATCTCCTCGCGGGCCTTGGTGGCCAGCTCGGCGAGGTCGAGTTCGACATCGGCCAGTCCGCCGGTGAGGTCGACCTCCAGTGGCTCCTGCGCGGCGGCGACCTTGGCGTCGACGTCGCACAGCCGCAGCAGCAGGCTCGCCATCTCGTCGGTGGTGTAGGTCTTGACCCCGGCGGCCTCGACGGCGTCGACGATGACGTCGTTGTGCCCCATCAGGCCGGTGCCCTTGGTCCAGCCGATCAGCGCGTGGGCCAGCGAAACCCGCTGCGACCACGACGTCTCGGCCTTCCACCGCTTGACCAGCGCATCGAGCGCGGCCTTGGCCTCGCCGTAGGCGCCGTCACCGCCGAACATGCCGCGGTTCGGCGAGCCCGGCAGCACGACGTGCAGTCGCGCGGCGATGTCGCGCTCGGCACCGATGTGCGACAGGCCGGCGATGAGCCGCTCGACCGCCCACAGCAGCACCTTCATCTCCATCTCGGCGCGCGAACCGGCCTCCGACATGTCGCCGGCCACCCGCGGCGCCGCGAACGGGAACAGCAGCGTCGGGGTCTGCGCATCCTTGATGTGAATCGACTGCGGCCCAAGGGTTTCGGTCTGCTCGGAGCTGACCCACTGCACCAGCGCATCGATGTCGGTGTAGGACGCCATGTTGGCGGGCACCACCCACAGCTTCGCGCCGAAGCGGGCGTTCTCGCGGTACAGCTGCTTGTAGAACGCCAGCCGGTCGTCGTCGAGCTTCGACGTCGTGGCGATCACGGTCGCACCGCCGTCGAGCAGCTGCGCCACCACCGAGGCCGCGATCGAGCCCTTGGATGCGCCTGTGACAACGGCGATCTCGTCGCTGTAGCGACCCTTGCCGGGGTTCTCCGCACCCGCGGCGGCGCGGCCGTACAGCGCGGCGTGGATGTTGCGGCCGGCGGCCAGCGCCTTGCCCTGCCACCAGTTGGCCTGCTTGCTGACGATGTGGCCGGCGCCCTCGAAGCGCTCCGACAGCCGCTCCCAGTCGGCGTCGATCTCGCCCTCGTCGAGCAGCCACAGCCGGGCCAGGTCCTCACGGGCGCTGGCCCACCGGTCGTCGAGCAGCACCGCCTTGCGGCCGTCGAACACCGGCGCCACCAGACGCGGCCAGTCCGAACCCAGTTCGGCGGTCACCAGCTCGATGAGCTCGGCGTCGGTGGCCTCCGGCACCGACACCGGGGTCTCCAGACCCAGCTGGTTCAGGATCGTGCGCGCCGCGTTGGCCAGCACACCGTTGGGGCCGGTGACCTGCTCGGCGAACTCGGTCAGCGCGGCCGAGTCGACCACGCCGCCACCGCCACCGGCGGCCGACGGCAGCGACACCGAGACACCGTGGCGCGCGGCCACCTTGGCCACCGCGGCGTCGATCACCTTGTCGACATCGGCGGCCGACGCCAGCGCACCGTCGTGCAGCCCGCCGAGATCACCGCCGCGCACGCTGCTGCCCTCGCGGGTGCCCAGCGCCACCTCGACGGTGACATGCTTGGCCCAGCCCTCGCCCAGTTCCCAGGTCTTGGCGACCCGCTCGGCGATGTAGGCGGGCCGCTTGCCGGACGGCCCGAGCACGGTGCGCAGCTGGTCGTTGATCGCGTCCGACAGCACCGGACCGAACGGCTTGTAGGTGCGGGCCAGCTTGGTCACCTGACCCTTGAGCCCGGCCAGATCCGCCTCGGCCGCACCGTCGATGGCACCGAGGTTCAGCTCGGAGCCCAGGTCGACGAGCAGCTGGTTGCGCCGCGAGGACGCACCGTCGGTGATCGACTCGATGGAGTCCAGCGACTCGATCTGGTCGATGCGCATCTTCGCCGACAGCGCGATCAGCGCCATCGTGGCGTCGGCGGCGTCGAAGGTCAGATCGTCCGGGCGCGGACCTCCTGCCGGTGCCGCCGCCGGAGCGGGCACCTCGGCGGGCGCGGGTGCCGCGGGCGCCTCGGCCGGTGCGGCGGCCTCGGGTTCCGGTGCGGTGTCGTCGATCTCGGGTTCGGGATCGGTGTCGGTGGCGAACAGCACCGCGGCGTCGCGCTCGGCGTTGAGCACCTCGACGGTGCTGTGCGAGTACTCCGGCAGCTTGAGCGTGTTGGCCGCCAGACCCGCCACCGTCGGCGCGTTCTTCACGCCGATCTCGACGAACCGCTCGACACCGAGGCCGCCTGCGGCCTCCTCGATGAACAGCAGGTCCTGCGTCTCGATCCAGCGCACCGGGCTGGCGAACTGCCAGGCCAGCAGCTCGATGACGACCTTGCGGCACAACTCGACCGGGCGCTCGTTACGCCAGGTGTCGTAGTCGGCGAGGATCTCGTCGAGCGGCTCGGCGGGCACCAGGTCCCGGATCTCCTGGATGAAGTCGCGGTCCAGCGTGAACGGCCGCGGCACCAGGTTCGGGATGTACTTGCCCACAACGAGGTCGGGATCGCGGTCACGCGGCAGCACCCGCTCCAGGCTGCGGCGGAAGTCGTCGACGCCGACGCGCAGCACGCTGGAGTGGAACGGCACGTCGATGCCGGGCACCAGGATGAACGAGCGCTTGCCGCCGGTGATCTTGCGGCGCCGCTCGACCTCCTCCTCCAGGGCCTCCAGACCGCGCACGGTGCCGGCGATCGCGTACTGCGAGCCACGCAGGTTGTAGTTCACGATCTCCAGGAATTCGCCTGTGCGCTCGGAGATCTCGGCGACGAAGTCCTTGACGTCCTCGTCGGCCAGGTCGATCTGGCTGGGCCGGATCGCGGCCATGCGGTAGTTGGAGCGGCCCTTCTCGTCGCGCGGCACGATGTCGTGCATCTTGGAGCCGCGCTGGAACACCGCCTCCAGCAGACCCTCGAGCTCGATGACGCCCGAGACGCAGGCCAGCGCGGTGTACTCACCGACGGAGTGGCCACAGGTGATCGCACCCTCGACGAACGCGCCCTGCTCGCGCATCTCGGCCACCTGTGCGGCGGCCACCGTGGCCATCGCGACCTGGGTGAACTGCGTCAGGTACAGCACGCCGTCCGGATGCTCGTAGTGCACGCCCGCGGCGATCAGGCTGGTCGGGTTGTCGCGCACCACGTGCAGCACCGAGAAGCCCAGCGTCTCGCGGGTGAACTTGTCTGCGCGGTCCCAGATCTTGCGGGCGGCCTTGGACCGGGCACGGACCTCCATGCCCATGCCCTTGGACTGGATGCCCTGCCCCGGGAAGGCGTAGACGGTCTTGGGCGCGGCCAGCTGCGCGGACGCCGACATCACCAGCTCACCGCCGACCTTCGCGGTGATCTCGAGAATCTCGGCGCCGCGGTCGATTCCGACGCGGTCGACGCGGAAGTCGATCTGGTCGCCGGGCAGCACCATGCCCAGGAACCGCGACGTCCAGCCCACCACCCGGGCCGGCGGCGCCGGCTTGCCGTCGGTGGCCGCGACGACGTGCTGCGCGGCCGCCGACAGCCACATGCCGTGCACGATGGGCGATTTCAGCCCGGCCAGCAGGGCGGCGGCGCGGTCGGTGTGGATCGGGTTGTGGTCACCGGAGACCACCGCGAACGCGCTCATGTCGGTGGGCGCGGTGACGGTGACGTCGCGCCGGCGCCGGCGCGGGGTCTCGGTCGCGTTGTCGGTGATGGCCCCGCCGGCGCGCGGCGGGTCGGCCAGCTCGGCCGAGCCGGTGCGGCCGCGGATCGCGAACCGCTCCTCCAGCTTGGCCAGCGCGGTGCCCTCGGCGTCGCTGATGGTGACCGAGACCGGCACGACGCGGCCGTACTCGGTGTCGGTGGCCGGGGAAACCGTTGCGGTGACGGTCAGTTCGGCCTTTTCCTTCGGCATCGCGGCGAGCAGGTGCGCGGCGTGGTCCAGGTGCACCAGCGACAGCAGACCCTCGACGACGGGGAACCCGTCCTCGGTGGCGGCCGCGCCGATCACCGCGAACACCGCGGGCCAGCAGTGGCCGACGAGCGCGTCGGGCACCAGGCTCAGGCCGGGAGCCAGCGGCGCGCCGAACGTGGCGGTGACCCCGGTGTGGTCGGCGACCTGCTCGGGATCCCAGTCGACGGTGACCGTGGCGGTGTTGTCCTTGACCTCCGGCAGCGCGTCGGGACCGTCGACGCCGGCGGCGATCGCCAGCACCGACCGCATCGCGGCCGAGGCGTCCTCGACGGTGACCACCGGCATACCGCCGTTGACCGTGCAGGCCGGCAGCGTGAAGCGGATGTCGATCCAGATGTCGGACAGCGGCACGCTCAGCGTCACCGTCTCACCGGTGAGCTCCAGTCGGGCGCCGGTGTTCGGGTGCGTGGCCGAGCGGTTCTCGTTGACCTGCCACTCGCTCGGCGCGCCGATGCGGTGCACCGGGTTGATCGCGGTGCGGCCGGCCCACAGCACGTCGGGCGAGTCGAGCACCACGGCCAGCGGGCCGGTGACGTCGGCGCGGGCCTGGCGCCGCGAGACCACCTTGACGGGCTCGGCGCCCGAGGCCAGCACCTCGTCGATGGTGGCCTGCTCGAAGCGGTCGAGCAGCTCACCGACCGGCTCGTCGACGCGGGTGATCCCGGCGACCGCCGCGGTGCCCGGGATGATGCACACCTGATCGGCAGAGTAGCGGGCGTCGTGCGCCTGCCACAGCGAGTCGCTGCGCCACCAGCGCCGCACGTCCTTGTCGATGACCGGCACGAAGTTGACCGGCTTGCCCGGCTTCTTGCACAGCGTGATGAACCACGGCACGTCGGCCGGGTGCAGCCGCAGCGTCTCGGCCTCCGGGTAGCGCTCCAGCAGCAGCGCGATGGCGCGCTCCGGCTCGTCGAACACGGCCGGGTCGGTGAACAGGGTCGGGATGGGGCCGGAGTCCTGCGGGTGCAGCCGGGCCTCGGCGCGCTGCAGCATCTCGGCGAAGCGCTCCCGCCAGGTGTCGGCCAGCCAGGGGCTGTCGGGCAGCTTGGTGTCGGCGGTGCTGGTGCCGTCGCCGATGGCCAGCTCCACGTAGCGCTGCAGCCACTGCAGGTAGGTCATGTCGCCGATGTCGCCGAAGTACGGCTTGCAGGTGGCGGCCATCGCCTCGATGATCTCGTCGCGGCGGGCGGCGACGGCCTCGGCGTCACCGGCCACCTCGTCGAGCAGCCGGCCGCAGCGGGAGGCGGCGTTGTCGATCTCGTGGATGTCGGCGCCGAGCTGGCTGCGCCCGGACGCCATGCCGTTCTGGGCCTTACCGGCGCCCACCCAGGCCTCGGTGCCCTTGGTCTCCACCAGCATCTTCTTGACCTGCGGGCTGGTGGTGGCCTCCTTGGTGGCCATCGCCGCGGTGCCGACGAGGATGCCGTCGACGGGCATCTCCGGGAAGCCGTACGGCTTCGACCAGCGGCCGGACAGGTACTCGGCCGCCCGCTCCGGCGTGCCGATGCCGCCGCCCACGCAGATCGTGATGTTGGGGAGCTTGCGCAGGTCGCCGTAGGTGGTCAGCAGCAGGTCGTCGAGGTCCTCCCACGAGTGGTGACCGCCGGCGCGGCCGCCCTCGATGTGGACGATGACGTCCTTGTCGGGCACCTCGTTGGCGATCTTGATGACCGACTTGATCTGCTCGACGGTGCCCGGCTTGAACACCACGTGGGCGATGCCGACGCTGTTGAGCTCCTCGATCAGGTCGACGGCTTCCTCGAGCTCGGGGATGCCGGCCGAGACCACGACGCCGTCGATCGGCGCGCCCGACTGGCGGGCCCGCTGCACCAGGCGCTTGCCGCCGAGCTGCAGCTTCCACAGGTACGGGTCCAGGAACAGCGAGTTGAACTGGATCGCGCGGCCCGGCTCGAGCAGCTGGGTCAGCTCGGCGATGCGGTTCTCGAAGATCTCCTCGGTGACCTGGCCGCCGCCTGCGAGCTCGGCCCAGTGGCCGGCGTTGGCGGCCGCGGCGACGATCTTGGCGTCGACGGTGGTCGGCGTCATCCCGGCCAGCAGGATCGGCGAACGCCCGGTGAGCCGGGTGAACTTCGTCGAGACCTTGACCGAACCGTCCGGCAGCTCAATGGGTTTCGGCGCGAACGAGGACCACGCGGGCGGCACGTCGGGCTCGGCGCCGACGGTGAACAGGTTGCGCTGCCCGGCGCGGGTGGCGGCGGGCACGATGCCGATGCCCAGGCCGCGGATCACCGGTGCGGTGAGGCGGGTGACGGTGTCGCTCGGGCCGAGGTCGATGATCCACTTGGCGCCGGCCTCGTGCAGCCGCTCCACCTCGGCCACCCAGTCGATCGGGCGGACGAAGATCGACTCGGTCATCTCGTGGGCGAGCTCGGCGTCGATACCGCAGCGCGCGGCCCAGGTGTCGACGAGGTCGACGCCGTCGGCCAGCCGCGGGGTGTGGAAGCCGACCTCGACCTGCACCGGGTTGAAGACCGGGCTGAAGACGGCGCCGCCGCGCAGCTTGTTCTTGCGCTCAGCCTCTTCCTTCTCGGTGATCTTCTGGCAGTACAGCTCGAAGCGGCCGAGCTGCTCGGGTGTACCGGTGATGACGACGGAGCGGCGGCCGTTGCGGATCGACAGCACCGGCGGCAGCACGGTGCGCACGTCCTTGGAGAACTCCTCGAGCAGCTCGGCGATGCGCTGGGGGTCGACGTTGGTCACCGACACCATCGGCGACTTGTCGCCGCGCCCGACCATGCCGCGGCGCCGCGAGATCAGCGAGCCGGCGGCGCCGATGAGCTGCAGCAACGCCAGCAGTTCGGCGTCACGGGCGCCCTGGGCGCGCAGCGACTCGCAGGCCATGATGCCCTGGGAGTGACCGGCCATGGCGACCGGCGGGGTGCCGTACAGATCCAGGCCCTGGCGGGTGACGGCGCGGATGGCGGCCATCTGGGCCAGCAGGATGCCGGGTCCGGAGATCGCGGCGGTGATCAGCTGCTTGGCGGGTGGCAGCGGCTCGTCGGCGGCCAGCGCGCGCACCCACTGCAGCGGTTCGAACCCGATCGGCCGCACCACCACGAGTTCGCGGGCCACCGGCTCGAGCAGCAGCGCGGCCTCACCGACCACCTCGCTGAGCTCCGACTCGATGCCGGCCGAGCTGACCAGTTCCTCGAGGTTCTCCAGCCACGCGCCGCCCTGGCCGCCGAAGGCGACGGCGTAGGGCTCGCCGGCGTTGAGCCGATCGACGAGGGCGTGGGTACCGGACAGCGCGGTATCCGGATTGCGGTCTGTGGACACCCGTTGCTGCTCGTTGATCGTCACGTTCTGTTCTCTCCTCGTCCCGCGTCGTGCTCGTCGGTTCCGGCCGAAGCCGTCACCTGTCGTCTTGAGGTCCGTCTGTGTGGTCCCGGGGCGCCCCGGCCTCCTCGCCGGCGCCCTGCGATTCGGCGTCGAATCCCCAGCTGGGACCGGTTCCCTCCGGTCGGCCCGGGCAGGTCCGCGGGGTCCGCGCACGCCGCCTCTCGGGCATTCCAGCCGTACTAAGAGTGTCATAAGAGCGGACCCGCTTTTGGCCGCCGAAATGGTTACTGATCAGTTCTACGCTTGGGTAACCCGTGGTTGCGTAACGCGGTGTTCGACAGGCGCCGAAGCCTTTCGGGACAAACGTCCTGCATGCGCGTGGTTACGGTCGAGTAGGCAAAACAGCCCTGATCAAGGCAGTATTGTTATCAAATCGTTATGTAAAAATTCTGCGTCCCGCCTACCTGCGGTGTCGCCCGTCACCAACAAGACAATTGATCCGAAATTGTCTCCTGGCACGTGTCGGCCACCGACAGAAGTTTGCTGACGCTACTTACTGGTCGGTAAGGTTTAGTCCCACTGTCCGAACTGGGGCTTGAGGATGTGGTTGATGTCCACCCCGACACCGGCCACCTTGCGTTTGTCGATCTCCACCTGGTGCAGATGTGCGGCCGGGTGCGCGACCCCGCCCGGCGATCCCCAGTTGTGCTGCCAGTAGTACGCGCCGATGCCGTCCTGCACCGCCCATTCGATGGTCTTGGAGTTGGCGTAGACGCCGACGCGCTGCCTGCCCAGCACCGCCTCCCAGCCCCGCAGATAGGGCGCGACCTGCCGCTTGTACTGCTCGTAGGTGGGGTCGTCGTCGATGGAGGCGTAGATGGGCGCGCCGTAGGACCCGCCGGCGGCGACGTGCAGCTCCCAGCCGCGTTTGGCGTGCGCCACCCCGGCCGCGTGACCGCCGAGCCAGTCGGCGGTCTCCTTCTTGCCGTACTGGTAGCAGGACACGATCTTCAGACCGCCCCGGTACAGGTCACGCGCCTCGTCGAGCTGGATCGGCTTGCCCAGCATCCACTCCGCGCCGGGTCTGCGGTCGGAGACGTAGCGGATCGCGCCGATGGCGCCCGCGGCGCGGATGTCGCCGGCGCGCAGCACCCCGGCGGCGTAGTCGAGCAGCACGCCCAGCGGGGCGGCGGAGGCCGGTGCGGGGGCGGTCAGCGCCGGTACGCCGGTGCCCACGGCCAGGACGGCCGGCGCGGCGAGAGCCCCCTTGAGGATCGCTCGCCGAGGAATTGACACGAACCACAGAATACGACAGAAATCACAGAAATCACTCTGACGTCGCTGGTCACAGCGGCATCAGCAGTGGTGGCCGGGGTTGCCGAGCGAACTCCCGCCGTCACCCGCGGTCGGCGTCGCGCCGCCCGGCCAGCAGGATGCCCGCGTACTCCGAGTCGGCGGCCTGCACGTGCTCCTGCAGCGCCTTGTCCAGGCTGTGGGCGACCACCCCGGTCCACAGTTCGCGGTAGTCGCGCACGATCCGGCTCAGCTCGTCCATCTCCTGCGGCCGCGGCTGGTAGCCCTCTCCGAACCGGGCGGTCACGCACTCGTCGAGCGCGGCGACGAACCCGCCGGCCAGCCCCTCGATCGCGGCCCGGGTGGTCTGGTGGATCTGCAGGATGGACCGCACGTACACCAGCGGGTCCGACGCCCGCGCCACCACCTGACGCACCGTGGCGTCGATGAGCACCAGTCCGTCGGCGCTCCGCTCGGCCAGCCCGTACTCGATGAGGCGGCGCGCCTCGTCGCCGTCCGGATCGATGTCGAGGGTGCGCGCGGTGTCGTCGTCGGGCGTGGCGGCCGGCTCGTCGGCGTGCGGCCCGAGCACCGCGCGCTGGATGCCGAGGATGTCGGCCAGGTCGGCCCCCTTGCGCAGGCTGGCGAAGAACTCGGCGATGTGGGCGGTGTTGAAGCCGCGCCGGTGCAGCTGGTTGATCGTGCGCAACTGCGACAGGTGGTAGTCGTCGTAGTACGCCGAGCGGCCCACCCGGCGCGGCGGGTCCAGCAGCCCGCGCTCCCGGTAGGCGCGGATGTTTCGGGCGCTGACCCCCGAGATCCGGGCCAGCTCGTCCAGACGGTACTCAGCCAATGACACACACCCCGGCAGCACCGCGACGGATCATGCGCTCACTGTAGTAGCGGATTCATCTGCGCGAGCGAAGTACGCGTGAAGAATTTCCCGATAGCCAGCAATTCATCACACTGGTCACTATCTGCACATATGCCCCTGGCCGCTAGCCTGGAATCCAGGACCGCGTTATTCCCAGTTATTCCCAGCCAACGCGGTGAGCAGGCTCACCGCAAAAGAATTGGCTTGGCCGTACCCGATTGGGGAAACATAGAGAGGCAAGCTATTCAACTACTGTGCGGGAAGGGTTCGAGTGCGTCCCTGGATTGTGTGGGGCACCGGACTCCTGGCGTACATCGTCGCTGTATTGGACCGAACCACGCTGGGCGTCTCCGGCCTCGATGCGGCTGAGCGGTTCGATGCCAGTCCGAGTGTGCTGTCGACGTTCGTCGTCCTTCAGGTGATCGTCTACGCCGGTGCGCAGGTGCCGGCGGGCGTACTGCTGGACCGGTTCGGCTCCAAGACGATGATCCTGGCCGGCGGCGCGCTGATGGCGGCGGGCCAGCTGACCCTGGCGTTCACCGAGTCGCTGCCGGTCGCGATCGGCGCCCGCGCCATGCTCGGACTCGGTGACGCGTTCACGTTCATCTCGGTGCTGCGCCTGGTCCCCTACTGGTTCAACCTGCGGCAGATGCCGCTGGTCACCCAGCTCACCGGCATCATGGGGCAGCTCGGCCAGGTGCTGTCGGCGATCCCGTTCTTTGCCCTGCTCGACGCGTCGGGCTGGAGCACCGCGTACGTCTCGGTCGCCGCGTTCGGGGTGATGTCGATGGCGCTGACGCTGGCGCTGGTCAAGAACACGCCGAACGGCGACGCGGTGCAGGCCGACCCGATCCGGGTGCGCGAGACCGCGTCCAGCGTGAAGACGGTGTGGATGCGCCCCGGCACCCGGCTGGGCTTCTTCACCCACATGGGCACCCAGTTCTCGGTGACGGCGTTCACGCTGATGTGGGGCGTGCCGTACCTGACCAAGGCCCAGGGGCAGTCGCCGGGTGTGGCGGGCATGATCCTGACGGTGTCGGTGGCCTCCGCCATCTGTTCAGGCGTGCTGATCGGCATCTTCACCGGCCGCTACCCGCACCGGCGGTCCTGGATCGTGCTGGGGATCATCGGAAGCAACGCGCTGATCTGGACCGTGCTGCTGGCGTTGCCGGGCCCGGCGCCGCTGTGGCTGCTGATCGTGCTGATCGTGGTGATCTCGGTCGGCGGCCCCGGTTCGATGGTCGGTTTCGACTACGCCCGCACCTTCAACCCGAGCGCGACGCTGGGCACCGCCTCCGGGCTGGTGAACATGGGCGGTTTCCTCGCCTCGCTGCTGGTGATGCAGGCCATGGGCATCATCCTCGACCTGGCCGGCGAGATCTCGTTCGACTCGTTCCGCGCGGCGTGGACGGTGCAGTACGTGATCTGGGTGGTCGCGGTCCTCGGCATCCTCATCACCCGGGCCAAGGCGCGCCGGTTGATGCAGGCCGAACAGGCCGAGGGCGATGCGCTGCTGCTGGAGAGCGCAGGCCGCTCGCGCGGTTAGCGGCTGCGCGCCGACTGGCGCCGGTTCGCCTTCTTGATCGCGTCGACCAACTGGTCCTTGGTCATCGTCGAGCGACCCGAGATGTCCAGCCGCCGAGCCACCTCCATCAGGTGCTTCTTCGACGCGTTGGCGTCCACCCCCTCGGCGGAGGTGCCCTTGGCGTTGGGGCCACCGCTCTTGGCGCGCTCGTCGGACGGGCCCTTCTCGGCCTTGGGCTCCCAGTGGTCGCCGACCTTCTCGTAGCTGTGCTTGAGCGCGTCGTAGGCGACCCGGTGCGCCCGCTCCCCCTCGCCGTACCGTTCGGCGGCGGCGTCGTGCGCCTTGGCGACCGTCCGCTGCGCCTTGGCGTCGGACTTCTGCAGGGTGCTGGGCAGCTCGCTCTTGCGGGCGTGACCGCCCTTGGTGGTCTTCGGCATGACTGGTCTCCTCGCCGTTGTCCGGGGCGCCGGTGCGTGAAATACCGCGGTCGCGTACCCGGGCCGCGGGGCGCTAAACGGCCATTGGAAGCGGCCATTGGAAACGGCCATTGGAGTAGTGCACTACGCACGACACCGCCCGGGCCCGAGTCGACGATCAGGGCGTGAACCAGTACTCGGTACAGCTGCTCAGTGGATTCGCGGTCCGCAACGGCGACCGCACGGTCATCCTGCCGCCGGCCTGCCGACGCCTCATCGCGCTGACCGCGCTGAAACGCAAACCGGTGCACCGGCTGTGGGTGTGCGCGACGCTGTGGCCGCACGTCCAGACCCGCAAGGCGGTGGCGAACCTGCGCTCGACGCTGTGGCGGCTTCGTCCACTCGGGCTGGAGTCGGTGCTGTGCGCCGACCCGCAGTACCTGCAACTGGGTTCCGCCGTGTCGGTGGACTGGCACCGGGCGGTCGACCTGATCGAGGGGCTGGGCGACGGTGGGATCACCCCGCAGCTGGTGGCCGAGCTGCTGCCGCTGCTGCGCGCCGGCGAACTGCTGGACCGCTGGGACGAGCCGTGGGTGGCCGCCGAACGCAGCCGCTACCACGTGCAGCGGATGACCGCGCTGGAGACGCTGGGGCACGGCGCCGAGACCCGGACGCTGCGCACCGCGGGCCTGCGCCGGATCGTCGCGCACGCCGGCGCCGACCGCGACGGGGAGAACCTGCGATGACCGTCGCGGCGCTCTGCCTGACCGTCGCGGGACCGCTGGTCGCGTTCGCGGTGTACGACCTGCAGGTGCGGCTGGAGCGCTGGGATCACAACCGGCACGCCGAGGACTAGATGCCAAGATTCGAGGGTGACGACGACGCCGCAGGCGGTGGCCGTGGTGCTGGCCGCCGGTATGGGAACCCGGGTCGGCGCCGACGGCAACAAGGTGTACCTGCCGGTGGCGGGCCGACCGCTGGCGGCGTGGTCGCTGCGCACCGCGGCCCGGGTGCCGGAGGTGTCGCGGATCGTGCTGGTCTACCGGCGCGGTGAGCGCGGGCTGGCGGGCGAGCTGGCCGACCGCGAGGGTGTCGCAGTCGAATTCGTCGAGGGCGGGGACAGCAGGCACGGATCGGAGCTCAACGCGCTGACCTATCTGGCCGACGACATCGAGTCCGGCGCCGTCGACGTCGTACTGATCCACGACGCGGCGCGCCCACTGGCCGGTCCGCAGATGTTCAGCCGCGCGCTGGCGGTGGCCCGGGAATTCGGCGGTGCCATACCGGCGTTGCCGATGCGGGGCGCGGTGACGGCGGATTTGTCCGCGGTGCCCGCCGCGACGCTGGTGCGGGTGCAGACACCGCAGGCGTTTCAGGCCCGAGCGCTGCTGGCGGCCTACCGGCAGGCCGAGCGCGACGGGTTCGACGGCACCGACACCTCGTCGTGCGTCGAGGCGTTCACCGACATCGGCGTGCGGACGTTCCCGGGCGAGCTGGGCAATCTGAAGGTCACGTTCGCGCGTGACATCGCGGTCGCCGAGCGGCTGCTCAGCGCGAGCACGCGATAACCGCGTCAACGTAGGCCGCGTCGCCGGGCAGGTCGGCGACGAACGCGTCGCCGTCGCCCTCCACGACGGTGACCGGAACGCGCAACCGGATCGCGGCGGCCACCTCGTCGGGTTCACCGGCCGCCAGCAGCCGCGCCAGTTCACCGGTCGCGAAGCCGCGCGGATACTGCGCGGCGCGCAGCGTCGAGCGGTCCACCGTCGCGGTGACGACCCCGTCGCGGTCGACGGCCTTCACGCTGTCGGTGACCGCCAGCACCGGCAGCACCGCCGCGGCGCCGTCGCGCAGGGCCGCGACCACCCGGTCCCGCACCCCGGCGGGCACCAGGGGCTGGCGGACGTCGTGCACGAGGACGTGGGAGCTCCGGTCACGCGTCACGGCGTCGAGGCCGGCGGCCAGGCACCGCATCCGGTCCGCGGGTGCGTCGACCGCGAGCACGGTGACCGGGCTGTCCGCCAGGTGGGTGCGGACGTCCTCGATGATCCGCGCGTCGGCGGCGACGACGACGGGCCCGTCGGCGAGTCCACGCACGGCGCGCTGCAGGGGTGAGCCCCCGCTGAGCGGATGGACCGCGACGGCCGGGTTGTCCACCACCTCGGCGGGCAGCGCGACGATGACCGCGATCTGCGCGGTCGGCGGCCTGTTCACGGCGGTGAGGCTACACCGGGTCGAATTTGCTGATCAGCCAGCGTCCGTCCTGTTTGACCAGCGTGACCTTGACCGCGCTCGCCGCGAACGCGCCGTCCGGGTTCTCCTTGCTGACGGTGGTCTGGTTGACGAACACCAGCACTACCGCCGAGTCGGGGTTCATCTCGGAGACGGCGGCCTGCACCACCGCGGCGCTGGTCTTGACCTGCTTCTGCTTGGCCGCGGGCGTGACGATCTGCTCGGTGAACTGCGTGTAGTAGTCCAGGAACTCGCCGGTCAGGTTCTCCTTGGCGGCCGCGAAGTCCTGGTCCAGCGACTCCGGTGAATAGGACAGCAGCCGCGTCGTCCCGTTCCTGGCCGCCTCGATGACGGCCGTCTGCGCGGCGTCGTCGGTGGCCAGATCCTGCCGGTACTGGAAGGCGTACAGCCACGCCGCGACCCCCGCGGACGCCAGCAGCGCCACGGTCAGCAGGATCGCGATCAGGTGCCTGCGCAGCCACCCCGACCGCTTCGGGGCGGCCGCCGCGCTCTCGGTGCGCTCCGGGTTCTCGGCGCTGTCCGCGGTGCTCTCGGTGATCTCGGCGCTCACGGGACGAACTCCACCTTCGACATCTTGATCTGGTCGCCCTCGCGGACCAGGTCGATTGCCAGGCGCCACGACCTCGGCTCCTGCTTGGCCCCCGCCGCGTTGGTGACGCGGGAGGTCGCCGAGACCAGCGCCGTGGCGGTGGTCTCGGTCATCGACTTCACCGCCGTGGCGTTCACGTTGACCTCGGTGACGACCTTGGACTCCTTGGCGACCTTGACGAAGTCCTCGGCCTGGGCCTCGAAGTCCTCCCGGAACTGGCCGGCGGAGTTGTCGATGATGCGCTGCACGTCCTCCTGGGCCTTGTTGAAGTCCAGCGACATCAGCGTGACGACGCTCTGCCGGGCGGCGGCGGCGTACTCGGCGGAGAGCTGGCGCTGCTTCTCGGCCTGCCCGTGCTCCCACACCATGTAGCCGCTGACGCCGACGAAGCCGAGCGTGAGCACGATCGCCAGGACGGCCGCGGCGACCTTCAGCCACCCCCGCCGGCGACGAACGGGTTCGGTCGTCTGGGCGGCCTTCTCGGTGGTCTCCACGACGTCACCGGCCTCGGTGGTCTCGGCAGCCTCGGTGGTCTCGACGGGCTCGTCAGCGTCGTCCGCTTCCGCCGTATCGACTTCTGGGGCCTTGACTTCTGGGGCCTTGACTTCTGCCGTTGCGGCTTCCTCGGCCTGCTTACGCAGCCGGATCGCCTCGGCGCGGGCGCGCGCGGCCGCCGCCCGGGCCTCCGCGGCTGCCGCCTCGGCCTCGGCTTCCTCGGCGAGGCGCAGTGCTTCGTCGGGGTCCACCGATTCCTCCTGCGGGTTCTGCGGATCGCCGCCGTTGCCCGCGTCGATCACCGACGCGCGACGTCTGAAAGACGGCACGGCGACCTCCTTGTCGTCTGCAATCTGCCCAATCGTAGCGAGAATGCCGTTATCCATTTACGAGTATCGCCGCGACGATACTCGCGGCAGACACCCCCGGCAAACGGCGTTTTCCTGCGGAAACGCCCTTTACGTCCGATGCGGCCGCTCAGCGCGGATCGCCGCGGAGGCGATCCTTCATCACCTTGCCGGTGGCGTTCAACGGCAACTCTGTGAGGAACTCTACCGAGCGGGGCACCTTGTACCCCGCCATCCTCCCCCGGCTCCATTCGATGAGTTCCTCCGCGGTGAGGTCGTGCCCATCCTTACGCACGATGAACGCCTTTCCCACCTGACCCATCCGCTCATCGGGAACCCCGATGACGGCCGCCTGGGCGACGGCGGGATGCTCGAGCAGGAAACCCTCGATCTCGGCGGGATAGGCGTTGAACCCGCCGACGATGAACATGTCCTTCTTACGGCCGACGATGCGCAGCCTGCCCGACTCGGTGAACTCCCCGAGATCGCCGGTGTGCAGGAACCCGTCGGCGTCGATGGCCTCGGCCGTGGCCTTCGGGTCGTCGAGATAGCCCTGCATGACGTTGTAGCCGCGGACCAGCACCTCGCCGTCGTCGGCGATGCGCACCTCCACCCCGTCACAGGGCAGGCCCGCCGTGGTGGCGACGTCCTCGGCGCTGTCGCCGGGCCGTGACAGCGTGACGTTGCCGGCCTCGGTGAGTCCGTAACCGGTCATCAGCGACCGGAAGGGCAGTTCGTCGCGGACGCGCCGGATCAACTCGACGGGGATGTCGGCGGCGCCGGTGACGCCCGCCCGCAGGCTGGCCAGCCGGTCCTTGTCGGGCACCGTGAGCAGCGAGTGGTACAGCGTCGGCGGACCGGGCAGCATCGTGATCCGTTCGCGCTCAACGATGTCCACCGTCCGGTCGAGGTCGAAGGCGGCCATCGGCAGCATCGTGGCACCGCGCAGGAAGGACGCGACCAGCCCGGCCTTGAGCCCGAAGGTGTGGAAGTAGGGGTTGATCATCAGGTAGCGGTCGCCCTCGCGCAGGTCCGCGAGCGTCGCCCACTCCTCGTAGGCGCGCAGCGTCTGGCGATGGTTCATCATCGCGCCCTTGGGCCGGCCGGTGGTGCCTGAGGTGAAGATGACGTCGGCGATGTCGTCGCCGGTGACCGCACGCTCGAACGGTGAACCGCTGGAAAGGAAGTCGGACTTCAGGTCGATGACGGGCACGCCCGCCGGACCCGAGTAGTCCAGCCCGAGGAAGCCCTTCTGCACCAGCACCGCCTTGGCTCCGCTGCGGGTGATGATGTCGGCGGCCTCGTCGGGTTTGAACCGGGTGTTGACCGGAACCAGTACGCCGCCGGCGGTCAGCAGCCCGAACGCGGCGATGATCCACTCCGCGCAGTTGGGCGCCCAGATCGCGACCCGCTCGCCCTTGGCGATGCCGAGGTCGGCGAACGCGCCGGCGGCGCACCGGATCCGGTGCACCAGTTCGACGAAGGACAAGCGCAGCGGACCGTCGGCACCGTCGGCGCCGTAGTCGACCACCGCCTCGGCATCGCCGAACCGGTCCGCCGCGCTCAACACCATCTCGGGGATGGTGTCCCACTGCATCATTCGGCGCCACTCCTCAACGGGCGCGGGGCGCCCTTGATGGTCGTGACGCAGGACTTCTCGTACGTCACACCGTGACGAGCCGGCTCAGGTTGCCGCCCATGATCTTCGCCTGATCCTCCACCGAGAGGTGCTCAAGCGCGGTGACGTAGTGCGTCGGCTCGGCCAGGCCCTCGGGATGCGGCCAGTCCGAACCGTAGAGCACCTGGTCGACGCCGACGAGGTTGATCAGCTCGTCGATGCCCTCCTCGTAGAACGGGCTGACATAGATGCGGTTCTTGATCTCCTCGATGGGGTTGCCGAGGAACGCCTCCGGGGCCTTCTTGTACACCTCGGCCATCGAGTCCAGCAGCGGGAACATCCACTTCGAGCCGGCCTCGACGATGCCCACCTTCAGCTTCGGGTGCCGGAACAGCGCCCCGTGAATCACCCACGAGGCCACCGCATCCTGGATCGGGCGCCACTCGTTGAGGATCGCCATCGCGTTGGTCTGGAACGGCAGCATCTCCTGTGCGACACCGTCCCACTCGGAGGTGTAGCGCGAGTAGCCGCTGTCCGAGGAGTGCATGCCGACGAACACGTCGTGGTGCACCACGCGCTCCCAGAACGGGTCGAACTCGGGCAGCGCGAACGAGCGCGGGCCGCGGAAACCGGGCACCGGCGCGGGACGGATCAGGATCGCGCGGGCACCGCGACTGACCGCCCACTCCAGCTCCTCGATCGCCTTCTCGACGATCGGCAGCGTGATCACCGGGGTGGTGAAGATGCGGTTCTTGTAGTTGAAGCCCCACACCTCGTCCAGCCACTGGTTCAGCGAGTGGATCAGCACGTGGATGGCGACCGGATCGTCGCGCAGCCGCTCCTCGATCAGGCTGGCCAGCGTCGGGAACATCAGGGTGCGGTCGACCCCCAGCTGGTCCATGAGCTCCAAACGCGGGCTCGGCTCGAAGAACGCAGGAATGGAGCGCATCGGCTCACCGAACAACTCGCGCTTGCTCTTGCCGTCCGGGTTGCCGTACTTGAAGTACTCCTCCCAGGCACCCGGCCTGGCCACGACGGAGAAGGTGGGGTTCGGGATGTAGTTGCTGATCTGCCCCTTGATCGCGATCTTGGTGCGGCCGTTGACCTCCACGTACTGGACGACGTCCTTGTACTCCTTCGGGAGGTACTTGGTCATCGCCTCCGGCGGCTCATAGAGGTGGTTGTCCGCGTCGAACAGCGGGAACGGCAAGTCGACCCGGTGCGACAGTTGGCCCATGGAACACTCCTTTTCTTCTCACGAGAATCCTATTCTCACATTTGCGCATGCGCAATGCCCCTGGTCAGCGTGAGGACCGCACCTGCTGACGGACCAGAAACTTCTGCACCTTGCCGCTGGCGGTGCGGGGATAGTCCTCCCCCGGCGGGATCTGGTGCAGCTCCTCGGGCCACTTCTGGATCGCGACCCCCTGCTGCTTGAAGTGGGCGCGCACCTCGTCGAGCGAGGGCATCGCGTGCCCGTCGCGCAGCCGCAGCACCGCGGCGGCGTGCTCGCCCAGCCGCTCGTCGGGTGCGGCGACGACGACGGCCTCGGCGACCGCGGGCATGCTCAGCAGCACCTCCTCGACCTCCAGGGCCGAGATGTTCTCGCCGCCGCGGATGATGACGTCGGACTTGCGGTCGGTGATGGTGAGGTAGCCGTCCTCGTCGAGCACCCCGATGTCGCCGGTGTGGTACCAGCCGTCCTCGTCGAAGGCCTTGCGGGTCAGCTCGTCGTCGGTGTAGCCGAGACAGAGATCCGGTCCGCGGGAGAGGATTTCGCCTTCCTCGGTGAGCTTGATCTCGACACCGGGCCGCGGGTCACCGTCGGTGTAGAGCCGCTTGTCCTCGGGGGCGGTCGGCCGCGATCCGGTGATCGACGGGTGCTCGGTGCTGCCGTAGGAGCGGAACACGAAGAAGCCCATATCGGCCAGTCGCCGGGTCACCGCCGCCGGCACGGTGGAACCGCCGAGTCCGACGGTGGTGAACCGGGCGCGGTGCGCGTCGGTGCAGTCCGGGTGGTCGAGCAGGCTGGTGACAAAGTACGGCGGACCGCCGCCGATCGACAGGCCCTCGGTCTCCATCAGCTTGAGCACCTTGCCGGGATCCCAGACGTCGCACAGGTCGATCGGCGCGCCCTCGAGCACCGGGATCAGAAACGCGCCGAGCATGCCGATGAAGTGGCCGATCGGGGTGGCGGTGAGCTGGCGGCCACGGTCGGGCGGGTAGTTCGCCAGCAGCTGGCGTGTCTCACAGCCGAGCGTTTGATGGCTGTGCACAACGCCTTTCGGGTTACTGGTGGTGCCGGAGGTGAACGCGATGACGGCGGGCCCGGCGGGATCGGTGGTCAGGACGTCGGTCATCGGTTCGTCGGCCAGCAGCTCGTCAAAGCTGTCCTCCCCGACCAGCGCGACGATCGGCACGTCGGCCGCGAGGTCCGGCTGGAACCGCATCCGGCCGAACTCGCGGGCGGTGATGAACACCTTGGGCCGGGCGGTGGACAGGATGTGGCCGAGTTCGCGGCGACCGTAGAAGTGCACGATCGGCACGACGACCGCGCCCAGGAACGTCGCCGCCCAGAAGGCGACGGCGGCCTCCATCCAGTTGGGCAACTGCAGCGCGATGACGTCGCCGGGCCCGACCCCGCTCTTGCGCAGCCCGGCGGCCAGCCGGCGGGCCCGCAGTTCGACATCGGCGAAGGTCCCCGCGTAGGGCCGGATATCGGAGTGCACCCAGAACCCGGCGTCGGGCGCCTGGGCCAGGTGGCGGGACAGCAGTTCGCCGAGCGTGTCCGGCGTCCACCACCCCTCTCGCTCGTAACGTCTGGTCAGCTCGACAGGAATGGTGCGCATGGACTCCCCACACTCGGGCGGCCTCGACTTGAGGCGATGCTATTCTCTGCCTGCGAGAATGCCAATACCGTAAATGGAGAACGTCTGATGGTCGACCTTGAGTTCGACGACGGCTTGGCGGTCATCACCATCGACCGTCCCGAAGCCCGCAATGCGATCGCCCCCGAGACCATGGCGCAGCTGGACGCCGCGCTGGACAAGGCCGAGGGCGCATCGGCGCTGGTACTCAAGGGGGCCGGCGACCGCGCGTTCGTCTCGGGCGGCGACCTCAAGCAGCTGGCGGCGCTGCGCACCGAGGAGGAGGCCGCCGCGATGGCCCGCGAGATGCGCGCCGTCTGCGACAAGATCGTGGCGTTTCCGGGCGTGACGGTCGCGGTGCTCAACGGGCACGCGCTCGGCGGCGGAGCGGAGTTCGCGACCGCGGCCGACATCCGGCTCGCCGCCGACGACATCAAGATCGGCTTCAACCAGGTGGCGCTGGAGATCATGCCGGCGTGGGGCGGCGCCGAGCGACTGGTCGCGCTGGTCGGCTACAGCAGGGCGCTGCTGCTGGCCGGCACCGGGCAGATCCTCACCGCGGCCGAGGCCGAACGGGTCGGCCTGGTGGACCGGGTGCTGCCGCGTGCGACGTTCGACGAGGACTGGCGCGCGATCGCCCGCAGGCTCGCCCACAGACCGGCCGGCAAGATCAAGAAGGTCATGAAGGGCGCCTCGGTCGACGAGGCCGTCGCCGCCTTCGCCCGGCTGTGGGTGTCCGACGAGCACTGGGCCGCCGCCGACAAGGCCATGAACCGCGGCAAGTAGCCCCCTTCTTCCCGCGAGCGTGCGTGTCTGCACACGACACGCCGCTAAATTTTCGACATTTGTGCACGCTCGTCGCGGCGAGAAGTGCCACGGTTCAAGCCTTTACGGCTTAACGGGTTGATCGCACGCAATCAACCCGCTACGCACCGGGCCGCCAACCAGCCGCCGCGAGCGTGCGCAAACGCAGAACAAATCGCGGCGTGTCGGGTACAGACGCGCACGCTCGCGCCAGAGGGATTCAGGAGCCGTTGCGGATGCGCGCCATGTGCGTGGTGCGCTTGGTGAGCCGCCAACCGTCGGCGGTGCGGACCAGCTCGTCGTCGTAGTGTCCGAGCGCCTCGATCCAGCTGTTGTCGTCGCCGGGTGCGCCCTGCAGCACCGCGTGCACATAGCTGCGCGCGGTGGCCCGATCGCCGTCGACGTCGACGGCGATGTTGGAGAGCCGGTGATACGTCGGGCCCATGCCGCCGTGGATCTGCTCGACCAGCGCGGCGTACGCGTCGGCGTCGGTGTACGTGCCGAGGTCGCCGTAGTCGACGTCGACCTCGTCAGTCCAGCAGGCCCGGAACAGCGGCCAGTCCTTGGTGTCGATGCCGGTCGCGCAGCGGACCAGCACCTCGGCGATCTGCGCTTTGTCGACGTCCACACCGGGGAGGCTAACAGCCGCCGCCCCGGAATGACGACCTAATTCTCTCTAGACGAGAACCACATTTCCGGTTATCGTCAGGCCGTGCCGACACAGCAGGTGGCGCTCGCGCCCGAAATCTCGACATGGCCCGACGACAACCCGCAGCTGATCGGAAGCCAGTGCGGCGCATGCGGCGCCACGGTGTTCCCCGTTCAGCAGCGCTGCCCCCGCTGCAGCGCCGGTGAGATGTCGGAGGTGAAGCTGCCCCGCCGCGGAACCCTGATCGCCTGGACGACGCAGGGCTTCCCGCCGGGCCCGCCGTACAAGGGCCCGACCGGCAAGGACTTCGTGCCCTACGGCGTGGGTCTGGTCCAGCTCGGGGACATCATCCGCGTCGAGGGCCGACTGACCGAGAACGACCCTGCCAAGCTGGAATTCGGCATGGAGGTCGAGCTGACGATGATCCCGTTCACCACCGACGAGGACGGCAACGAGGTCGTCACCTTCGCGTTCAAGCCCGTCTAGAGATCAGGAGTTTCAGATGACCAACGACGTGGCGATCATCGGCGTCGGCCTGCACCCGTTCGGCCGCTTCCCCAAGACAGCGATGGAGATGGGCGCCGAGGCGATCCAGGCGGCCCTCACCGATGCGGGTGTGGAGTGGAAGGACATCCAGTTCGGGTTCGGCGGCAGCTATGAGATCTCCAACCCCGACGCGGTGACCCGACTGGTCGGCCTGACCGGCATCACCTTCACCAACGTCTTCAACGCCTGCGCCACCGCGGCCAGCGCGATCCAGCAGACCGCCGACACCATCCGGCTCGGCAAGTACGACATCGGCATCGCGATCGGCCTGGACAAGCACCCCCGCGGCGCGTTCACCGACGACCCGGCCAAGCTGGCGCTGCCGCAGTGGTACGCCGAGAACGGCCAGTTCGTCACCACCAAGTTCTTCGGCATGAAGGCCAACCACTACATCCACAAGCACGGCATCTCGCAGGAGACGCTAGCGAAGGTGGCCAACAAGAACTTCCGCAACGGCGCGCTGAACCCGAATGCGTTCCGCCGCAAGGAGATCCCGGTCGACGAGATCCTCAACTCGACGGTGCTGAACTATCCGCTGACCCAGTACATGTTCTGCGCCCCCGACGAGGGTGCCGCCGCGGTGATCATGTGCCGCGCCGACATCGCGCACCGGTTCACCGACAAGCCGGTGTACGTGCGGGCCAGCGAGATCCGTACCCGCCGCTACGGCGCCTACGAGGTGCACGCCACCTCGGCGCCGCTGGATGAGGACGTCTCCCCCACCGTCTACGCCGCCAGGGCGGCCTATGAGGCGGCGGGCATCGGCCCCGAGGACGTCGACATCACCCAGCTGCAGGACACCGACGCCGGCGCCGAGGTCATCCACATGGCCGAGACCGGGCTGTGCGCCGACGGCGAGCAGGAGAAGCTCATCGCCGACGGTGCCACCGAGATCCACGGCTCGCTGCCGATCAACACCGACGGCGGTCTGATCGCCAACGGGGAACCGATCGGCGCGTCGGGGCTTCGCCAGGTGCACGAGATCGTCCGCCAGCTGCGCGGCGAGGCCGGTGACCGCCAGGTGCCGGGTGAGCCGAAGGTCGGGCTCGCCCAGGTGTACGGCGCCCCCGGTACCGCCTCGGCGACAATCCTGTCGCTCTAGGTGGGATTTCCGGTCCATGGTCGGAGGCCCTCGTTTTAGGATCCGGGAATGACTTTGCCGCGGACACCCCGGTCGCCTCGTCGCAGTTTGCTCCGTACCGCGTCGGCTGCCGCCCTGACGGCGGCGGCCGCGCTGGCGACAACCGTGACGACGACGACCCCGGCGGCGGCGCAGGAGCCGCTTCCTCCCCCGCCGCCGCCGCTGCTGCACAACGTCAAGTACACGGTGTTCTCCGAGCAGCCGTTCTACGTCGACATCTACTACCGCGACGTCGACCCGCCGAACTGGGCGGCCTACAGCCACAACCCGTACGAGTTCAGCCCGAAGGCCAAGGCCGAGATCGGCCCGGACCGGCAGTGGAACCTCGACGTGCAGCTGGCCGATCCCGACCAGTGGGCGATGGTCACCGCGACCAGCGGTCCGGGCGAGGCCACCCCGAACATCCACTGCGTGCTCGCCGTCGACGGTGTCGTCGTCGCGACCGACGTGGGTCCGAAGGGTGCGCTCTGCTCGATCAGGAGTTGGTGAGCGCGAACCTATTTCGCGTCGCCGGCGGGCAGCGGGTCACCCTCCAGCCGGCGGATCCACTTCTCGCAGAACTCGTAGGTCTCGGCGTGGCCGGTCGTCATGCCGAGCGCACGCTCGACCACCAGCGCCTGCGACACGCTGGTGGCGAACACCGTCCACACCACCGGCGGTACCTCGCTGGTGTCGGCGCCGTAGCGTTCCAGCACCGCCGCGATCGCCTTGTTCTGCTCCTCGCGGAATCGTTCGGCGTAGTAGATGATCTCCGCGCGCAGCGCCTTGCGGTGGTTGGCCAGCCCCATGAACTCCATCGTCAGCCGGGTGGCCTCCGGTTGCGTGCTGAACCGCCACAGCGCCCACAGCGGCTGCGGGGACGCCAGTGCCTCGGTCAGCGCCGTCAGGCCGGCCTCGGCCATGCGCCGGAACACCGCCAGGAACAGGTCCTCCATCGTGCGGAAGTAGTAGTGCACGAGTTGGGGTTTGAGGCCGGCCCGTTCGGCGACGCGCCGCGACGTGACCGCGGCGTAGCCCTCCTCGAGGAGCAGCTGTTCGGCGGCGTCGATCAGCACGCCGCGGTTCTTGGCGTCCGGCGCCCCGATCCGGCGCGTCGACCCCGTGGTGCCCCCTGTCATGCGTTCACTTCTCTTTTCCGCTCGTTGCGACACGCCGATCGTAGTGGCGACCCGTCGCGCGATCTTGACCCTGACCTTACCGCCATGCTAAGCAAGTGCTCAGCATATTTGCTACGGATTTCCGCATGCGGCGGGGTCCGCTCGTCAGCACGCCGGCAAGCGTCGAATTCGAAGGGCCTACACGATGACCACTGATTTCGATTCGGTCGACTACTTCACCGATCCCTCCCTGGTCCCCGATCCGCACCCGTACTACGACCACATCCGCGCCAAGGATCCGGTGGCGTGTCCGATCACCAACGGGGTGCTCGCGGTGACCGGCTGGGACGCCGCCAACGCGGTCTACAAGGACACCGAGAACTACTCGTCGTGTATCGCGGTGATGGGCCCGTTCACGCCGATGCCGTTCACCCCCGAGGGCGACGACATCACCGAGCTGATCGCCAAGCACCGCACCGAGATCCCCATGTACGAGCACATGGTGACGATGGACCCGCCGCAGCACACCGACGCCCGCTCGATCCTGGCCCGGCTGCTGACGCCCAAGCGGCTCAAGGAGAACGAGGACTTCATGTGGCGGCTCGCCGACCGCCACATCGACGAGTTCATCGCCGACGGCAAGTGCGAGTTCCTCTCGGCGTACGCAAAGCCGTTCTCGCTGTTGGTCGTCGCCGACCTGCTCGGCGTGCCCGAGGAGGACCACGAGGACTTCCGCGAGGCGTTCGGCGCCCAGCGTCCGGGCACCAACATCGGCAGCCTCGACCACGAGGTGATCGCCACCAACCCGCTGGAGTGGGCCGACGAGAAGTTCGTCCGCTACATCGAGGAGCGCCGGGCCAACCCGCGTGACGACGTGCTCACCTCGCTGGCCACCGCGAAGTACCCCGACGGGTCGACGCCCGAGGTGATCGACGTGGTGCGCACGGCGACGTTCCTGTTCGCCGCCGGTCAGGAGACCACCGCCAAGCTGCTCGGCGCGGCGATGCGGGTGCTCTCGGACCGCCCCGACATCCAGCAGCGGCTGCGTGACGACCGCAGCCTGATCCCGGTGTTCATCGAGGAGTGCCTGCGGATGGACAGCCCGGTCAAGAGCGTGTTCCGGATGGCGCGCAAGACAACGCAACTCGGCGATCATCCGGTGCCGGCAGGCACCACCGTGATGGTCAGCCCCGGCGCGGCCAACCGCGATCCGAAGCGGTTCGAGAACCCGCATGAGTTCGACCTGGACCGCAAGAACGTGCGTGAGCACATCGCGTTCAGCCGCGGTATCCACTCCTGCCCCGGCGCCCCGCTGGCGCGGGTGGAGGGCCGGGTGTCGATCGAGCGACTGCTGGACCGCCTGGGCGACATCACGGTCAGCGAGGACAAGCACGGCCCGATCGACGCGCGGCGCTACGAGTACGAGCCGACCTTCATCCTGCGCGGCCTTACCGAGATCAACATCGAGTTCACCCCGATCGGCTGAGACTCGTTTCAACGCGAAACCGCGGAGAGATCCACTCTCTCCGCGGTTTTCGCGTTCTGTGTGCAGTCTCGGCGGGGTTCTAGAGGTCGCCGCGCTCCCAGTAGGACCGCCCGTCCTTGGCCACACAGGTCAGGAAGAGGCCGTCGGGGGCCTGGGCCACCTCGCCCTCCATCGAGGGGCACAGGTCGTTCTCGTTCTTGATGCCGTGCATCTCCGGCGAGCGGAACCAGCGCGGTTCGTAGCGGCGCGGCGATCCGCAGAACACCAGCCGGCCCCACGACGTCACGCCGAACACGTAGTACGTGGTGTTGTTGCAGTAGGACCCGAGTACGACGTTGGGCTGGATGCCCGGTGTGCAGTTCGGGTGGTTGCACTCCGCGCCCGGCGGCGGCAGTGGCGGCAGCGGCGGCTGGGCGGCGGCCGGTGCCGCGACGCTCAGCATCGCAGGGGCCAGCAGGGCAGCGAACGCTGCGACGATCGATCGCACGGGGCCATTGTTCCACATGGTCAGAACGAAATTCTCCCTTTCGAAGAGCAGAGCTATCCGTCGCGATAGGCTTGGCCTATGCGTGGATTTCGGCTGGCCGCAACCGTCTCGGCGATCACGCTGTCCGCAACGGTGTGCGCGGTGGCGCCGCCGGCGGCGGCCGACGGCGACTTCGGTGTCGCGCTCAACGGCACCTACCGCGTGTTCTCCGACGGTCAGTGGGCAAAGCGTGGCATGGCCCCCGGCGGCGGCGAGGTGTTCTTCCGGATTCCGAGCGTGACCCAGACGTGGACCATCTCCACTCAGTGCGTGAGCCCGATCGAGTGCGTCGGCGAGGTGAAGAGCGACCTCGGCTGGACCGGCACCATCCGGATCGACGACCACTGGTACGTCGACCATGACGTGCCCAACTGGCTGCCCTGCCCGGACGGCAGTTTCGCACCCGGGCACCAGAAGTTCATCCTGACCGGCTGGAACCCCGAGACCGCGCAGCGCACCATCAAGAACCGCGACTTCCTGATGGGCCGCGACGTCACCAAGAGCCCCAGCGGCGCCTGCGGGCGCAATCAGCCGGTCGTCGTCGAGATGCCGGTCCGCCTCGAACGGGTCTGACGGGTCTGATCGCACACGCGAAGAGTACGGGCCCCGGTCCTGGTGACCGGGGCCCGTTCCGCTAGGTGGGAAGCAGATCCTTCCACGACTTCGGTTCCGCGCTGGGCAGATCGATGCGTTGCAGCTGACCGTCCGCGGTGAGGTACTGACCTGTCTGCGGGTTGTACTGCGCGTACGCCACCGCCGGCCCGTCGGATGCCTTCGCGTCGTGGGCGGCCGGTGCGGCCGGGACCGCACCGCCGGCCGGCGCATCCGGCGGCGACGGGATCGGCGTCCCGTTGATCGAGTTACCCGGCGGTGGCGGCGGCACCGGTGCTGCCGCCGGCGGGGGCGCGGTCAGCGACGGCGCCGGAGCACCCGGAACCGGTCCGCCTGCCACCGGCAGCGGGGGCGGCGGCATGTTCGGCGGGGTGCCTGAGGGCACCGCTCCCGGCGGCAGCGGTGTGCCCTCGACCGGCGCGTAGAGTCGCTCGGAGAAGTCGATCCGGTCGTCCGGCGCGACGCCCTGCGAGATCAGGTTCGGGTCGAACGGGTAGGCGCCCAGCGTGTGCTGCCGCATCGCAAGCGGCACAAAGCCTTTCGGGTCGTTACAGAGCTCCACCGTCGGGGCCCGCTTACCCGGGTGCGCCATGCAGGGGTAGTTGCGGGCGCCGCGCACCGCGATCGGCGAGTCCTGCGGCAGCTTGCAGTACAGGCCGTCCGGGGTGTCGATGGTGGTGGTGTCCTCCGGTGAACGCCACGCCGACGGCGGCAGGAAGCCCACCGTGCACGGCGGTGGGTCGTTGATCGTCAGCGCGAAGTCACCGGCGGGCAGACCGGTCGGGTTGTTCTGCGGCAGACCGAAGGACTGCTGCGCGGCGATGATGCCCGGGAAGATCACCAGCAGCTGTTCGATCGACGGGTTGTAGGTCAGCAGGGTCTGCCCCACCGTCGTCAGGTTCGCCAACAGGATCGGCAGCGTCGGCTTGACCTCGTCGAGCAGCGCCGACACCTCCGCGGCGAAGCCGGGTCCCTGCTGCAGCAGCGTCCGGATCTGCGGATCGTTCTGGTGCAGCTGCCCGGTGATGCCCGCCAGGCTCTTCGCCCAGGTGCGGATGGCCTCGGCGGTCTCGGCCTGCGAGTCCAGCAGCGGGCCGCTGTCGTCGATGACCGAACGGAGTTGGTCGCTAACCCCGGCGGCCTCACCGCTGATCTTGGCCGCCGAGTCCATCAACGACTGGAAGTCCGGCCCGGCGCCGTTGAACGCCTTGAACGTCTCGTCGAGCAGGTCGCCGATCCGGTCGCCCGGAATGCTGCTCACCAGCCGGTTGAGCCCCTCCAGGACCGGGCCGACCTCCTGCGGGATCGTGGTGTCCTCCCGGGGAATTCGCGCACCGTTCTGCAGGTAGGGCCCGGAGTCGGTGCGGGGCCGCAGGTCGACGTACTGCTCGCCGACGGCGGAGACGCTGCGCACCTCGGCCTGCAGGTCGGCGGGGATCTTCGGCGACGTGTCCAGCGACAGCGTCGCCTCGGCGCCGGTCTCGGTCAGCACCACGTCGGTGACCTTGCCGATCTGCACCCCGCGGTAGGTGACGTTGCTGAACCGGTACAACCCACCGCTGGCAGGCAGTTCCAGCGTCACCTTCAGCCGGCCGATACCCAACAGCGTCGGCACCTGCATGTAGGCGAACAGCATCACCGTCACGCCCACGATCGAGGCGATCGTGAAGATGATCAACTGATTTCGGACAAAGCGCGTGAGCATCAGCGACCACCCTCCGACTCCGCGAACGGCCCCGCGAAGATCTGCCCGGGTGTGATCGGCTGGCTCTGCGGCAGCCACGGCGCCGCCGGCGGCGGCGGCGCGACGGGCAGAATCGGACCCGACACCGCGGTGGGCAGCGGGGCATCTGCCGCACCGCCCTCGGGTACGGGCACCGCCTCGGCGGGCGGCGGTGCGACGCCGATCGACATCGGGTTGTACGAGTAGTTCAGGTAGTACGGATCACCCGGCGCCGGAATCAGTCTGGCGTTCTCGTCACCCCAGCGGGTACCCAGCAGCAGGGTCTTCTTCAGCCGCGGGTAGGTCAGGTCGAACGTGGCGAACAGGTTGATGTAGTCGCCGCGGGTGATGCGGTCGGCGAAGGTCGGACCGTACGGGAACGCGGTCGCCCACAGCAGCGCGAGGTTCAGGTCCGGGCCGACGTCGGCCAGCGCACCGAGCACCGGGCCCAGGTTCTCCAGATCCTTGACCAGATCGTCACCGGCCTTGTTGGCGAGATCGGCTGCGGTGTCACCGAACTGGCCGAGCCGCTCCAGCGCGGTGGTCAACCGCGGCCGCTCCTTGATCAGCACGTCCAGCGCCGGCGGAATCTCCTTGAGCGCACGGTCCAGGTCGGCGTTCTGAGCGGCGAAGGTACCCGCCACCCGGTTCAACTGCTGGATCGACGCCACGATGTTGTCCCGCTGCGCGTCGAGCACACCGACGAAATTGTCCAGCCGGGTGAGCAGTTCGCGGATCTGCGGCTCCCGGCCGTTGATCGCGGTGTTGAAATTGTGGATGATGTCGCCGATCTGGCCGAGACCGCCGCCGTTGACGACAGCCGCCAGCGACGACAGGGTGCGCTCGGTGGACGGGTACGTCGAGGACCGGTCCAGCGGGATCGTGGCACCGGGCTGCAGTCTGCCCTCCGGATTCTCCCCCAGCGGCGGGTTGAGCGCCAGGTGCATCGAGCCGAGCAGGCTGGTCTGCCCCACCGTGGCCACCGCGTTGGCAGGCACCGCCACATCGGGTTTCACCGAGATCTCGACGTCGGCGTGCCAGTCGTCGACGGTCATCTTGCGGATGCTGCCCACCACGACGTCATCGATCATCACCGGTGAGTTCGGCTCCAGGGTCGCGACATTGGCGACCTCGACGTGGTAGGTGACCGAACCCGGCCCGCGTCCGACCGCACCCGGCAGCGGCAGCGAGTTGATCCCCTGGAACGAACAGCCGGTCAGGGTGAGCGCCAGGCACGAGCCGGCGATCGCCCACCGTTTGACGTGTCTTGCGATCATGCTGGCGGCGCCCCTTCCGCGGGAAGTAGCGGTGCGTTCGGATCCGCCGGAGCGGCCGGAGCCGGGGTCTGCGGCAACAACAGGCCCTCGACGGTCTGCGGTTGTTGCGCAGGCACGTTCGACATGATGTTCGGCGGGCCGGGGATCGGCGCGCCCGGGAACAGCGCGGGCGACGGAATCGCGGGCGCGTCGTCGTCGGTCATGTAGATTCCGCGCGGTCCCGGCGGCGCACCCCAGCCCGGGGGCGGCGGCACATCCCCGGCACCCGTGTAGGCCGACACCGTCGGCGGCGGCTCCGGCGGATCGTCGGGTCCGGAACCACCGGGTGCCAGCTTCGGGTCGGCGTAGATGATCTTGTCCGGGCTGACCACCGGCCGCAGGTACGCGTTGATCGGCATCGGGATGTTGTTGACGTTGAGCAGCCGCAGGGCCGGGCCGAGATACTGCGCGCACAGTTTGGCGGTCTCCGCCGCGGTGACGTTGGCGACCGCGCCGATCATGCCGCAGATCATCTGCACCGGGTTGTTGAAGTTCACCAGCGAGAAGGCCCCGGTCACCGCACCACTGTTGGGGTAGAAGATGTTCTGGAAGTTCGCGATGGCGTTCGGGGTGATGTGCAGAACGTTCTCGAACGCCAGCTTGTGGTCGACGAGGATCTGGGTGAGTGCGGTCAGCCTGCGCACCTGCTCGGTGGTCTTGTCCCGGCTGCCCTCCACGAACCGCTGCACCTCGTTGATCGCCGTCGACAGGTGCGTCAGTGCCGCGTCGAGATCGGTCCGGTTGTCGTTGATGACGCTGGTCAGCGTCGCGAGCCGGTTCTCGAACAGCACGATCTGCTCCTTGCTGTCGCGCAGCGCGGAGACGAACACCTGCAGGTTCTTGATGATGTCGGTGATGTTGCCGCTGCCCTCGGCGAAAATCCTTGCCACACCGGACAGTTGCCGCAGCGTCTCGCGCAGCTTCTCGCCGTTACCACCGATCGCGTTGGCGGCGCTGTCGATGAACCGCGACATCGAGGTGTCCGACACCCCGGCCTGCGGCCCCAGTTCGTCGGCCAGACGCAACAACTGGGTCTTCACCTCGTCCCACTCCACCGGCACCGCGGTCCGGTCGCTGGGGATCACGGCGCCGTCGGCCATGGTCGGACCGTCGCCGTTGCGGTAGGCCGGGGCCAGCTGCACGTAGCGGGCCGCGACCAGGTTCTGCGCGACGATCACGGCTTTGGCGTCGGCCGGGATAGGCACGTCGCGGTCGACCTTGAGCACCATCTTGGTCTGGGTGCCCTCCGGGGTGATCGACTCGATGGTGCCGACGCGCACGCCCGACACCCGGACCTCGTCGCCGGGGTAGATCGCGGTCGCGGTCGGGAAGTACGCGGTGATGGTGGTCGGCCCGTGGAACATCTGCCGCACCAGCACCGCCGCGCCGGCGACCAGTCCGATGGCCAGCAGGATCGCGGTGCTGACCACCAGGCGCTTACGGGTTGCCATCATCGGGTAGGTCTCCTGGCTGCGGAATGCCGTTGACGGGGAATGGCAGTTCGGCGCGCGGGCCGGCCTGGTCCGGCGGCTGGCCGGCGTCCATACCGCGGCGGAAGCCGAATGCGTAGTCGAGGAACGGCTGGAGTAGCTGACCGAACACCAGGTTCGGCACCAGCGCGTTGTAGTAGGCGCCGTTGGCCACGATCTCGCCCTGGGTCAGGTAGTACTTGGCCGCGCCGGGCAGCATCTTGGCGAGGTTGTCGCGGTTCTTCTCCAGCATCGCCGTCACCGTGTTGAGGTGATCGAGCGCCGGGGCCAGTTCGGCCTCGTTGTCGGCGACCACCTGCGTCAGCTCCTGCGACACCGCCGACGTCGCCTCCAGCAGGCTGGTGATCGCGTAGCGCCGCTCGTTGAGGACGGCGACCAAGTCGTTGGCGTTGAGGATCAGCGCGTTGACCTTCTCGCTGCGCTCGGCGAAGATGCCGGTCACATCGCTGGCCGCCCTGAGTAGTTCGGCCAGGCTCTCGTTGCGGCTGTTCAGCGCCTTCGACATCCGCGACAGCCCGTCGAAGGTCGGGCCCAGCTGCGGCGCGATCTGATCGAGGGTGGCGGCCAGCGTGTCCAGCGACTCGTTGATCGAGTCGATGTCGGTGTCGGTGGTGTTGGCGGTCAGCTCGCTGACCGCGTCGGTCAGCGAGTACGGCGACGAGGTGCGCGACGTGGGAATCGGCTTGCTGCGGTCCAGTTTTCCGCTGCCCGCCGATTCCAGCGCGAGCACCCGCTCGCCCAGCAGGGTGCCGGTGCGGATGTGCGCGGTGGTGTCGGAGCCGAGCGCGTACTTGCCGTCGATGGTGAACCCGACGAGGGCGTCGCCGTTGACGAGTTCGACGGAGGTGACCGAACCGACCTTGATTCCGGAGACGGTGACGTCGTTGCCGACCGCGACGCCACCCGCCTCGGTGAACAGCGCCTGGTAGCGCAGAGATGTCGCCCAGGACACCAGCCGCTCGGGCTGCAGACCGATGGTGATCACCAGGATGATGAGCACGGCACCGATGAAACCGGTGCGCATCAACTGGTTTCCGCGATATTTCTGCATTTACTCGTCCACGCACCTTCCCGTTTCCTGCTTGATCCACGGGAACACCACCGTGCGGCCCTCGAGATCGCTCGCCCGGACCGTGACGCCGCAGATGTAGTACGGGAAGAACGCCCCGTAGGAGCCGACGCGGGCCAGCTTGCGGTAGATCTCCGGCAGACGCTGGATGGTGGCGTCGAGGCGCTCGAGATCGTTGTTCACCAGCGGAGCCAGTCGGTGCAGCTCGTCGATGGTGTGGTTGAGCGGCTCGCGACCCCGGCCGAGCAGATCCGCCAGCGACGTGGTCCCCCGGTCCAGGGCGTCGATCGCGGTGCCGATCGGGTCACGGTCGGCGGCCAGGCCCTTGACCAGTTCCTCGAGCCGGTCGACGGATCCGGCGAACTCCTCGCCGTCTTTGGCCAGCGTGTCCAGCGTGGTGCGCAGGCCGTCGATCAGCTGCTCGACCACCTCGTTGTTGTCGGCGATCGCGTTGGTGAACGACGACGACTTCGACAGCAGCGACTCCAGCGTGCCGCCCTGGCCCTGCAGGATCTGCACCAGCGAGGTGGTCAGCCCGTTGACGTCCTCCGGATTGAGGCCCTGGATAACGGGTTTCAGTCCGCCGAGCAGGAGGTCGAGGTCCAGCGCCGGCGCGGTGCGCGACTCCGGGATCTGTGCGCCCGCGGGCAGGATCCGCGCCGAGTCCGGGGTGTCGATGAGCTCGAGGTACCGGTCCCCCACCAGGTTCAGGTAGCGGATCGCGGCCTGGGTTCCGGTGGTCAGCTTGGTGTTGCGGTCGGCGTCGAACTTGACCAGCACCTTGCGGTCGGGCAGCAGCGACACCTCGCGCACGGTGCCGACCCGGATGCCGGCGATGCGCACGCTGTCTCCCGGCTCCAGCCGGGAGGCGTCGACGAAGACCGCCGAATACCCGTCGGTGGCACCCGTTCTGGAATCGCTGAACACCACGAACAGGAAGGCGGTCAGCACCGCCATGATCACGCCGAAGATGGAGAACTTGACGAGGGTGGAGGTCGATCGCGTCATCCGGGCATCCCGATCTGTGCGGTGTTGCGCGGCGGTCCGTCCAACGGGCCGAACAGCCAGTTCTTCAGGCCCTCGGAGTTGAGCAGCATGCCGGCGTTGCCGTACTGGTTGGGGTTGGAGCCGACGTCGGCGACGATCATCGGCGGCACGAACTCCGGCTTCAGTTCCGGAAGTCCGAGCGCCTCGCAGAAGTCGGCCCCGCCGCTCGTGGCGGCGACCTTCGGCAGGTCGCGCGGATAGCGGTAGCGCTCCACGCCCATGGTCAGACCCGCCGACACGATGATACCGGAGTACTGCGGGGCGGACTTGGCGAACGGGGCCAGGCCGCCGATGCCGCACCACAGCGACCTGCGGTACGTCTTGAGCAGTTCGACCGTCGGGGCCACCACGTGGGTGACCTCGGCCAGCGCATCCTTGTTACCGCCGATGACCTCGTTGCCGACATCAGCGAGACCGATTGCGCTGATGAGGAATTCGTCGAGGTTGTACTGCTGGTCGACGATCGAGTTGCTGATCTCGGTGGTGTTCTTGATGGTCGACATCAGGTCCGCCGCCCCGTCGCCGTACGCGGTGAACGCCGGAACCGATGCCTCGATGTCGTGCGCGAGGTTCGGCAGGCTGGGCTCGAGCTTGCCGAGCAGCTCGTTGAGGTCGACGAGTGTCTGACCGAACTGCTCCCCGCGCCCACTGAACGCGGTGGCGATCGCGCCGAGGGTCTGGTTCAGCTTGGCCGGATCGATCTTGTCGAGCACCTGCACCAGTTGCTGGAACACCGTGTTCACCTCGACGGTGACGTGCTGGTTCTGGATGACCTGACCGGGCCGCAGCCGTTCGGGTGACGGGTCCGCCGGCGCCTCGAGTTTGACGAACTTCGAACCGAACACCGTCGAGGACGTGATGTCGGCGGTGACGTTGGCCGGGATCAACCGCAGCGCGTCCTGATCCATCGCCAGGTGCAGCGCGGCGGTTCCGTCGGGCCGCTCCTCGATGGACTTGACCTGACCGACCTGCACGCCGCGCATCTTGACCTTGGCGTCGGGGTTCATCACCAGACCGGCCCGGTCGGCGATCACCGTCACCGGGACGGTTCGAGCCCAGTCGCCCCGGAACAGGGTGATGGCCAGCACGACGATCAGGCAGATCGCCACCACCAGGGCCAGCCCCGTAAGAGGGCGAACCACACTGCTTTTCATTGAGAGCCCTATCCGGACAGGTTGAAGTTGCCGTTGGAGCCGTAGATCGACAGGGAGACCAGCAGGGTGACCGAGACGACGACGACCAGGGAGGTGCGTACGGCGTTGCCGACCGCCACCCCGACGCCGGACGGACCGCCGGCGGCGAAGTAGCCGAAGTAGGTGTGGATCAACAGGATCGTGATCGCCATCAACACCGCCTGCAGGAACGACCACAGCAGGTCGATCGGGTTGAGGAAGGTGTCGAAGTAGTGGTCA
>Ga0180215_1000224_pt1 | contig 81110 bp, 80 predicted proteins | sample eDN3rd37CBELigBY_FD_128871 | JGI IMG/M metagenome (GOLD analysis project Ga0180215, IMG submission 128871) | Enriched backyard soil microbial communities from Emeryville, California, USA - eDNA 3rd pass 37_C BE-Lig BY (version 2) (version 2) | ecosystem: Environmental > Terrestrial > Soil >...
CCGGAGTCGGGGTCAAGGTAGGTATGTTGCAACGCACCGCATCGGTTAAAAATATTGAAATAAGAAGTCTTGCGATAGCATCTGTCTTCCAAATTGGAGATTCAAACTTAATCCGGGGATTTTCCCGGGCTATAGCCGTGCAAAGAGAGGTAGAGCTTTTCTTTGATAATGAAGGAAATTTTGCTGATTATCCAATCTTTTCCGAGCCAATTCCACTGATCCCCATCTCGGAAACGATCAATATGTCTCGCCAGAACATCAATCCGTTTATTAAAGTGGGGAATATTGATATTATCGGGGTGTCTTCTTCATCCATAGTTCACCTAGGAAACACCAACCATGTTACCTTGGAAACACGAGTCAAACATATTCGTCAGTTGTCTCCAAAAAAGTAAACAAATTCACCCAGTTTTGCATAATGTACTGAAAAGAGCCTAATTAAAAGAAGGGTGTTTTTCAAATGCCAGCGATCATTGGTCCTGTACAAATTGTCAACGTGGGAGGGGGCACAGTCCAGTTCGGTGACTCCCTTTTTATATCACCTAAAAGCAATTCTAAAACGAACTCAGGGCAAGGTGCCGGAAACACTGGCGGTTTTATTGTTGCAAATAATGGTTTAAACGCTAGTAATGTAGTCGATAGCAATCTAATCGATCAGCCAAATATTGGGAATAATTAAATCCCCCAAAATGAAATGAAGCTCCTGATAAAGAGCCCCTGAGAAATAAAAGCGGGTCCAGCGATAAATCACTGGACCCTGCTGTTTTTATTCTATCTACTCTTCCAGTTTTAAAAGATGCCCACCGTCGAAAAAGAATAAATAACGTTCTTCAATTGGTCTCTTCCATATTTCTTCTAGTGCTTTTCCATAAAGGCTCAACTGAAGTCGGTAACGTTCTTCAAGAATTGGCTTCGCTTGTTCAAAACCACCTTTAAAGCGAGTCGTAATGGCATCTGTCTTAAAGTCAAGCAAGACTGTTCCATGTGCATCCTCGAATACACAATCAATAACCCCCTGGACAAAAATAGGCTCTTCTGGGCCATCCCAATGAGGATATACCTGTTTTGCTGAAAGCGATAAATAGAACGGTACTTCTCTATTTACTTTTTCAGCATGGACGAGACGCTTGCCAATCTCGGTGTCAAAAAAGGCTAGAATCCATTGAATCTCTATCGCCTCTCGCTGCTCTTGGTACAAAAGCTCTGAATCAACCATCTCATTCAACTGCTGATTTAAAGAAGCCTCCGTTATAGGTTTACTAAGATCAACATGTTGCATCACCATATGCATAGCTGTTCCTTTTTCTGCCGGAGTCAATTGTTTCTCTTGCATAAACCTCGGTCGATTCATGATTGGTTTAGAAAACTTTCGAACAAGTTCTGTTCCACTTTCTGCATCACGCACCTCCTGATTCCTCTTCAATTCCGAAACAGACTGTTTAGATCGATGAGTAGCGGCATCTAGGTACTCGTATTCCCAAGATAACCGATTGAAGATTTCATTCGCGTACGGCGAATTCTGTTCGACTGGTTGCCCTTCTCGAACTTTCTCCATCCGGGTCTCTTGCTCTACTTTTTCTTCCTCCAAAAAGCTTGCAACTTCCTCAGCCTGATGAATATGGATTTTCCATTTTGATGGATGTCCTGCTAATTCTTCAGGGACCATTATATTCCTTATTTTAGAAAACAAGCTCTGGAACACAGTAGATTCCTGATGCCGAATTAAAGAAGGACCAATCCAGTCAAGGTACCGATTTGCTGAGGCGCGTAAGTGTTCTTCAAGAAGCCAATCAGGATGATTTGCTACTTCAGACCAACTATCAACCGTTTTTTCAGCGTCCTTTACAGAAGCAATTAAGTAGAGCTTTTCCTTCGCTCTTGTCAAAGCAACATAGAGAACACGCATCTCCTCAGCTAACATCTCCATTTTTTTCTTACGCTTAAACGCTAGCTGTGGTAATGATGGATACGATATTCGCTTCTCTGGGTTCACATACTTGGAAGCAAAGCCGAACTCTTTATCGAGCATATACTGCTTTTTCAAATCCATTGTATTAAACTGACGGGCAAGTCCGGCAACAAAGACAATTGGAAACTCTAAACCTTTACTGCTATGAATGGTCATGATACGGACAACATCCTCCTGCTCTCCGATCGCCCCAGCAGCACCTAGGTCATCCCCGCGGTCACGCATTCGTTCAATAAAACGTAAGAACCGAAAAACCCCTCTAAAGGATGTAGCTTCATACTGTCTCGCCCGATCATACAAGGCTCTTAAATTTGCCTGTCGTTGCTTTCCAGCAGGCATCCCTCCGACAAAATCAAAAAATTGCGTTTCACGGAACAATTGCCAGATCAACTCCGACACAGAACCCATTCTCGCATTGGTCCGCCATTTCTTTAAGTTATCAAAAAATGGCCGAACCTTTTCGTAAAGCTCCTCATGCTCCAGTGCTGGTTTCCTACGACAAAAAGTAGAAAGAGCCTCAAAGAACGTGCCCCTTTTATCCGCAATTCGAATCTTCGCAAGTTCTTCTTCGTTTAAACCAACAATCGGGGAACGTAGTACAGCCGCTAATGGAATATCCTGGAATGGGTTGTCAATCACTTTAAGCAACGAAAGCATAATCGCCACTTCAGTTGCGTCAAAATATCCTGTAGAAAGATTCGCATAAACAGGAATCCCCTGTTGCTTAAATTCTTCCATAATCTGTGGCGCCCATGTCATCGACCGGAGAAGAATCACTACATCCCGATAATTAGCTGGCCTTTCACTTTTCGTTTTAGGGTTGTACACTCCTTGACGTTCTGTTACTAGTGCTTTGATTTGCTTAGCAATCAGCCTAGCTTCAAGTTGAGATTGTTCAAGGTCCTCGATATCATAGGTATCCTCACTCACTTCATTGCTACTGGACTCCTCTGCCGACTTTCCTTCCGAATCAATCAACATCAATTCGACTGGATATGATGCTTCTTCCGGATAAGAAGCTCCTTTAACTAACTCTGCACTATGATCATAGTGAATTTCCCCAACCTGAACGCCCATGATCTGTTTAAAAAGATAATTGGTTCCATCGAGAACTTCGCCACGACTGCGGAAATTTCGCGACAAGTCAATCTTTAACCCTGTATTTTCCCCATCCTCAGTAAACCTGTTATATTTACTTAAAAACAAATTCGGCTCGGCAAGACGGAACCTATAGATGGATTGTTTCACATCTCCAACCATGAATAAGTTCCCATTCTCCTCACCATCAGTCGTGACTAAATGAAGAATCGCTTCCTGAACCATATTGGTATCCTGATATTCATCGACAAGTACTTCTTTAAATTTCCTACGATACGCCATGCCGGCTTCAGAAGGAGTTATTCTCTGCACGGCTGCTTTTCCCTGAGAAAGGATATCAAGGGTATAATGCTCCAAATCAGAAAAGTCAACAATCCCTTTTTCCTGTTTGACCAGGTCAAATCTCTTATTGAACTCTTTTACAAGCTCAGTTAAGGTGATAATAACTGGCTTCATTTCAATCATATCTTTTAGAAAACTTTCAGGTCTACGTGTGAATAGCTCCGCTTTTAAATCAAGCACCACTTTCTTTGCTTTATCGCGCAGCTTGCTCGCTTTATCAATTAAATCCTTATCATATTGTTTCGGACTACATGGTTTTGCACGTTTAAAATCGACCAATTGGATCGCATCTGACAGTGCATTCCATGATTCCTTTTGGGCCGTCAACAATGTCCCGATTATATGCAAATCCTGCTCGAAATTTTCCGCCCTTGGAGCAGGTCCCTCTGGCATTCTCGTTATCTCTAACCCTTGCTCCAGCATTTTTTTTGCCCCTTGAAGCTGAAGTTCAACATCAAACAAGAGCGACTTCATAAATGGTAAAGCTTCAATCGGCATCTCCTGATGAATATCATACATCGCAACAATACAGTTTAAGTACTCTTCAGGAGAAGGGTTCGATTTCGCAAAATCATAGAGATCAAGAATAATATCCTTTAGGGCCTCATCACTTCGGTCATTGGTAAAGGTATCGACTAACCTAAAAAACGACTCGTTTTCAGGTTTTCCATATTCCTCTTCAAATAAGTCATCGATGACTTCATCTCTCAACAGCTGTCCTTCTGTTGTATCAGCAATCCGGAACCCTGGATCGATATCAATCATATAATAGTATTTGCGAATGACCTCTAGGCAGAACGAGTGAAGAGTCGAGATGCTAGCTTTGTTTAGCAAGCTTAATTGCTTTCTAAGATGAATAGAATCTGGTTCTGCGTCTATTGCTTTCTCAAGTGCTTCGCCAATTCGATGGCGCATTTCAGCCGCTGATGCATTCGTAAAGGTAACAACTAACAGCTGGTCCACATCAATCGGTTGGGCTTGAGAAGTAATTTTCTTGATAATCCGTTCAACCAGGACCGCTGTTTTACCTGAACCTGCAGCGGCAGCAACAAGGATGTCTTGACCACTGGTCATAATCGCTTTCCATTGATCATCTGTCCAGGTGGCACCTTCAGGCTTTGGTGGAATATTCATTTTAGTCAAGATTCATCCCCTCCCTCTTCATTTCTTCAAAGATATCTTCCTTTTTCTTTGGTGCAAGCTTTCTGAATTCGTTTGAATCTAGTGAACGATCAAACTGGCACACCGACTTAAAGGGGCAAAATGTACATGGTAGACGGTCCTTTAATTTATAAGGGTCAATATCGACAACCCCACTAATGATTCCATTCCCTGTCTCAACATATTTATTCCGGATAAAGTCTCTTAGATTTTCAAAGTCCTCACGGCTTGCTACCTTCGATGCTTTTGTCAGACTTCCGTCTTTCTTAAAACCTGCGGAAATGATTTGTGAATTTACCCCACTATCAAGAGTCCGGTCCATCATTTGAATTACATGTTCATCTGAAAGCAAGAGTCCATTCATTTTAAACTGCTTCAAGATTTCCTCTTCAATTTCATCAAGTGTTAGCATTTTTGATGCATTAATCATGGGATTGTGAACATGAAAGTAAAGAACACCAGCAGGGTCTGCCTGCTTTCCGACAAGCTGCGAGGAGTGGCTGATAATAATATCGAGATACGTGAGCATTTGCAACGCAAGCCCATAATAGACTTCCGTTAAGTTTAGCTCTTTTTCACTAGACTTGTAATCTAATACTCTTAAATAAATACCATTTGAGTCCTCCGCCTTATCGACTCGGTCAATCCTTCCCATCAGTTCCATCTGTGTCCCATTCTTTAATGTAAAACCTAGTGGAGGAAGTGTCCCTTTTTTCCCAAAACTAAGTTCAAGCCCAATAGGAGAAAAACCACTAGCCTTTGCATGATCACTCATGATAATCGAAGCTTGGCTAATAATGTTTTGTAGCTTTTGCTTTATATATTGATGTCTGTTCGAACTTAACAGAATTTCATTTTGTAGTTTAGGAGCAAGTGTATCGACAGCATCCTTAGCTAGACGTTGCACTTGTTCCATCGTTAAGCTAGCCCAAGATATATTTTCCTTCATAATCGTTTCTGCGATATGCTTTAGAGCTGCGTGAAATAGGTCTCCTATATCTGGTGCTTCTAATCGGAAAATTTGTCTGTCACGTAGTTTAAGACCATGTTGAGCGTAATGGGAGAAAGCACAGCTATTAAAAAGCTCCATTCTTGAGACACTTGCCTCAATTTCCTCTCCATATAGCTCCTGACTAATCTGTTCGGAAAGCTGTTGGGTCGTATTTTCATAAAACAAACTAGATAATACTTTCCTAGCAGGATCTTGCCATTTAGGATGTTTCATATAATAGTCGTATACATCCCACCAGAAATCATAGACAGGGTAGTTACGCTTTTTCAACTGTAGCTGGCTTGCCAAATAGCTTAGTGCCGTATTCTCCCCGGACGTGTACTCTAACTGCTCCAGTTCAGGTAATTCTGAAGGATCAGCAGTAAAATAGTGCTTAGGGTGATTCGGAAATAAATCACTGAATCGCTTTATATAAGTAGAAGGAATCAATGACTTTCCTTCTTCGTTTGCGATTGGGTAACTGACATACAGCAATTCAGACGGGGTCGTAAATGCCTTATATGCAAAGAAGTTTTCATCCAGCAAACGCTGTTTACTTGGAGGAGCTAATTTTAATCCTTCATGTTGAAGTGCTTCTCGATCATCATCAGCTAAGATCCCTTCATCAGGTAATTTTGCCGGCAATACCCCTTCATTTACTCCAATGACAAAAGCAGCCTTAATTTCCGCAAGCCTTGATTTTTCAAGGTTTGCTACGACCACCTGATCAATGGCTGGTGGAATTAAGGAAAAAGTTAACGATTCAAATCCAGCATCTAAAATCCCCATAAACTGTCGCGGCGTTACTTCTTCGTCTCCCATAATCTCGACAAACTGATCAAGAAGATCAACAACTGCATTCCAGGCTTGGTCATGCTCCCTAGCTTCAACAAGGCTTCCCTTGGCTTCAGCTGCTAGGCGCCATTCTTCCAATTTAGTTGGAATATTAAGTTCTTCAATGTAGAGATAAACTGCTTCACAAAGTTTACGTCCATTATTAGCCCTTTTTAAACGCCGAGCCATTCGCTGAAGTGGTGCGGTTACCATGGATCGGAGATCATTTAATAGCTGTTCTGTTTCCTGCTCAGAATCTGTCTGAGTGGTTGATGAAAACTCTAATCCACGAATTCTGCGGTAGATCCAACGATTCTTCCTTGTCCACTTTTCTCCTTGAATCCCATAAGCAAGGACATAGTTTTCGAGTAAGTCCATTTGTTCTCGTGATTGATGAATATCTGCTCCTACTGGAAATAATAAATCCGTTTTAATCGCTCTAAAGACAGGCTCATAACGCCAATTTCCAAGAACGGTCTCAAGACTGGAGCGAATCAGTTCGATCATTGGGTGGTTTAACATTGTTCTCTTTTGATCGATAAAATATGGAATCTTGTAATCTGTAAATACAGTTTCTAAAATATCGCGATAATCATGTTCATTTCTCATCAGAACAGCAATATCTCGATACCTAAAATCTTGTTCTCTTGAAAGAGCCTGAATTTTACGTGCTACTCCTTCAACCTCTGCTCGACGATTTGCAGCCTCGGCAATATGAATATCCGATTCTCCAAAGAACTTCTTCGTTGGTCGCGAATCAAATTCAGCTTCAAGATGTTTCAATGATTCGCTACTCCAGCGATGCTGACTCGTAAGTATGACATCCTCTTCTTGGTCAAATCTTTTTCCTTGGATGATTTCATGAAGGCTTCTATATGTTTCCCCCGTCAATCTAAAAAGGTCAAGTTCTGCTGGACCATTTTGTTTGAAGGATTGATGAAGGGGTAGTGTAATCGTCACTCGTTTTGCTGTTTTCATTAACTGTTCTATGATTAAAAGTTCAAGTGGTGTGAACGAATAAAACCCATCAATATAGATTTCCGCATTTCTCAAATAATCTGAAGAAGGTACTTTTTCAGCTAACAAGCGAAAATAATCCTCTGAGTCAAGGTATTTTCCATATAATTCTTCCTCGAATTGACGATAAATCAGTTCAAGGTCATGTAACTTTTCCGAAAGGACTTTTTCCCCAATTTCTTCTCCCTGTTTTGAGGCAAGGTCTTCTGGCTTAACAGCATATCGCTTGAATTCAATCAGCATTTGTTCCAATTGCTGTACGAAACCATTTTTATCGGCTGTTCTTTGGAAGATTTTCAACTGGTCTTTTTTATCCTCAATAATCTTTCTAATCATCATACTAGTTCCAACACTTGTAAGATGATACCGGGTAAATCCTCCTGTATCCTGAAGGATTCTCCAAGCAAGTCGAGGGAAACTATAAACCTGAGCTCGAATCATTCCCCCAAGTCCAGGGGAAGTGGATAAACGATATTCGGATAAAAATGACATTTGCTCAGGGACAAGATAAATAATGGGGTCCCCAGCAGGGTCCGTCGTCAACCTTTCACGAATTTCCTCTAAACAGAACTCCGTTTTACCGCTGCCCGACCGTCCTAATACTATACGAACAGACATCTATGTTCCTCCCATCCTCAAGCGTAAATCTCTTATCTGATGATAACATAACAATCATCATTTATTGCTCAATAATTATTTCCAAAACAACCTACATACCCTAACTCAATTGCATAATTTATCTTGGGTGATTTTTATGAATTCGATTGTTCTAATCCGGACTACTTTTACGCTCATTACCATCATTTCTATCTTGGTAGCCAGTAATATTTATACCTTGATTCCCATTTATGATGAGGTCGCCGCAAATCTCGGCATCTCATCCAGTGATGTTGTGATTGCCGGAAGCTTGTTTACCCTTTTTTATGCCGGTGGTCTCCTCTCCTTTGGTCCCATTTCCGATTATATGGGGAGAAAAAACATCCTTGTCTTCGGCTTACTCGCTTCTGCGTTCACAACGCTTGCTGTAGGAGTTTCAACAGATGTTTTCAGCCTCTGGCTTACCCGCTCGATGCAAGGGTTTACCCTCGCATCATTTGCTTCGGTGGTGTTTGCCTATTCTTTCGACCTATTCCCACTAAAGCAGCGAACACTATTGGTCGTCCTAATTAATACCGGTTTTTTAATCGCAGGAATCTTCGGACAGCTAGTAAGCTCTGTCCTTACACAACTATTTACTTGGAACAGTGTGTTTATCTTTTTTTCAATCTGCTACTTAATACTATTTGCAGTAGCCTTTTTGCTCCTTACCGATTCACCCAAGCTAAAGAAAGAACACGAACCACTGTTGTTTGAATTCTTATCTCTCCTTAAAGATCCAAGACTATTGAAATGTTACCTGGTTGCTTCAACGTTACTTTTTTCGGTTATCGCTTTTTATGACGCTCTTAGCCGGTTTTTCCCTGGTCCAAGTAACGAGTTATTCATGATCCGTACTGCAGGCTTAATTGGTGCATCCTTGTCCCTTTTTACTGGAAAGCTTATTGGAAGGATAGGAGAAATCAAGACACTTGCACTAGGATTAGTTATTGGCGTCATTAGTTTAGTTGCTATGCTTTTTTGCAATTCAGTTATTGGGCTTATTACTTTATCAATTTGTTTTATTTCATCTATTTCCTTAACCATCCCAACTGTGATTACGTTAGTGGGATCATATGGAGGAAAGCGACGTTCCAAAGCACTTTCGCTCTATTCTTTTATTCTACTTACCGGGGCAAGTTTCGCGCCAACGGTTGCGGCATTGTTTGATTTTACCCATATGCTGCTCGGGTTAACTTTCCTATTTATGGTCAATCTAGGAATCTGTTATTTATTACATGTTGAATGGGACCAGCAGAGCCCAAAAGTAGATGTGATGAAATAGAAAAAGTGGGAGGCTGCTTTATCTGCCCCCCACATGGATTAAAAAGATACGTCCATTTCATCCAATGGCCAATATCGTAAGTTTACCTTTCCGACTACCTGGTCAATTGAAATAAGCCCAAAGTGTCGACTATCCCAGCTACCACGTCGATTATCTCCCAATACAAATAACTTCCCCTCAGGTATTATTTGCTTGCCTGCTATTTCTTCGAGGGTAAAATCACCGGTCAATGTGCCACCGAGAGCCATTGGGCGATACTTTTCTAAAAATGGTTCTTCTACTTGTTTCCCATTAATATACAATTTGTCATCGTGATAACTGATTTCATCTCCAGGAAGACCAATGATTCTTTTTACATAATCTTCCTTTTTGTTTGCGTGAAAAACAATCACATCAAACCTCTGGAGGTCGCCCGCTTCGAAACCAATTTTATTCACTACCAGCTTGTTCCCTTCCTCAAGGGTTGGCAGCATTGATTCCCCTTCCACAACATAGTTCGAAAAGAAGAAAATACGTATAAAAACGAAAATGATGATCCCTAGAGCCAAAGCTTTTAGCCACTCGACCCCTTCTTTTCGTAATTCAGCTTTCATCTTGTATCTACCACCTCTTTGCCAGAGCTTTTCCGTACAGGAGATTAGCACAATTGTGACTATTTACCATTATGGTCTTTCTTCGTGCTCATATTCATTCTTACTTCAATAATTTTCCCAACATACCAAAGAATAAAAATAATCCCCAGCACAATAGCAGTTCGTAGTGGCTGCGTAAATAATGACCGAATGTCATACCCCACAAAACTAATGGTAAAAATCATCACCATTTTTCCAGCCATAACAGCAAGCATATACTGCGCCAAGCTAATTTTAGAAAGACCAGCCACAATATTTACAATCGCAGATGGTGTAAAAGGGAAACAAAGCAGTAAGAACAGTGGACCAAACCCATGTCTCTCAACCCAATTCATTCCTTTTCTTACCTGCTTATGCTTCTGCAAGAAACTCAGTAACCGTTTCTGACCATACTTTCTAAACAGCAAAAAGACGATAATTGCACCCGCACAAGCTCCTATCCAGGAAAATAGAAATCCAAACCAAAGGCCAAATGCATTAGCATTTGCCATGACGAACAATACGAGCGGTAAAAATGGCAGAAAAGCCTCTATCATTGGAAGAAGAATACCTGGAATTGGTCCTAATGCACGGTACTCACCAATTAAATCCATTATATTCTCTAATGTGAACCATTCCTTCAGAACCTCAAACTCCATTGAAATCTCCTTTATCTATGCTAACATGGGCACTTAACCATACTCCCTTATTCTCTATTCTACACCTAGATGATTTAATGAAAAAGAATCCAGCCTTAATTAGCTAAAAATTCATTTAATGCCCTCTTATTTTCTTCTAGGTCAATCGCTAAAACAGCTCCCGCCCCACTTATTCGTTGGTTTTGGTAAGAGTTTTCAACTGGTATCCTAAGTGTATTGATGCTACGTCCCTCTTCTGAAAGGAAGCCCCTCGCCATATAGAGAATATCACCTGTATCCATATTGGTATTTATATAAGGAATAACTACACCGATAAGTTTTGGTAGCTTCGGAATGGTTTGAACACTAGCTAATTGCTTCCCTAATTCTTTAACTACCTTTTGTTGCCTCTCAACTCTTCCAAAATCACCAACTGCATCTTGACGAAATCGAACATATCCTAAGAGATGTTCTCCATCCAGCGCTTGAATTCCTGGTTTGAGTGTAACCCCAATATTCTTTGACATACTTTTCTCTACTTCTATTTCAACGCCTTGTGGAAAGGCAGTATCAATCAAGCGAACAAATCCTTGAAAATCAATAATTCCATAATATTGTAGATCAATGTCAAAGTTTTCTTTAATGGTTTGTCTTACTAATTCTGGGCCACCAGAAGCAAAAGCGGAATTGATTTTATTGTTCCCGTGTCCAGGAATACTGATATACGTGTCTCTCATAATAGAAGCTAGCTTATACGTGCCCTTATCAGGATTATAGCTGGCAATCATAATGGTATCCGCCCGGGAGTTTTCTTCTCCCCTCGCATCACTACCCAATAAAAGTATATTTGTGTACCCATTTTCATCTCTGTTTCCATGGAATGTGTACTCTACCTTCGACTCACCAGCTTCTTCTTGAGAGCCTTCCAACCCTGCCTGAAATTGAAAATAACTATAGACCGCTATCAAACCAAACAGGAGGAGCAAACGAACGAACCATCTTCTTTTTTTAGGATGCTTTTTTCTATGCCGGTCAGCCCTCAATACAATTCCCCCCTGTTTTTTTCCTATCAATACAAGTCATTCGCTTTGTTTTCTTTATTTCCTTCCTTCGGCCAATAATTCCCTTTATCTCAACTTTAGTTTTATATAAAAAGCAAATTTCATTCCTCATTAACATGAATAACTCAAAAAACCGCAAAGATTCCTCCTTTGCGGTTAATATTTTTTATTTCCAGTTTAAATATTCTACAAACTAAAAAACTAAACCTAAAGCACTTTATTCTTATGATTGCCAAATTATGAAAATAGGCTTGATAAAACCCATCCCAATAAGGTAGTATATAAACAAGAACAAACGTTCTCTTTTATAAAAGGAGTTAACGAAAATGACAAGAATTCCCGAGAAGGATCGAGATATCCTTGAGCAAGCTATTTATCTTCCAATGGTCCTAACAATTTTAGAGCGGGACCTACAAATTATTGAAAAAAGTGCGTTCAAACTAAAAAGACCTTATTTAGATTTAGTTGAAGAAACCATGAAAGTGATTCAAATAAACCTAGCTGAGGTCAAGCGCTATATGAAACAAAATAAGCTTAAAGTCGAAAAGCTAAAACAAGACGAAGCTTTCACTATGTATTTGTTCCTCTACCACGGTTATGAAGAACAACATAATTATTTCAATCCACGTATACGGAACAAGGTGCAAGAGTTAATGACCTATTATTTGTTCAAGCGGCATTTAGCAAACTGAATGAAGAGCCTTTCAAGTTAATCATCAAATCGATAACGCTCATTCACCATCATTGAAAATCTGTCTTCAGAATGCCGTCTACCGTAAATAATATAAGCAGCCTTGCGTTCGTTTTCCCTCATTTTCTGTAATACTTTCGTTCTTAGCTCAGATGTTCTCAATAGTTGCTTTTCAAACGATATATATGAAATCGGAAGCACATACGTTTCCTTATTGCGGAATGTTACCTTTGTGCTATAAGCATCGTGACGTCGATGGTCTACAACATGTTCATGAGAAACCCAGATACAGCTTGATTTAGTTGGTGACTTAGTAGGCAGCAAAAAAACCGAGTTAGATGGATCAATGGCGATGGGGGCTTTATGAGTGACTCTGGTTAGTCTACGAGTTACTTTTTTACTGGCATTATAATCGGAGAGGTTGTATTCACACCCTCTCTTCACCAACTCAGTTGGTCTAAGTGGTGAAATGTACGTATTTTCAAATTCAACAATTTTTGAATACGTTTTATTGCCCACTTCATACGGTAAAATCATCATGGTGAAAGGATTAATTTCATACTCATCTACTAGCTCTTTTTCATCAATAACCAAGCTATTCATCTCCTTATCTGGGTGTTTACCCAAGATAAATCATACCATTGATTTTTTCGTTGAAAATAGCTCTCTAACAAAGTTCTAAATTTATACATAATTACCATTATAAAATTTTCTAAAAATTAAAATAATTTAGTTGATTATCTCCTCAGAAATCCATATAATAAAAAAAAGGTCAAAGAGGTGAAATCAGTGAAGGAGAAATCGTATTCTGAAATCATGAAGGCCAGTGTAATGAAAAGAATTAAGGCAAAAGAAACTTTTGTACAGGATTTATACGTTGATATGCTCATTTCTGAAATTCAGCTCAAGAACCAAAAAGAAAAACTTCTTATGAAAATTGACAAAGCAATTGATGATCGAAATCGCACGCTATTTTTCACTCTTACGGAAGAGTTAAAGGCTCTTGATAAACAATTTGGCACATAATAACCTAAAGAAATCCCCCGCACATGCGGGGGTATCTTTCTTTTATGGCTCTTTTCTTCCTTCTCACGAAACAGCATGTTTTTATAGCAAAAATGTTCCATGAAGAATCATGGAACATTTTTTGCTATTCATTGATTTCTGGTGCCGGTACTCCCTCACTTGTCTCATTATTCCGCTGACTGATTTGATACTCTTCAATCCGGGAAATTCGCTCAAGCATGGTTGGATGCCCATATCTAAACACCTTTACAAGAAAAGGAGGGTTTACCTGACTTAGTCCGGCTTTCGTTAGCTCCTGGAACGTTTCAATAGCTGCCTCAGGTTGTTCGGTCATCTCAATTGCATAACGATCTGCCCGTGTCTCTTGATACCGTGACACAAGATTTGATAAAGGACTTGCTGTAAATGCTAGCATCGATAAAATCATTAAGAACAAAGGGAAGGCACGGATATCGTGGATTCCACTAACCTTAAATTCTGTTCCCCATTTTTTAATTCCCCAGTTCATTAGCCTGCTTGTGAGATATAACCCCACTAACGATAGCAGCAAATACCCTGCAATGCCGATATAGATATGCTTTTCAACGTAATGGGCCATTTCATGAGCCATGATAAATAATATCTGGTCATCATTTAACTTATTTAACGTGGTGTCCCAAAGAACAATTCTAGAATTAGATCCAATTCCCGTAACATAAGCATTCAGCGCATTCGTTTTTTCAGCCATATTTACTTCAAATACATGTTCAGCTGGAATTCCGGCTTGACTAGCAAGGTCCAATATTTTGGCCTCTAATTCCTTATTTTTCAAAGGATAAAAGTCATTATACAGTGGATCAATGACCACTGGTTGAACAAACATGAGAAATAGAGAAAATGGAACGGTTAGCAGCCAGGCGAACACCCACCAAAAACGTTTACTTTTATTAATGAGCCAGTAGAGAACACTGACAATAATTAGCATCATCCCAAAGTTAACCCAAAAATCAATGAGTTCATCTTTCATCCAAGAAGCAAAACTTTGAGTTGATATATTATAGGTTCTTGATAAATGATAGCTAAGATAACTTAATGGAAATGTAGTCAAATAAGCAAACAGTGACAACCAGAATATATAAATGGCTCCCTGACCTAATTTGTTTTTGGTCGTTTCGCCTGCCCATTTATGGAAAGCCTTCGATAATCCTACAAGTAAAATTAAAAAGTAAATGAGCCACTCTAATGGTGTCGATAAGAAAAACAGCAGATTCCGGATTTGTGAGTATTCCGTACTTAGCATAAGCTCCCTACTATTCAAAAAGGTTGCCGGATCTGCACTTGAACCTTGAAATTCAAACGGTAGGCTTGAATCTGCTAAATAAAAAAGATACCAATACATCAGAAGCCCGTAAATTACGTAGGCTAGTATGGCAATGATGCCCATTTTTCTCGCCACAGTCATCCCCCCTTTTTCGTACAACCTCTACATAACTAGTTTAGTCTTATAGGGATAAAATAGAACAAGCTTTGTTCGTCAATTTTAACATAACCTACGGGTGACGTTTTTAGGCTTGCTTTGTACGATTATGGCGGTTGTACTGGCTTTAGCTTCGGGTATTTATCACAAACAGTATTTTACCTTTTTGTCTTTTCATTTTGGGTTCTGGCATTTAGATGGGCTCTATTTTACCGTTCTTCCCTTTTCACCTTAGCTTCAAGCAATCTCAAGACTCCCCTTCTCCCATATAGACACCTACAAAAAAAAGACACCTAGAATTGATTTCTAGATGCCTTTTTAGGTACATTATTTACTTGCTGTCTTTTGGCTAGTAATAAATTGCTTATCAATTAAGTTTGTGAAATCAGGTTGTTCTTTCAAAAACTTTAACGCATATGAAGAATCTGCAAATGCTTGAACAGCGTCTTGGTCAACTTCATACGTAAAGCCAATTCTCTCCCAAGCAAGATCGACTACTTCTTTTTCAAGCCCCTGACCTGTTGTCTCTTCAATATCTTTCAAAGTAATTTCTTTTGCTTCCTCTGGATTGTCTTGGATGAATTGTACAGCTTCTTTATGAGCATCAATGATATTTTGAACCAACGCAGGGTTTTCTTTAGCAAGCTTACCTGATGTAACCATTACAGACGCTGGTAAAGTTTCACCAAAGCTAACCTCGTTCCAAGGAATTACGACCTCTGCACCTGTTTCATTTTGAATAACTGCCGCCCAAGGTTCTGGTGCTACAGCGATATCCACTTTACCTGCTTGAAGCAATGCAGAATAGGTTGCTGGATTCCCTGTCATGTGCTTCATTGTACCTCCGATTCGCTCAGAAGTAATGCCACTTTCTTGAAGATAGGTTTCATATTGAACATCATGTGTGCAGCCAACTGCTGGTGTAACAAACACCTTTCCAGCGAAGTCCTCTGCTGAGTTAATTTCCACACCTTCTCGAGCAAGTACAACCGTTCCACCAGTAGATGCACCAGCGATAATTTTCACATCTGCACCTGTTGAATAGTTATTCATTGCTGGTCCTGGACCAACTAAACCAGCATCAACGTCCCCTGTTTTTAAAGCCGTCATGAAGGCTCCACCATCAGCAAATGTACGATACTCAACTGTAGTTCCATCGCCAAGTTTTTTCTCATAAAGTGCTTGATCTTTCGCTACCATCGCTGGAACATGGTTGATATTAGGGAAATATCCGATTACAACCTTCTCCTTGCTACTATTTGAACTTTCTTCGCTTGCAGAACCACATCCGGCTAGCAACCCAGCAAATAATATTAATAAAGCAAAGCTTAATAACCCTTTTTTCATTTTTCTTCTCTCCTTTAAAAGAATTTAACGTTCCAATAATGTTAATAAAATCAACAAGGTATATTAACGCAAACGAAAAATTAAGATTCCAATCCCCAACGTTTCAATACCGTCTTTTCTACTCGTTGGAAAATAAGTTGGTCAACAATATAACCAATGATTCCAATGATGATCATTACACCAATTACAAGGGCCATATTTCCAAAGTCAGAAGCAAATCGAAGAGTATAGCCAAGTCCTGGACCGGTGCTTAATAATTCCCCAGCCATTAACGCCCGCCAACAAAAAGCCCAAGCGAGTCTGGCACCCGTCACAACGTGAGGAATAGATGCTGGGAAGATAACACGAACAAATAAATCCCAACCTCTTGAGCCCATTGTCTGAGCTGCTTTTATATAAAGTGGATGAACATTCTTTATTCCTGAGCGCATATTCAGCGTCATTACAAAGGTTCCTCCTAAAACAACTACGAAGATAACAGATGTTTCATTCATTCCGAACCACATAATCGCTAAAGGCAGCCAAACAATGCTTGGCACAGCTTGCAGCGCAAGAATGACCGTTCCAATTGTCTCATCAGCTGTTTTACTTTTTGCTAAAAGAACACCTAAAGCTGATCCAATGAGCAACGATAAAGCAAGACCTACCCCTAGCCTTTTAAAGCTAGCTACCAAATCGTAGATTAATGTTTTATCTTCAAACCCTGTAACTAATGCGTCCAATACCATCGTCGGTGAAGGTAGAATAATAGGGAGCCAAAGTTCTAGTCGGGAACCGATTTCCCAAAAGGCAATAATTGAAGTAAAAAATATTATTCTCTTAAGTGTTGGATGCATTGGCCAATTCCTCGCTTACAACTTTATCAATTTCCTTTTTCAGGTAGCCCATGATGTGTTCCTCAATTTCGAGCATTTCCTTTTTATACTGTTCTCTAGGTCGCGGTAAATCCACTTGAATATCTTGCAGGATCGTTCCTGGCTTAGTTCCCATCACAATGATACGGTCTGAGAGTTTAATGGACTCTGAGATACTATGGGTTACAAACAAAATCGTTTTCTTTGTTTCGGTCCAAATGGTTTCAAGTTGACCATGAAGCCGAGTACGTGTTTGTTCATCTAGTGCCCCAAAGGGTTCATCCATAAGCAAGGTGTCAGGGTTCATCGCAAGCGCTCTGGCAATTGCCACCCGCTGCTGCATTCCCCCTGATAATTCGTGAGGATAATGATGAAGATAGTTACTAAGCTGAACCATTTGTAAGTACTTCTTTGCTTGGTCCTCAGCTTGTTTCTTCGACATTTCCTTTTTAAGAGGAAATGTAACGTTTTCCATTACGTTGAGCCAAGGAAATAAGGCAGCTTGTTGAAACACCATGCCTCGGTCTTTTCCTGGCTTTGTTATCTTCTGATTATTAACAACGATTTCTCCACTTGTTGCCTTGGTAAGCCCTGCTACGATCGAGAGTAGTGTCGACTTTCCACACCCTGAAGGTCCCAAGATTGAAACAAACTCACCCTTTTCAACCTTTAAATTAATATCAGTAAGGACATTTAATGGATTGTTGTCTTTATCTAAATATTGTTTTTGTATATCTGTTATTTCAATAAACATATAAAATCCGCCCTATCCTTATAAATCATATTAGTTTACTCGGAAATATACTCTCAATTATACTGTATTCTCTTTGCTTGTCAACATTTCTCGTTTTTTATTTCTACTATTTATAGGATAGCTGTTAATCTCCGTTTTAGATTGCTTCATAAAAAAAAACAGGCCCCTCATTAGGAAACCTGCGTTTAAAAGAATAATGAATATGCACTTAAGACAGCAATCGAACCCATCACGACCACAATGACATTTGCACCTAGAAAAGCAACAACAAAGGCTGCCAATGCCCCCATAACTCCATACCAGATATCCTCTTGTATGTACAATACAGCGGGGAATATTAATGCGCCTAGTGTAGCGTAAGGAACGTTTTTGAGCACTCCCTGAAGAAAAGGCGGAAGTTCTTTCCCTCTAAACATGATAAAGGGCAACATTCTAGGAATGAAGGTGACGACTCCCATGCCGATAATCATCATAACAATCTCCTTACTCAACACTGGTCACCTTCCCTTTCTTCTTGACCATTTCAACCAACTCAACCAATACGGCAGATACTAGTGTTGCTGCCACAATGGCCCATCCAGTTGATAACCATTCAGTCATTGTAAAAACTGTATTAAAGCAGGCTGCCAATGCAGCAAGGAAGACAACCTTCACTCCCTGTTTCATCGAAGGTACTAATAAACCGATAAACATCGCATAAAGAGCAATTGACATGCTTTGCTGCAATGTCTCAGGGAGACCTGCACCAATTGCAAACCCAATTCCCGAGCCAATTACCCAACTAGCATAGGCAATCAAATTCAGTCCAAACATATAACCAGTGGTAAGCTTACCAGGTTGGGTGGCAGCGACCGAAAATGTTTCATCGGTTATCCCAAACGAGTAAACAATCCGATTGATTACCCGGTCAAATTCCACCTTTTCATTTAAAGAAGCAGCCATTAGGAAATGTCGTATGTTTACAATAAAAGTAGTGAGAATGATTTCAAGAATTCCTGTACCTAAGGCAATCAAACTTAATGACATATACTGAGAAGCCCCCGCGAAAACGACCATGCTCATCATGACAGTCTCTCCGATACTCAATCCAGTCGTTTTTGCCAGTAATCCGAATGTTAGTGCAATGGGAACATAACCGATTGCAATGCTAATCCCAGACTGCAAACCTTTTTTAAACTCAGTCCCTTGATTAATAGACATTACATTTTCCACTTAGATCCCACCTTCCCTAAAAATACAATATCTATTATACAAAGTTTTAAGAGATTTATATATTAAAATTTATTAACCTATCTCACTTCATCTCCCAAAATAAAAAGCACATGGGCACCCCCATGTACTTTTTAAATCAAAACGGCCCGGTCATTGTTCATTTTTTCACCGCGGATTCTTTGGAACTCATTTAGAAGCTTATCAACCGTTAGCTCTTGTTTCGCTTTTTCATCGGCTTCAAAGATGATTTGTCCCTTATCCATCATGATCAATCGATTTCCTAATTCTAACGCTTGCTGCATATTGTGGGTAACCATTAAAGTCGTTAACCCATACTGACTGACAATTTCTTTTGTTAATTGAGTGACAAGCTCTGCTCTGGAAGGATCAAGTGCCGCTGTATGTTCATCAAGAAGGAGGATTTTTGGTTCAGTAAAGGTTGACATTAATAGCGAAAGTGCCTGTCGTTCACCACCGGAAAGGAGACCAACCTTCGCATGCAAACGATTCTCAAGTCCAAGATGAAGCGTTTCAAGCTTTTCCTTGAAGAAATCTCGGCGCTTCCGATTTACTCCTAACCCCAACCCTCGACTTTTCACTCGGCCATAGGCAATGGCTAAGTTTTCTTCAATTGTCATCGAAGGAGCCGTTCCCGCCATGGGGTCCTGAAATACCCTCCCGATAAAAGAAGATCGCTTATGCTCCGATAACTCGGTTAGATTTTTCCCATCGATGGTTACCGTTCCAAGATCCGGAGTTAGTTTGCCAGAAATCACACTCATCACCGTTGATTTTCCGGCACCGTTACTTCCAATCACAGTGACAAAATCACCGGGGGCCATATTGAGTTTTATATGGTTAATGGCGACTTTTTCATCAGGTGTTCCTTCATTAAATACCTTATAAATCTGATTTAACTGCAGCAAGGTTCTGCCCCCTTCCTTCAGCGTCAGCTAGTTTCATCGCTTTGAGCCGTTTCCGTTTTCTCTGCTTTTCTTTTTGACGGTCAACCACTTTAGGCAAAATCAATGCACAAATAACAATCAAAGCGGTAATCAACTTCATATCTCCGGTCTCAAGGAATTCAACTCTAAGAGCCATTGTGACAATGATTCGATATAAAATCGCACCACCAATAACTGCAGCTGTTGCGCGGATAATATTCTTCGCTCCAAATACAGCTTCCCCGATAATGACGGAGGCAAGACCAATAACAATCATCCCGATACCCATTCCAACATCACTAAACCCGTTATATTGCGCAACTAATGCCCCAGAAAAAGCAACAAGTGCATTTGACAAGCCTAGGCCAAAGATCTTATAAAAATCTGTGTCTACTGAAAAACTACGAACCATTGTTTCATTGTCACCAGTCGCACGTAAAGCAAGACCTAATTCTGTTTTCAAAAACCAGTCCATTGCAACTTTAACGATAAACGCTAGGATGACCATGAGAAATAAAATTGCCCACGTTTTTGGAATAAAACCACCAATCCCAATAGCAGACAAACCTGTTTGGATCGCATCATCAATCTTTAATTGCTTCCAGAACTCTGTAAGCTTTGTGATCACTGTTTCTTCAGACAACAAGGATACATTTGATTTCCCCATAATTCGTAGGTTAATAGAATATAAAGCAATCATCATCAAAATACCGGATAACAGGGCGTTAATTTTCCCCTTGGTATGGAGAAGTCCGGTAAAACACCCTGCTAAAAATCCTGCTGCAATAGCAGCAATTGTTGCAATAAAAGGATTAAACCCGTTGACAATCATCACTGCGGCAACAGCACCACCAGTTACAAAGCTTCCGTCAACGGTTAAGTCTGGAAAATCAAGTATACGAAAAGACAAGTATACGCCCAATGCCATAAGGGCGTATAATGCACCTGCCTCTAAAGACCCAAAAATAGCAGTAGGCATAGTCAACATCCTTTCTTAAGTGCTTTAACCTGTCCGAGGTTATAAACGTTCTTTCCTGGCTGTAGTCGGACAGGAAAGGAAAGCACCAATCTTATTCAAGGTATTCAGCCAGGCTATCCCACTCTTCTTTCAATTCAATGTTCATTTCTTCAGCGGCTTTTTTATTGATGACAAGTTTCAAGTTTTGTGGGTATTGAACTGGGAGTTCTGAAGGTTGCTTTTCCCCTTTTAAAATCTGTGCTGCCATAACGCCTGCCTCGTAACCAATGTCAGCATAGTCAAAGCCATAAGCTGCAAATCCACCTTTAGCAACTGAATCTAGTTCACCAACAAACAGTGGAATGTCATTTTCATTTGCTACTAGAATGACAGAATCAAGACCAGAAACTACAGTATTATCTGTAATGATATAGATGACATCTGCCTTGCCAACTAATGACTCAGTCGCTTGCTTCACTTCAGCAGTAGTTGAAACAGTTGCCTCTACGAATTTGAGGTCAGTATTTTTTCCTGTTTCCTTTACCATTTCGATTTGAGCGATGGAGTTCTGTTCTCCAGAATTATATACTAATCCAACTGTCTTCCCATCAAATTGCTCGTCAATAAACTTCACTGTATTAGGGATCGCTTCTGGGTGATTATCAAGTGTTCCTGTTACATTTCCTTCAGTGTTTTCCATTGATTTAACTAATTCAGCTCCAACTGCATCTGTAACGGAAGTGAACACAATTGGAATATCCTTCGTAGCATTTAATGCACTTTGTGCACTTGGAGTTGAGTTTGCGAAGATTAAATCGACTCCATCGCCAACAAAGTTTTGAGCAATCGGTGCGTTATTATTTGCATCTCCCTGCGCATTTTGCACATCATATTCGACTTCAAGTCCTTCTTCCGCCAAGGCTTTCTTGAAGCCTTCAAAAGCAGCATCCAGGGAAGGGTGCTCAGCAATTTGAGTTACACCCACTTTAAACGTATTTTCTGTCTCTTTTTCTCCGTCAGTGGATGAATCTGAACCAGTATCTTCGCTCCCACAGCCTGCTAATAATAAAGCGCTTGTGATTCCTATCGCAGCCATCCATTTCTTTTTCTTAATCATTTTATTTCCCCCCTATTTTTATTCTTCTCTTCATTGCTTTTATGCTTTTATTTGTTAAATTATAATATTATCCTAATCTAGTTTTCAAGTAATTTTCAATAATTTTAGAAAATTTAAACTAGAAAAACTCTTTCTTAACAAAGAACCGTGAAACTTAGAGATGTATAAAACAATGGTTGTAATTTTCGGTCCAGGTGGCTTCGCTTTCCGCGGGCGTGCCGAAGAGCCTCCTCGCTCGGTACCTTGGGCACCTGTGGAGTCTCCACTGCCCCGTACTCCCACAGGAGTCTTCGCCTCCTTCCCTCCAATCAACAACGTTAAAATTTTAAATTCATTTACATAAAACAAATAACAAAAAGTAGGCAGACGTTAATTATTATCTGCCTACTTTGAAGTGTATTTATTTAACTTGAAGGACTTGATCTTTCAGTGATCTTCTTAGGATCTTCCCTGTAGTATTTTTAGGTAACTCTTCAAGGAAATCTATTGCGCTAGGAACTTTGTATTTCGCCAAATGTTCGCGGCAGTATTCAAGCAATTGATCTGTTGTTAGGTTCGGATTCTTGCTAACAACAAACGCACGGACTGACTCCCCAAAGTTTGGATCAGGAACGCCTACGACAGCAACTTCGACCACATCTGGATGCTCATAAAGAACTTCTTCTACCTCACGCGGATAGACGTTATACCCGCCAACAAGAACGATGTCCTTTTTACGATCAACAATATAGAAATAGCCTTCCTCATCCATTTTAGCAAGGTCACCAGTATACAGCCAGCCGTCCTTAATGGTCGCAGCTGTTTCCTCTGGCATTTTATAATAACCCTTCATTACATTCGGTCCTCTAACAATTAGCTCGCCAACCTCACCAGGAGGAAGTTCTTCCCCAAGTTCATTGACAACCTTATTCTCTACATGAATAATCGACTGTCCGATTGAACCAGCCTTTCTTGGACGGTCTAAAGGGTTAAAGCATGTTACTGGTGAAGCTTCTGACAGTCCATATCCCTCTGAGACTACGACATTGAACTTTCTTTCAAAGCCTTCAAGTAACGCCACTGGCATTGCAGCTCCACCTGAATTACATAAGCGCAATGACTTTAAATCTTCAGCTTTACCCTCAGGGTACTGGAGGAGGAAGTTAAACATAGTTGGTACGCCTGCAAAAACAGTTGCTTCGTACTTTTTGGTAAGGCGGAATATTTCAGCTGGTGAAAATTTCGGAACAATTAAGATCGTTGCGCCATTCATCAATGGTGCATTTAAGGCGACAGTCAAACAGAAAACATGAAACATTGGCAGGGTGGCAATTACCCGGTCATCTTCATTCATTTTTAGATAATCAGCTACATCTATTGCGTTGCTGTATAGGTTACGGTGGGTAAGCATGGCACCCTTAGGTTTGCCTGTTGTTCCTGAGGTATAAAGAATAATAGCAACATCTTCTTCATTTAGCTCTACAGTTGCAAAATCAAGTGTTCCTGACGCGATAATTTGATTAAATGTCTTTAATTTTGGAAAAACGGATAGTTGAGAAATATCTATGCTACCGGCCTCAGTTTGGCCTGATTCACAGATGATATAATTTTCGACTGCTGGTAAATGCTCATGCAACTTCTCTACCAATGGTACCATCAGATCAAGTCCGACAACGGTTTTTACATCTCCGTTGCGGAGAATATAACCAATTTCATCGGCTGTATAAATTGGGTTTACTGGAATCACGGTTGCTCCCAACCGAAGTGCCCCGTACAATCCGATAATAAAATGTGGGGAGTTTCCTAAGATAAGTGCAACATGATCCCCTTTTTTTATTCCTAGTTGTGATAGACCTGAAGCAAATTTGGTCACTGCTGAATCTAATTCCGCGTATGTACTAGCCTGATCCATGAAATAATACGCAGGCTTTTCTCCTAAGCGTGCCGCAGTTTGATGAAGTTGAGTCGATAAATTCATTCTTCCATCCCCCTTGTTCGTATTTCCCCTCTATAGAAAGCGCTACCAATTTTCTAAATATATTATATTGAAAGAAAATTATACTTTCAAGAAAAAACTCTCAAAATTTAAAAAACTAAGTTAGAGGACCGAAAAGAGGCTATTCTTTTGGATTTCCAATAAAAAACACGATACAAATGTATGCATCGTGTTCGTACTTGTTAATAGATTAGCCCGAGAAAATCTTCTTTTGAAATATTACCGAAATAGTGTTGAATATTGACTTCAGCTAATGCATGCTCTAGTGAAGCTCTTTCATACCTAACGCCTGTTAGTAATGTCTCAATCTCTGTAACATCTCCAACACCAAAAAAGTCTCCATAAATTTTGCAATTCTCTATTATCCCTTTATTCACGTCAAACCGAACATCCACTTGTCCAACCGGGAAGCGATGAGAATTCTGGATGTTGAATTTAGGAGAACGTCCATAGTTCCACTCCCACGTCTGATACTTTTCCTTAGAAAGTTGATGGATTTTCTCCCAATCTTCATCGGTTAATTTATATTCAGGAATTTCGTCCATGCCAGGGAAGATATATTTTAGTATTAGACTCTTAAATTCCTCAATGGTCATCTTTTTTTCCATGAACTCTGAAATATTGGCAACACGACTGCGAATTGATTTTATGCCTTTTGATTCAATTTTATCTTTTCTCACCTTGAGAGCAGAGACCACATGATCAATTTCTGAATCAAACATCAACGTACCATGGCTAAACATTCTTCCCTTTGTTGAAAATTGTGCATTCCCTGATATCTTTCTGCCTTCCGCCATCAGGTCATTTCGACCACTCAGTTCAGCATTAACCCCCATTTTCTTCAGAGCTTCAACCACTGGTTCAGTGAATTTCTTAAAGTTGTGAAAGCTATCACCGTCATCTTTGGTGATAAAGCTGAAATTCAAATTCCCTAAATCATGGTACACAGCTCCGCCACCTGAGACCCTTCTTACCACATGAATTCCATTATTCTCTACATAGTCTGTATTGATTTCCTCAATGGTATTTTGGTTTTTACCGATAATGATTGAAGGTTCGTTTATATAAAATAAAAGATAAGTTTCATTTATATCTAGGTTTTTTACTGCGTATTCCTCGATTGCAAGGTTGATTCTTGGGTCGGTAATCCCTTTATTATCGATAAATAACATACTACTATCTCCTTTTTCATGGCTCTTTTACAGCTTGCGAAAGCTGCCCTTTTTTAAAGTGTAATCGTTAGACCTTCCTTCGCTAACTGAGTTGGTCCACTATATTTTTGTGTCGCTTCCTCCACTAGCTGATTAAGCTGACCGTAATGTGGTAAATGGGTAAGCACTAGTTGTTTTACACCTGCCGCTTGTGCAAAATGACCAGCATCAAAACTATTCATATGCCCAGCCCCTTTGCCACTCTGGTTTCCATAGAAGTTACATTCACATACAAGCAAATCAGCATCTTTCCCAAACGAAACGAGTTCATCTTTATAAGCAGTATCTGCCGTGTAAACGAGTACCCTTCCGTCTACTTCAATCCGCATCGCATAGCATGGCACAGGATGGACTGTTCGAAGAAATGTAACTTTAAATGGCCCTACTTCTAAGGGTTGATCCGGGCTATAGGCTATTCCTCTTGTGATATTTTTATATGTAAGTTTTGAGAACTCCCTTTGGTCTAAATTATGTCCGTAAATTGGAAGCTCTGACGGTTTGGTGCCTAAGAATCCTTTGATTAAACGAGCGTGATAGAGCACTCCTATATCCGCATTATGATCAGGATGGTAATGTGAAAGCAAAAGCGCGTCTAGTTCTTCTGGTTGGATAAAGTTCTGGATTTTAGATAAAACTCCACTTCCACAATCAATCAACACATTAAATCCATTATGTTCTAAAAGGTAACCTGAACTCGCTTCATTCTTATTTGGATAGCCACCCCAACATCCGATGACGGTTAGCTTCATTGTGATTCCTCCTAAGTCAATAGTCCATTTTCAACTATACTTCATTTTGCCCATTTTTTCATATTTTACGTTTTGTTATAAAACAACTGTTGACACAAACTAAACTGTTATAATACAATGAAACCAACTTAATAAATCAACACAAAATATAAATGGGGGTTATCAAAATGCTAGAGAATGTCGTTGAGTTTTTCCGTAATTTGCCAGCTAAAAAGTGCGTGGAATGTGGAAATGAAATAGATGAGCAGCATGAATGCTATGGTAGCAAATGTGATAACTGCATGGACCCTGGAAAACACTAAAAATAATTCACTGAATTTTTAAACTAATATTCAATCAAAAGAAGCCAGCCGCTTAAACGACTGGCTCTTTCTTATCTCAACATTAACTTTATTATTAAGAAAGTTTCTTTAACACAATGGTAGCTAAAGCATCTATGAACTCTGGCTGAGCATTTGGCATCTCGGGACGATAATAACTTGCACCTATTTCTTCAGTCACAACCTTGCATTCATAATCATTGTCATATAACACCTCTAAATGTTCAGCAACAAACCCTGCGGGAACATAAACGAAAGCCTTATAGCCATGCTCCTCATAGAGACTTCTTGTTAGATCCTGTACATCTGGTCCAAGCCAAGGCTCTGGTGTTTGACCAGCACTTTGCCAGCCTACTGCAAAATTCTTAACTTTAGCACCCTCGGCAATTAAATCAGCTGTTTTTTGAAGCTGGTCAGGATACGGATCCCCAGACTGAAGAATTTTTTCAGGAAGACTGTGAGCTGACACGATAAGGACAGCCTCTTCCCTTTCATCAGACGGCATACTAGCAAACGTTTCACTTACACGATCCACCCAATATTGAATAAACTTAGGCTCATCATACCAACTTTCAACTGAAACAATGTTAAGACCACCTAGTTCAGCCGCTGCCGCTTGAGCTCTTCCATTATAAGATTTAACACTAAAGGTAGAGAAATGCGGTGCTAGTACGATGCTTACTGCTTCTTCAATCCCATCCTCATGCATTTGTTTTACTGCATCTTCAACAAACGGTTCAATATGTTTCAATCCAAGATACGCTTTGAATTCGTATTGATCTTGGATAGCATTTAATCGCTCCTCTAGTTTTTCAGCCTGACTACTTGTAATCTGAGCAAGCGGAGAGATCCCACCAATTGCTTCATATCTTCTTTTTAGATCTTCAAGCAACTCATCAGATGGTTTCCGCCCATGACGAATATGTGTATAGTATCTTTCTATATCTTCTTCTTTATATGGAGTACCATAGGCCATGACAAGCAAACCCATTTTCTTTTTAGACATTATTGCACCTCTTTTGACTGTATATATATTGCAAAATGGAAACAAAACACCTGGGACTATAGAAAGGCAAGCTCAATGACATTCATAACTGTCAAAAGTCATGTTCTTCCCTCCAGGTGCTTTTCGCTGACAAATACTATTTTGCCAAAATATCGTTTATCTTTCCAATATCTTAACTTCACCGAGAAAGAAAAAGTTTAGCCTTTTAATTTATCGGCAGAATACTGATGAATGAAACTTGTTAACCTTTTTAACGTTGCAGGATCTACTGATGGGAATACTCCATGACCTAAATTAAAAATGTAACCTGGCTGCTCCATCCCTTGATCAAGGATAGCTTTTGCTCTTTCTTCAATAAACTCCCAAGGTGAGAGAAGAATAGCAGGATCTAAATTTCCTTGAATGGTTTTATGAATTCCAATGTCACGTGCTTCTTTTATTTGCATACGCCAGTCAAGGCCGACTACATCAAGTGGGAGGTCATGCCATTCTTTAGCTAAATGACTTGCCCCAACTCCAAACATGATTAGTGGAACATTCTCTTCTTTTAATTCCGAGAAAATTCGGTGCATGATTGGCTTAATATAATAACGGTAGTCTTGGACATTTAATGCACCTACCCATGAATCGAAAATTTGAATAGCGCTTGCTCCTGCTTTAATCTGTGACTTTACATAAGTGATGACTACATCTGCTAACTTGTCCATTAAAGCAAACCAAGCTTTAGGCTCAGAATACATAAAGGCTTTCGTTTTATTGTAATTCTTAGAAGGCCCTCCTTCAATCATATAGCTAGCAAGAGTAAAAGGAGCACCAGAAAAGCCGATTAATGGCACAGAAAGCTGCTCTTCCGTAAGAAGTTTAATCGTTTCCATTACATAAGGGACATCTTCTTCAGGGTTAATTTCGCCAAGTTTTTCAACATCAGCTAAAGATTGAATAGGATTAGAAATAACAGGGCCAATTCCTGACTTAATTTCAACGTCAACGCCTATTGCTGGAAGCGGCGTCATAATATCTTTATAAAGGATGGCTGCGTCTACATTGTATTGCTCAACAGGTAATCTCGTTACGTATGCGCAGAGCTCAGGTTGATGAGTAATTTCAAATAAAGAATACTTTTCCTTGATCGCTCTATATTCTGGCTGGGAACGACCTGCTTGGCGCATGAACCATACTGGGACATGATCTGTTTTTTCTCCTCTAGCTGCTTTTAAAAAAGTGTCGTTAGTTATTTTCGTCATTTGAAGTGTTCCACCTTTCAGGGACATCTATTTCTATCTTTTATTATTGGGATTATCTATAAAAAAACCCCTATTAGGGCTATTTACACTATATCGGTTTTAACTATGTAGTGGATAGGTAAAGGTAAAAATGTCACAAAACAGACAATATTGTCGGTTGAAAACCCATTTAATGCCTTTTGGCATCAATACGTACACAGTTATAATATAAGAAAAAAAGTGATACGAATAAGGGGTGATCATTTGAATTTTTATATAACTACCGGAACCATTGATTATTTAACAAAGTTAAAAAACAAGCATTCTAATGAGAACATGTTGGTATTGACAGAGTCTAAAGATAATTTTTCAGCTGTTATCCTTCACGAGTCAAACAATCAAACCCTATTTAATCACCCTCGAAAATATGAGGTCATTGACTCTATTGGAACATTTGAAAAAGCAACTTATGCTGTAATGAACAATATTCCTGTCACTGATGAAGGAAAACCATTGTTGGAATATCAGTTTAAAAATCGCCAACGGAAGATTGAACATCAACCTGGCTTTGTTGCTATTCGAGTGTTACGTCCTCTGTCCTCAAATACCTATGTCATTTTGACATTATGGGAAAACAAACGAGCCTATGAGAACTGGGAGTCATCAGAATCTTTTCTTGAAGCACACAAGAAACAGCCCAAAAGCAGTGGGGCAAAATCTATAGCCATTTTTGCTGGACCCTCTTATCTCACAACGTATAGTATAGCCGAAGAAGATTAACGTTTCAAAGAGGAGGTCCTCCCTCTTATTAATTAAGGCTCATTTCTTTTTACCTACCCTTAAACTAGTAAAATCAGCTTACCTATTGAGGCAAGCTGATTTTTTTATCATTCTTTATCTTTCTAGACAAGATCTCATAAATGTAAATCCAACTAACCGTCCAAACCACTCCGATAGCAAATCCCGCTATAACGTCAGAAGGGTAATGAACATTGAGTGCTACTCTGCTTGCCCCATAAAAGAATATGATGAGAAATGCTCCTAGTCCAGTTACAAATCTACTTAAAGTTGACTGAAAAGTCTTCATTAAATAATATGCAGTTAAGGAATATAAAATGAAACCAATCATGGCATTTCCGCTTGGGAAGCTAAGTGTTGTAACCTCCACTAGATGTTCAGAGGCTGGCCTTGGCCTGTTATGCCATTCTTTTAGAACAGAATTCATGATATAACCTGATAGCAGTGCAAACACAAACACTCCTATGGCTAAATAATCTTTTCTTTTAAATCCTAACCAAATTAAAACAATAACGGCCACAATCGCAAAACCCTTGGTAGATCCTAATAGTGTAAAAACATCCAACCATCCTCCTCCAATGGTCTTCTTCACAACATCACTAATCGGTTTTTCTAAGGGGATTGGACCTTCAGAGGGTATACTATACGAAAGGTATAGATAGGCTAGGACAGCCGCGATTCCGGCGAATAATCGTTTACTATGTATGATTCCCATAAGTTCCTCCTTTTCAAAATTATTTCTATTAAACTTTTATTTTATCAATTACACACTTTTTTATGTTATCAAATCTATAAATAAATCAACACAATAAATGTTATAATTATTTAAATTCACAGACATCTTTGAAGGGAGAGGTTGAAGTTTGATCGATACATTATTTAATAAGCTTAATGGCTCATTTAATGAAATGGTTGATATTAGAAGACATTTGCACCAACACCCTGAGTTGTCTTTTCAGGAAGTTCAAACTGCCCACTATATTAAAGCCTACTATGAGAAATTAGGGGTTGAGGTGAGAGGAAATGTAGGTGGAAATGGCGTGGTTGCGAAAGTTTATGGTGCTAAGCCTGGAAAAACCATCGCTCTTCGTGCAGACTTTGACGCTTTGCCTATTCAAGAAGAAAACGATGTCCCTTATAAATCACTTGTTCCTGGGGTTATGCATGCTTGCGGCCACGATGGACATACTGCCACCCTTCTTGTTTTAGCCAAAGCTTTGCATGAAATGAAAGAAGAACTTTCAGGAACCTATGTGATGATTCATCAACATGCAGAAGAGTACGCCCCTGGTGGTGCAAAGGCAATGATAGCGGACGGATGCCTTGAGGGAGTTGATGTTATTTATGGAACGCATTTATGGGCAACTGTTCCAACAGGAACACTTCATTACAAAGTTGGTCCGTTTATGGCGGCAGCTGATCGGTTTGAAGTAACGTTTCAGGGAAAAGGTGGGCACGGTGCTCAACCACATACTACAAAAGACACGATTGTTGCTGCCTCACAATTTGTCGTGAATCTGCAGCAAATTGTCAGTCGCAGAATAAAGCCGATTGACCCCGCCGTTGTAAGTGTCGGTTCATTTGTAGCTGAAAATGCGTTTAATGTCATCGCAGATAAAGTAAAACTTATTGGGACAGCAAGAACGTTTAGTGAAGAAAGCCGCGATTTAATTGAAAAAGAAATAGAAAAAGTGATAAAAGGCACCTGCCTTGCAAATGACTGCACCTATGACTATACGTATTTCCGCGGATATCCAGCAGTAGTGAATCATCCAGATGAAACAGAAATGGTAGTAGAGTCTGCTGCACAAGTACCCGATGTAGAAAAAGTGGAGGAAATGGAACCAGACATGGCTGGTGAAGATTTTTCTTATTATCTTCAGCATGTAAAAGGGAGCTTCTTCTTTACAGGAGCAAAACCTGAAGGCGTCACCCAGGCTTATCCGCATCATCATCCAAGGTTTGAGATTAATGAAAAAGCCATGCTTATCGCTGCAAAGACACTAGGAACAGTCGCGTTAAATTCTCAAAATTGAATCGTTTGTTAGAATGTTTACGTAAAAAAGTTCCAATATACTAATTGGAACTTTTTTATTCGTTCTATAGTAACCTTCTCTCTTTAAACAACTGGAGGTGTCTTAAGTAGCCTTAAGCGATAAGCATTCTTAGCGGTTTCCCCAAGTTGATCAAGAAGATTATAGTTTGCATAGGCACCTACAACGGCTCCGATTCCTGGAATCAGCTGGGCCATTTTAACCAAATCGATATAATCTCGATACTCTTGCTGGAAATCTTTCCAATCCATCTCTAATAAATCATTCTTCCGTGTTTCCCAATTATCAATGATGGAAAGTGTTTCCTGACGTTTTTGGTCGCTTGAAAAAGCAAGCTTAAAGACGTGAAGAATAAATAATCTTTCCTCATAATCTGCGGGATCATATCCATATATCGAGGCTGCTTCAAAAAGAAACTTCATTTTTATCGTTAATAATAACGGGAAATCAGCTAAACCCAAAAACAACCCACCAGCTCCGGTACCCGCTCCCTCCACGGTTGCTGTCTTCCGGTAGGTAGAAAGCTTCTCATTTAACAACTCATCCTTTTGTTGCAAGGTTAGCCCCGCTCCTTGGTTCTTCTTCGTTGTATAATTCGAACCTGTTAACGTTGCTTTTACCATATTTTTAATGGAATCCGTCATGACTTGATGCACTTTTTCAGGTATTATCTCGTTGACTTTCAATTGTACCCTCTTTGAGGCCCTTGCCAACATATTCGATTTTTTCTTTAACTTTCGCTGCCATTCCATCAATTCATCATATATTTTAAGTTCGTATTCATTCATTCGCTTCCCCTCCATATTTATCCATACGAATAAAAGAGTAGATAGTTTCAAGATAAAAAAATCCTTTTCAGCATTGACACTCTGGCTGAAAAGGATACTTATTAGACTTCTCTTCTTTTTTTACTATAAAGGTGTACGAAAGCGAACGTAAACAGCAGTCCAAGAATCACAGTGAATCCAGCTGTTAGTAAATCTTGTTTTACTATGATTACCAAGCCAAAGACTATAGTCTGAATGAACATAATCATGGTTAACAGCTTCGTAAATGCCTTTTCCTTTGCAGCCGTTCCTACTGGATAGAGATCCAACCAAAGTTTATGTTGATGATGATTCCATAACGGCAAAAGTTGAAAACCAGTTAGGTATAAAAATAGCAAAGCTAAGATTGTTTGCCCCGGTCCATACGTCAAAAAATAAATTCCAAGGGCACCAATAACCGTTAACCTTAGGAATAGCCCAAAATAATCTCCTGAACGAAAGAAAGTCCTTAGATAAATATGGGAAAATGTATTCTTTTGACTAAAAGGAATATTCCCCAAAAAGATATCCAACCACTTTCTACGCTTCACTCGATCCTTTAACTTAGGAACATCTGTAAACAAATTGGCAATCCGGTAAAAGGCTCCCATTCGTTTTTCTTCTTGTGCAATTAAGTGTTCCCATTTCAAGCCCTTGTCTTTCATCTGCCGATTATAGAAAATAGCATAAAGGATCAACAGTACCGCCGTAACAGCAATAAGAATGAAGGATGCTTCTGAAAACAATAAATATAGCATCACACCATTTACAAAAAATCGAACTACAGAATCCACCTTATGTGTCGATGAATCAATGTCGTATTCCACTTTCCAGCGAATATAAAGGTTTATTCCTTTTAAAATGACCAGCACAACCAGAAATGGAATAAAAAGACGAAAGCTTGTCCCAGTTACCTTTACATACATGGGCATAAACACAGCCAAGAAAATGAGCAGCAAATAGGATTGCAGCACAAGGCTCAAAATCATCCCACGCTTAAAATAATCCCCTAATTTCGTTTCAAGAGGCAATAGAAAGATTTTATCCGCTTCGGATAAGAAGGATAAGGTTGGACTATAAGTAAGCATGAACGCAAGAATCACAGCCATAATAATGGCAGCTGGAAACTCAGGATCAAGGGTCTTAATCCACTCTTGATAATAAAACCCCGCTGTTCCCAGTAAAAATAAAAAGACAACGACTAGATGACCATTAAAAATATAGCGAAGATAACGGCCGGTCTCCTTTGCAAATAACGCAAACCGTTCTTTCCATAGCTCTTGCGCATTAAACATAATCTTCTTCCTCTGTAAGCTGAATATATAAATCATCTAGGGTTGCTCCTGGCATCCCAAATTGTGTTTGCAGTTCCTTTAACGTTCCCTTTGCACGAACTGCTCCTTCATGTAGGATAACAAAGCGATCGCAATACCGTTCTGCAGTAGCTAGAATATGGGTAGACATCAATATACCTGCGCCATTTTCTTTCATCTTTGACATTAAATCGAGCAATGATTGAATCCCTAATGGATCAAGGCCAACGAATGGCTCGTCTACTATATATAGGGAAGGCTGTACTAAAAAAGCACACATAATCATGACTTTTTGCTTCATCCCTTTGGAAAAATGAGCAGGAAACCACTTAAGTCTTTTTTCCATACGGAATTCTTTTAGAAGTTGAGCAATACGCTCCTTATAAACAGACTCCTCTATTCCATAAGCCATTGCCGTTATTTTCAAATGCTCCTCGAGAGTTAATTCATCGTAAAGAATCGGGGTTTCCGGAACAAATGTAAACTGCTTTCGGTACTGTTCGCGATCATCGTTAATGGCCCGGTCGTTGATTTTGATTTCCCCTTTTTGAGGTTCCATCAACCCAATCACATGCTTAATGGTGGTGCTCTTCCCTGCACCATTCAGTCCAATTAAGCCAACCATCTCATTCGCTTCTACTTCAAAACTGACATCTTTTAATACGGGATTTCTCGTATATCCACCTGTAATATTTTTTATCTCTAATAAAGCCATAGGCAACGTCCTTCCACTGGTACTTTTAATTAACATTTTAACAAATACAAAGGGATTTAAAAAATTTTTTAAAAAAGGGATTATATTTTCCGAAAGAACGGGCATCATAATTCTTGAAGGGGAAAACAGTTAATCACTCGAAATGAGGTGTCTGTCAAAGACAATTTATTCGATGTTTAAAACGCTTCAACTAACCTTCAAGGGGCTGGTAGCATTGGACAACGTTCTTGCATACCAAAGCTTTTAAAAAAACACACTTTAAATGAGGTGTTTGCCGAAGACACACATCCGCTTTATACGTTGTAATCAACTATAAAGAACAGGGGATGGTTCGATTGAACACAGGTCCGTTTTTAGACACATCACATTAAAAATGAGGTGTTTATCAAAGGCATACCTGCAGATTGTCACTAAAGGCATATTTTGAAGGCATACGTCAATGAAGCAAGATTTCCCCTTCAGGGACAGGATTCTTATATGAATCCTGTCCTTTTTGTTTGATAAAAGAAGGTATGTTTAAGTTTATTTGATTATTGTGATAAAATGACAAAAAAGGTGTTAAAGGAAAGGATGGTAAAAATGTCAGATTGTATTTTTTGCAAGATTATTAATGGGGAAATCCCAAGCGCAAAAGTATTTGAAAATGAGCATGTATATGCCTTCTTAGATATCAGTCAAGTCACCAAAGGACATACCCTGGTCATTCCTAAGATACATAAAGAAAATGTTTATGAATTAACCGATGATATTGCCTCAACCCTTTTTAAGGAAGTACCTAAAATTGCAAATGCCATCAAAGAAGCCTACAATCCAATTGGGTTAAATGTGTTGAATAACAACGGTGAACACGCTGGTCAATCTGTCTTTCATTTTCATATGCACCTTATTCCTCGTTATGGTGAGGGAGATGGTTTTGGGGCAGTTTGGAAATCCAATCAGAGTCAATACACACCAGAAGATTTACAAAAAATCGCCTCAGATATTAACAATAAACTTTAACTTCTGCCTGTGCAGAAGTTTTTTTATTTTTTTCTTCTGAAAAATAGAAATTTTTCTGTTTATCTGGTACTATTGATTAAAAATTTTACCTCTTCACTGTACTACAGAAAAAAAACTAGGGGGAATACCATGACACGCGCTTATAATTTTAATGCTGGTCCAACTGCTTTACCTGAGGAAGTGCTTAAAAGAGCAGAAAAAGAATGGCTGAACTACAATGGAACAGGTATGAATGTGATGGAAATGAGTCACAGAAGCAAGCCTTATGAAGAAATCAATAATCAGGCCCAAAACTTACTCCGAAAACTACTTAACATTTCTAATGACTATGAAATCCTCTTTTTACAAGGTGGGGCAAGCCTTCAATTTGCAATGATGCCAATGAACTTACTAGAAGAAGGAAAAAAGGGCTATTATGTTTTATCAGGATCTTGGTCAGAAAAAGCCCTGAAAGAAGCGCAGAAAATTGGAGATGCAGAAAGCGTTGCTTCTGGAAAAGACAAGAACTATACAACCATTCCAGATATCAAAAATCTAAGCTCTCTAGAAGATGGATCTTATCTTCATATCACATCAAATAACACCATTTATGGAACACAGTGGCACGAAACGCCTAAGAACCTATCCATTCCGCTTGTTGCAGACATGTCTAGTGACATTCTATGCAGACCGATTGATGTCAATTCTTATGGGTTAATTTATGCTGGTGCCCAAAAGAATCTTGGACCATCTGGTGTCACAGTCGTCATTATCAAAAAGGATTTATTAGCACGTTCAAAAGATAGCCTACCTAGTATGCTCGATTACCGCATACATGCGAACAACCAATCCCTTTATAATACGCCGCCAACACTAGCTGTGTATTTGTTAAAGCTTGTGCTTGAATGGGCCGATTCACTCGGTGGTGCTGAAGCACTCGAGAAAATCAACCAACAAAAGGCTGAGCTGCTTTATCATGAGATTGACCAAAGTAACGGTTTCTACAATGGGCATGCAAATAAAAATAGTCGTTCCCTTATGAATGTAACCTTTACCCTTAACAGCAAAGAATTGACAGATGCGTTCCTTGCTGAAGCAAAGGAACTTGGGTTTACAGGTCTTAATGGTCATCGCTCAGTTGGCGGTTGCCGTGCATCTATCTACAATGCTGTTCCTATAGAACATGTTGAGAAATTAGCTCAATTCATGAAGGAATTTAGAACGCGTTAACAATAAGTTTAACCGCACACCTTGATTTTAATATGCTATAATGATAGCAACCTTTCGCTGTAGGCACTAGCGCACTACAGGAGAGGCAAAATAGTTAGTTAGATTAGTAGAGGAGAGATGAGAAATGAATACAAAGAATCTTGTTGCACTTGCACTTTTGATGGGAATGGGAGTTGTGCTTCACGCTGTTGTACCGCCGTTTGTACTTGGAATGAAGCCTGATATGATGCTGACGATGATGTTTTTAGGGATTATTCTTTTTCCCGAGAAAAAAAATGTCTTACTAGTCGGTCTTGTTACTGGAATTTTGTCAGCAATGACAACCGGCTTTCCGGGAGGTCAAATTCCAAACATTATTGACAAACTGCTTACAGCCTTTATCTTTTTCGGACTATTAATGGTCTTTAAGAAGTATCGTGGCTCAGTCGTCAATGCGGCCGTATTAACATCTGTAGGAACCCTTGTTTCCGGAACCATATTCCTAACTTCCGCGTACTTTATCGTTGGATTGCCAGGAGCATTTGTTGGCATGTTTTCTTTAGCTGTACTTCCGGCGATCGCCTTCAATGCTGTATTTATGGTTATTTTGTTCCCAGTCGCATTAACCATTCTCAGAAGAACGAATCTTGTTGCAACACCGTAAATGCCTTTCTTAAAGAACCCGCCACTTGCGGGTTCTTTTTTTGTTAGACTCATTTTAACAATTTATTAGCTGATAAAGAGTTTGGTTACCCTTTATTAAACCTCCTACCACACCGTTCTTCGTAAAAATCTCCATCTAAAAATCAGGCACCTTTTTATGAAATAGAATACGATCACCGCCTTGTTCCCAACGAAGTTTCATAATTCTCCCTAATCTCCTTAGCGAGAAATCAAGTTAAAACAGTGAAAAGATAAACCCGATTACAAGCAAAGAAGCGCCCGTAGTAGCAAATAAACCAGCTCGTTGTTTAAGGACCTTCTTGGAAGGATAGATCCCTGGCCGTTGCATCTTCACTAAATGATGGAACAATGCTAAAAAGGATGCTACACTACAGGTGAATAGTACAACAGTTAACGTTTGCATTTTCCCCCTCCTTATCCCTAGAAGTTTCTAACGATCTAAGAATTTCATTTAGATTCGGTTAGATTATGTATATTTGCAAAACAAATAAGGTATACAAGACTATTTATGAACTTGTTATTTAAACAATTGAAGAGGTGATCACATTGAATGGGAAATCTTTAATGTTAGGATTTCTGGCTGGTGGAGCCATTGCTGGGATCGCTACCTTACTCTCTGCCCCAGCTACTGGAGAAGAAACTCGAAAGAAATTAGCAGCAAACAAGAATATAGCGCTGGCTGAATTAAAAGAGTTGAAGCATCGTCTTTTTGAAATTAAAGACTCTATCTCTGTTGCTTCTTTAGAAGGTAAGAGTGTTTTCGCTGATTTTATTCAGGATATTAAACTTGCTCTAAATGAATGGAAAACAGAAACGGCTCCCATTAAACAAGAGTTAGCAAATGAACTTAAAGAATTAGAACAAACGATAGCGGAATTGGAAAAGAACCTCTCCCCTCATCAATCATGAAATTCTACTCCTTCTCTAAATAGAGAAGGATTTTTCACTATAAAAGCAGAACTATTAGTAAAAGTGAAATTTGTCATTGACAGTTTTATTAATTTTTGAATAGGTACCGCCAAAAAATTTTTCAAAAATTTAGAAATTTAGCTTTATTATTTATTGTTTTATTGGCATAATGTTAATAGATACATTTTTTTAAAGTGGGTGAGTATGGGGATGACAGAAAAAACTTATTCAATGAAAGAAGCACTGATTTTCAGCCAAAGGATTGCACAACTAAGTAAAGCACTTTGGAAGTCTATAGAGAAAGATTGGCAACAGTGGATTAAGCCCTATGATCTTAACATCAATGAACACCATATTTTATGGATTGCCTACCATTTGAACGGAGCATCGATTTCAGATGTAGCCAAGTTCGGTGTTATGCATGTATCTACGGCGTTCAATTTCTCTAAAAAGCTTGAGGAAAGAGGTTTGCTGCAATTTTCTAAAAAAGAAAATGATAAACGTAATACCTATGTCCAGTTAACGGAACAAGGAGAAGCTGTCTTACTAGGCCTAATGGATAGTTTTGATCCTGAAAACAACATCGTATTTTCAGGGACCCTTCCATTAAAGGAACTTTACGGTAAATTTCCGGATATTATCGAGATTATGGCAATCGTTCGGAATATTTATGGAGATGAATTTATGGAAATCTTCGAAAAATCTTTCTCCAACATCGATTCCAATTTTGTTGAAGAAGAGGGTAAACTTCGAGCGAAGGAAACAGGAGAAAAAGAGTTTGTTTAAAGCTTAGAGTATTTCTTGAATTCCTGCATTAATGGAATAAAAAGTCCCTGCTCTAGACATGCGGAAATCACTTCTTCTGCTTCAAGCTTTGGTTGTAAAAAAGAACGAAATTCATTAAAAAGCGGATGAAAGTAGACAAACCCTTCCGCTTTCTGTTTTTTAAACTCCTTGCTCATCTTTTCACAATATTGCAAGATTCCATCCATTTCTGATTGGGTTAGAGCTTTTTCAACCATCAAATAGTAAAATTTTAGGCTGGTGCCATCCACCATCTGCAGGAGAAGTTTTTGGTGGAACTCCAGCATTTTTAGTTTTTCAGTGATTTCTTCAAAGTTCATGCGTCTACCCCTTTTACATATACGGTCTTGTACATATATTACCATTATTCTCCTCCAATAGGTGACAAAAACGCCTTTTGTAGGATTTCTTTTAGTATAAAAAACTATCTTTTTTTATAAAGATTTGATATTGTAAATAACATACTAAGTATAATAAAGTGTAAGCACCCCTTTTAACGAGGTCCTCTATAAAGTGGAAACGCCCCTTTTAGGCGTTGGAGCTGGACATTTAATAAAGTATACAATTTAATCTACTCTAAAAGGAGGGATTCTTGGATGATCTCCATTTTTATTGTGTTCCCTTTTTATGCTGGCATTATCCTCCTCATTATGAACAAGTTAACTGATTCCCTCTGTGTGCAAAAAGAAATACCCGAAGATCGTCAACCAAAGGTTTTTCAAACTATTAATATTCTTGTGACGATTCTTTTAATCTCGTCATTTGTGGAAATTTTATTCACACACTAAAAGCGGTGAGGAAACCCCCTCACCGCTTTTTTCGTTCATTCCTGTTAATAGGTTACTTGCCTCTTATAGCCAAGCTGCACCTACAATAATCAACAGAATGAATAGTACCACGATCAACGCAAAACCTGCACCGTATCCTGCACCCATATCGACACCTCCTTCCAGTGTTGATAAAATATCCTATTCAGCTCAATCTTGGTTCGCATGGGCATATACCCTAGCTAACCTTTATTTTCTGGTTGATTAAACGCAAGCAGAACCTACGATAATCAACAAAATAAACAACACAACGATTAAGGCAAAACCTGAATGATAGTTGCCCATCTAACATTACCTCCTTTATCTCTTTACACAAATATCCTATGTGGACTGTTCTTTATCTGGTTGGACATATGCCCATTGTTTTGTTGGTAAAATTTATAAATATTCTTTTTGTTACAACATCACTTTGTGTTATAGTAAATCTTGTGGATTAAAAGCCACTAGAAACTTTTTTTAGGAGTTGTTCAGAGTGAAAAAATGGTTATTACCTTTAACCCTTGCAGCTGGGGTTTTATCGTTAGCAGCATGTAACGGAAGTGAGAATTCAGAAGTAGTTGTTGAATCCACTGCAGGCGATATTACGAAAGATGAGTTATACGAGGAAATGAAGGCGCAGGTAGGAGAAGCTGCTCTGCAACAGCTATTGTACAGAAAAGTTCTTTCAGAAAAATATGAGGTAACTGATAAAGAGCTAGACAAGGCTGTAAATGAAATGAAAGATCAGTATGGCGAAAACTTTGAACTAGTTCTACAGCAAAATCAGTTAAAGGATGAGGAAGCTCTGAGAGATCTTCTAAAAGATCAATTACTGGTTGAAAAGGCTGCCTTAAAAGATGTTAAAGTGTCTGAAGAAGAAGTTAAAAAGAAATATGAAGAATATACACCGGAAATACGTGCAAGTCATATCTTAGTCGAAGATGAGGCGAAGGCGAAAGATATTAAGGCCAAGCTCGATGCTGGCGAAGACTTCGCTGCGCTTGCTAAGGAGCATTCAACTGACCCAGGGTCAGCTGCTAAAGGTGGCGACTTAGACTTCTTTGGTAAAGGAGCTATGGTTCCGGAATTTGAAGAAGCAGCGTATGCACTGGATGTAAATGAAATTAGCGAACCAGTGAAATCCCAGCATGGCTGGCATATCATCAAAGTAACCGAGAAAAAAGAAAAAGAATCTTTCGAGGATATGCGCGAAGACCTTGAGCATGAATTAAAATTAGCGAAGGTTGATTCCGCTAAATTACAAGAGACTCTTCAGCAAGAACTTAAGGATGCGAAGGTTGATATCAAAGATAAAGACCTCGAAGGAGTCGTACAAGCTCAATCCTAAGAGAAAAGCGTAAGCGCCTAGGCGCCGGAGCTGGACAATTCTCTAAGTTGAACTTTTATACCTTCTTATTCTTTTAAAATGAAAAGCTCGCCGCTTGGCGAGCTTTTTTCTGTCCTGTTCAGCACCTACTCAGTACCTAAAGTTCCTTGTCGTTTCTCTTTCTCTTTTTCTAGCCTTTCCATATAGATTTCACCTTCACGCTCGATGATTTCCATTTCTTGCTGTCTATCTTCTCTGCCACTCTTGATGGCCATAAAGGCACTAATGATAATTCCTGCAGCTACCGCGAAAACCCAAATTGGAACGGTCATATTTCCATCCTCCCACCATACTATGGTTGTCCTATTTTGTATTAAATCTATGTGGGGCAAATAAGAAGTATGCCTAAAAAAAAAGAAGGCCCCCTATCGACCTTCTCCAACAAAACAAATTATTTATGAAAACTTGGTTTATAAAATGAACGATTATCCAGTGCAAATACCCTCTCCGTATATTCACCAGGTTTGACTCTCGCTAATGCCCTGTCCAACATATTCATTTTTGCATCTAAATTATCAATATAGTGTAGAATTTCTGCTTCTTTGATGAGCGGAGGTTTTGGACTTCCCCATTCTGCTTTTCCATGATGACTCAAAACCATATGCTGAAGAACAATCACTTCTTCACCAGATATCTTGAGCTCCTCAGCTGCTTTTCCGATTTCATTCACCATGATGGATATATGCCCTAAAAGATTCCCTTCAACTGTATAGGACGCAGCAACAGCACCCGATAGTTCATGCACCTTTCCAAGATCATGAAGAATTACCCCCGCGTATAGCAAATCCTTATCTAAGCTTGGGTAAAGTTCGGAAATATATTTGGCAAGATCCAGCATCGAAACCACATGGTACGCTAGTCCTGATACAAATTCATGGTGGTTTTTCGTTGCAGCTGGATATTCATAGAATGCATCTTGATGCTTCTTTAATAGATGTCTAGTAATTCGTTGGATATTTGGATTACTCATCTCAAAGATATATTGAGTGATTTTAGAAGACATTAGGTCTTTCCCGACCGGAGCAGTTTCCAGAAAATCACTCACTTGAACAGAATCTGCAGATGTAGCAGGGCGAATCTGTCTGAGTTTCAATTGCAGTCTTCCCCGGTAATTCTGAATATCTCCTAAAACTTTAACAATGTTTTCTGGACCATAAGTACTTTCCTCTGTATCAGAAACATCCCAAAGTTTGGCCTCAATCTCACCAGTTTGGTCTTGAAAGATTAACGTCAAAAACGGTTTACCGTTACTCGCAATTCCTCTTGTTGAACTTTTTATAAGTAAGAACTTTTCAACTTGTTCTCCGACACTATAATCAAGAATTCCTTTACTCACAGCCCTACTCCCCTTCCCTTCCTGAAAATTATATCATACCATTCTAGCTCTAAAACTTCACAAGCATGTAGTCACCTTTCCTATCCAATTTTTGCTTGAATAGGATTCTGATTAAGATTAACCAGTTCATCTGCATTAAAATGATGAAGGATGGAATTGTGGCAAGTAAAGAACAAAATTTGGTTATTCGTAAAACTACGAAGCAAAGTAAATATCTTCTTTGTACGCTTTTCATCAAAATTTACAAAACTATCATCTATAATAATCGGAAAAGGATATTGCGATAGCAATGTGGCAATTAAGGCTAAACGTAACGAGACATAAACCTGTTCTGCAGTTGCTTGACTCAACTCATTTGCCTCAAACAAAGTATGATCTTTTCGTTCAATGATAAATCCACTACCACTTTCTTGTGGAATAATCCTTAGATACTCCTCATCTGTTAAAAATTGAAAGTACTTCCCTGCTTTTGAAAGAAGCTTCGGAAATGCTTCAGTTTTATAGCTTTCAATTGTCTTAGATAAAATTTCCCTTGCTAAGGCGTATTTTGCCCATTCCTTTGATTCTTCTTCAAATTCATATTTCATTTGCCTGTACCTGTGCAATAAATCAGCGTAAAGGCCACCTTCTTCAAGCAATCCCATTCGATGCTTTATATCTGCAAGAGAATCACGGAGCTTGCTTTGCTCTTTTTTATCATGCTCAACCTTCTTCAAAGCTCGCTGAAGCTCTTCATTAAGCTTCTTTCCTTGTTGGACCTCTATCCGAACTGACTTCGAAATTTCAGATGTTTCCAACTGCAAGGAGATATCAGCCAGCCTAGTTTTCCATTTGCTTACCTGCTCCGCTTTCAACCCCTTGGTTCGGAATGCCTCCTCTTCTTCTACCTGAGCGAGCTTATATAACTTTTCTTCCTCAAGCCTAAATTGCTGCAACTCCTTTTCTAGTTGATCGTATTCTTCATTTATCTCGTTGAGCTTTGTAATGATACCCTGATATTTTCCTTGTTTATCAATCTCTTCTCGAAGTTTCTTTCTTAATAAAATCGCCACTTCTTGAGTTGGAACATTCGTTAATTGTAAAAATTGCGCAGCCATATCTTGAAATTTAGTTACCAGTGTTTGCTGTTGATTTTGAAGATCTGTTAGTCGATTTTCCAGCCGACTTTTTTCTCTAAAACGCTGTTTCAGTTTCTCTACTAGCCCAACAGCCTCATAGATTCTCCCCTTAGCAAATTCACTAGGAAGGAGCAAACTAGACGCAAGCTCCTCCTGCTCAGCTTCTGTCTCTCTTGACTCTCTTTCCCAGTTTTCAAAAGCCTGTATTACACGCTCATATCGAATATTCTGCTGGTCAATCCTTGCAGCTAGGTCATAGTATTTTTTACGGTTCTCTTCATCCTTTTCAATTGTAGCTCGAACATAGTCACCATTTAATCCTGTCGTGTCTTGCAATTCTGTTTTTAATTCTTGCTCTCGTTGTTTTAACTTTTCGAGGTTTCCGCTATCGGTCTTCTCAGATTGAGCAGGTTTAAGACGGAAATACATTAGAAACGTAAGGACAAGGCCGATTCCCCCAGCAATACTCAATATCCACTGGGTCGTCAAATATCCACTGACAATGAGCGAGAGAAAGATGACACCTAGCATGAGCATAAACAATCCTTGACGTTTTTGGTCAGCTTCTTTTTGTTTTTCCACAGACCTTTGCTGGGTGGTAAAAAGAGTTACCTGCCCACTAATGGCTTGTAGCTCTGCTTCAATTTTTTCCTGTTGCTCAATGGTCTGAAGCTGTTTCACTAGCTTAGCTTTTATATGCTTATCTAAAAGGTCCCTTTTGACTTCTTCAAAGGACTTTTCAAGCTCCTCCATAACCAGTTTTTCATCATGAAAGCTTTCATCTAAAGCTTGCTTTCGCTCCTTTAGCTGTTGTTGCTTCAGTTGAATTTCCTCTGCCTTCTCCTTCATCAACACGCTAGTGTTTACCAGTGAGATACTAGTCTCATTAAATTGGGTATGAAGCTGATCATTCATTTGTTCAATATCTTCGGCTAACTCCTCAACCGTTTGCTGTAATTTCTCCTTTTCTGTACGAACCTGATGATAAATTGCAAGCTCCTCCAACTGAGCAGTTACTTCAGTTTCATGGGCTAGTAGGTTTGCATCTGGTTTGAGTTTCTCCGCTTCCGAATGGAGGATTTCCTTTTGTTCTGTGAGCCATAACATTCGAGCTTCAACTGGTTTTTCCCAATCATGTATACGTTCCAATCGGAGAAGTCCGTCAACAGGGTAGGACAAGTCACCCATATTCTCCAGATCATGCTCTAGCTGTTTTTCCTCCATAATTAGTGGTAAAACTCGTTCTAGCTTTTTTAACTGATCGACTTTTTCTTCAGTTTCCTCAAGTTCTTCTGCCAGGCTCTCCAACTTGCTAGTTGTTTCTTTATTTAGGTTAAGGAGTTCTCCATATTCGGCATTTTCTTTCTCCGCTTTTTTTAATGCATCATAAACTTTACGAATCTCGCTAAGCTTCTCATTTAACTCTGGCCTTTTTCCACCAGGTTTAAAACGCTGCTCCATTTCCTTTTGTAAAGTTTTTTCTATACTTAGTAGTTTTTCAGTCCCTAAAGCACCAGCTGAAAATAAATACCGTCCTAGGTCCTCTCCTTTGAGTTGGTGAATATTCTGCAACCCCTGCAAATTAAAAGAAAAGATTGATTGAAAGGTCCCTTTGTCCATACCATTTAACAACTCATGTAACAGTTCTTCCCCACCAACAGAGCCATCTTCGAGCGTAACCGTTACATCGCCCGTAGCCTTTCCCTTCACCCTCTCGATAACAGCCATGCCTCTATCTTTAAAAGAAGCTTTAATTAGTCCCCCGTATTTGGAATTCTTTTTAGGTTCATAACGTAATTCTGACTGTTGCTTGGTTGGAAAACCAAATAAGATACTATGAATAAACGACATAATCGTTGATTTTCCAGCCTCGTTTTCTCCATAAAACACCTGTAAGTTTTCTAAGTTGGTTATTTTAATATTTTCAAGCTTTCCATAGCCGTAAATATGTAATTCCTTCAAATGCATTGTCATTGCCGCCTTTCCTTATTCCTGGCTAAGAAGCTGTAGCAATTTGGTTTCTGCCTCTTTAAGCAGAGTTTCTTTCTCTTCTTCTCCTAATTCGCTTAGGTGCTTTCTCGCTAGATGATGACCATATAATGGTGAAAGTGCATCTTCCCAATGCTCAAAATCGTCAATTGCGGAGAATAATTCGTGATAAAACTCACCCTGAACAGCCAGTTGCGAACGCTGAAGCTGCGTTGTTTCAATAAGCTTTATATCCCGAGTCCAAACAAAATCTTGTTCCTCAGCTTCATGCTCTTGAAGGGTTTCAAGTAATTCTTGAACAAGTTTTTGAGACACAAATTCTGTTTCAAATCGACGAAGATTTTCAATTTGGAGAGTTAGAATAACACCTTTGCCATCTACTCGATTTTCCTTTACTGCATGTTGGCATAGATCAAAAAGACTACCTAGGCTAGAAACATCTGAGCCATCCAAGGTTCTATCAAGCCATAAAACATCATTCGTTTCTATAAACTCATAATCTGCCCCTTGTTCAGACAATGAAACAAGGTAACATCCTTTTAAACCATTTTCCTTCCGATTTCTTCCTTGTGGATTTCCAGGATAAATCACTGGTGGTTCAGTGGCGAGAACTTCCCTTTTATGAATATGGCCAAGCGCCCAATAATCAAATTGCTTTTGAAGCAATTCAGAGAGGGTGAACGGTGCATACATGCCATGTTCACTTACTCCTTCAACGTGACCATGCAATAGACCGATATGAAAGTCCGCACCAGTTTTCTTTCCGTATTTCTCTACCCAACGCTCTGTTACATGCCTTTTAGGATAACTAAATCCATATAGGTGTGCAGTCGTACCATCCTGCTTAGTAAATCTTTTAACCTCAACCTCTGAATCAAAAACATGTACATTTTCCGGCCAGTTCATTTTCGTCCAAGTTCCACCAAGATGATCATGGTTGCCATGAATGATATAGGCTTGGATTCCATTTTGGTTCAGTCTGACCATTTCTTTTCTGAATCTAGCCTGCGCACGAAGACTGCGGTCTTCCCCATCGAAAATATCACCAGAAATTAGAACAAAGTCTACTTCCATGCTTATAGCTAAATCTGTTATATTCGTTAGCGCTTTGAAGGTACTGTTCTGTAGCCTTTGAAAGATCTCTTCAGGCAGGTACTTTAATCCGCTCATCGGACTATCCAAATGAAGATCCGCACAATGTATAAATTTCACTGTTTTCATTTTAAATCCTTTCCAGCCTTTTTCTCTATTTTACCATTCCACCAATGCGAATGCACGTTCTGTAATAGGTGTGGGGGAGGAATACTTGTTGATTGGGTTTATTGGGGCAGGGGGAAATCTTGCGTGACCTTTTAACCTTTGGCAACCTCAGTTTGGGCACGGTAGAAAATCCTGAGTGACCTTTTAGTATTCGTCTAACTCATTTCGGGCACTCTGGAACGCCCTGCGTGACCTTTTAATCATTGTCTTCCTCATTTCGGTCACGCTAGAATATCCTGCGTGACCTTTTTACCTTTGCCTTCCTCATTTTGGTCACGCTGGAACGCCCTGCGTGACCTTTTTACCTTTGCCTACCTCATTTAAGGCACGCTGGAACGCCCTGCGTGACCTTTTAATCATTGTCTTCCTCACTTTGGTCACGCTGGAAAATAAAAAAACTAGACTACCATTTGGCAGCCTAGCAAAAACTCTCCTCTTATAAAAAACCTATTCTTTCTTACTTAATTGTAATGCAGTCTTGATGTCCTTAAAGGAATTTGATTTCCCATACATGAGAACCCCACCTCGGTAGACACGAGCCCCGAAGATCGCCAAAATAATGATGGTTCCCACGAGAATCCCAATCGATAACCCAATTTCCCAGAAAGGAAGATTGAGCATGCCCACTCTTAGGAACATAATCATTGGTGTAAAGAATGGGATATATGAAGTAATTGTAATAAATCCAGCTTCTGGCGTACTTAAACCAACCATCGCAATCATAAATCCAGCTACCACTAACATCGTCATTGGCGTAATCATTTGGTTCACATCTTCAATTCTACTAACGAGTGAACCTAAGAATGCGGCCAAAGTGGCATATAGGAAATAGCCTAATATGAAGAAAATCACTCCATAGGCAATCGTCGCACCTGGAATATTTCCGAAGCCAAAGAACTCAAAAAATCCGCCTTCCATCGACTCTAAATTCTGTTTGATTGAGATGTAGCCTACAAGTAAAAATGCGGCCATTTGTGTGAGCGATAATAGCCCCACACCAAGAATTTTGGCAAACATCTGCTTAATCGGAGAGACACTTGAAATTAGAATTTCCATGACCCTCGATGACTTTTCAGTTGCAACTTCTGTGGCAATCATACTCGCGTACATAATCACCGCAAAATAAATGATAAACAACAACACATAAACAAGTCCTCGTGCTTGGTTTAACTCTTCTTCCGTTTTTGCATTCTCTTCAAGAGCTGCTCGGTCAAAAGGAACTGGTTCGTATAATTGCGCCAGCTGTTCTTGAGTCAAGTTAATTTGAGCAGAAGCCATCATCGTTTTCAACTGCTGAAGGCCTGATTGTAGTTCGGTGACGACCATTGAGTCTGCCATACTCATTGATTTATAGGCTGCTGCTGGTAATTGATCATCAGTCAACGTTAACTCGAGAACTCCAGTAAATTCTTCCGCTTCTACTTGTTTCTCTGCTTCCTCTAAACCATCAGTAAAGTGAACCAGTTCAATGTCACCATTACTAGCTTTTATTTGCTCTTGTAGTGGTTCAAAAAGCTGACCTGAGGTATCAATGACAGCGACTTTCTCCGCGTCCCCATCTTTATCGAAGAATTCAATAATCCTCGGAATATTGGTTAACCCAATTAAAAGAACAGCGGTAACGATTGTCGTTACTAGAAAAGATTTTGTTTTTAATTTTGTTAGATACGTATGGAATAAGATGATAAAGAAATTATTCATAGGAAGCACCTGCCTTTTCGATAAAAATATCATTCAAAGAAGGTTCTTCTAGGACAAACTTACGAATAAACCCTTTGCCGACAATATCTTGTAAAATTTCACCAGCAATTTCTTCGCCAGTAATTTGTAGGTGAACTCCTTCTGCAGTTCGCTTAGTATTGGTTACCCCATGAAACCTATGTAAATAGCTAAGGTCAAAATCAGCATGAATCACCAAATTCTTTTTCCCAAAAGAACGTTTAATGTCTTTCAAGGCACCATGAACAATTGGCTTTCCTTTTTGCATAATACACAGATGCTCACACATCTCCTCGACATGCTCCATTCTGTGACTCGAGAACACAATCGTTGTCCCTGCTTCCTTCAGGTCAAGAACAGCCTCTTTTAACAGCTCGACATTCACTGGATCCAACCCACTAAAAGGCTCATCAAGTATAAGTAGCTTTGGCTTATGGATAACAGCTGCTAGAAACTGTATTTTTTGTTGATTTCCCTTCGAGAGCTCCTCTACCTTTTTATCAAGATACTCAGGAACTTTAAACCTCTCAAGCCAATATTCAAGCTCCTTTAAGGCATCATGTTTATTCATTCCTCTTAATCTTGCCAAATACACAATCTGGTCTTTGACTCTTAATTTCGGATACAACCCTCTTTCTTCAGGCAAGTACCCGATGATTGGGCTTGTGGTATAATCCACCTTTTTCCCATCAAGAGTAATCTTTCCATCCGTTGGATCCAACAAACCTAGAATCATTCTGAATGTCGTCGTCTTCCCCGCTCCGTTCGCCCCAAGAAAACCAAAGATTTCCCTTTCAGGTATGGCGAGCGATAAATCATTCACAGCAGTAAACTCGCCGAACTTCTTCGTTACATTTTCTAACTTCAAAACCATTGCAACTTCCCCCTTTCCATTATTCTACTACGAATAAACTACTAAAAAGTTCCATTAAATATTTTTTATTATCTTTGCACTTTTTCAAAAATTATGTAAAAATAGCACTAACAGAACAATACTAAACAAAGGGGCAATAGGGATGGAAACGTATAAACTAACAGCGTTTAAACCTGATGGGGAAAAGTTATTAGATGAGTCTTTCCAGGCTAGTAGTGAAGAGGAAGCAAAAACAATTGGCGAAAAGATGCTCTCTGAAAAAAATCTTCAAGACAACACCTATCGTTGCACTTCCCCACGAGGGAAATTGGTGCTCTTTCACCCGTAAAAAGTGAATACCACTTGCCCTCTAAGGGAATTGAAAAAGCAAAGATTCTTCTTTGCTTTTTCATGTTTGTACGCTTATTTATTTTCCAATAAAATTTGGCTGTCTTTTCTCAAGAAAGGCCTGAATTCCTTCCTTATGGTCCTCGGTCTGCCTCATTTTTGTTTGAGCTATCTTTTCAAGTTCTAGGAACTTTAATAACGACAATCGATTTTCTTCCGCATAAATTTTCTTTGTTTTAATCATCGCTTGAAGTGGCTTTTTCTCCCATTCTTCCACTTTAGCTTGAACAGAAGCTTGGATATCAGTTGCCACCTCATCAATGAGTCCGTGCTCTAAGGCTTCATCTGCTTTCATCGGTTTCCCTTCCCAGATCAAATGCTTTGCCTTCGTTTCACCAACCCTTGATTTCATAAAGAAATGTCCGCCACCATCAGGAATTAACCCAATTCCAATAAAATTCATCGCTAGTTTACTTGCTGAATCAGCAATAATATAATCGGTTGCCAAGGCCAGACTGAATCCTAGTCCTGCAGCTGCACCAGTAATCGCACTAATGGTTACTTTTGGCATGCTATACAGCGTGACCACAAGCTCACTAATGCTGTCCATGATGCTTAGGAAATCGCTTTCATTCCCCTCCGAAAGCATCGTCTTAATGTCTCCCCCTGCTGAGAAGGCCCGTCCAGCACCTTTCAGTACGACAATCTCAACGTCATCTGAATTACAAAGTTCTTTTAAAGTCCATGCTAATCCCCTAATCATTTCTAAATCCAAGGCATTCATAGACTCTGGTCGATTCAATTCAACCGTTGCCACTCTTCCCACTACGCTGACCTTGACTGTTTCTGTCTTAAAATCGATATTAAAATCAGTTGTCAAACGTATCCCCTCCTTTGCTTCATCTCCATTATATAGGGTGGTGTCCCATTTTTAAATCTATTTATCTGAATTGTTTTAAAAGATAATAAAAAAGAAAGTAGCGGCGTTCACTACTTTCTCAGGTTAATAATAACTAATGGCTTGGTTCCCAAACTGCTTCCAGCCTTTAATAAACTTTTCAATTGCTACTTTTTTATTTACTTTCCCATCTAAGGGATCATTTAAATAAAGATAGTTTTGGTCATAGCCAGTAATTAAAACAGAGTGCATCTTCTTGGTAATGTCAATCGGGCCTTGTTCCGTAATCCATGTTTCCCAATGTTTGCTTGGGACATGATCAAACCAGCTCGTCGTGATCACCCAAACCGGGTGACCCGCAGCAATATAGTTTAGGACTTCCTCGAAATTGCCTCCTGATAAATTAACCACTCTATTTGGTAGATACTTGCTGGCTAAGTCTTCAATTGGTCCATTGTATACGCCAAAACCGGGCTTTTTGAGCGTATACATATCACCAACAAAACCGTTATTAGGGTGACCAAAGTACTTTTTGCCTTTTCGATTGATATATTTAGCTCCGTCTTTTTTCACTTGTGCTGCTAAAGTCATCTTATCTACATTTACCCCTGCATGTCCTAACAGCATAGATAAACTTGTTACCTCACATCCCCGCGGTAACTCAGGCAATTGTTTAACAAGAGGTGCAGATAGAATCCTTTTTTCTGGACGGTTTTCTTTTAAAACAGTAATTTTCGTTTTCTCACTTTTAGTTCCTTTATCATCCACGGTAAAAAACTCAAAATTTGTTCCGGCCAGCTGAAGAGGCATCGTGAAAGAGAATGAACCTTCTACATTCGTCTTAACTGTTTTATATTGCTTTCCATTTTTCAATACAAATACATCTGCGCCCTTTTCCGCCTTCCCTGTAACGGAAAAAGATTTATTGGTGATTTCCTTTACTTGGGGTGCTTCAGTTGAGCTGGTTTCAACTGATAGTTCATTTACCATCGCTTTAAGAATAACCTTTTCGGTTCCTGGCGGGTAGGCCCAACCGAATACAAAGAAAGGTACAATGGCAATAGAAAAAACACGGTGTTTAAGCTTCATTCCCCTCTCCCCTCATTCTTTTATTCTACGAATCAACTAACCAAACATAAGAGGTTTAAATAGAAAGGTTCGTTAGTAACTCTCTTAAGTCATCTGAACTTATTGGTTTACTAAAGAGAAAGCCTTGAGCCTTATTACACTGGTTTTCCCTTAGTACCCCTAATTGCTCATTGGTTTCGACACCTTCGGCAATAACCTTTAAACCTAGTTTTTGTGCCATAAGGAGAATCGAGGTTGCAATATTTTCATCCTCTTTGCTTTTCGCTATATCTCGAATAAACGTTTTATCTATTTTTAAATGATCGATTGGGAACTTCCTTAAATAACTAAAGGAACTATACCCTGTTCCAAAATCATCAATTGAAATATTCACTCCAAGCTTTTTCAAGTCATATAAAACATCGGTAGCTGCTTCAACATCCATTGTCATACTTTCAGTAATTTCAATCGTCAAACAGCTCGGATTTAAGTTTGTTTCGGTTAAAATCTGAGAAATCATTGTAACCAGGTTAGGTTGATAAAATTGGCGAATCGAAATATTCACTGAAATCGTCGGGACTTGAAGACCAGCCTCCTGCCATTCCTTCATTTGAGTGCAGGCAGTTCTCAGGACCCATTCTCCAATTGTCAGAATCATTCCTGTTTCTTCGGCAATAGGAATGAATTGATCTGGTGGAATGTTCCCGCGTTTAGTATGATTCCAACGAATCAAGGCCTCTACTGCAGAAATTTGATTTGTTGAGAGATCGATGATTGGTTGATAATGCAAACTGAATTCCTTCTTAACCAATGCTTTCCGCAGTTGATTTTCAAGGTCCAACTTTTCACGTGTTTGATGATCTAATAATGGATTAAAAAATTGATAGGTATTCCTGCCTTGTTTCTTTGCTTGGTACATGGCTGAATCCGCTTTTCTTAGTAGTTCATCCAAATTGTCCCCGTCTGGAGGAAATAAACTAATCCCAATTCCAGGAGTTAAGTAGATTTCTTGACCTTTGATGAAAAATGGTTTAGACAATACCTCTAGAATTTTATTGGCTATGGTGTCTACCTCTTCCTTGGATATGTCATCTAAGAATAGAATAAATTCATCTCCGCCCCATCGATAAACGACATTATTTCCTTCCATACAGCCTTGTAATCGATGTGCCACCTCTTTTAAGAGCAGATCTCCAATGTTCTGACCAAGGGATTCATTGATTTGTTTAAAACGATCCAAATCGAAATACATCAAACCAAACATTTTCTTGGGTTCTTTTTTATAAAGTTTAATCGCAATGTTTACATTCTCATCAAATAATCTTCTATTAGGTAACCCAGTTAAATCATCGTGGAAAGCCATAAAATTAATTTTTTCTTCGGCATAATAATGCTGAATTCCCAAGCTGGTGAGATGGACTGCTTTTTCAATGATGAGTTTTTCTAATTTTGTAGGTGTCCGTTCTTCGTCATAATAGCAAACAAAAATGGCTAATAACTCATCTTGATTATCAAACACTGGCGCAGACCAACAGGCCTTTAATCCATGCACCAGTGCCTTGTCCTTGTGATTTTCCCACCAAAAATCGTCGCTACTGTTCGAACTAGAAACACCCTTTTTGAAAGCTTGCTCTGGATTATAGCCAATAGCGATTTCATTGAAGGAAGTACGATATTCGTGTGTTAGACTAGGTGCTGAACCAATGATAAATCCAGTTTTATTTTGATCCGCTAGTAGAATGCTACAGGTCACACCTTCCGATAAATCTTCAACCAAATAGTTAATTTTATCTAAAACAGTAATAAACGGCGCGCCTGTTGCAATCATTTCTAAAACATGATTTTGACGGTTTAAGAATGTTTTTAATTTGTTTTTTTCCGTAATATCTCGAGCTACCCCTACAATGCCAAAAACCTGTTCTTGATGATAAATAGGAATTGCTGTTATATCTAAGTCTACTTTTGACCCATTTTTATGAGTAATACAGGAAAAGATCCTTTCCTGTTTTCCTTGCATCAATCGTTCAAAGCCCTTCAAACTATTTTCGAGAAAATCATCCGTAAATAACGTGAACAGCGACATAGTTAGGGCTTCTGCCTTTGTATATCCTGTTAATTCAACGGCAGCATCATTAAAAAGTTTAAAGTTACCGTTTAAATCAAGGGCATAACAAGCATCGTCATTAAAATCAAATAGTCGTTTATACGTTTCAAAGGGGGAGTCATATTCTAGTACAGCTTCCATTGGTACACCCATCTTCCTAACACATTTTAATCCATAGCAAAAATTTGCTTACTCTTAGGTATCGGTTAATTCGGAAAATAGTTTAATAAAGGAATCCCAGAAAACTGTTATCGTAATCAGAAAAATGGATATCAAAAGGTTCATCAATGCGGGGTAAAAACAGGATTCTTTTAAAAGAAAAAAGCCCCAACTAGGACTTTTCTGTGTAGAACATTTATTAAAATAATAGTATCCTAGAAAAACGATTGTAAACTATAACCTTTGGCTTCTAGGAATTTTCGAAAACGCTGGATAGCTTGCGAATGAATTTGAGAAATGCGCCCTTTTGTGAGGTTTAAAATTTCTGCAATTTCAACCTGTGACAACTCCTCAAAGTATAAAAGAGTAATAACTAGCCTTTCTTTCTCCGGCATCGTATCAATGCATGCAGCTAGTAAAAGACGAAATTCTTCCCGTTGCAGTTGTTTCTCCTGAGAAATGGCTTTATCGTCCTCTAGCTGTTCGAGACGACTCTGCTGTTTCCCTTCCTCCTCATAAGCATAAACAGGTTCATTAAGAGACAACAAAGTTGAGAGCGATAAAACGGACATGCCCTGATGGATATCTTCAACTGGAAAATCTAAATGCAAGCTGAGCTCCTCTTCAGATGGCAGTCTCATAAGCTTTTGCTCTAATTCCCGTTGTGCACTCGAAATTTTCTTGGCTTTGTCTCTTAACCCTCTAGGAACCCAATCCATTTGCCGCAGTCCATCCAACATGGCTCCTTTAATGCGCCATAAGCCATATGTTTCAAATTGATATCCTTTTCGATAATCAAACTTTTTAATTGCTTCAATTAGCCCGATATAGCCCATCCCAGCCAAGTCTTCCTTTGGTATCAGATTCTGAGGAACACTTTTGCTTATGCGGGCGGCCATTTGATCCACTAAATGCAAATATTGCTTCACCAAATATTCCTGTGCGCCTGCGTCATCGTTCTCCCGAAATGCCTTCCAAATAAAAAAGTGCGGTATGGATTCTTTGGCAACTGGTATCAACGATTATCCCCCCCATTTTTCCGTCATCCACATAAAAGTTGCATAAGGCTGTGGCTAATTTGAATGCTTTCACTTTTCCCCATTATGTAAGGCTTGTAGGGGAATCGCTTGAAAATCTGTTTCATCCATCTTTGCTTCTGATTCACGTTCTTCTTGGTCTATTATGGGTATACCTTCGTCCTCACTGTTTTGGTTAGTATGCAAAGGTATTTTCTTTTGTGAGATTTGTTTCAAACTAAACTTCGTGAGATAACCTAAAATAAAAAATAGCAAAAATCCATTTCCTGCTCTGAACAACGAAGTCTGCCATGTATTGTTCATCAAGGAAAAGAAAAATGTACAAAGAAAGGCCATCACACCAAAAATGATGCTAACTCCCCAATTCGCTTTCATTGGCTCCTCCTTAAACCGATTTGCCTAAAGACAACATTTTCTCAAAGAAACCACGTATCCCTTTCGGAGGTTCAGACGTAGCTAGCTCTAATTCTGGTAGATACGTATAAACGATTTGTTTCATACTCTTTGATGCTTCACAATTCGGGTATAAAAAATAATAGGGTTTCTGGGCTCTAACCGCTTTTCGAACATGATCATCTTCCATCAAAAAGCCCAATGTTTTTAGCCCGATTTTAAGAAAGTTGCTACACGCATCCTTCATGGCTCTTGAAGTTTCCACCGCTTCCCGATAGGTTTGGGCCCGATTCACGACTAAACGAAAATGAGGTGTTTCTTTTGTCATTTGTCGGACCGTTTTCATCACAGCATAAGAATCAGCAATTGAAGTCGGTTCCGGCGTTGTCACCATAATGGTTTCATCAGAGGCAATAATAAAATCAACAAGCTCCTTCGAAATTCCCGCCCCTGTATCTAAAAGAATAAAATCAGCATATTGTTGAAGCTCTTGAATTTGAGTCCAAAAGAAAGTAAGTAAATGTTGATCAAACTTCAACAAATCATCGATTTCAAGTCCACCAGAAATATATTCGATTCCATTGGTTCCTTTTTCAAGCACATCCCAGATATGCTTTTCTTGATATAAAACATCAATTAAATGATATCTGGGGGTTATTCCCATAAGGATATTGATATTGGCCGTCGACAAATCTAAATCAAGAATGACAACCTTCTTGCCCACTGCTTGTAACCCGAGGGCAAAGTTTAGGGTGAAATTGGATTTGCCCACGCCACCTTTTCCACTTGTAATCGTAATAACTCGAGAGGAATCCGTTTTTTGCTGCTGAATTTGGTATCGTTGCATATACTCTCTCAGGCTTTGAGCTTGGTCCATTTACTTTTCCTCTCCTACTAAATACTCCGCAAGCAAGGCTGCGTCAATTCCCGTAATATCTTCCGGGACGCTTTGACCATTTGTGATATACGCTAGTTGATAGGGATACTGATAAGCAATATTTAAGATTGAGCCATAGCTGCTCGTCTCATCAAATTTCGTTAAAATCAGTTTTTTCACTGGGCTCTCAAGAAACTCGTCTAACAGAATCTTCATGTCTTCATACTTCGTCGTTAAGCTTAACACCAAGTAATTATCACTTTTTAAAGGGTGGTTTAAAAATTCATTGATAGACTCTCGATGTTGGACTTCCTTATAGTTACGCCCAGTCGTATCCATGTAGATTAAATCATAGTTTCTAAGCTTTTGAAGCGCCGATTCTAGTTCTTCAGCAGACCGAACGACTTCAATTGGGACATTCAAGATTCCGGCATATGTTTTAAGCTGTTCGACCGCAGCAATTCGATAAACATCCGTTGTAATCATCGCAACACGGCGCTTTTGCTTTAATACTTGTTCGGTCGCAAGTTTTGCAATCGAAGTTGTCTTTCCAACTCCTGTCGGGCCGATGACATTAATCATCCTTGTGCTTTCCTGAATTGTATTGGAAGCAGGTATTCGCTTTTCAATTATGGTTTTAATCACCGCAAAAATTTCTGTCCGGGCCGTGGTCTCATCTAGATCCGTAAAGCTTTCATGCTGTTTTAGCAGGCCCGCCATGATATGTTCAATGACAGCCTCATTCACCCCATTAGCCTTTAACCGATTGATAATTGCGGATAAGTGGACTGGCAAAGCATCTCCCTGCTTATTGTTCATCATAAAAGTCATCATCATTTTCCTCATGTCTTGCAGCTCTTCAAGCAATTGGCTCTCATTGCTTAGACTTGAGGATTTTGGTGTAACAGGAATGGAATCTTCTGGCACAGCAGTCGGCTTGTCTAGTACAGAACTAGGCTTTGACTGCGAATACACATTATATAGTTTTTGAGGACTTTTATGGAAAACAGAAGTTTCTTTCTCCAACTCCCCCTGAAGTCCCTCATATTTCTTCGTTTCAAATTGTCGAGGATTTTTTTGTTTTTCTTGAAAAGCTACTGGTTGTTGTGAAGCTGCAGAACCCAGGGTGTTCTTCTCACCCGAGTATGCAGTTACCTCATATTTCTGTTTTGTGAACAGCCCAAAAACTCCCCCAGTTTTGACGCTTCTTGTATTGACGATAATGGCATTATCGCCCAGTTCTTGCCGGACCTTTTTTAAAGCAAGGGGCATGGTATCCGCAACGATTTTCTTTGTTTTCATATATTTACCACTCCTATACTTTGAATTTCAACATCAGGTTCAAGCTCGGTATAAGCAAGAACAGGTACGGTAGGAATGACTTTATCAACAAACTGTTTTAAATACATTCGAATCGACGGAGATGTAAGGAAAATCGGTTGACCACCTGATTTAATCACTCTGCTAATTTGTGCCTGCAGCTCGTCGGTAATTTTCCTGGATATTTGTGGGTCCATTGAAAGGAAGTGAACCCCTGTTTCAGTTTGTTGAATAGCATCAGAAATTCCTTTTTCTAGCGATGCACCTGCCGTTAGCACATGAATCACGCCATTATCCGCATACTGTTCGGTAATTTGGCGGGTTAAGGACTGCCGCACATATTCTGTTAACACTTTTGGTTCCTTTGTATACACAGCATAATCGGCTAGCGTTTCAAAGATCGTCGCAAGGTCCCGAATCGAAACCTGTTCTTTTAACAGACTCTGTAATACCTTTTGAATATCCCCAATCGTTAGTAAGCTCGGAACAAGCTCCTCGACAAGATTAGGATGTGTTTCTTTTAGGTTATCAACAAGTTCTTTCGTTTCTTCTCTTCGTAAAAGCTGATACGCATATCGTTTCAATACCTCTGTTAAATGTGTCGCAATCACAGACGGAGGATCGACAATCATGTAGCCCATAAGCTCTGCTCGTTGTTTTGCTTCCGTCCCAACCCAAACGGCAGGAAGCCCAAAAGCAGGCTCAACGACACGAATTCCTTCAAGACTGTCATCATCAACACCTTGACTCATTGCGAGAAAATGGTCGAGGTAGACTTCCCCAGAGGCAATGCCACTTCCGCGAAATTTTAACACATATTCATTCGGTGGCAATTGCAAATTATCACGAATGCGGATAGTTGGAATCACAAGACCCAATTCAAGTGCGAATTGCCGACGAATCATCACGATTCGATCAAGTGTATCGCCGCCTTGCTTTTGATCAGCCAAAGGGATTAAGCCATACCCTATTTCTAACTCAAGCGTATCGAGTTGAAGCAAATTAATGACTGTTTCCGGACTACGAATATCTGCTTCATCTTCCACCGTTTCTTGCTGTGTAGCTGCTTGTTCTTCTTTCCTTAAATTCCTCTGCATCATATATCCACCAAAAGCTAACGCAGCTGCTAATGGAAGAGTTAGCAGCACTCCGATTGGAGTAAACAAACCAAGAAAGAAAATGGTTCCTGCTACCACAAACAAGAGTTTAGGATAGCTAAAGATTTGTCTGGTGATGTCGTCTCCTAAATTTCCATCAGAGGCTGCACGCGTAACGGTAATGCCTGTCGCCGTCGAGATTAAGAGTGCAGGAATCTGACTCACTAATCCGTCCCCTACGGATAATAAAGTATAAGTGCTAGCCGCCTCTCCAAATGGCATCGCATGAACTGCCATCCCGATAATAAATCCACCAATAATATTGATCAGAAAGATGACGATTCCGGCAATTGCGTCTCCTTTAACAAATTTACTGGCTCCATCCATTGCCCCATAAAAGTCCGCTTCCTGCTCAATTTTACGGCGTCGATCTCGAGCCTCATGTTCACTTAGGAGTCCGGCATTCATATCGGCATCAATGCTCATCTGCTTCCCTGGCATCGCATCTAGGGTGAAACGTGCTGCAACTTCCGCAACCCGTTCAGAACCTTTTGTGATGACAAGAAACTGAATGACAATCAAAATGAGGAAAACGACAAAACCTACTACCGCGTTCCCCCCGATTACAAATGAACCAAATGTCTCGATAACGACCCCCGCATCTCCATTGGCAAGAATGGAACGCGTGGTCGAAACATTTAACGCTAAACGGAACAGAGTGGCTAATAATAACACCGTCGGAAAAATTGAAAAGTCTAGTGCTTCCTTCGTATTCATAGCCACTAGAAGAATCATTAATGATAGCGATATATTAATAATTAAGAGGATATCTAATAAAAGGTTTGGCAGTGGGACAATCATCATTCCGATAATCATGATGACAAATATTACGATAGCTAAGTCTTTTGTCTTCATGTCATCATCCCCTTATACCGACCTTCTTGGAAGTATACATAAGCTAAAATCTCTCCTACTGCATTGAACATCTCTTCTGGGATTGAATCCCCAATTTCAACTGCAGCAAATAGCGCCCTTGCTAGCGGCTTGTTTTCTACAGTCATCACACTATGTTCCTTTGCAATTTCTTTCATTTTCAGTGCGACATGGTCTTTCCCTTTTGCAATGACTTGAGGAGCATCCATCGTTTCAATGTCATACCGAATCGCAATTGCGAAGTGAGTTGGGTTGGTAATGAGTACATCCGCTCTTGGCACTTCCTGAATCATCCGATTCATCGCCAGTTCCCTTTGCTTCGCTCTTCGTTGACCTTTTATAAAGGGATCTCCTTCACTCTTTTTATATTCATCCTTGATATCCTGTTTGGACATCCGGAGCTTTTTTTCAAATTCATATTTTTGATATACATAATCTGCTATTGCTAAAACGACAAGACTAAGAGCGATCGCTAATCCAATTTGAATGCTTAGTAAGCCGATTACACCAATTGAATCCCAGATGTTTTTTTCACCAAGAATAAAGAGTTCATTTTTCTTTGACCAAATTAAAAAGTAAACAATCACACCAGTAACAAGCATTTTGATAATCGATTTTAAAAACTCAACGACAGATTTCATCGAAAAGATTTGTTTTGCACCTTGGATAGGGTTTAATTTCTCTAATTTAAATTTAATTGCTTCAGGTGTGAACATAAAACCAACCTGGATATAGCTTGATAAAATTCCTGCCACCATGGCTACAAGTAAAATCGGAGACGTCAATATCGTTGCATCCACGACAATTTGGCTAAATAATAGCTCAATCCGTTCGGGAGAAAGCTCCCATAGCATGTATTCTGAGAAGCTATGCCGGTAGATAGCTAGAAATCCTTCTACTAAACTCTTTCCACCGAACATTAAAAAACCAAATGTAACCAAGAGAGTAAGCGCTGAGGATACTTCCTGACTCTTTGCAACCTCCCCTTTCTTCCTAGACTCACGGCGTTTTTGGGGAGTGGCTTTTTCTGTTTTTTCTCCAGAAAAGAGCTGCAAATCTAACTTAAGCAGCATAGTTAAGCCCCCATAATTTTCATAATCGAAAACATTGATTCAAACATCATTTCAAACAGCACTTTTAATAGATAAAAGAAACTTGGTAGTACAAAAATATAGATCAAAAAATGAATAAGGATTTTGATTGGTGGAAAAATCGCAATTAGGTTCATCTGTGGAACGGTCTTCGCAACAATTCCTAACCCAACATCCACTACAAACAGAGTTCCAATAATCGGTAAAGCCATCATAAAACCAATCATAAACATTTGAATAATACAACCTAATAAGAAGGTAGACAATCTTCCATCCATCCAGGCAGGAACCGCAGCTTGGATCGAAATCCAGTCGAAGCTCGCAAGCACTCCTTGAATGAGAAGGTGATGACCATTCGTCGTAAGCAAAACTAGAATGGCTAGGATATTTTTAAAATGTCCTGTAAGCATTGTATTTGTACCAAAAGTTGGATCAAACATATTCCCCATAAAGAACCCAATCTGAAAATCAACCAAAGTTCCGGCAACCTGAACTGAGTAAAGGAGAATGCTTGTTGCTAAGCCAAGAGAGATTCCCACTAATACCTCTTTAAAGATCAACAGCACGAGACCCCACTCAGGGTTTGCGTCAATCGGATCTTTGATAAGCCCGACACAAAGGATGCTTAACAAAACACTGAAGCCAATTTTATAAGGTGTCGGAATTTGCCGTCCTGAAAAAATCGGAGCGGTTATCATAAAAGAACTAATCCGAACTAGTACAAGCAAAAACGTCCAAACAGAGAAAGCGTCCATCCTAAGCTCTTACCCGATGAACTGGGATAGATTCCCCAGCAAGTTCTCTGTAAAATCAAGCACATACTTCAGCATCCATGAACCAAAAAAGAGCAGTGCGATAAAGACAGCAACGATTTTCGGAACAAATGCTAAGGTTTGTTCTTGAATCTGAGTGGTTGCCTGAAAAATACTGACCAATAACCCAACACCAAGAGCTACCCCCCCGATTGGGGCAATCACGATCAGGATTGTATAAATGGCATTTTGGGCAACTTGTAAAATCATTTCCATTGTCATAGGGATACTCCTTCCTAGAAACTAATAAGCAATGATTCGACAATAAGATGCCAACCATCCACTAAAATAAACAAGAGAATTTTAAACGGCAAGGAAATCATCACTGGTGGAAGCATCATCATCCCCATCGACATCAGAATACTTGCGACAATCATATCGATGACAAGAAATGGAATGAAAATCATAAAGCCCATCTGAAAAGCTGTTTTTAATTCACTTATCGCAAACGCAGGAACCAACGCTTGAAGTGGGATATCCTGGACCTGTTCTGGCCGTTCTAACCCAGCATAATCCATGAATAGGGCGAGGTCTTTCTCGCGCGTATGCTTCGCCATAAATTCCTTAATTGGAGCACCAGCAGCATCAAAGGCCTCTTCTTGCGTCATTTCGCCATCCATAAACGGTTGAAAAGCAGTTGTATTTAACTCTGAAAACGTTGGCGCCATAATGAAGAAGGTTAAAAATAGAGATAACCCAATGATCACCTGGTTTGGCGGTGCTGTTTGTGTACCTAGTGCCGTACGAACAAAACCCAAGACAATGACAATCCGAGTAAAGCTTGTCATTAAAACGAGAATAGCTGGTGCGATTGATAGAATAGTAACCAGCAATATGATTCGAACAGTGGTTGAGACATTTTCCGGATTATCTGAACCAAGTTCTAGCCCCGGCAAGATCGCGCCGACAGGATAGGATGCATGGGCTTCAGAAAGGAATCCTAATAAAAAGATTGGAAGAAGAAAGGCTAATTTTCGTGTCATCGTAACTTCTTCTCCTCATCATCCATTTCATTCTGCAGCTTCTTTAACTGCTTGCCGAACACTGACTTCCACTTGAGTGAATCCTTATTGAACAAAAGTGGTGTTTGAGAGTCTGCCTGATTTTCATAGCTTTCAAGAAGATGTTGATACTCTTCACCTTGTGGGATTGCCCGAATAAGGTTAACATCATCGCCAACGCCTAGGATATAAATGGTTTGGCCTACTAGAATCACCTGGACGGAGCGATTATTACCAAGCATTTTGCCACCTAACGGCAAAACTGGACCACTGCTTTGAAGAACATTATTTCGTTTCGATAAGTAACGCATCACTCCATAAAGAAGAGCAATCACCAGTGCAAAGGAGAAAATAAATTTAATAAATAAGGGAAAGATGGAAGGGGATTGGCCTTTCGCCACCTCCGTAGATGTTGTAGGCGATGGTACGGATTTCTGATCATCGCCTGTTTTCATTGATTCATAGACTGAAGGTTCGCTAGAAGACTCGCCGGAAGGAGTTGTACCTGCGGCATATATTGTAGGTTGAACGAATAATAGACAAAAGAACATAACAAAAAACCACTTGAAGTGTTTCATCATTTTCTCCTTCCTTGGAGTTTATTTCTAGTTGTTTAAATCAGCTGTGATTTTAGCTGCTAGTTTGGCATCCTTATTTGCTAGAGCTGATAATATTTGCGAACGAATTGTTACACTCACATCATTGATAATATCCATCGCTACCTCTGAATTGGTTTCCATCATATTTTGAATAATGGTAGCCGATTGTGCAGCTGGCATTTTTGTGATGGTCTCAGATATTGCAGCAATCGGAGTTTGCTTCGCCTTTGATAATTCTTGGATCTTTTCATTAATCGTAAGCTGATTGGTGTCCGGAATAAGCGCTATTTCTTTCATAATCATGGTAATATCCGCAGCTTTTTGGGTATCTTTCATGCTTCCTAGAATACTACTTTGTTGCTCCACATTTAGGTACATAATCGTAGCGGCTGCTTCTTCAAGAGGCATAACCTCGAAAACTTTTGCCGCCTTTGAAGAGGACATGTTTTCATAGATACTAGCAATCTGTTTGATTTGTTTTTGGGTTGATTCTGATTGTTTCGTCTCTAGTTGGCTCTGTAACTCTAGCTGCTTCTTGTTCAGTTCCTCTAACCCTTTTTGACTAGCAGTAAGCTTGTCATTTAATTCTGTAATGGTTTGTTCCTTTTCTTTCAGTTCAGCGACTCTCTTATCATGTTCTTCTTGCCAATAATTCGAATTGTCCTCTTCTTTTGCCTCGACATGAAGCGGAATCGCTTCTGGAAGGATTGAATTAAGAACAGGAACCTGATTGCCTAAACTCATAAAGGTCTGACCAACAGGCATTCCCATGAACTTCAGCAGCAATGCAACTAGAATAATCGCAAATAGAAAAGTCATACCCCAAAAGAAAAGAAAGGAACCTACCTTTCTCTGTATACTCCGCTCTTCCATTCTGTTCTCTCCTTACCCATTTCGAGAATAGCGCAGGACGGCCATTTCATCTAATAAAGCCTGTTCTTTTTGGTCCAATTGCTTTTGAAAAGCAAATTTAGACTTCTCTTTCCATTGGTTCCACATTTTTGCTTCCTGCGTTTTTTCAATCAAGACCTTTTGTTTCTGTTCTACTTCTTGAGTAATTTCGCGTTGTTGATAAGATAATTTTTCCATTCGTAGATTGATATGTTTGATTTCCTCTTGAACCTCTAGGATTTCCCATACGGTTTTCCGATTCACATCATTATATTGGTTAAAGACGGCTTCCTTTGTCTTTTCAAGTCCATCGATCTGTTCTTCAAGCTTTAGTTGTTTATGCTTGATCTCACCAAACTCTTGTTGAACAACCTCTTTTTCTTTTTCTTTGAATTCAAGAACTTTTTGAAAGGAGAAATCAAATTTCATCGCATCATCGCTCCGAACTGTTTATTTAGAAATGTTTTTGCATCCTCTAGTTGTGAAAGTTCATAAATACCTTGACGTAAAAAATGGTCCATTTGCGGCTTAAAACGTAAAGCCATATCAATATCCCGGTTGGACCCTTTTTTATAGGCACCAATATTAATTAAATCCTCGGCCTCATTATAGGTAGCGAGTAACCTTTTAAAATTCTGTGCCGCCTTTTGGTGGTCCTCTGATGTAATCTCAGTCATGACACGACTTGTACTGTTCAGCACATCTATGGAAGGAAAAATCCCCTTGGCCCCAATGGCACGGCTAAGCACGATATGACCATCTAAAATTCCTCGCACTGCATCAGCAATGGGTTCGTTCATATCGTCTCCATCAACCAAAACGGTGTAAATTGCAGATATGCTCCCCTTTGGACCTGTGCCGGCCCGCTCCAATAGTTGCGGCAGCATGGCAAAAACAGACGGGGTATACCCTTTCGTTGTCGGCGGTTCGCCAATTGCTAGACCTACTTCCCTTTGCGCCATTGCAAAACGGGTAACTGAATCCATTACGAGCATGACATTTTTCCCTTGATCGCGGAAATACTCAGCAATCGAGGTAGCCGTTAATGCTCCTTTTATCCGAATGAGAGCGGGTTGATCGGATGTAGCCACGATGACGACCGACTTCTTCAGCCCTTCCTCCCCCAAGTTTTGCTCAAGGAAGTCCAGAACTTCTCTGCCTCGCTCCCCGATTAAAGCAATCACATTCACATCGGCGGTGGTGTTTCGTGAAATCATTCCAAGTAAGGTACTTTTTCCGACGCCACTACCGGCAAAGATTCCAACCCTTTGTCCTTTTCCCATTGTTAACAAGCCATCAATAGTACGAACCCCGACACTTAGTGGGGTCTGAATTCTTGGTCTGCTTAATGGGTTTGGTGGCTTTGCATAAATCGGGACTTCCTCTAGACCTAATGGCAATGGTTTGCCATCAATCGGTTGCCCTAATCCATCGAGAACTCGTCCTAAAAGTTGGGTTCCTGCTTTAACCATCATTGGTTTACCACTTGCAACGACATCACACCCTGGTCCAATTGCCTGAACTTCACCAAGGGGCATCAGCAACACTTTATTCTCTTTGATGCCAACTACTTCGGCTTGAATCGGGGTTTCAGAATGAGACGGAAAAATCGAGCAAACTTCCCCAATTCTGACATCTGGTCCTTGTGACTCAATCGTTAGCCCAATAATTTGCGTGATTTTCCCATTTACTCTCACTGGGTCCATGCTCCGAATGATTTTCACGTAGTTTTCAGTAGCTAACAGCATATTCGGGCTCCCTTCTTGCCTCAAGGATAGCCTTTTTTATTTCCTCAATCTGAGTATCAATCCGAGCATCGACACTCCCATAAGCCGTACGGATAATACAGCCTTTCGGGGAAACAGAGTGGTCCGGGATAATCTTGATTTCAGTTTCGCCATTAACAACTGAGAGAAGATGAGACCGCTGGGCTTGAATAAATTCAAAGTCATCTGGATGAACGCAAACCGTGATAGAGTCTTTTTCTTTTACACGAAGGATATGCTGTTTGATCAACTCAATAAATTTCTCCGGAGAAGCTTCAAGTTCTTGTTTGACAATTTGTTCAGCAATTACCGTGCTTAGTTCTAATAAGAAAGGCTCTGCTTCAGCAATGATTGTTTGTTTATCTTCATAAGCCTGTAAAAGCAGTTGCTGAATCTGCTCTGTTTTTTCCCTATAGTTTCGCTGAATCAGTTCTTCCGCTTCTTTCTTTCCTTGGTCAAAGCCTTCCTGGTAGCCTCGCTCCATTGCCTCTTGAGCGACAGCTTCAAACTTCCCCTCAGTTTCTTTCCACCACTGATTGATTTTTTCAGAAGCTTCAAGTTCAAACGCTTGAGCCTTTTGCTGTGCTTTTTCAATGATCTCAGCAGCCTGTTGCTTGGCCTCTCTTAGAACCTGATCAGCCTTATCTTCTAGGGGTTCTTCAGGACTCTCTTGTTGGTCCATACTGTTCCCATCCTTGTCTTGGAACTGAATTGCCTTGGAAATCACCTTCACATTTGGTAATAAGGATACTTGGGCTGCCTTAAAAACTTTAGAGTAGGAGGCCATCATTTTCACCTCGTGAAATGACTAATTCACCAGAGTCTTCTAAGCGGCGAATGACAGACACAATTCTTCCTTGAGCTTCTTCAACATCCTTCACGCGAACAGGTCCGAGGTAACGCATTTCCTCTTCAAACGTTTCAACCATACGTCTGGACATATTGTCGTAAATCACTTTCTTAACCTCTGCACTAGCAGCTTTCAATGATAATAGTAAATCTTGATTTTCCACTTCCTGAATGACACGCTGAATCGCCCGCGGATCCAAACCGATAATGTCCTCAAAGACAAACATCCGTTTTTTGATTTCCTCAACCAAGTCTTTGTGATCTCCCTCAAGCTGAGCCAAAATCCCTTTTTCTGTACCTCGATCTACACCATTTAAAATACTAACAATGGATTCAATGCCACCAACCACGCTATAGTCTTGCTGAATCGTTGAAGCAAGCTTTTCTTCGAGAATGGTTTCTACCTCTTTGATCACCTCTGGAGATGCTTGTTCTAACAAGGCAATTCGTCGCGCTACATCAGATTGAAGCTGCTCTGGTAAGGAAGATAAAATGGTGGAAGCTTGTTGTGGCTCCAAATGCGCAAGTACTAAAGCAATCGTTTGCGGGTGCTCATTTTGAAGAAAATGGTAAATTTGAACTGGGTCGACACGGCGTGCAAAATCAAACGGTTTAATTTGAAGCTGGGAAGTTAACCGCAAAATAATTTGCTTTGCTCGCTCCTTGCCCACTGCAGATTCCAATACATCCTGCGCATAGCCAATTCCGCCCACTGCTAAATAATCTTGAGCAATGCACATATCATGAAATTCATGTAAAACCTCTTGTTTTTCTTTTGCATCCACTTTTTGAATATTAGCGATGGCAAGGGTTAACTGTTCAATCTCTTCTTCAGATAAGTGGTTAAACACTTTAGAGGAAGCTTCCCTTCCCATCGAAATTAGCAAAATCGCTGCTTTTTGTAATCCAGTTAGTTTTAATGCTGTTACCATGAGAATCTACGCCTCCTCATCATGAAGCCAAGACTTAATAACCTTTGAAAAATCATCTGGTCGCTGATCAAGCAATTTCTTCAATTGTTGTTCAACATCCAGTTCCTCTTCTACAAAATAGTCTGGTTCTTCTACTGCATTAGCAAAGGCCAGTTCCTGTTCTGCCTCCGCTTTTGCTTTTCTTTTACGAGCAATAAACCAAATCAATCCGCTAATTAGCAATAAAGCCGCTGCCGCTATGCTACCTATCATGAGCCAATTGTTCGTTGAAGCATTTTCGCCTTGAGTACCTTCTGTAAAAGTATGCGGAAATACTGTTACACGTTGGTTAATTTCATCCTGAGACAATTCCGGATGCCCCAGTGCGGTACGAACCGTATTGGAAACGATATTTTGAATATTTTCCTGAACACCTGGTGCAAGGCCGTTCGGATTGTCAGCTGTAGCTTCAACACCAACATTAATGGTGATATCTTCTATTGCGTACGGACTTTTGACAATTTCATTATTGATCCGATTCACTTCGTAGTTCACTCTATTTTGAACTTCTTCGTACTCGCTATCGCCGCCATTTTCACTGCCAACATAGCCTGGAATATCGGTTTCACCTGTACCAACTACTCCACCACCGCTATTAGCACCTGTGCCACTATAGGTTTTCGAGTTTTTCTCAGAACTAATGACAATCCCATTATTATTTTCATCGGAAGGTTCCACAAGGCTTTCTTGTGTTTTGACTTTATCAAAATTTAGTTTGACAAATGTATGAACAAACACCTTATCATTTCCAAGAACAGCACCTAATAAGCTTTGAAGACTTTGTTGAATATCTTGTTCGATATTTTTTTGAATCTTGCGCTGTTCATCGTACTTATCCAGTTCTAGTTCATCGTTTCCTGTCCCCTCAAACGATAGGGTTTCACTATACTGGTTCATAATCGTGATGTTTTCTTCTGGCAAGTTTGCTACACTTCGTGACACTAACGTGTAAAGCGCACGAATCTGTTCCGTACTAAGCTTTACACCTGGCTCAACATCTACGACAACAGATGCAGTTGCGGGTTGAGTATCTTCTTGCCTCACGAATACTGATTCTTCTGGAATCGATAAAATAACCTCAGCTGTTTCAATGCCATCAACCCGTTGGAGGACGCCTGCTAACTGATTTTGCATTGCTTCTCGTTCGAGAATGTCATACTGCCTGTCCGTTCCACCGAAAGAGAGATTCTCACTAAAAAGGCTATAATCGATTTTGTTGTCTTTTGGATATCCTGCCGATGCAAGCGTAACCAGTAAATTAGATGCATCCTTTTTAGGAACTAAGAGCATTGTGCCACTATCAGAAAGCTGGTAGTCTGTGTAACCCTGTCCATCCAATTCCGCCTTAATGTCCCCAACTTCTCTTTGAGTTAATTGTCCAGTATATAAAGGAACATACTGCGGACGAGAAGCAAAATAAATAAAAAGGGATAAGGCAACCACAAGAAATAGGAAAGTCCCTATAATAAGCGCTTTTTGCTTCGTACTGCGTGCACCCCAGTAGGAGCTAAAAAGCTCTTTTGTTTTATTCAGTTGATCTGTCCATGATCCGTTCATTTCTCACCCTGCCCAGCTTATCATCATATGTTAAATTTGCATCCGCATTGTTTCTTGGTAAGCCTCAACCGCCTTATCTCTTATCGTGACGGTAAGCTCTAATGCCAATTTTGACTTTTGGGAAGCGATGGTAACATCGTGAATATTATCAATCTGCCCTGCAGCTAACTTAACTGAAAGGTCTGAAGCTTCCTTCACGGTTTGATCAACATTTTTTAAATATCCTTGAATCACATTCGCAAAAGATGTTGAATTATTTTTTGTCTCCACCTTTTGGAGTGGATTTTGATTAATTTTGATTAAGCCATTTTGACTAATTCCTGAAATCTCCATTTACACTACCTCCTAGCGCCCAATCTCAAGAGCCTTCATCATCATTGATTTCTGACTATTGAACGCAGTTACATTTGCTTCATAGGATCTTGAAGCAGCAAGCATATCAATCATTTCTTTTGATACATCCACATTAGGCATCAAGACATTTCCGTCCTGATCGGCATCAGGATGTGTTGGGTCGTATACGGTTTTAAAGGGTGCTCGGTCCTCCACAATCCCCGTTACGCGCACGCCCTGCAATTGTGTCTGAGGAGTTTGCTGTTTTTTCATTTCTCCCTGTAAAACAGCATCAAAGTTTTTTTCTCTTTGCTCCATCACAACCATTTTTCGCTGGTATGGCTGCCACTCCCCATTTACAAACGTACCTCGAGTCGTTGAGGCATTGGCAATATTCGAAGAAACGACATCCATTCGTAAGCGTTGAGCGGTTAAGGCCGAGGCGTTAATATTTAATGAATTAAACATCGTTCTTAAACCCTTCCTTTAATCGCGATTGATAGTTTTTGAAATTCACTGTTTAATTGCTGTGTTAAGGTAGAGTACCAGAGTGAGTTATTGGCCATTCTAGTCATTTCTCCATCTATATCTACGTTATTCCCATTATTTTGCATGACGCTCGCGGTATCACTCACCATCGTAGCTTGGGGAATTCCTCCGTTCATCCCCATTTCCAAGTGGCGAGGATCCGTGCGTTTCGCTGTAAAATTGGTTGTTTGATTGCTTAATTTTTGTTTTAAAATATCTTCAAAAACAACTTGTTTTGCTTTGTAATTTGGAGTCTCAGCATTGGCAATATTATTGGATATCGCTTGTTGACGAAGACTAGATGCATTTAATGCTGAGGTTAAGATGCCAATTTTGTCCAAAGAAATTCAACTCCTTCCAAAAAACAAGATTTTTTTTGATTATTTCATCAAATAAATAAAAAACTAGATTCATATCCTTCATCAATATACTAAAAATAATAGGGCATAGCCACACTTTTTTAGTTGGAACAAATTACAAATAGTTATTCTATATAAAAAAACTGTTTTAACATGGTTATTGATTTCCGCTCCAGGCACGAGCGGTTCGCGGCAATCCGGGAGCCTCCTCGTCGCTTTGCTCCTTCGGGTATATCAAACAATCCTAATTACCAACTATTTTGATGTCTAGGAATCTACGCGAATTGTTTCATTTGACGACTTACGCCTGTTACCCAATGATTATTTAATCCTGTTGGGTCATTGTTTGCCCCTACTGGAGCATACTTCGCGCCAATCTCTCCTAGTGAAGTTAGACCCTGACCTAAGTAGTTTTTGCTCAAGTTTCGCGCCATATCCATGATGCTTTCTTCAACGGTAGCATATGATTTCAAGCCATTTCTCCCCATCATTCCCGCAATATTATTTTTCTCAATGGCGGCACGAGATTTCCCGTTCCCTGTTTCATGTAGAGCGATGCTTGTTAACAAAGCAGGATCAACATTGTATTGTTCACCAGCCCGAACGAAGGCTTCTCCCATTCCCGTTAATTTTCCAGCTAAGGCTTGATTGATTTTTTCAGTATTGATTGCGCGGTATCTTAATGGTTCATTTAGCCCAACATTTCCACTAGCTTGATTAGAAACATTTACTGTAAGGGGTTCACTTCCTATAAGCATATCCGGTGGAATTGAATTAGAATTTTGTTGCCCACCTAGTTCCATCTCTTGTTGTTTGATTAAGGAATTTAGAAGAGTAGAAAATAAATTGTCATTTTCTGTTGCACTTTTTTCAAGTTGTGCCTGCAACTTTTCATTACGCGCAATAGAATTGATGAGCATAGATTTTGTAAACCAATCGTCTCCAATAATCAATGGATTTCCCCCTCTCTTTTGATATGGCTGTTCCCGTAAAATTTGTTCCTAAAAATCCTAATGTGGATTTTAGCGTAAGAACAGCTATTTACTATTTTAAAAAATTCGTTTGCAAGCCCATTTTTCTTAATAAATTTCTTTTGCAACTAAGAAATGAGCACAAATTAAAATTTCTTGCTCTTGAAAAGCAACATAACTTGAGAAAGAGCCCTTTATTCACACTAAAAAAGCGCGACCACGTAGAATCCATTCGCAGCCAGCGCACTATTTCTATTTTCATCGTAATTATCGTACTATCAACTAATCAAAAAAAGAAAGCCAAATTGTTGAGTAGATATGATAAAAATAGCGTGAATTAACAATAAACTCTTTAGATAATATCCCTTAATAAATGAGCAATTTCTTTTACATGCTGTTCAGAAAGCCTGGAGATACTAGCTAGTTGACCAGCTTCAATTTTCGCTTCTACTAAAAAAATCGTTAGTGATTCTTGTTCTTTTTTTAGAGCAAGAATTTGCTTATCGTTGTAGACAATATTATTGATCAAATAATACGTTTCACTGTACGGCGCATCAATCGAAATTTTCATTGGACTGTTGAAAAACGGCTTTTTCTTTATATAATCACGAAAATAATAAAGATTGCTACTCACTCGTTTTTCATTTACTAGTGGTTGATGCATCATCCAACTCTCACACTCCGTCTTCTAGATGTCCAAGTTTCTATTCTTCGTTCATAAAAATAGAGAAAAATTATTCAATGAAAATAGTATACTACACAATTAATTCCAAACAATAGAAATATTTTTGACGATTTATTTAAAAAGCGTCAGAATGCACAAAAAGCGTGGGTTGGAAATTTTTCCAAACCCACGCTTTCTTTATTTATTCGTATCGATAAATGCCCCATAAGTTTGTTGTCTATATGGCATATAACTTTTCGAAACTTGTTTATTTTTTTTGATTTGATTTAATGCCTTGCTAGCTTCCGTTTTCATCTCTTCCATTTGCGGAATAAGAAGTTGATCCAACTGGAAGGTCGCTTCAAGTTTTTGTTTCGTTTCTACGGGATAAGTATAGTGGGGGTTCTCAAGTTTTAAGGCTTCTACCTTCCCCATCATCTTTCCGCGTTGATCTAACAAAACTTGAAAATCATCAATCTTGCCTTGTTTTAACAAGCTTCCGATTTTAACCGTCGTTTCATAAATGTCATCAATTAATTGATTCATACTCATAAAAAAACCTTATTTCCCTGTTTTTGATAATTTCATTGCAGCTATCCAGGTTTCAGATAATTCGACCGCATACCCTTCAACCTCTTCTAAAAGCTCTGTCTTTTTTTGAAGATTGGCTTCAATCAAACGATTTTTCATATAATCGTATAAGGATAAAAGATTTTCTGAAATCGCATAATCCTGATTTAAGGTCACCATCAATTCACTAAGAATGTCTTGTGCCCGTATATTATTTTTATGGCTAGCTTCGATATTCTTGTTTTCAAGGTCCATTTTGGCCAACCGAATGAATTTAATTAATCCTTGATACAACATGGAGGTCAAGTCTTCAGGTTTAGAAGTGGTCACTGCTTGTTTTTGATAAGCTTGATAGGGGTTGGTTAATGTCATAATTGGTCTTCCTCTCTTCTTCCAAAATAGGCTTTATCTAGGTTATCGGATAAAAGCAAAAAAAGTTAAGGCAATAAGAGAGTTTTCTTTCTAAATTATGAGCTCTTGTAACCATCTTCCATCTTACAAGTTAGCTTCCTACCTGTAAGACAACTCCGAAATTATCAATCAGGTAATTTAAGCGTTGATTATAGGTTTTAAGGTTTTGGATTTTGGCTGTGTCCTCTAACTTGTTAAACGCTGAAATTTCCTTAGCTAGTTTCGCTACCTCTGCCTGCAATTCATCGTTCCGCTTTTTTTCTTCATCCAGTTGCCGTTCCTGGTAGAGTAGTTTTTCTTGTAATGCCTGTTTCTCAAAATTGATTTCTGATTTAACATTTTCCAATTGTTTCACGGCATCTTGATTTTGCAACGCCATATTTGTGAGCTGATATAAACTTCTCAGCAACTCGTTTAGATTCAATCCTGGAAGTTGTTGAACGTTTGTAATCAATCCAGACAAAATATCAAGTAAGTCATCACTATCAGCAGGGTTCCCGTGAAATACTGTTTGCGCTTTTGGCTGGTGTGTCACAACTGCACCTTCGTTTACTTCAGGAGCAGGTACATTCGCAATCACCTCAGTTGATTTTACAGGCAATTGTTCTTGAGAAATCGTTGTAAATTGATAACCTGGTTGTTTAGTAGCCTTAGCCTTTTTCTCTTTAGCTTTTATTTGTGAGTAGTATTTATAATTCACAGATTGATAGCCTCGATCTAATAATTGAGCTACTTCTTCGAGAATTTCTGTTATGTTCAATCCGCCTTCTTCTTGCCGTTCAAGGATATAGTGAAACATAAATTCTACTTCATTTTTCGTCCATTTCCGGTTCACTTTTTTGGTTTCATCAGATGAGCTTGTAGACGTTTCTGGGTTATTCAGATGAAACATAAGCAAATTATTATAATAAAAAATCAACTTACCAGCAGTCAAATTGTTTTTCGCTTCTAACTTTTGGACGAAAGCTTCCTCCGAGTGCCCTTGCTGTTGATTGATTATGCTTGTCTTTATTTCAAATACTGCAGACTTTAAACTCATAAGGATACCTCCTCAAATTCAGGATAAGTGATTTTATTTTGACTCACAAGTGTTATTCTTGTAAAAATTATTTCAAAATAATTACAACAGTCTACTCTCTATTTAAAAGTTTCTAATAATTAATACGTACTAAAAAACTTTTTTATGGGGGTTTTCAAAATAATTTGTTTGATAGTAACCCCTCTTTTATGTATATGATCCTGAAGTTGGATTCTTATATTATGATTATAGTGGAGGTTTACAGAGATTTGCAAATATTCAGCAATTAAAATTTGATAAATCTGGAAAAGGATGTGTTATGTTTGATTTTCTCAATCATTCTTCAATCAAAATTAACGAGATTAGTTTCTTCTTGCAGTCATAAGCTCCTGTCGTTGTTTTTCAAAGCAATATTGAATGATTTTAGGGTGAGCCCCCCGCTCTAGTTCAATAAATTTCATGGCAACATTGATTCTTTCTGCTTTCGGAACCTGGGTAATTCTAATCACTTTCGCCTTAAACTGAACACTCTCTTGGATTTTGGTTTCAGGATTAGGAAAGAAAATCGTTCCGGAAACTTCATCACGAGCCTTAATGTCAAATTCTTGTTTGCACGAACATAATAATCCACCAGCGCTAATATTAACGGTGTTTTGCTCTGTGTCATTTAATAAGACCTTTAAATTTGCGTTAACGCGAAAGTTTTCTCTCATTTGGATTCTGTAAATATCTTTTTCTAACGGTTTTACAACACGAAAAAGCGGGATATTATCTTTTTTCCTGCCAATAACCTTGGTTCGGAACTTATATTTTTTATCTTCTACAATGAACGTAACTTCCAATTGTGATCCGACGGTTAAAAGTCCGATTAAATCATTGGCATTCATTGGCAATGCAATTAGGATTTCCTCTTCCCCTATGTCGGCAATAAGCGACTTCGACGGCTGGCTTCTATTTAGGACATTCATCATGATGTTTTGGCCAATTTTCGGGTACAACGTTTACACCCACTCTCAAAATATCTACTAAACTAGTTTTAGTCTTTAACAGAAACATAGACTTCTTTTCTTGTTTTTGGAATCTGTATAGGCTAAATTACCTAGAACCCTATTATACAATTTATATCAAAATTAACAAAAAATACACAAAAAAGTTTTGACAAAATTCTACAATTGGATCATTTTCAGTTAAAAAGAACCGCATGATTTATGCGGTTCTTTTAGGATATTCTTAATAACGAGTGTGTGGATTCCCGCTCCAAATCGACGGTTTCTAGCATCAATAATATTCAATACAATAGACTTATTATCGTAAGAAATCGACTAGTGATGGTTGTATGATGCTTGCTCCTACGGATAAGGCGGCACGCTGGATGTTTTCTTGAGTTTTCAAGTTGATGATGACTCTGGAAATGTCGACGTCTTCTTCATTTGATAGCATTTTGATGGTTGAAAGTTCTAATCCATCAACACGGGACATGCTTAGCTCCATTCGATTCATGCGTGCTCCTAATTCTGAGCGTTCTTTTAAGAGATTATCAAGCTGGCCTTCTAATTTTGATAAGTGCTCACTAGAGCCTCCATTAGGATTCTGCAGGTCAGCGACAAGATCATCGAAAACCTTGAATAATCCGCCAGCACCATCATTATTAAATACATTCACACCAAGAACATTGATTTGAACATTATTGGTTTGGCCTACTTGTAGCTCTAATGCTCCTTGATTTTGATTGCGAAATTCCATTGGGGAGCCAGCTACCTGTGAATCTGCGCGGTAAGGTGGATTTTTCGTATCAGTCCCCGCAAACAAGTATCTTCCCGACATTTGCGTATTGGAGATTTCACCTAAGTGCTCTTTTAGCTGCTTAATTTCAGCCACAATCGCCTGGCGGTCTGATTCTCCGTTCGTTCCATTCAGCCCCTGCACCGTTAGCTCTTTCGCGCGATGAAGAACACTTGTCACTTCATCTAACGCTTCATCTGTTGCCGTCATCCACGAAATCCCATCACTAGTGTTTCGTTTATATTGCTCAATTTCATTAAGAGAAGAACGGTAAAACATCCCACGTACAGCTGTTACTGGATCATCTGAAGCTTTGCTAATCTTCTTCCCCGATGAAGCTTGTTCTTGTGTTTTTTCCATTTCACCATAATTACGGTGTAAATTGAACAGCATATTTTGATTAAGCATTCCTTGCGTTACACGCGTTGTCATGTTATCACTCCTACAATCCAGCTCGGCCCATGCCGTTAATGACTTTATCGAGGCACTGGTCCATTACGGTCACATAACGAGCAGCAGCGTTATAGGCCTGTTGGAAGCGAATCATATTGGTCATCTCTTCATCAAGTGAAACACCAGATACCGATAAACGGCGGTTTTCCACCTGCTGAACAATTACTTCTGAGTTGTCCTGCATTCGTCTTGATTCTTGGGTATCAATCCCAAGCTGTCCGATAATATTTCGGTAAAAATCGTCTGCAGTTGTAGTCGATCCAGTAAAAGGCAAACCTTCAAATTTCAGGTCCGCAATGGCTTGAGCATTTTTTCCGTTCCCTGATGAAGATTGCCCTGGTGCTTCTTCCATTGCCGCTGCAATTAGATTAAGAGATTGCATGATTTTAGGATTCACACCTAGATTCTGAGCTGAATCTCCAATAAAAAAGTCCAAACGTTCACTTGAGGTTCCATTAATATTATCAAGATTCATTCCTTTTTGATGAGCATCGTTCACACTCTCAACAAAGACACGTGCTAGTTCATCTAATTTTGATTTAACGTTCGGAATCGTTGATTTTGATCCACCACCAACAACCCCATAGGATTCAATTCGTCCTAACAGTTCCCCTGACTCAAGCATTACCGTATTCCCCGCAATTTGAATTTTAGTAGGATCAACAAGACCAGTTGTGCTATCAATACCGATTTCTAATGTCTTTGCTTGATTCCCTGCAACGATAGCTTCATTCCCGACAAAAACGTCAACGGTGCCATTTTTACCAGAAACAACATTCACAGGAACAATTTTAGATAATTTATCAATTAAAACATCACGTTGGTCGTAAAGATCATTCGGTTCATAATTATTTGGAACAAGTCGGCCAATTTGATCGTTCAACCCACTGATTTGAGTCGCCAATGAATTGACTTCGTTTCTCTTCGTTTCAATTACATGCTTTAAATCGTTTTGGATTTGGGTAAGAGAATTTGAAAGATGCTGAAACGTTTCGGTAACCGCAATTCCTCTTTGCCTTAACACAGAACGGGCAGCGGCACTATCCGGGTCTTTTGCTAGCTCCTGCCATCCTTTCCAAAACTCGTCCATCACATTGGCTAATCCGTTATCCGTCGGCTCATTCAGGAGCTCCTCGACTTTTGAGAGCGTATCGCTTTTCGCTTCCCAGTAGCCTAGGTTTTTGTTTTCACCACGTAATTGAACATCAAGATAATCTTCTCGTAAGCGGACGATTTTCGTTACCTCGACACCAGTTCCTAATTGAGCCGGTGACGTGCTGTTCTGCATTCCTGGCTGTGGCATAGGATTAGTAGCCTGCATCTCTGCTCGTTGCCGTGTATAACCAGTAGTGTTGGCATTAGCCACATTGTGACCGGTAGTGGAAAGTGCAGCTTGTTGAGCGTATAGCGATCGTTTGCCGATTTCTAGGCCATGAAAAGTCGAAGCCATTCTGATGCCCTCCTTCTAAAGTGAATTCTATCCTTGGCGATTATGTGGTTCTCCGCTTAATCGTTCGTACATATGCGGACTGTTTCCCCTAACCTGACTTGCATTCACATTAAGAAAGTAAGGTTCTAGGATGACTGTTCGCTTATTAATAAAAATTATATTTTCGCATCCAAAAGACTTGCATATCGATTCCTGCCATTTGGCCCATACCCTATACTTGGTTCTTTCGGGACAAGCATTCCAATGGAATATTGAACATAGGAGAGGGAGGTTTCGATTAGCTGTTGGTTGGTTTGATTGAGTTCGGAGATTTTTTGGACAAGGCTACGAAGCTCTTTCGCTTGCGCTTGCAAAGCATTTCGGACAGCGGGGACTTGCACGATTGTTAATAGCTCCTCGAGGGTAAAGAACTCTCCTTGTACACCCTTTTCGCCCATATATGCTGCAACCCATTCCATTCTTTGCTGTTCAAGCTGCTGAAGCTCCTCGACAGCGGCGCTTTCGTGTGTAAGAAGGGTTTGTAGCTCTTTTACGTCCCCTGAAATCAGGATGCTCTTTTTCTGGTTCGCTAACTCTAGGACTCTCTTATGAGCATCGACCATTGATGCTAATGTCTGGATGACTTGCTTCAAGGATTCCATGTTGTCCCCTCCTGGGTGCATGATTACTTTCTCCAAAAGTCGAGCAGTTTGTCAGCAACTTTTTGACTGTCCACCTTATAGGTTCCATCGGCAATTTGTTGCTTTAATTCCTGAACCCGCTGGCTTTGCTGATTCTTTTCAGACTTCATTGCTTCGGCGATTTCCCGGCCACGTACTGATATCTCTACTTCCGCTGAAGCGGTTGGTTTTTTCGTTGTATTTGATATATTTGAACGGTTTTGTTGAGTTTTGTAGGAATAAAAACCATAATTCATATCATTAATTCGCATAACGGTTCCCTCCTGTTTCTACTATATGTTATCGGACAGCGAATCAATTAGTTTAGTGGTATTGAAAAAGTATTTTTTCGGAGAGCATAGATTAAGAATATATTTATCCTATCAAATTGGGGGTTGTTTTTCATTAACTATTTCGCTGAGCAAAAGAATAAAATTCTGTTTAAATTAGGTGTTGATTTCCGTTCCAGGCACTTCGCTTTCCGCGGGCAGTCCGGGAGCCCCCTTCGTAGCTCTACTTCTACGGGGTCTCCCTTGGCCTTGCACTCCCGCAGGAGTCTTCGTGCCTTCCGCGGAAATCAACGGTCCGAAAAACTCAATGTACCTTATACATCTAAAATAAAAAACAGCATAGGAGACGAATCCCCTTCCGCTGATATGCCTTATTATGACCTGCGATTTACATTTAGACCAACAAAGTCAATCTCTAGTTGGTTCTTTTGGCGTATGTATATTTCTGTTTTTCCTGGTGTGTATTGGTGGTTAACTTGAGCGGGTGTTGCCTGAAATTCGATGCGGCCTTGTTGCCATTCAATATGTAGTTCTGTGGGTTGATAATTAAATTTGACGGATCCATGGCTAGGAATGAACGCTATATTAAAATCGGTTGGCGGTGCGAGTACTTTGTTCGTTACAATCGCATCTATGGCGTTTGTTTTGTTTTCAATTGCTTGCATTTGGTTGCCTTCCGCAACTGTTTCGGCAATCGCCTCCAGGGCTTGCTGACGAGCGTAGTCTGCATTGTCAGCGATTAACTGCGAGGGTCCCTTTAGGTTTCGCTCATTCCAAGCCTGCTCCTGATCAATTTCAAGCTGTCCTGGTGTACGCTCAATATTCATCTTTGTTGGCGTTCGCTTATAGGATAACTCAGCGGGAACCTGCTGTATTTCCTGGACCGGATTACTTCGCTGCAAGCCAATTTGGGCAAAGGTTGTTTGTAAACGGATTTGAGGGAACTGCATGTATTCACCGCCTTTTTATTTGTAACATTTGAATATTCTTATAATAAAATCTATAGAAACTAGTATTCTAATTTTTACTACTATACTTTCTTATCAATTAAAATTCCAAGGTATTCATTCATTTCTGCGTACATATCTAGTAATTTCTTTGATGGAATCTCTCTGACAATCTCATTCGTCGTTTCATCAACAAGCGTGACATAGTATTCCTGTAGCTTCTCATGAAACTCGAATTTCAGATGCCAATTTGAGGCTTTTAAAAAGTCATTCATACTATCAATGACCTTTCCGGTTTTTTCTTTCGAAAGGCCCTGGTGAAACTCTCGTTGAAAATCAGCCTTCTGCTCATTCCTTACCTCATTCACACGCGGCACTCTGTCACGATCCATTACCTGGTAGTCACCAGCCGAATCACCAACAGAACCGGATACCTTATCCCACATGCCCTCTCCCCTCCCTTCAACCATTCTATGTACACTTATTTTATCGGATTCGAGAAGGGAAATGTTTAGTTGAGAAAGTTAAATACGTGAATATTTCCAATTAAAAAGAAAAAGAGCCCCTTATTGGCAACTCTGTGCATAGTTCTATCCTTTAATATCAATCTTCCCACCTAAATGAGGTTAAGCAGCATGTTGAATCGCTGAGGTGCTAGTATTGCTCAGAAATTCCAGAATATTTTGTCCCTGCTGTTTAGAATCTCCCATCGCTATTTTCATTACGGCATCCAAGAATTTTCCAACTGGTGCAAACTGGCACCAATATATTTGCAGATTATCCATTTGGTCACAGTACACGAGAGTTTATAAATAAGAATATACTCACTGAAAGAGACAAATAATAATTTCATCTATTTTTAGGAGGTGACTCAAATTGGAAATAAAAATAAAAATCGAGATAAGCCCAATTTTATTTTTATGCTTTTGGTTCGTTCTGCTTTGATACTACTGAAATGCCCTATCCCTTTTTCTAAGGCATTTCATAATTTGTAACGCATTACATCATTAGTATTAAATTAAATTTTATTAAAAATACATCTTTATTAAAATTTTCTTGTATCCTTTTTATCATATCCAATTGAATCTTCAGAGGAATAAAAAGGTGATTGCGCTTCAAGAACATCAAAGATTGTTTATATTTGACACAAATAAAGTTACAACATGCAAAAATCCAGTCTTCCTCTAAAGGAAAACTGGATTTAATTATATTAACGTAGAAGTTGAAGAACTCCTTGTGGTTGTTGGTTGGCTTGCTTTGCCGCTATGTCTTTCGATCATAGAATAGACTATATCTTCATCCATGATTTTCATGGAGCTGGGCACTTCGAACAGCTATCACTGCCCTACAAGATTCATAGTCATAGCTATTGCCTTAGACCGTGTTCTCTAGTCGTTGAACCTTCTCCAGAGTTTCCTCACAGGAGCTTGGCTGCTGATTATCCACTAATTCATCTTCATCATTTTCACACCTTCACGCTTACTGTTTCCAGTTACGTTGTGGTTGATGAAGCTTTAGGAAGTTCCAGCAATTCACCCAGTTATCCTCTAGCTCGTTACCAAACTAGACGCCCTTCTATTCAATTATCTCAAAAGTTGTAGTACACCTTGAGGCATTTGATTTGATTGAGCCAACATTGCTTGTGCTGCTTGAGAAAGAATAGAATTCTTTGTTTGGTTC
>Ga0180215_1000225_pt1 | contig 81103 bp, 81 predicted proteins | sample eDN3rd37CBELigBY_FD_128871 | JGI IMG/M metagenome (GOLD analysis project Ga0180215, IMG submission 128871) | Enriched backyard soil microbial communities from Emeryville, California, USA - eDNA 3rd pass 37_C BE-Lig BY (version 2) (version 2) | ecosystem: Environmental > Terrestrial > Soil >...
GGACGGCGGCGAGCAGGTCCACCGCCGCGGGCGTGCGCGAGGTCCTGCGCCGCCCGGCGGCCACCGCCGCCCGCGCCGCGCGCCAGCGCCGCTCCATCTCGACGAGCAGGTCCAGCGCCGCCCCCGCCTCCGCGGCCACCGCCTGCAGGAAGGCTGGAATCCAGCGGGAGGGCTCCCAGGGCTGGCCAGGTCCGAGCGCCGCCGCCCCGGTGAGCGGCAGCGGCGCGCGGAGCAGGCCCGCCGCCGCCCAGCGCCGCACCAGCGCGGCGCGCAGCGGCGGGCGCGCCCCGCCGTGGTCGAGCCAGCGCCAGGCGCCCCAGGCGGCGTCGAGCAGCGGGACGCCGGTGGGGCGCTCCGCGTCCAGCGCGGCCAGCGCCGCCCGCACCGCGCCCTCGGCTTCGGGGCCGGGCGCGACGAGCCAGGCGTGATAGTCGAGGGCGCGGCGCGCGGCGTCGTGCAGCGCGCCCGCGTCGATCACCCGCGTGCTGTCCCGCATCGCCCGCAGCGGCAGGCCCTCCAGCACGGCGGCGAGATGCCAGGGATCGATCAGAAACCCGTCCACCGCGGCCTGGCGCCGCGCCGCGTCGAGGCGGGCGCGATGCAGCAGCGCTTCCCGCAGCGGGTAGAGGGGGACGATCGCGTCGAGGCGGGCGACCGCCGCACTGGCTGCGGCGAGCGCCGCCAGCAGGGCGGGGTCGCCCAGCGGTGGGGGGCCGTCATGCCGCGTTCTCGCCAACAGGGCCATCGGCCCCCCTCCCCCGGTTGCGCGCGGAATTTACCCTAATCAAGCCTTAGCTTCAAAGAGGGGCTTTTTCTGCGCCGCTGTGCGGCCGACCCTTGCCCCGCCGGGCCCGGACCCGCCGCCGCCCCGCGCCACGCCGGCGGAGCGGCCGCCCTGACGCGCCTCCCCGTCGCTCTTGATGCGCCAGCAAAGGACCGGTTTGTCAGGCACTGACCCCGGCGCCGAAGGCAAGCGGGCCAGAAAATCCTGCTGGGCCGGGCGGGCTGTTCACGGTGCCCGGGCGGGCCGACGGCCATTGGAACCGCCACCAAACACATGTTTCGTGGTAACTCCTGCAATTGTAAGCTGCGGCTTCAAGCTGCCCCGAAACAGAGAGCCGGAGACCGCGAGATGCCCAAGGCCATCGGCTATGCCCGGGTCAGCACCGACGACCAGCGCACCCTGCGCCAGGTCGACGAGCTGCGCGCCGCCGGCTGCGGCGAGGTGCTGGAGGAGCGGGCGTCCGGTGGGAACCGAAGCCGGCCGGTCCTGGCGGCCCTCCTGCGCCGGCTTGGCCGCGGCGACACCCTGGTCGTCACCAAGCTGGACCGGTTGGCCCGGTCTCTCGAGCACCTGCTCGAGGTCGTCCGCGGGCTGGAGGCGAAGGGGGCCTACCTCCGGGTCCTCGGCGACCCGATCGACACCGCGACCCCCCAGGGACGCTTCGTGCTGCAGATGCTCGGCGCCGTGGCCGAGTTCGAGCGCGCGCTGATCCGGGAGCGGGTCGTCAGCGGCCTGGCGCGGGCGGCCCGTGAGGGCCGCCGCGGCGGCAACCCGGCCCTCCGCGCGCGCGATCCGGACGCGCTCCGGCGGCTCCAGCATGCCCGGGAGGACGCCTACCTCGCCCGGGTGTCAGCCAGCGCCGACGCCTGGCTGCCTCTGGTGGCGAAGCTGCGCCTCGAGGAGGGCCGCACCTGGGACGACGTGGTCCGCGCCGTGAACGCCCGCCTGGCCGCCAGAGGAGCGGCGGCGCCTCCTTGGACGCAGGCCCGGCTGGTCCGGGCGATCCGGGCCCTGGTGCGCGACGGCCTGGCGCCTGCCGCGTTGCTCCAGGCCCGGGGCCACAAGCGGACGACCGCCGTCAGCGAGCGCAACGCCGTCCTGCGGACCGTTGCCGCCATCGTGGGCGAGAGCCCGGACGCAACGCTGCGGGCGATCGGCGACCGGCTCTCGGCGCTTCGCCTCTACCCCCAGCGCGGCGGCACCCACTGGTCGACCTCCTCCGTGGCGCATCTCCTGAAGACCGCCAAAAGGCAGGGCCTGCTCCAACCACCTCCGGTTCGCGGAGGCATGGCCGACTGAGCCGCGGTGATCCCGCTCTTCCGGTCGGGCCGCCCGCCATCCCGCTGGCCCTGGCTACCCTCGCACGAAAGCAGGCCAGGCAAGTATCCGGTTCACGCGAACGGGTCCCTTGCTGAGCTATCGCAGCAGAGCCAACCGGCCCAGAGCGATCAGGCGGCGGCCGCCGGCTTCCCCAGGGAAAGGGCGAAGGTGATCTCGCCATAGGGCGCCCGTAAAGTAGTCCCCTCGAAGCGCTGCTCGAAGCCGGGGAGCGCCACGGGCCGGATGTCGCGCAGTAGATCCGCCAGGCGGGTATAGCCACCGGTGTAGCCCCGCTCGCGCAGTTCGCGGTGCAGGCGGCGGCTCGCCAGTTCCGGGAAGGCGGCCAAGCCTACCGCCAGGGAGACGCAGAGCCGCCCGCGATGGATAGCCATGTGGAGGAGAGCCTGCACGGGCGCAGAGGCATCTCTGATGCCGCCCGAGTCGCGGCTCGAAAGTGTGGAATCGAGCGAGGGTAACGGAACCTCAGCCCACATGACAGGCGTGGAAAGGAGCGAGGAGAGCGTGGAAAGCAGCGAGGTGCGCTCGCTGGGAATCAAGGGGTTACAGAGGTTATCCCGTGGAGATGAGCGAGGAATCTAATAGTTAGAATCTCTAATAGCTTTCCTACTAGCTCCCTCGCTGGATTCCACGGCGACAAACCTTTGAAACCGATCAACAATTCCGCCATCCCGAGTCTAGGCTGAGGAGGTAGGCACATGGCAGAGGTCCACGACCTCCTCGAGACGAAGGGTCGCAAAGGTGCCTTGGAAGCGGGGGTTGAGCGCGCTGTCGTTGAGGCTGCTGTAGCCTACCTGTCCGACGAGGACAGTGGATTGGGCTTCGCCTACTCCGGTTGGAGCCAGTGCGCCCTGCCGCACAAGCGGCTTGCCGATGATGCGCCCTGGAGTATCTCGGGCGAGAAGGTCAGGCTCATGGTGGAGCCTGGCCGCCGGGCTGTCGGCGATGATGGCTATGAGTGGGTCGGCGTGCCCTTTGGCAGTCACGCCCGCCTTATCCTGTTGTATTTACAAACGGAAGCGCTCCGTACCCAGAGCCGGGAAGTGGAGCTCGGTGGCTCCTTGAGGCAGTGGCTGGGCCGGATCGGCGTCTCTGTCGGCGGTATGACAGGCCGCAGTGTCCGGGATCAGGCAGAGCGCATCAGCCGTTGCCGGCTGACCTTCCACCTGACCGCAGCCAGCGGCAGCAAGGTGGCGGGCCTCGTCAACCAGAGCATCGTCGACCGTGCCCTGTTCATCGAAGAAGGAGATGCCCGTCAGGGGCGCTTGTCCCTGGAAACGGCTAAGCTTTCGGAGGGCTTCTACGAGCAACTCCGGCGGCATCCTGTCCCGCTGGAGGAAGCTGCTATTAGAGCATTGAACAACAATGCCCCCGCCTTAGATGCCTACCTCTGGCTAGCCTACCGCCTGCACTCCCTGTCATCTGATCGGCTTGTAACGTGGAAGGCGCTGAAGGGGCAATTCGGAAGCAATTTCAAGAATATGTACCATTTCAAGCCTCGCTTCACGCAGACGCTTTCACTAGCAGCGGCGGTCTACCCTGGCGCCAAACTCGAAGTGAACGACCAGGGGGTCATTCTGAAGCCCAGCAGGCCACCAGTTTCCCCGAAGATTCATAGCCTTCGGTGAAGGTGCCCCTCGCTGGATTCCACACTCCGGGCCTCGCTAGATTCCACACTGGCCGGCGGTCATGTGAGGGGGTGGATTGACGGAGGAAGTCTGTCCTCGGAGCCCCCTGCCCTTCCACCTCCAATCCTCCTTCACGCGAAAGGGGGCCTAAGGATCTCTCCCTGGCCCCTGTATCCTCCTCCGACGTCGCCTGAGCATCTCACCCTCGGCGCCTGATCGCCTCCAGTACCCGCATGCTCAATCATTCCACCAGGAGGCCCAGCGCCGCGCCGGCCGATTCCACCGTTTCGCCGAATGCCTGGAGACCAGGGTCGATGGTAGCCGGAGTTTGGACATCGCCGCTGCCCTCCTCGGTGAGCTGATCGACCTGGAGGCGCAGCTCGCTGCCCAGGAGGGTGCTCCGGAGTGCGATGAGAAAAGGCGAGAGAGGCGAGCAGTGGCTGAAGACCAGTCGAATTCCGAATTGTTTGCGTTCATCATAACAAAGGTCCGCCCGGCCGATCCCATGCCCCACACGACTATGCTCACGTGGAGGGACGTCCAGCGCGCGGCAAAGATGCTCCGCTCCGACGCATCTCAGTCTATCACAGGCAAATGGGGTGGCCTGATATCGGGATTCCTGGAGAAGGCGAAGCAGCCTCCTTTCCAGGAATTCCATGTTCCGAAAGATCTTACGCCTCCAACAACAACGCTAGCCTTCTGGAAGCAGCGTGATGTCTGAGTGCCCCATGTTCAAGGTCTTCGCCTGCGTGGAGGTCATCTTGGAGGAGGTGTCCCGGCTGGCCGAGAAGATCCCTCAGTCATTCGCGGCTTATGGGCTGTCACTCAAACCAAGGAAACCGCTCTCCTTCGCCCAGGGCTCAAGCAGCTCTCGCACTGCTTACCCGTACGAGATGGCGGGCCGCATCAGCAGGCAGCGTACGCCGCGGTAAATTCTATTCCTCTTCGATCTTTGGCGGCCGCAGAGGAAGTCATGGCCACGTCCGTCAATGTGGTGAGATTTGGGGTGTAGCTGAGGCGGCCACCGCGCAGGCGACCTTGGGTGGAAGTTGTAGTGCCTCGTTGGCAGGGTTGGGGTTCAGCAACTTGGCCAGGGCCTCGACGCCCATGTAGCGGTGCTGGAGCTGCCATTCGTCATTGGCCTCGAGCAGCATGGCGCCGATGAGCCGGACGATGGAGGCTTTGGACGGAAAGATGCCGACCACGTCGGTACGGCGCTTGTGCAAGGCAGTGCCTTGCACCCTTGTTCAGCCGCTCGAGCGTGTTCACCGAATGCAGCGTGGTCCGGTGCGCGGCGGGAAAGGCCATGTAGGCCAGGACGTCGTCTTCGCTCTCCTCCATGAGCCCCCGGAGCTTCGGCCAGCGGGAGCGGAGCTGACCGGCCACATGGCGCCAGGTCTGCCGGACGCTGAACGGGTCGGGCTGGAGGAACGCCTGGTGCAGTGCCGCGGCGGTCATGGCACTATGCGCCTTCGGCACACGAGCCAGCGCATTCCTCATCCAGTGCACGCGGCAGCGCTGCCAGGTGGCGCCGAGGACGCGGGCGATGGCGCCCTTCAGCCCTTCATGGGCATCAGGGACGACCAGCTTCACGCCGCGCAGGACGCGCTTGATCAGGCTCTTGCGGAAGGCAGCCCAGAAGGTCTCCGCCTCCGACGGGCCGATATGCAGGCCGACGATCTGGCGCCGCCCCTCGGCGTCCCAGGCCACGGCGACTATGACGGCCACCGAGACCACCCGCCCGCCCTCGTGCTGCCGGAGGTAGGTGGCGTCCAGCCAGAGACACGGCCATTCGCCCGACAGCGGCCGCTCCAGGAAGGCGGAGACGCGCTCGTCGATGTTCTTGCAGAGCTTGGAGACGGTGGACTTCGAGATGCCGGTCAGGCCCATCGCCTGCACCAGGTCATCGACGCATCGCGTCGAGACACCGCCGATCCAGGCTTCCTGAATAACGGCCACCAGCGCCTTCTCCAAAGTCTTCCGGGGCTCCAGAAAGGGCGGGAAGTAGGAGCCCTGCCGGAGCTTGGGGATGCGGAGCTGCATCGACCCAAGCTGGGTGTCGAGCATCCAGTCCCGATAGCCGTTGCGCCAGTTCAGTCGTCCGCCATTGCGCTCGTAACGCCCGGCACCGATCAGGCCCTCCAAACCGGCCTCCATCAGCAGTTGCAGCACCGCCTCCGCGACGCTGCGCAGGGAGTCACGGTCTCCGGCCTTCGCCAGGAACTCCTGGAGTGACAGTCTCTCCTCGGTCATCATTTCCTCGGCTGGTCGAGGGGGCGGGAGCCTCGCAACTCCACTCTAGACCGCCCGGGCCGATGGCCACCTCGGATCTACACCCCGGCCCCGCCAGGACATTCCACCACTTCCGCGGACACTACCGGAAGTCATCCTGGCCGCATGCTCGTGAGGTCCTGCTCACTGTTGCTTACGCGCCGCGTTACGTCCAGGGATGGAAGGTAGAGGAGATTGCCCTGGAAGCAATGGAAGACCGCTCAATGCGGGCATGGACCAAGTCTGCATCCTGCTAGCTGGCAACAGACTTCTTGAGTGGCCTGAGGAAATGGTTAAGGCCTGTTAGATCTTGATCCAATCGGCGGCGGCTGCGAGGCAGAGGATGCCAAGAAAGGAGCGGGCGGTCTTCTCGTAGCGGGTGGCAACAGCGCGCCATTCTTTCAGGTGCGCCCAGAGGTTCTCCACGCGAGATCGGTTGTTGTAGATCCAGGTGGGACAGGCGACCGGCGCGTCTGTGCGCTTGGGTGGAATGGCAGGACGTGCGCCCATGTTCCAGATCCGCTCGCGGAAGGCATCGGACGCCTATCCACGGTCACCGACGATCCAGCCCGGCACATCCGGCAAGCTGTCGAGCAGACCCGGCGCGAGCGGCAGTTCATGCGCCTGGCCAGGCGCGAGAGCGAAGGTGATGGCCCGTCCGCGTCCATCCGCGATCACGCAAGCCTTGCTGCCATAGCCGCCGCGAGATCGGCCAAGTGCTTCGCGTCGATCTCGCTCTCTGCCATGGGTCCCCTTTTTTCCGCGCCTGCCGCCTTGTGGTGGGCGCGGATGGTGGTGCCGTCGATGAAGGCCATACCAAGCGCCACGCCGCGCCGCTGAACCAACTCCAGTAGACGCTCCCAGACGCCTGCCTTGGCCCAGCGGATGAAAAGTTGGGCCGCCAGCCACCAGGGTCCGAGTTCGGCCGGGACGCTGCGCCACTTGGCGCCGTTCTGGTGCCGCCAGAGGATGGCTGAGATGGACCGTCGGAGATCTTTCAGCGGCGTCTTGCGGCGAGGCCTGACCTCCTCGATCAGTGGCTCCCACACCGCCCAGACTGCATCCGTGAGAAGCTGGTCGTCCTTGCCCTTCGCCATGCCCAGAAACTGGGAACCGCAATCGAGCTCTAACAGGCCTTAATCGGTACAAGGTTCTGGCTGTTTTCCGTTCCACTAATGCGGCGTGACGGGTCTCGGCATTTCGGAATGAGATAGTCAAGCCGGTGACTAACCTTCTGCTGAACAGCGGAGATCCTGCGAAAGCCCTGGAAGGCACAAACGCAGTTCGGCTTGCTGCTTAGGGCATTTTCCGTAAGAACAGGGTATTGAGGGGGATGGATAAGCAAAGGACGGCGCAGGACATCCCCCGCCGCCCCTTCTCTGCCTGCACGGCGGCTGATGTCGTGTCTCGAGGATACGCCGTCGCGCGTGTGCACTCCGCTTGGTATTTTGGGTTGCGTCCTGCGCGGCCGCCCGCAGGCTCGCAATCAGGGACGACATAGCAGCCCGCAGCGTGCTGGCGTATGAGAGCGACTTATTCTCCGCTATGTCGGCCACGCCCAGTTCTATGCCGCCCTTGGCAGTTATGCTGCTGAGCCGATCGCCGTAGACGCCCACCGGGTAGCGCGCGTCAAAGGCCTCGAATGTCTCCGCCGCCCGGAACCGCCCAGTGCCGTCGCCTTCGATGCGGGCGTCCCCCTGCGGATCGGAAATGGAGCCCTCGAGCCGCTCGATGGTGTCGGCGATGACCACCGCGACGTCAGCGGGAATGCTGCACGGCTGCTGACCCTTCACGGCCAGTCGAACCCACCCTTCGCTAGCGCACGGCAGACTGGCGCCGCCCTGGACGTTGTATTCCTTGCTCATCGTCGGCTCTCTCAATGGGTCGTAGGGCGACGGCGGAAATCCTTGTGCCGTCCTCAAGTCATTGTCCGGTTGCTGTTCGCAAGAGACGGCTGCGCTGATGCAGCGGAGATTTAAGAGGATCTGCACCGCGGCGGGGTAGAATCTGTGGACAGCGGCCGAGGAGAAGATCGCCCTTGCCCGTGAGCGCGAGCAGGCGGCGCGTGCGGCAAGGCACGCGGCCTGGGATGCCATGACGGCGGCGGCGCGAGAGAGGGTGTGGGCGGCTGGATAACTGCCGCCCTGCCCTGTTCAGTCGACGGCTTCGGCCTGGCCCTCGATGACGACGTCGTCGGGCCCAAGCTCCCTTTCGATTTCTGCCATCTCCTCGCGGATGCGGGCCATCTGCCGGGCAAGAACCTCCCGGCGCTTGAGGAGGACCTCTTTCCTCTTCGCCGCCGAGGCATCGACCGGCTTTATCTCGGCCAGGAAGCGCATGATTTCCGAGCGCGCAGCCTGAGGGCGGACCAAGCCACGGTTCCGCGCCAACGTGATGTACTGCTCCGGCACCAGGGTCAGGTAGTAGGCCGCGCTGTAGCTGCGAGGAAGCTCAGCCTCCCGGAAGCGGCCCATCTCGACCGCCTCCGCTACCTCGCGAAGCTGGTAGGCCACTGCACGGCCGAACGGAAGCTGCGGGAGAATCTTGGCTTCGAACTCGCCCTTGTTGGCCTGGATAGCATGTCGCAGGTAACGCCCGATAGACAGGAAGCGCCGCTGCGCCTCGTCCCACAGCTTGCCGATTTCCCGGACATAGTCCTCCGGGCGGTTAAGGGGAACGATGGTCGTTGCAAAGTCTTCCGTGCGAGAGGTCGTCGACACGATAGGCGCCGCGGCGGCCCGGGCCTTGATGTCCTTAGCCGAGAAGGTCTTCAAGGGTGGCTTAGACATCGGCGGGCACCTTCATGCCGAGGGCGTGCATGGCGAAAGTGAAGACGCCGCGGACATCTGATAGTCCGTTGGCCCCCTTCATCTCCGCCACCCCGAGGCCAATTTCGTCGCTCACCCGGATGCTCTCATATAGGCGGATGTCGAAGGGACAGAGGTCACCGGCCTCAATGAGGCGCTGCTTGGCCCGGTCAAAGCTGCCGGCCGCCCGCATCGTCAGATTGAGAACGAACGCTGAAGGCCGTTGTTCGCGGCGGATGAAGGCCATCCATTCGACAACGGAGCGCAGGTCACCGGCTCCCTGGCCTGTGGGCACGAGAACAAAGTCGGCCAGGAGAAGAAGTTGCCGCATCTCCGCCGGGGACGCATCGACACCCGGTGGCGTGTCCACGACCAGGAGGTCCATTTCCCCCAGGGCCTCGGCCTGATTCATGGCTTCCTGGAGGTTGGAGAGGGGGACAGCCACGTTCGGGATAGCGACAGCCTCATCCGGGCGGACCGCATACCAGTTCGTCAGGCCACGCTGAGGATCGAGATCGATTGTGGCCACGCGCAGGCCAGCGTGCGCCGCGAATACAGCTAGGTTCCGGGTCAGGCAGGTCTTGCCGCTGCCGCCTTTGCCGGAGGAGCAAACCAAGATTTTCGGCCGCGTCAGCTGAGGTGTAGAAGCCGCCTCCTCCCGGGTCTTGCTCTTGGCGGGCTTTCTGCCGCCTGTTGCTGCCTTAGCCATACCACCCCCGTGCGAAGGAAATGCTTACCAGGGGATGAGTACGGCAGGCAACGGTGATGAGGCAACCTAGTATAGGCTGCGAGATCTTACAGCGTAAGATGCCGGGGAGGTCTTCGACGTAAGACATGCGGGCGGTAGAACAGAGCCGCAGGATGTCGGAACGGTCTGAAGGCTGACTGCCCACCGGCTTCTCCTCAAGCCCCCGTCTTACCCGCTTGTCCGCTCCACTCCATTCCTTGCCACCCCAGAACACAACTGCGGCGGCTGGAGGTTCCCCTCCGCCGCCGCTGGTCCCCTTTAAGCCACCCGCATCATCCGGCCGGGCGGCGCCCGACCCTTCGGGCAGCCGCCTGGAACAGCCAGGCCAGCGCCGCGGTCGCTCCCCTCCACCCGCTGCGGGAGGCGCTGCTGCATCGCGCCCGCCTCGATGCGGCGCGGCGCCAGGCCGCGGCGGACGGGGCGCTGATCGATCCCTGGCATCTCGCCGCCGTGCTGGAGGGCCTGCCGCTGCGGGCGATGTGGGACAGCGCGCGGGTGATCGACGCCGGCGCGCTGCTCGACGCCGCCTGGGGCACCTGGCGCTGGCTCGAACACGGCGGGGCGCGCCCGCCGCTGCGCGCCGCGCTGGCAGGCGGCCGGCCTGCTGCGCGCGCCGCTGCCGCTCACCGGGGCGGCGGCGCTCGGGCCCGGCCAGCCCTGGGAGCCCTCCCTCTGGATCCCGCCTTCCTGCGGGCGGTCGCCGCCGAGGCCGCGACCGCGCTGGACCTGCTCGTCGAGATGGAGCGGCGCTGGCGCGGGGCGGTGGACCTGCTCGCCGCCATCCCGCTCGTCTCGGCCACGACGCTGGACGCTGCGCTGGGCCTGTCGATGGAGGCGGCCGGTGCGATCCTCGACGACCTCGTCCGCCGCGGGGTTGCGGTGGAGGTGACGCTCGCCACAGTCGCCGGCTGTTCGGCCTCGCCGATCTGGCGCCGCTGCGCGAGGCCGCCTGAGACGGAGGCGCTGCCCGCGGCGGAGGCATTGCCGCCACTGCCGCCCGGGCACTGGCCGGCGCGGCCGAGAGCGGCGGGACGGACGACGACGCGGTGGGGTGAGGGGCCCCAAGGGCCGCCCCCGGGAGGCCAGGTTGCGCGATCGCCTGCTGTCGCGGGTCCGCCGCCGGCTGGCCGAGCACCCGGATGGCGAGCCACTGGCGCAGTTCCTGTCCGAAATCCTGACCGACCTGCCACAGACCCGCCGGCGGCGCCGCGCCGCGCTGGTCAGCACCTTCGTCGCCACCCTCGAACTGGCGCGGGGGAAGGACGTGCACCTGGCACAGCTCCCGCGCTCACCCCCATCCGCCTGGCGGCCCGCTCAGCAGCACTACCAATCCGATCAAGCGCCTCAACGGCGAGATCAAGCACAGGACAGATGTGGTCGGTATCTTTCCCAACGAAGCCGCCGTCGTGCGGCTGATCGGCGCGATCCTGCTCGAGCAGTCCGACAAGTGGGCCACCCAGCGCTCCCGATACATGACCCTGGAAGCCATCAGCGCCGTCAACGATACTGGCCCCTTCAGGCTCTCCGTCGCGCCAGCCTGATCCCGGTCATCCAGCCTGCCGGAAGCATCGCTCCTACACCACGGACCGGGAGACGACCCCATCCAAGGAAAAGATTGACGTTACGAACCGGACGTGGACCAGGGGAGGGGGAAACCTGCGTTCACCGTGCCTCCGCATCGACCTGCACCGGATCAGCGCGAGCCTGAATTTCCTTCTGATAACGAAGGCCAGCAATCGGGATGCGGGTGTACAGACCCTAGAGGTTGTTATGGACCTCTGGGCTGGTAACGATCAGGTTGCGGGGCATGAGTTCCCGCAAGCCGTATCCGTCCGATGTATCTGATGAAGAATGGGCGCTGGTCGCGCCCTATCTGACGCTCTTGCCGGAGCAGGCTGGGCAGCGGGAGCATGCGCTGCGCGAGGTGTTCAACGGCCTGCGCTATGTGGTGAAGACCGGCGCGCCCTGGCGCTGGATGCCGAATGACCTGCCGCCCTGGGCGGCGGTGTACCAGCAGACGCAGCGCTGGCTGGTGGCAGGCTGCTTCGAGGCACTGGCCGAGGACCTCCGCACCGTGCTGCGGCTAGCTGCCGGACGGAAGGCGCAGCCCACCGCTGCCATCCTGGACAGCCGGACCTTGCGCTCCACGCCAGAGAGCGGCGAGCGGGCGGGCTACGATGGCGCCAAGCGGAAGAAGGGTTCCAAGCTGCACCTGGCGGTCGACACGCTGGGGCACCTGCTGGCGTTGCACGTCACACCCGCCAGTGCCGACGACCGCGCTGAGGTTGGGCGGCTTGCCCAAGCCGTGCAGGCCTCGACGGGCCAGAGCGTCGATCTGGCCTATGTCGACCAGGGCTATACCGGCCAGAAGGCGGCCGACGCTGCCAAGGCGCATGGCATCGAGTTGGAGGTGATCAAGCTGCCGGAGGCCAAGCGCGGCTTTGTGCTGCTGCCGCGACGCTGGGTGGTGGAACGTTCCTTTGCTTGGGCTACTCGCTTCCGCCGTTTGGTGAAGGACTATGAGCGCTATGCCAGCACCCTTGCCGACCTGCATCTCGTCGCCTTCACGTGCATCATGCTCAAGCAGGCTGCTCAACTGGCCGCAGGTCCATAACAACCTCTAGGCATACGCCTATGCCGATGGACCCGCCTCGCGTCGAAATCATCACCGGCCGTGAGCGCCGACGCCGCTACACTGCCGATCAGAAGCTCCGGCTGGTTGAGGAGACCATGGAGCCGGGCATGACGGTCTCGGCCGTTGCCCGAATGCACGGGGTCTCGCCCAGCCTGCTGTTCGGTTGGAGGCGGCGGATGGCAGAGGGCGGCAAGGCAGCAATCCAGGCGGATGACGAAGTGGTGGCCGCCAGCCGCCTGCGCGAGCTGGAGGGCCGTATTCGTGACCTGGAACGGCTGCTCGGCCGCAAGACCTTGGAGGTGGAGATCCTTCGCGAGGCCCTGACAGCCGCCCGGGGAAAAAAGCCCGCCTGGCAGTTGCCGTCGCCGCCACGGGACGGTTCCCGGTGAAGGCCGTGGCCGAGGCACTCGGCGTCGCCCGCTCCAACCTGGTCAAGCAGATCCGCGGCAGCCCAAGGCCACGTGGCCGCTACAAGCGGCAGGGCGACGAGGTCGTGCTGGCCGCCATCCGGCAGCTCACCGACGCCCGTCCGACTTATGGCTATCGCCGCATCACCGCCCTGCTGAACCGTGCACGACGGGCCTCCGGGGCGGAGCCCCTGAACCACATGGCCTAATCGCATCCGGAGCCGGAGTAGGCTCCCCCCTCAGTTCCACACGCTGGAGGATGCGGCGATGCTCTACGTAGGCCTGGACGTGTCGCAGAAGGAAACGGAGATCTGCGTCCTCGACGCGGAGGGCCGTCGTGCCTGGCGCGGCAAGTGCCCCTCGCGGCCCGACGCGATCGCCGACGCGCTGCGCCAGCGGGCGCCGGATGCCGCCAAGGTCGGCATGGAAACCGGGCCACTTGCCATCTGGCTGTGGCATGGCTTGAAAGCTCTGGGGGTCCCGATCGAGTGCCTGCACGCCCGCCACGTCGCCGCGGCCCTGGCGCTGCAGGTGAACAAGACTGATACCAACGACGCCCACGGCATCGCCCAGGTGGTCCGTTCGGGCTGGTATCGCCCTGTGGCCATCAAGAGCATGCAAAGCTGCCGCGTGAGGGCCATTCTGGCGGCTCGGCGCCAGCTCGTCGAGGTACGGACCGGCCTCTACAACCAGATCCGCGGCTTGCTGAAGACCTTCGGGGTGGTTCTGGGTCCAGGAACTGGAGGAACCTTCGAGCGGACCGTAAACGCCGAGTGTCCGGACGATCCGTTGGTGCGTGACGCGGTGGACGCCCTGCTGTGCGCCTGGAAGGTCGCGGGCGAACGGAAGGTGGCACTCGAGCGACAGCTGGTGCGGATCGCGCGTGAGCAGGACGTTTGCCGCCGCCTGGCAACGGTGCCCGGAGTGGGCGCGATCACCTCGTTGACCTTCGTGACGGCGCTCGACGATCCAACCCGGTTCCGGCGCTCCTGCGACGTCGGGGCTTACCTCGGGCTCACGCCGAAGCGCTACCAGTCCGGCGAGATCGACTTGGCTGGGCGCATCTCGAAGGCGGGAGACCGCACAGCGCGCAGCCTGCTGTTTGAGGCAGCGAACGCGTTGATGACGCGGGTGCGCAAGGACTGCGCCCTGCGCGGCTGGGGCCTGAGCCTGGCCAAGCGGATCGGCAGCCGTAAGGCGAAGGTGGCCGTCGCTCGCAAGCTGGCCACGGTCCTGCACCGCATCTGGCTGGACGGTACGGAGTTCGAGGCTGCACCAGCCCACTGAGCTCCCGCCTCACTGGCGGGAGACGTCCTGAGCGGGACGCTGGCCAGGTCACCCCGGATCCGCTTACGCGACCCGCGAGGGAGCGCGTGAATCACATCGGGGGACCAGCTGGCGAGGGCCATGATGAGGCGAGCCCGTCTCGACCTCGAAGACGACAAGGTCCGCGGCACAGGGACGTCATACGAAGGAGAGGTTGACCGCGATTAGACGACAAGAAGGTCTACCGCCTGATGGCGCAGGGAAACCTACTGCTGCAGCGACACGGCACCCAGAGGCCGGTTCGCGTCCACGAGGGCAGCGTCATTGCTGCGGCGTCGAACCTGCGCTGGTCCTCCGACGGCCTGGAGATCCCGTGCTGGAACGGCGAGGTGGTGCGCCTGGCCTTTGCCATCGACACCCATGACCGGGAGGTCATCGCCTGGCAGGCCTCCACCGGCGGCATCAGCGGCGAGATGGTGCGCGACCTGATGCTGGCTTGTGTTGAGCAGCGGTTCGGCTCTCTCAGGGCGCCTCATCCGGTGCAGTGGCTCGCTGACAACGGTTCAGCCTACACGGCCCGCCAGACACTGGACTTCGCGACGGCCCTTCACCTCGTGCCTTGCTTTACGCCGGTGCGCAGCCCGGAAAGCAATGGGGTCAGCGAGGCCTTCGTGAAAACCCTGAAGCGCGACTACGCCCGCATCTGCCCCAGGCCTGATGCCGCCGCCGTCCTCCAGCAGATCCCAGAGTGGATCACCGACTACAACGAGAACCATCCCCACAAGGGCTTGCGCATGCGCTCACCTCGTGAGTTCATCCGGGCCCAGTCTCAACCAGCCCCGTGTCCGGTTTGATGGGGGCAACTCCAATAGCCGCGGTCGGCGAGCAGAATACCGGTCTCGCTGTCCCGCTCCTCCATCAGCTCTCCATAGGCCGTGCTGTCATGCGCCTCACCTGGCGTCAGCGTTAGGCTGATCGGCAACCCATAGGCGTTGGTGCGACGGTGGATCTTGGTCGAGAAGCCACCGCGCAAGCATCCAGGACCCTGGCGGTGAGCCCCTCTTTTGCGCCCGCCGCGCAGTGGTGTGCCCGGACGATGGTGCTGTCGCTCGTCTGCAAGGCGTCAGCATCGCCGCCGCCATCGGCCAGGACCCGCAGCAGCCCATTCCGTAGACCGGAGGTGTCCAGCGCCGATACTGCCGGTGGACGGAGTTCCAGTTGCCCAACTCGGGCGGCAGGTCGCGCCAGGGAATGCCCGTTCGTGCCACCCAGAAGATGGCGTCCAGCACCCGACGATGACAGGCGGGCGGGCGACCGCGGAACGGACCAGTCTCAGTTACGAAGGGCTCGAAGAACGCCCATTCCTCGTCCGTCAGCAAGCCTCGCAGCGCCAGCGCCTTCCCCAGGAGGTAGCTTCGAATTATCCCAGCTTCAGGGTGTGAAGTATTTTTTTGAGCTGAATAGTAAAGCAATATATCAGTAGGAGAAAAAATTTGCGTTTTACTATGTGATGTCCAATTTATGCATTGAATAAATGCAAAATCATCATATTTGTACTATGCCTCTCCTCGCCTCCGCAGGGGAGGCCGCGGGACGTGGCGCTCCAGCACCTTTGCTTCACCCAGCGCAGGGTCCCGCTTTTCTTTCCAGACAACCTCCCCATCGGAGTTCATCATGACCCACCCAGGGCCCTCCGCCCCCGGGCAGCCGGCGCACGCCGCCGCTGCCCCGCCTCCGGCCGCGACACCGTCCGCGCCGGAGGTCACCAGCCTCGACCTCAGCCTCGACCTCGGCGAGCTGCAGGACCTCCTCGCCCGCCTGGCCATGCTGCAGCGGCTCGAAGCCGCCGAGCAGCAGCGCCTGTGGCGCGCTTCGACCATCCGCGAGGTGATCCTCGCCTGGCAGTACACCGGCGAGCTCGCGGCCACCCTGCGCGAGGAGCTGACGGCCGTCGCGGACCAGCTGGAGCAGCACTGCCGCGCGGTCGCTCCGCGCCTCGACGGCCCTGCCACGCCGTGGAGCGCCGCGCCGGACACGCCGGCCGGCTGACCCCACCAGGCCTCCACCCCCACACCGGGGGTGGAGGCCTTTTTGCGTTTCCGGCGGCGGAGGGCCAGCAGGCTGCACCGCACGCTGGCGGCGGCAGTGCGCTATGGCGACGAACGCGGCGCGTCGGCGGCACCGCTCCCCTCGGTCGGGCCCGCAGCTGCGGTCGCCAGCACGTCCTTCGCCAGCGGCTCGTGGAAGCGGATGGCGGCTGCGACGAAAGCCTTGGCCCGCTCGCCGCTGGCGGAACGCATCATGGCGGCTCGCAGGGGCTACGGCTGATCGGCTGGGGCCGGGAGGAGCTGCGCGCTGATGAGAGCGCCATGGACCTTCTGGGCCGCCGCGATGACGGTCTCGGCAAGTTGGCCGCTCTGGATCATCAGCCAGGGGCGCTCGCCGGTGCGCCAGTTGGTTGCCACCGGCAGGCTTCCGCTGTCCTCGGAAACGGCCGCCTGCCAGGGCCATGCCTCATTCTGCCGCCCCTTGCCAAAGAGGCCGGTCATCACGCCGGATAACTTGGTGTAGAGGGCAGGGGCACCGACCGCGTTCCGGCGGTCGTACTTGACGCCGAAGTACACATCCTCAAGGCGCAAGCTGGAAGCCTCGAGAACGAACCGGATGTCCGCATCCGGAACATAGCGGATCTCATACCGTGGCCAGGATTTCTCCAGATAGGCCGCGCAGGTCCAGCCGTTCGCGCGGGCCTTCTGATCCAGCTGCTGGTGGAGCTGCCGGAGCAGGTGCATCTTCAGCGCGTCGCCGGCGTGGATCAGCATCAAGGCCGGCCGCAGCGTCTCGGGCGAGCCGGAAATCTGCTCGATGAGCTCGGTCCGTTCGGTCACGTCGCGCACTCCCAAAAACTGTTTCTCGATGAAATGGCAGAACTCGTCGAGGAAATTGCGCACGCGCTCGGCGCGACAGCGTCCCCGGCAATCCCGCAGCCAGGACAGCAGATCCGCATAGCCTTTGATGTACAGGCGCCCGGCCGCGCGCGCGGCACCCTGCGCATCGTTGGCGATGCTCTCCTCCCCGGGTTCGGATCCGTTGCCGGAAAGGTAGAGGAGGCTGTGGCTCTGTGGATGGCCTGCCTCCAGATGCTGCAGATAGCTGGCCACCTGGCTGGGCTGGTCGGCCGCCCAGGGCTTGTTCTCGATCGCGATCGCCTTGCCGCCCGACGTGACAAGCACGTCGATGCGGCGGTTCCATGCCTCGAGCCGATGCGTTGGCACTTCCCACCGGACGGACGCGCCGGCGCAGTCTGCTGGAGTCCAGCTTGTGCCGAGCCAGTTCACAAAGGCTTCCAGGAAGCGGCCGCCCTGTCCGTGGCTGCCGGCCGGGTCGAGAAGCCAGCCGATCAGCTTCGACAGCCCGGCCTCGTTCGTCCGCACGAACTGGAAGGGGCTGAAGTCGGGTGCGAGGTCTTGGGCGGCGGTCCGGCGGGCGGCGTCGAAGCTGCGCCGGGTTCCCGCGACGAGGTTCAGGAGCGTGGACGGCGCGCCGCGGGGCCAATGCGAGGCGCTGGGCCAGGACCGGCCGGACGCGGAGGGCGGCGGCCATGGGGCTGGCGGCCGCGCCGAGCAGGCGCAGGACGGGGGCCCGCTCCACAGGGGGACGGGCGTCGGACGGGGCAATGTGCACGGGAGGGCTCCTCGGGGATTCCGTCCCGCACCGCCGGGCGGAGGGCCGCTCAGGGCACGGGCCCGAAGAACCTTATGAGGAGGCGCAATTCAGACTTGCGGTCCGATCACATGTTCAGCGGCGCACATTGCGCCGCGGCCGGATGGTGGCGCCACCAGTTCCTCAGCACCGCTCGGAGAAGCGGTCATAGGCGGTCATCGCCCGCGTCGGCAGCTGGACGTTCTGGCGGTAGATCTCCACCTGCAGGAAGGCGAGCTCCGCCTCCCGCTGCGTCTCCGCCACATCAATGTACCAGGCCCGCGGCTGCCCCTCCCCGTTCCAGCGGTAGCCGCGCGCCTTCAGGCGGTCCTTCGCCTCAAAGGGCGCCTGCTCGGCCCAGATCCGCCAGCGGGTCTGCCGCGCCCCCTGCAGCAGCTGCGCCAGCGCAGGGACCCCGGACCTCGGCAGCGGCCGCGCCAGGATCTCCAGCGTTGCCTGGCAGTCGTGATGCGCCCGGTGCCCGTCGAAGAACAACCCGTGCCGCATGGCCAGGTAGCCGAGCCGGGTGCCCTCGAACCCCTCCCCGGCCCAGTCCACTCCGGAGAGCGAGCAGGCCCAGGGCTTGGTGACGAAGACCTCGCAGAACCGCTCGGCAAAGCGGCGGTCGAAGGATGCGTTGTGCGCCACGACCAGCGCCGCCGGCGCGACGAAGCGCGCCACCTCGGCGGGGTCGATCTGCTGCCCGGCGACCAGCGCGTCGGTCAGGCCGGTGAGTGCGCTGACGGCCGGCGGGATCGGAATGGAGGGCTGGCGCAGCCGGCTGAACGGCTCGCCCACCTGGTAGAGGGTGCCGTCCAGCCCGTAGGTGAAGGGCAGCATGGCGAACTCGATGATCTCGTCCTGCGCCGGATCCAGCCCGGTGGTCTCGAGGTCGAGCAGGAGGCCGAGCCGGGTCGGGACCCCCGGCGGGCAGTCGCTGGCCGGCCGCGGTGCGATCCGGCGCAGCACGCGGTAACGCCCGCTCGCCTCCAGGGCGGCGGCCATGGCCTCCAGCGCGTCGGGATCGGGAGAGTCGGGGAACGGCACGTTCATCGCCGCTCCATGGACCAGGACGCGCCAGACTGCCAAGCTTGTCGTGTGGCTCTCGACGGCCTGCACGCGATCGGCGTTGCCTTCTGCATCTACGCGGCATGGCGTGACGGGACGTTCTACTCGGCCATCTTCGCCTTCTGCTCATAGCCTGCTCGCCCGTATGGCGGCGGCAATGACCCTGCCCCGGCCGCTCCGACGAGCACCGCTGTTTCGGTCTCGCTGGTGCGTATCACCAAGCGGCATTCTGGTGGCAGTTTGTCCCAGACCGCGATGCGGCGTCTTCCTAAGCATCTGCGCGCTCTGGTGTACTAACTTCGGCCTGCGCGGTTCCTGCCGCTCCCCTTGTCAGTCCGCTGCCTCCGCAGGCGGCGGCCCCCAGCGCTCATGCGCTTCACGATTCAGCCTCATACTCTGCTTCTGCAGCACGTTATACCTCGTATTGACGGCAAGTTTGGCATCCACCTCCGGCACCAACCGCATCGCTTCGGCGACAGCCATCTGCGCAGAGCGGGCGGAGACATCCAGCGCATGGACCAAGCATTGTTGCGTCGCCAGGTTCGTGTCTGGCCCCAGATCGAACGGGAAATCCGGAACGGCCCCTTCCTTCAGCGAGCGACCGTGAAGGAACAGCATTGGATTGCCATGCTTGGACGCGCACAGCGCCTCATAATCGGACATCTGTCCGTTCACCATGATCTCCACCTCGGGTTCCGACTTTGCCGGGTGAATCTGCCGGACATGGTATTTGATACCCTTGCGGACATTGTCCCACGGCAGCCGATGTAGTTCATCGTGACCGAGCCATTTTCGTGCCGCCTCGTCGCCGCCACGCGCGATACGAGCGATCACCGGCGTGATCTCGAAGATCGTGGCGGCGATGGATGCCGCCTGCGGGCCGTAGCCCTTCGCCGCCAGTTCGTGCACCTGAAATAGGTCATTCCCAACGCGACTCACCAGCATTGCTGCGACATAGCTGGACGGCGAGGCCAGGGAATGATCCTGCATCACTACCAGGGCATGCACGACGAGCCGCCAGACCTCCTTGACGTGGTTGAGGTTCTCGGACCAGTGCGCCCACATTACCCGTCGGGCAGCGGCTTCGTGCTTGCGAACCGGCTTCGGCGGCCATTCCATCGGATACCTTGCTCCCCTGCCCTGCTTCCGATCCAGGCTCCTGCTTGGCAGCGCTACTGCCTGCGGAATGTGCATACACATTTGCACCTATGCTAGTGTGTCCGAATACGTCCATACGAGTTCGCTCTTTGTCCTCGTATTCATCCATGGCCGCATGCGTGCATACACGTTTTCTGTCACGCACCTATGAGGCATCCATGAAAACGGTAGCGATCATCTGCCAGAAGGGAGGCGTCGGCAAAACGACGTTGGCCACGGCTCTTGCCGTGGCGGCGCAGCGCGACGGCAAGACGGCAGCCGTCTTCGACATCGACCCCCAGGCCAGCGCGGCATTCTGGCGCGACATGCGCACCGCCGAAGCGCCTGCCGTGGTGTCCGTCCAGCCTGTCCGCCTTGGCCACATGCTGAAGGCGGCGGCCGAGGCGGGAACCGACCTGGTCGTGGTAGACGTCCCGCCGATCGCCAAGGACACCGCCTTTCAGGCGGCGGAGCATGCGGACTTCATCCTGATTCCCACCAAGCCGGCCGTGCTCGACGTCATGGCCGCGACTGAGACGTTCAAGCTGGTGAAGCGGGCGACGGAGCCGCCACGTCCCTCCGCCGTGGTGGTCACCTTCTGCCCCACGCAGGGCCGCGAGGTGCCAGATACGGAGGAGGCGATCGTCAAGCTCGGCGCACGCCTAGCGCCGGTGCGGATCCACACCCGCATTGCCTACTCGCGCGCCCAGCAGAAGGGCCTCGCCGCCATGGAGCTGGAGCCCAATGGAAAAGCCGCGGATGAACTCAAACGCCTATACGAGTTTGTGTGTATGAACCTATACGCGCCTGCACAGGAGGCCGCCGAATGATCCGCCCGAACTCGCTGCAAGCCATCCTGGCCCGCGAAGCCGCCGCCCCTGTTGAGGCTCCGGAGCAGCCGGCAGAGCGTCCAACTGCCCCGCCCACGCCGTCACGGAAACCGCGTTCATCTGCGCCGGCAGTCGAGGCTGAGAAGCCCCAGACGGCCCGTTTCCATCGCCCCTCGCGGGATGGCCGCCGCTTCCTAGGTGGCCACTTCCCGCCGGCGGTGGTGCGGCAGATGAAAATGCTGGCCGTAGAGGAGGACACCACCACCCAGGCGCTGCTGGAAGAGGCTCTGAACCTGCTTTTCGTGAAGAAGGGAAAAGGTAAAATCATAGGTGTATGAACGTATGCGAACATACGAGTATTTAGCTATTCGCAGACGGTAGGGCGTCGGACTTTGGCGACGCCTTGTCGGACTCTGGCGACAAACCAAGGCTTTTCCACCGGACTTTAGGGACGAATCTAATAGTTAGAATCTAATAACTACGAATAGCTTCCGTCCCCTAAGTCCGGTGGATAATACAGGCCGTCACTTAAGTCCGGTGGACAACTAGAATCATTGGGGTGTCACCAAAGTCCGACATTCCTCTATGGCCCACTATCGAGATAGCTTGAGGCTCATGCGAAACGTCCACCAACTCCTCCTGCATTTCGGTGTCCATGCCGTGAAGGCGATGGCTGAAACGCCTTCTGATCGAAGAGCAGTGGAGATTGCGGCAACGGTCCTGGCAGAAGAGGACGCCACCCTCGGGATCACACATGCAGGCTTCGCCATGACCAGCCTGCCGCACAAGCGGGTTGATGAGCCCATGTGGAAGAGGGTGTCCCCGCATACCAGTCTAGTGGTCTTCTCGGGCTACACGAAGGATGGCCAGCAGATCGGAGTGCCTTACGGCTCGGTCGCTCGCATGATCCTACTCTACCTCCAGACCGAAGCAGTAAAGACAGGCAATGCCGTCGTCGAACTGGGCGGCTCCATGTCGGCCTGGATGGCCCGGATGGGGATGAACAATGGCGGAAAGAACTATCAGCTGCTGAGAGAGCAGGTACGTCGCCTCTCATCCTGCCGCCTGACCTTCTACTTCGATAGCAATGGCATTGAGCAGTTCGAGAACGGAGCCTTCATTTCGGGAGGCGCGTCTATGACGGGTAGCCATGCAGGTGAGGGGGGCAGCTGGCAGGAGTATGTGCGGTTAGATGAAGGCTTCCTGAAGTCTTTGCGCGACCACCCTGTGCCTGTGCGGGAGGAAGCCATCAGAGCGATCGGTAGCCGGTCGATGTCGATCGACATCTATATCTGGCTGGCCTACCGCCTGCACGTCCTGAGCAAACCAACACCCGTGAGCTGGATGGCACTGCACGGCCAATTCGGCGGAGGGTTCAAAGCCCCCCGTCAGATGAAGCCGAAGTTCCTGGAAGCTTTGTCTGTGGCCCTGGCGGCTTATCCAGAAGCTCGGATTGAGGTGGATCCTGCGGGCCTGATCCTCCATCCATCGCGGCCGGCCATACCGAAGCTTACGCACTAAAATCGGACCCTGGTGACAGCGCAAGCTTGGGGCCCGGGCAAGCGCGACATCCCGCCTGCATGCTGCCGCGCCTTCGGCTGGGTGGAGGAAGGCGAGAGGAGTCGGACGGCTGACCGGCCCCTCGTGTGGTCAGGCGAAGGTCAGCGCCGAGGAATGGAAGTTCTCGCTGGCGACCGTGAGGTTGACGTCGATGAGGACGGCCTCGGAGGCCAGGTCGGTCAGCATGATCCGTTCGCTGATGTACTCCGGCGTGGAGTGGCTGTAGTCGAGGGTGAGGCGCAGGCCGTTGTCGAGATCGGTGCTGCGGTGGGTCACCTCGCCCGTTGCGTCCTGCATCTCGGTCCAGTGCCGGGCGCCGAGCGTTTCCTGCATGGCGAGGTAATGATTGTAGGGCGGCATTCCGAGGGGTCCGTTCGGCTCCTGATCGATCTGCAGGACCAGCCGTTCATGCGCATCGCGGATGATGATGTCGCTAGGGTTGGGAGGGCCGCCCCAGTCGCTGCCGTTGTTGCGGATGTAGGAACCACCCTCATCGAACAGGATGACCTGCTTGTAGTTCGATACCCGGTAGGCGGACTCGCTGGTCCATGTCGCCCAGGGTTGGGCATCGTCGGGATCGAGGTAGGTCATGAGCCGGACGTTGACGCCAGAAAGCGGATGGTCCTTCGTATGCTCGATGGCAGTCAGATGTCCCGCCTCGTCATGGGACTCGCGGGAATACCTAAAACGAGCATCCGGCCAGACCGGTATGGGGCCGCTGCCGAGCCCGTCATCGTAGTCGAACGCCTCGGTGCGGACGCCGTCCTTCACCGTGCTGGTCCAGACGGTCCAGTCATAGCTGTCGTTGACGTCGTAGTGGGTAATGACCTGGCTGCCGTCGTCGTGGCGGATCTCGGTGCGCTCCGGCGCCGCATCCTGGGCGGGCACGTAGAAGGCGATGCCCTCGTAGGTCCAGCCCGGCGCATGCGCCAGGATGCCGTCCCGCTCGGCCGTGTCGGCGGTGAAGAAATGCGTGCGCGAGCCGGTGTCGAAGAAGCGATGGACCGCCTCCAGGCCCGCGCCGCCCGTGGTGCTGGCCAGGAAGACGTTGCCCTCGTCCTGCCATCCCGGGGTGGTGAGGAGGGCGAAGGCCTCCTCGCCGCTGATGGTGTAGTGGTGGTCGCCCGAGATGGGCTCGTAGAAGCGATGCACCAGGGCGACGCCCGGCACGGACGGGTCCAGCGGGACGGAGAAGCCCACGCCCTCGTCGCGCATGATCGTCGGGGCGCTCAGCGCCATGTCCCGCTCGGCCACGTCCGTGGTGTAGAGGTGGCCGCCCGTGTTGAGGTCGCAGAAGCGGTACACGGCCAGGGTGGCGACGGGCTCTGGCTCCGGCGGCGTCTCCAGGCTGGGCGGCGGCGCGGGCGTTCCGCCCGTCGGCCCCGGCAGGGTGACCGGCACGAAGGTGCCGCCCTCCGCGTCAACGCCGCCGACCACCTGGGAGGCGAGGAGGCTGGTGCCCGCGGCGGTTCCGTCGGTGATCCAGATTTCGCCCTTGCCGGTTCCCGAGGCGCTGACGGCGAACAGGGTGCGGCCGTCGCCGACCTCCTGCCACCAGAGCTCGCCGCCCGCGGGGTTGTCGCCGCTCGGACCGCGCAGCAGGACGCGGTCCGTCCCGTCCAGCAGCCAGACCGCGTTGAGGCCCGTCGCCGGGTCGTCCTCGACGTGGACCGCCTTGCCGTCGCCGACCGGGACGTAGTCGTCATAGGAATGGCCCGTCCAGCCGCCCTCCACCGGCACGGTGCCCTCGGGCGAGCCGTCCGTGATCCAGAGGGTGTTGGCGTTCTCGGGACCGCCGTACAGCAGCGTCCGGCCATCACCGAGGTCCACCGCGCCTGAAACCCAGCCGGAGCCCTCGGGCAGCTCGAGCAGGCGGTGCGTCCCTGGCTCGGTCCCGTCGGTGACCCAGACGCTGCGCGGGACGCTGCCATCGAGGCTGCTACCCACGCCGACAATGACGCGCCCGTCCGCCGCGTGCAGGAAGTCGCCGACCGGCGGCTTGTCGCCGCGCCCTTCGGTCCACGGTGGGTCGAAGCGGTGGGTGCCTGTCGCGGTGCCGTCCGTCACCCAGTAACCGCCCGACACCGACCGGTAGAGGGCCGACCCGTTCCCGAGCGAGGCGGCGTCGTCCAGGGCCACGAAGTCGGTGCCGAAATCCTCGCTGACCTGGACCGTCCCGTCGGCGGACCCGTCCGTCACCCAGATGCCGTAGCCGCCTGCCGCGTTCTTGCTGAGGAAGGACGCGCGGCCGTCGCCGAGATCGGTGATGCCCAGGATGTTCTGCTGACCGTCCGTGCCGGGCAGGATGTCCTTGACGAGCGCGGTCCCCGCCTCGGTACCGTCGGTGACCCAGAGCTCGAAGCCGTGCGTGCCATCCGTCGCGACGAACAGCGCCCGACCGTCGGCGAGGGGGGTGATGGAATGCGGGCCGTAGGCACCGGCACCGACCGGCTGAACGCCTGGGAGGATGTCCTTGAGCAGGCGTGTGCCCTCCGGTGTGCCGTCGCTCACCCAGAGTTCCTGGCCGTGCTCCTGATCCGTCCCCATGAAGATAGCCCGGCCGCCGCCGAGGCCGTGCAACTCGCGGGGCCAGATCTCCTTGACCAGGCGCGTCTCGCCGGTCGAAGCGTCGAGCAGCCAGAGCCCGGCCTGGTCGCCGTACTTCGCATAGAGGTAGGTATGGGGCGCGGGCATGCGGGTGGGATCCTGGATCGGTGATGCGAACAGTTCCGACGCGATGCCCGCCGCGGCCAGGTCAAGGCCGGCCCGCCCATCCAGAGATGCCATGCCCATGCTGCGGCAGCCCTTCCGCTGGCTAGCGGCGGGCCCCCAGGGCCGCCCTGTGTCGTTCAGGGAAGCTTAAGCACTGCCTGTTTTGGCGCCAGGGGCAAGTAGATCATAATGTATACAAATCTAGTTTATGTTCATGCCCCGGCGCGCGATCCCGGCGGATGAACCATTCCTGCTGTTGCCTTCGCCTCTAAGGGGAGCGGGCGCACCGAGCGCCATCTGGTCAGACACCACAAATCAGCAGCGAGGCGGCGGACTTGAAAGCGGCTGAGGGCTTGCCTTTCAGCACGGCGGCAACCGGCCAAGTGCCCCGGCGGGCCATGCAGGGGCGGTTCACAAGACAGCCAAAATTCCGTCCGACAATAAGATTTTGCGGACAGAAATGGTATAGAGCGGCGATGTCGTGCGGCCGGCGCGCAGAACGCCCTTGCGGCCCGGGACAGGGCAACTGGTCGTGACACGAAGCGTGGCGCTCCACCCTTGAAATGGAGAGCTGCTATCCTTCTCCAGGCGGGCCGAGCTTTGTGCGCCGGTTCGCCGCCCACGTCTGCGGTTCGCAGCGACCTCGATGCCCATCACGGAGGGCATCAGGGAGTCCCGCTGCGGTGCACGATCCAGCCCAGACCAGAGGACATGACATGCTCAACCACGCCTGCGAGTGTTGCGACGGCGCTTCCGGTGACGGCGTCGCCCTGGCGCGGCGAAGCTTCGCCTTCGGGGTCCTTGCTGCGGCGGCTCTGCTGCCTGGCCGCGCGCGGGCGACCGATCCGGTGCGCAAGACGGACCTGACCTCGGACCAGGTCTTGGCCCTGCTGAAGGAGGGCAACGACCAGTTCCGCATGGAGGCGCCCTTCCGTGCTGTCGCGGACCGCGCGCGGCGTGTGGAGCTGGCGCGTGGTCAGGCGCCCTTCTGCGTGCTGGTGGGCTGCTCCGACAGCCGGGTTCCGCCCGAGCTTCTGTTTGGCCGCGGCCTCGGCGAGTTGTTCATTGTCCGCAACGCCGGCAACACGATCGACACGGCGGCGCTCGGCAGCGTCGAATACGGCGTCGGCGTGCTCGGCTGCCCGCTGGTGGTGGTGCTGGGGCACGAGAGCTGCGGCGCGGTCGCCGCCGCGCTGGACGTGGTGCAGAAGAACGCCACCTTTCCCGGCGTGATCGACGAAATGATCCAGCCCATCATCCCCGCCGTCCTCGCGGCCCGCCGCCCTTCCGGCGAAGTCACGCTGGACGAGGCGGTGGTCACGAACGCCAAGCGGGTCGCCGGACGCCTGAAGACCCAGAGCCTGGTCATCCGGGACCTGGTGCGCCAGGACAAGCTGCGGGTCGTCGCCGCTCGCTACGGCCTCGAGACCGGCCACGTGGAGTGGTTCGAGAACGTCTGAGCCGCGGCCGAGGGACAGGGCGGCGTCCGCCTCGGCTTCCGGTAGCGCCCAAAGCGTACGCCGCACCGCCTGATCTCACAGCGCCAAGTTCCCCTGGACGCATAGAACGAATCAGGAACATACTGCGCGGGCCATGACCCACGCGCCGCTCAATCCCCAGACCCTGTACCTGATGCGCGAGACGATCCACCGCCGCCTGGAGGAGGGCACGGCCGTCCGCGAAGCCGCCGCCGAAGCGCGGGGGATCGCCAGTGGCCGCGAGCCAGGCTGCAACCCCCGGCAAGTCGACGCGGTGGTGCACGACCTGCTGGCCGAGATCGACGCGCTGCTGCCCGACTTGGCGCCCGTCGAGCACGACGGGCGGACCTATCGTCCGGTCGACGACCAGGAGGTCGCGTCGGCCCTGGCCTATGCCCTGGCCTTCGACGAGCGCGGCAAGCGACGCAAAACCGGGTGGGAAGGTATGTTCACCAAGATCGCGGCGGCCTCGCTCGCCCAGATGCTCCGCCGGTCGAACCTGATTGTCTTCCAGGGGCCACCGAGCCGGCATCACAGCGGCGACTATCACGTCCCGGGAAAGAGCCGAGCCACCCGGACGAGGCGGGGCGCTGAGTGAGCTTTTCGCTCGTTTACACGGTCGGGCCGGACACCGATCCGCAGCGTGCCGGGCCGGTCGGGGTCCTCAAGGAGGACTTCCCCGACCGCGACACGGCGCTGGCCCGGGCGCGTGAGCTGATGGCCGACGCGCGGATCTACGGCATCCACCTGCACGGTGACGACGGCAGCATGCTCGATGATGGGGAGCTGGCCCGCGAGCTGCGGATGAAGCTGCGCCGGCAGATCCCCTACGCCGGTCGGCCGTGAAGCGAAGGGCATGGCTCACACGGTGACGCGCCAGCAGGCGCAGCGCCGCCTGCACGCCGAGCCGCTCAGCGCCTGGCGCGGCTGGCTGGTCTACGGGCGCTGTGTGTCTGGCCACGCGCCCGATCCGCGAACGGTGGAGTCTCTCCTGGCCCTCCCAGACCCACCGCAAACTGTAGGGCAGCGGCTGCGCAGTGCCCGCACGGCGGCGCGTCATCGGAGGAGCTGGCGCTGCGGCAGCATGCGCAGAGCCAAGTCTGCACGTTGGTCGCGGCTGCGGGGGCCGCCGCGGAACATCCAGCCGCACGAGGCGTCCGGCAATGCCGAGGATGGCATGTCGGCTCCAGACGAAGCCCTTCAGGCAGTAGACCCAAACTGGGAGCCGGAGCACGGATCACCACTACCCCGAATGCCCCAGCCGTCGCCCGCACCTGCTACCACATTTCGGATTTCTGACGTCACTGCCAAGGCATAGCCTTCGCTCTTCATGACCGGAGGACGCCCCAGTGATCACCCTGACCTCGCCGAGCCCCTTCCAGTTTGGAGCCGTGACGGTGCAAGAGGGCGATCAGGTCGCCCTGAATTTCAGCCGGGATGACGCATCGGCCGCCCAGGACGTCTATGTTGCGTGGCGGTCCATCAACGGCGACCAGAGCGGCAAATTTGCTGGCGTCAACCTGAACCAGCTCATCCTGGTCCATTGGGATGCTGGCGATGCCTCGACCAAGACGGTCAACCTGCAGACCGCGGAGGACAACATCGTCGGGGCGTCTCCGTTCACGATAGTCAACTTTGACCTGATCCCGGCTGGCGGGGTGGCGTCCGGCGACTTCTATGCGCTTGGTCAGCAGCGCCCCGAATTTCAGATCTCCATCATAGAGGACGACGTTCCGAACGTCTCCGTCTCCCTGATCGGCGGGGCGCGCGGAACGATGACGACGATGGTGCAGGAGGGCGGGAGTGTCACCTGGCACTTCGAGCGCACCGACACCTCGAAGCCCATGACGTTCGAACTGCGCCCGGGGGCAAACTATACGGCCGACGCGCAGACCTGGTGGGGCTATGATCCGGCGCGCCCGCTGACCGTGCACTGGGACGCGGGCGATACCAGCGCGCGGGATGTGACGCTCACGGCGCGGGAGGATTACGTCACCGGCGCGCCCGGCCCGACGATCTGGATGCTGATCCCGCAGCAGGGCGTGACCGGGTTCGCAGGGCCGGATGCGCCGAACACGAACCACCTGGACGACGGCGGCCTTGTGACGCTGCTGCAGTTCGTGAACGACGGCGCCCAGAACACCGCCCCGGTCTGGCGCTTCTGCGACATCGCCACGGGCGGCCATCTCTACACGTCGAACGCGGCCGAGCGGGACATGGCCATGAGCGCGCCGGGGATCATGCGCTTTGAGGGCGTGGGGTTCACGGCGCCGGCGGAAACGTCCGGGATCGGGCTGGCGGCGGTGCATCGGTTCTACGACCCGGGGACCAACGACCACCACTACACCACCAGCGCCGCCGAGTTCGAGGCCCTGCTGCACACCACCGGCTGGCGATATGAGGGCGTTGCGTTCACCGCCCGGACCGAGGCCGGGGCGGGCCTGGAGGCGGTCCATCGCTTCTTCGACACCGGCTCGCGCACGCACTTCTTCACCTCGGACGTTGCCGAGCGGGACGGCATCCTGGCGCATGCGCCGGGCTGGACCTACGAGGGCGTGGCCTTCTACGTGCCCGCCCCCGATACCGCGCCGGAGCGCACCGACATCCGCCACGACGACGGCAGCCGCGACGCGGTCGAGTACGACACCGCCGACACGCGCGCCTGGAGCGCGCGGACCTCGCTGTTCGACGCGCAGGACCACCTCGTGCAGCGGGCCGAGGTCGGAGATGACGGCAGCCGGGTCATCACCCATTACGACGTCAACGACAGCTATGACTGGACCGTCTGGACCAGCACGGTGAAGCACGGCGCCCACACCGAGTGGTTCGACTACGATGACGGGCTCGGCAGCGGCCCCACGCCGGTCTGGCCGGATTCCCGGTTCAGATACTCTTACCCGACCTATGACGAGGAGGGGCATCTGACCCGGATCCTGAATTCCTCGGAGGACTACCGCGCGCCCGTCAACACGCGGCTCACCACCACCCTCGATCCCCACGACGATCAGCCCTGGGCGGTCCAGGTGGACGAGTCCGGCTACCGGGTCCAGCACTACAAGCAGGTCATCCTGTTCGACGAGGGCGGGTCCTACGTCCGCAACAACGGCACCGGCTGGGGTGGGCCTCCGAATCCCAGCGACATCGTCATCCGGGATGCGCATGAGCGGCTGGTGCTGCAGATCGACCAGACCCTGGAAGGGACCTACGGAAGCCCTCCCAATGACGCTCACCTCGCCATGGACGAGACCCTCGGCGCCCAGCGCTGGACCGAGACGCGGAACGTCGACGGCGAGGTGACGCACCGCAGCGCCGATCTCGACAATGGCCTGCGCCTCACCCTCGACTACAGCCACCCCTCCCCGGAACTCATCAGCGAACGGATCATGCTGGCCGAGCTGGTCTCGGGCTCGGTCGCCATCGATGTCACCCTCACCGTCCCGGCCGACAGCTTCCATTCCTCGGCGCTGACCTTCGCCTGACCGCGGGAGGGGCCGGTCAGCCGTCCGGCTCCTCCTCGCCTTCCTCCACCCAGCCGAAGGCGGGGGCGCCGCTGGCGGCCAGCGGGTGTGGCCTCCACGCACGCCAATCCCGCAATCTCGTGCGACACGGGCGGGCAGCAGTGAGAGGCCACAATGCTTCCTTAGGCCGCTGTCAACTTTTGCGGCCATAACGGTTGGTGTCCACCACCACGCGCGCCTCCTGGCGGAAGGCCATCTCGGCCAGCGCCTGCCGGGCGCGGGTGCCGTAGGGTTGCCGGCTTTCCGGCGTGTCGATCTCGGCCAGGCGGACTTTCACCTGGCGCTTTTCGGGGGTCAGCAAGGTCAGGGTGTCGCCGTCGTGCACGCCGACCACCAGGCCGCGCAACTCGGCGGCCAGGGCAGGATGGATGAAGAGGGAGAGGGTCAGGAGGAGCGGCGCGAGCAGCTGGCGGGAGATATGCATGTGGCAGAGTAAAGGCTATCTACGAGGGGCACCATGTTGTGGACCGCCGGCCCGGAGGGTTGCCCGCCATGACCACGACCTCGCCGCCCAAGGACCCGCTCGGCCTGTATTCAGCGGTAGGCCACATCCCAGGCCACTGATGTCTGCCAAGATGCCTGTTCACCCATTCACGGCGTTGATGAGGGCAACGTGGTGCGCCAGGTCATCAAGGGCAGCTACGCTGTGCTCGAGGACGCGCGCCGCGCGCTCGACGCTGTCGAGGCCTGACAGGGCGTGGCCCTCTCCCGCGAAGAGCAACACGCCTTCGGCGAGGCCGCACACCCGCTGCGCTTTGGCGACGCGTAGTGCAGCCACGCGTAAGCCGTTGTGCCAAACGTACGGGCTGCTTGCCAGAGGAGGTGGCCGCTCGGTCGTTACGCTCTGGCTCGGTGGTCAGAGAGTGATGCGTTCCACCTCGTCGAGCGAGACCTGCTCGCCGCGGCGGTCGTAGAGCTTTGTCGTCCGCGCGCTGGCGTGCCCCGCCATCGCTTGCGCGTGCTCCAGCAGGCCGCCGTTCTCCAGGTAGGCCGTGATGCCGCGCGCCCGCCAAGAGTGACAGCCGATCCGCGTTGCGACACTGGCTGCTTCGGCGCGGCGCTGAATCATCCGGTAGACGTCAGGTTGCATCATGGCGGTCGTTGTCAGCCGGCCCGTACGGCCCTCGGCTGTGCGGAACAGCGGGCCGCGCCTGTCGGCCTCGATATCCGCCGCATCGATGTAGGCGCCAAGGTATTCCTGCAACGTATGGTGGCAAGGCATCTCGTGGTGCTTGCCGCCCTTCTCGTGCAGACGCACCCACCACCGCTTTCCAACGGGGTAGTAGTCCTCCACTCGCATGGTGATGGCGGCACCAACACGGGCGAAGGTGAATAGTAGTGTGCCGATCAGCGCCCGGTCGCGTAGGCCCACCAAGCTGTCGGTCGGGATGCTGGCGAGCAGAGCCTTGGCCTCCTCGCGCGTCGGCATACGTGTCTTGCCCTTGGCGGTGCTGTGTTTCGGGCCGCGCACGGCGGAAGTGGGGTTGTGCGGCATCACTTGGCCGACCACCAGCCAGTCGAACAGCGAGCGGATGGCGGCGAGCTGCTGCTTTACGCTCGGGGCCGACAGGTCGCGGCCGATCTGCTCGACATAGGTGGCGACGTGCACCGGCTGGATAGCGGGCAGAGGCAGGCCGTGCGCCTCGCACCAAGCGAAGAAGGCCGACGTCGCGCGGGCGTAGGCGGCGCGGGTGTTCGGGTTACGAATCTGCGCCGTAAAGAACTCAATATAGCGGGTTGCGGCGCGCTCACCTTCGGCCATGACTGGGGATGGGACGGCCAGCTCGCCCAACCCAGAGACGGGCAGGGACCCTTTGGCCAGATGCACCAGCTCGTCAGTCATTCCCAAGCCCGGTTGGCATCGAAATCGAGCTTCGCCGCTTTGAGTTCCTTGACCAGCTTCATTTTCCAGCCCTCGCTGACGTCGAGGTCCGTGTAGATGACGCCGTACAGGTCCGAGGGAATTTCCACATCCCCTTTGCGCAGAAGGCAGGCCTTGCCCCTGCCGAGCTTGCCGGCGAAGTATCCAAGTTCGAAAATGACGTTCTGGCGGGCACGGGAGGCCTGCTGCGACCCCATACTGCTGCCGCCAATGTCGTCGGGGGTGAGGAGGACCACGGCGAAGCCCACCTCGGCCGCACAAGCCTCGAACTTCTCGATGATGGTCAGGCCTTGGTCGGGCTGCTCGCGAAGGATGGTGGCTTCCAGGCCGAGTTTTTCGAGGAAGCGGGCTACAGAATGGAGCGCGGCTTCGTCGTGCCCGTGCACGACGAACACCTTCCGCGAAGGCTTTTTGGCCTGTACCGGAACTGGCGGCGCAGCCGCATGCTCCTGATCGGCAATTTCTTCCTCAAGGAACCGGACCGCCTGCTTAAGGAGGGCAAGGGAGGATTGCTTTCCCTTCTCGATGTCCTCGCGCACTTCGCTGATCGGCTCTGGCCCACCGCCGCCAATCATGCTTATGGCCCTCCCACCAGCATCTAGCCGGTGCGCATGATAATAACGATGATATTCGATGGTGTCTGGGCCGAAGACCGCCCCAAGCGTCTCCTCGATGGAGGTTTCAAGCGTTGTCACCTCCGGTGCGTACCGCTCCTGCACCGTCTGGGGGTTGAAGGCCACCACCTCCTCGATGCGCTTCTTCAACCGAGCGACACCACGTCGCATCTGGTCAACAGTGAGGACTGCGCGTTGCGGCGCTGGGGCAGAGGAGGAACGACGGGCCACAAACAACTCCAGATACGCATGATAAAGGACGTTATCATGCGCATATTCCGCTTCCATATCTAGGGCAATGGCTGCCAGCGAACAGGATAGAAACAGGCAGCGCCAAAAATCCCATACAGGCATCTCATAAAAATCTAGCCTAGATGGCTGTATGAAGGATTGACCTTTCCCTCCTCTTTCTCTTACATGAAGGAGACGGAGGTGGCTATGGCCAAGACGCGACACATTGGAAAGCGCATGTCTCAGCGTGGGATCCGCCAGACGCTGGTGGACTTGGTGCTGCAGTTCGGCGAGGGCACGGGTGACCGCTGCATCCTTAATCGCCGGGGGCTGGAGGAAGTGCTCCGCGGCATGCGTGAGATCGAGCGCACCATGATGCGCGCGCTCGACAAGGGGGGCGTCGTCGTCGTGCAGGCTGACAGCGCCCTGATCACCACCTACAACCTCGACTGCTATGATCGCAGGCGCGTCCATGGCAACTGAGGACATACTGTCTGCGCGCTACACGCGCGCAATGCGGGCGATCGCCGACGAGGCGCGCAGCCGCGGCTGGGCCGATTCCCTCACCCTCGCCGCCACTGTCGCGCAGATGCTCGCGGTTGCCACCAGAGTGCCTGCCTCCAACGCGACGAACCGCTTCCTCGATAGATCCTTCGAACTGTCGAGCCTCGAGTGGCGGCACATCCTCAATGAGATCGCCTCCAGGGATCCTCGCCTTCAGCCCCTGCTCGGCATGCCCTGGCAGCTCCCGGATAGCGCTCCACCGGTCTTCCCGCCGGGCCTAATCGACAGCTTGCGGCGTCACGTGCTCGACGCGATCTCCCCCGACATCGAGCTCGCCACCTTTGGGGGTGCTGCACTGAGCCTACTGCAGGCCGTGCTTGATCTGGCGCGTGACCAGCGCAGTGAGATCCCCGGGTTCAGCCGCAGCGCACAACTGCTCCTTGCGGATGCTCTCAGAATCAGGGCCGGAGAGCGCGTGTACTGCGCCTCGACCGGCGCGGCCGGCCTTGCTCTGTTTCTGGCTGCCGAACGCGGTGCACGCGTGACTCTCGACGTCGCTGAGCCGCTAGCAGCGGTCCTTTGCGCCTGGCTCGCCGCAGCGGGGTGCCTGGATCTCGATGTCCGGATTTCGCTGCCGATGTCGCACATCGGCTCCCCCGACGACTGGCCCTGGGCTGGCGGCACCGCGACCGAGCAGTACGACGTCGCGATTCTGCACCCGTCTTTCGGCGAACTGCGCGCACGTGGCCTCACCGACTACGTCTGGCACCGTCTCGGCCTGCCGCCGGCGAGTACCCTGGACGGCCTCTACGTCATACTCGCGGCCACGAAGGCGCCGCGCGCAGCCTGCGTCATGCCGAACAGCTTCCTCTTCCGCACCAACCGGGCGGAGCAGCTGCTGAAGGAGCGCGTGATCCGCCAGGACGGGCTGGACACCGTGGTTGGCCTACCGCGCGACGCGCTCGGGCGCCACAGCGGGGTGCAGGCCTCCATGCTGCTCTTCCGCGTGGATCCTCAGCAGCGTAGCGGCTGGCAGATCCTGATGGTGGACGCCAAGCAGGCCGCCGAGGCCGATCCGAACGGTTGGCACGAGCCCGTAGGCCGCGCCGTCCGTGCGCGGGAAGATAGTGAGATCTCCAGCAGGGTCTCCCTGGAGGAGATCGCGCAGCAGGACTTCAACATCACCGTCGAGCGGTACGTCCTTGATCCCGAGGCGCGGCGAGCCCAAGATATCCTCTTAGAGGCCGTTCCGCTTGACGAACTGGCGGGGCTTTATCGGCCTCAAGCGCTGAGTACTGGTCGTGGCCGTGACCAGCCGGGGTCGGATTCGGCCCAACTCGAGGCCTTCCCGCGCCTGCTCGAGGTGGGTGTCACGGACATTGACGAGGCAGGCATAGTTCGCCCGCCGAAAAAGCAGGTGCCGCCGACGCCCGAAGTGGTGCAGCGCTCACGCAAATCCCGCCTCGAGCCCGGCGACATCACGCTCGTCATCAAGGGTAGCGTCGGGAAGGTCGGCTACGTCCGGGAGATTCCTGAGGGCGAGACTTGGCTAGCCAGCCAGAGCTTCGTGATCGTGCGGCTCAACCGCCACGGTCCGATCTCCGATCCACTCGTGCTGTTCCGCTTTCTGTCTTCTGAGATTGGTCAGGCGGCGATCCGCAAGCTCACAGTCGGCACGGCCATTCCCGGGCTGCAGATGGCCGATGTGCGGCGCGTGCCGGTGCTCATCCCGCCACCGGCCATCCAGGGCACCATCGTGGACGAGCTCCGCGAGCTGCTGGCCCTTCAAGATCGCATCCTCGCTCTTCGGCATGAACTTTCGGAACGACTCCGTATTATGTGGCCGGACAATCCTGCCCGCGCCTGCAGCGAGGGCTGAGGGAAACACGATGGCTAGTGAAGCTGACACCTGCCGCAAGCATATCGTCCCGAAGCTGCAATCCGCAGGCTGGGACGCCGACCCGTACTCAATCGCCGAGCAGCGCACGATCACCGACGGACGCATTGTCCCGGTCGGCAAGGGATTCGTGCGCCGCCCGCCGAAGCGAGTGGATTATCTCCTCCGCTACCGCCGTGACTTCCCGCTCGCTGTGGTGGAAGCGAAGCCCGACTACAAGTCGGCAGCCGCCGGCGTGCAGCAGGCCCGTCTCTATGCTGAGATGCTGGGGCTGAAGTTCGCCTACGCCTCGAACGGCCTCGACATCATCGAGATCGACTACTTCAAGGGGACTGAGACCCCGCGCGCGGACTTTCCCTCGCCTGCCGAGCTGTGGGAGCGCTACCGGGCCGGCTCCGGGCTCACCGATGACCAGACTGCCCTGCAGCTCCTCACCCCGTCGAACTTCTCGGTCGGCAAGGGAGAACGCTACTACCAGCAAGTCGCCATCAACCGCATCGTTGAGGGCGTGCTGAACGGCCGCCGTCGGCTCCTGGTCACCATGGCAACCGGGACCGGCAAGACGTCCGTCGCCTTCCAGGTCTGCTGGAAGCTCTGGTCAGCGCGGTGGAACCGCACCGGCGACCACAGGCGCCCTCGCATCCTCTACCTGGCCGACCGGAACATCCTGGTCGATCAGCCGAAGGATGGAATCTTCGCCGCTTTCGGAGATGCCCGCCACAAGATCGAATCCGGCGAGGTGGTTAAGGGCCGTGAGATGTACTTCGCCATCTACCAGGCCCTCGCCGAGGACGAACGCCGCGACGGCCTCTTCCGCGCCTATCCGCGCGGCTTCTTCGACTTGATCATCGTCGACGAGTGCCATCGTGGCAGCGCACGCGACGACAGCTCCTGGCGGGCCATCCTCGAGCACTTCGAGGAGGCCTATCAACTCGGCATGACGGCAACGCCGCTGCGCGAGGACAACCGAGACACCTACCGGTACTTCGGCAACCCAATCTACGAGTACAGCCTGCGCCAGGGGATCGACGACGGGTTCCTCGCCCCCTACCGCGTGCACCGCGTGGTGAGCGAGTGGGACGCCGTCGGCTGGCGCCCCAGCAAGGGCGATCTCGACCGCTACGGCCGGGAGATTCCGGACGGCGAGTACCAGACGAAGGACTTCGAACGTGCTGTCGCCCTGAAGGCCCGCACCGAGGCGATCGCCCGGCACCTGACCGATTTTATGAAGAAGACCGACCGCTTCGCCAAGACGATTGTCTTCTGCGTGGACCAGGAGCACGCTGCGGAGATACGGCAGGCACTGATCAACCTGAACTCGGACCTAGTCGTCAAGCATCCCGACTATGTCTGCCGGGTAACGGCCGATGAGGGGGACATCGGCCGGGGGCACCTTGAGCGCTTCCAGGACGTCGACACCACGACGCCCGTGATCCTCACCACGTCACAGCTGCTCACGACCGGCGTCGATGCACCCACCTGCAAGAACGTGGTCCTCGCGCGGGTCGTCAGCTCAATGAGCGAGTTCAAGCAGATCATCGGCCGCGGCACCCGCGTCCGGGATGACTGCGGCAAACTGTGGTTCAACATCCTCGACTACACCGGCTCGGCAACCCGCATGTTCGCCGACCCGACCTTCGACGGCGACCCGGCGCAGATCACGGAGGAGGAGCTGAAGGATAATGGGGAAGCCGTTCTTATCAGCGAGGTTGATAATTCGGAGCCGGAACCCGAAACGCTCGAGGCAAAGATCATTGAGCCGCCGGAGGCCACGCGCCGCAAATTCTACTTCGACGGCGGCCACGTCGCCATTGCCGCCCACCTTGTCTACGAGCTAGACCCGAACGGGCAGCAGCTTCGGGTAATCCGCTACACCGACTATGCTGCCGAGAGCGTGCGCTCCCTCTATCCAACCTCCAAGGAGCTCCGGCAGCAGTGGGCGGATCCGGTGCAGCGCTCCGAGATCGTCGGCCGGCTGGCGGAGCGTGGGATCGACTTCGCGGAGCTGGCCGAGCAGGCCGAGCAGCCTGACGCCGATCCCTTTGACCTGCTCTGCCACCTCGCCTTCAACGCGCCGCTACGCACCCGCCGGGAGCGGACCACGCAGATGCGGGCGACGAAGAAGGACTTCTTTGATCGCTACGGACCCGAGGCGCGCGCCGTTCTCGAAGACCTGGTCGAGAAGTATGCCGAGCACGGGGACACGCAGTTCCGGCTACCCGACGCCCTAAAGGTGCCGCCGCTGTCCAGGCGGGGTCAGGTCGGCGACATCATCCGCATCTTTGGCGGCGCCGACAGACTCCGAGCCGCAGTCACCGAGCTCCAAGAGCACCTCTATGCTGCCTGAGGACGCTCGGCATAAGCGCGCCGGCAGTGACGCCAGCCCGCAGCGCGAGGCGCAGGACGTCGCGCTCGGCCTTATCGCCGCCGAGCTCGGGCTGCCGGGCATTCAGCCGGAGCGCAGGTTTCGCCTCGGCCAAGGCCACGCGATTGTGGACGCCTTCGCGGAGACGCCGGCGGAGGTCTTCCTGATCGAGGTCAACGCGCGTGTCGGCAGCCGCATGAAGACCGCCACGCGCAACAAGGTGCTGAAGGACGCCTTCAAGATGCTGGCTATCGCCAAGCGCCACCGGGACGCTTGGCAGGACAAGTCGGTCCGGAAGGTCCTCGTCTTCCTCGATAACGAAGCGCGGGCGAGTTTCGGTGCTGGCTCCTGGGCCCGCCAAGCCTTCGAGGACTTCGGCATCGAGACGCATGTCTGCTCCGTTCCCGACTACCTCCATCAGGCGCTCGTCGCCGCCCAAATCCGACAGGACCTCCGCGTAGATGGCTAGACGCCCTAAGACGACCGGCAATGGCCCGGCCCCCACGACAGCCCAGCGCCTCGGCAGCATACTGAAGTCCGCGCGCGACATCATGCGCAAGGACAAGGGGCTGAACGGCGACCTCGACCGCCTGCCGATGCTGACTTGGGTAATGTTCCTGAAGTTCCTCGACGACCTCGATCTGCAGCGGGAGCAGGAAGCAGCGCTCGCCGGCGAGCGCTTCCGCCCGGCCGTGGAGGCGCCTTATCGCTGGCGGGACTGGGCGGCCAACCCGCAGGGACCGACAGGCGACGACCTCCTCGCCTTCATCAACAGCGAGAAGACGACCCGCCCTGACGGAACGGAGGGCCCTGGCCTTTTCGCCTACCTGCGCGGCCTCACCGCCTCGAACGGCGACGACCGGCGGGAGGTCATTGCCACCGTTTTCCGCGCCGTGGATAACCGCATGAGGAGCGGCTACTTGCTGCGCGACGTCCTCGACAAGGTGTCGGAGATCCACTTTACCTCGAGCGAGGAGCTCCATACCCTCGGCGCCATGTACGAGTCCATGCTGCGGGAGATGCGGGACGCGGCGGGCGACTCTGGCGAGTTCTACACGCCCCGCGCAGTCGTGCGATTCATGGTACAGGCCTTGGATCCGCTCCTGGGCGAGACGGTGCTGGACCCCGCGGCGGGCACGGGTGGCTTCCTAGTAGAGGTGTTCAGCCACCTCTCCGGCCAGGTGCGGACGGTCCAGGACCGGGAGGTGCTACAGCGCCGGTCGATTTTCGGCTGTGAGCCGAAGGGCCTACCTTACCTGCTCGGCCAGATGAACCTGCTGCTACACGGGCTGGACGCGCCTCAACTCGATCCCGGTAACGCCTTACGCTTTCGCCTCACTGAAATCGGTGAGAAGGACCGTGTGGACGTGATCCTCACCAACCCGCCCTTCGGCGGGGAGGAAGAAAAGGGCATCCAGGACAACTTCCCAGACGATAGGCGTGCTGCGGAGACGGCACTGCTGTTCCTGCAGCTCATTATGCGCCGCCTGCATCGCGTACCGACAGCAGCGGGTCGTGCGGCACGCGCTGCGGTCGTCGTGCCCAACGGAACGCTGTTCGGTGACGGCGTCTGCGCCCGCATCAAGGCTGACCTGCTGATGCAGTTCAACCTGCATACTGTGCTGCGACTGCCCGAGGGCGTGTTCGCCCCCTACACCGACATCCCCACCAACGTGATCTTCTTCGACACCGCCGGCCCCACACGGGACGTGTGGTTTTACGAGATGCCCCTGCCGGAGGGCCGGCGGAAGTACTCCAAGACGAAGCCGCTACAGTTCGAAGAGCTTGCCGAGTGCCTGGCCTGGTGGGACAACCGGGAGGAAGGACCGCGTGCCTGGAAGGTAAACGGACCAGAGTTGATCCAACGCGATGAAGCAGGGCGCATTGTCGCGGTGAACCTCGACTTGAAGAACCCGGCGGCAAAGGAGGCGGTGGATCATCGGGCGCCCAACGACATTGTGGCGAGCGTGATCGAGAAGGAGCGGCAGGTCCTGGTGCTGCTCAACGAGATTAAGGCGTTGGTTACGGAGCAGGTGGCGTGACCGTGCGTTGGCCTATGGTGCCGTTGGGCGAGATCGCGCAGCCCATAGTACGGCCTGTGATGCCCGAGCCCAGCGAGACCTACAGGTTCGTCGGGGTGAAGTGGTGGGGCGAAGGCGCATATGAATTCGCACGGAAGCTGGGCGCGGAGACGGCGGCACCTGTCTTATATCGCATCGAGCGTGATGACATCATCATCAATAAGATTTGGGCGCGCCATGGCAGCGTGGCCGTGGTTCCCCCTAATTTGGACGGCGCGGTAGGGTCAGCGGAATTTCCCGCATTCAAGGCGGATACCGGCAGCGTGCTTCCGCGCTGGATTCACTGGTGGTCCAAGACAAAAGTGGCGTGGGATGCGTGTGCCGAGGCCTCGTTCGGTTCATCAGGCAAGAACCGAATCAAGCCGGCCGACTTTCTCCGCATCGCAGTGCCGCTTCCGCCCCGCGATGTGCAGCAGAGAATTGTGGAGCGGCTCGGCGCGGTCGAAGCACGCCTAAGAGAGCTCACTTTACTTCGTGCGGCCCGTGAGGCGGATTGCCAACAGCTTCTTCGTACGTTGATGTCTACTGATGCAGGCGTGGCCCTCGTTCCTATGAGTGACCTCGTTCAGCTCCGTGAGCCAGACGTTACGGTTGATCGCAGCGCCACCTATGAATTTGCCGGCGTCTACTCTTTTGGTCGTGGTGTTTTCCGTGCTGGCACGAAGGCGGGGATGGAGTTCGCCTACCCGCGCCTTTCAAGGTTGCGCGCGGGCGACTTAACCTATCCGAAGTTGATGGCCTGGGAGGGCGCCTTGGGCGTTGTCCCGCCGGAATGCGAAGGGTGTGTCGTCTCGACTGAGTTCCCAGTGTTCAAGGTGCTACAGGAGCGCGTGCTTCCTGAAGTGCTTGATGTACATTTTCGGAATCCAAGCATCTGGCCGCAGCTCGCAGGCGCAAGTACCGGAACGAACGCTCGCCGCCGCCGGCTGAATCCATCCAATTTTCTCGCTTATCGGTTTCCCTTGCCGTCACGTAGCGTACAGGAGAAGGTTGCCAAGGCTTACCGGATGAGCCAAGACATCAAGCGGCGAGATCAATCGATCGAAATCGAGATGCGAGCAACCCTTCCAGCGTTGCTCGCCGAAACCTTTGGCAGCGGTTGAGGCACGCTCGACGCATGCGTCCGCCCCGCTGGAAGGTCCTGGTCGACAAGAGCATCGCCGCGTGCTGCGCGGCGATTGAAATCTATAACAAGCCTGTCGTCCCGCACCGCGAGGAAACCTTCGCTATCCTCGTCATCGCCGCCTGGGAACTCCTCCTGAAGGCGCGCCTGATCAAGGAGAACGGTAACCAACTCAGGGCCATCTATGAGACAGAAGCGGCAAAACGAAGGGACGGCACGCCGAGTAAGCGTAAAGGTATCAGGCGGAACAAGGCCGGCAATCCGATCACCATCAGCACCTCTGCTGCCATCGAGCGGACGACGGCGCTAACCACCAAGCCATTGGATGCCGCATGCAAGGAGAATCTTGATCTACTTATCGAGGTCCGAAATAACGCAGTCCATTTCGTCAACGAGGACCGTGATCTCGCGATACGTGTCCATGAGGTCGGCGTAGCGGCGCTGCGCAACTATGCCATCGCGCTCGCCGACTGGTTCGAGCAAGACATCTCGTCGCTGCGCTTTTCGATCCTACCCCTCTCTTTCGATGGCGCGGTGGCCGCCCAGGTGATTCCGTCCGCGAAGCGCAGCCAGCAGGCTCAGAACCTGCTTGCGCACATGGATCGCGCGATTTCCGGCGCGCCCGAGCCGAAGGACAGCCGCTTTGCTGTATCGCTGAGGGTGGAGACGCGTATCGTCGGCAACCGCGCGCCCGACGCCGTGCCGATCAAGTATGGCAGGGGCCCGGACGCTGCCAAGGTGGAGCTCACCGAGGAGGCCCTGCGCCAGGGTTGGCCACATGATTACCGGGAACTCGTGCGGCGCGTACAGAAGCTTGTCCCCCGCCTGAAGCAGAATCAGGCCTTTCATGCGGCGCATAAGGCACTCTGTGCTGATGGCAGGTTCGCTCGAGTTCGCCTTCTGGACATCAACAATCCAAAGTCTAGCAAGAAGACCTACTATAGCGATGCGATGATACATGCACTGGCCACACGGCTCTCCGAATCCGCGCAAGCCAGCCAGACGACAGCGTTGGCAGGGTCGCATTCCGCGGCGAAATCACCCACACAGCGTGGGAACGGCAGGTAGCGCAGAATGCCCTCGGACCCCTTCACCATCCGCATCTTTGTTGCCGACGGTGATCCGGAGGGTATCCGGTTCGTGGATCGGATGAACTGGACCGGTGTCGGCGTCGTCTTCCCGCGCGAGCGCTGGTCGGCGGCGAGCAAGCGCCCGGAGCTTACGCGGACCGGCGTCTACATCCTCGTCGGTTACAAGGAGGGGGATGACGAGCTTCCGACCCTCTACATCGGCGAGGGCGACGCCGTCCGCGACCGGGTCGAGAGCCACTATCAGAAAAAGGACTTTTGGACACAGGGCTACGCCTTCGTCACCTCGAATAGCGGCCTTAATAAGGCTCACGCCCGCTGGCTCGAGCACGCGCTGATCCACCAGGCCGTCAAGGCGAACCGCAGCCACCTCGACAACAGCACCAGGCCGCCGGAGCCGCCTCTGAGTGAGGCCGAGCGCGCCGACAGTCGCGCCTTCCTGCAGGAGATCCTGCAAGTTCTGCCCATCATGGGCCTGCGCGCCTTCGAGGAGCCGAAGCCCGTCGCGTTCCCGCAGGCGGCGGCGGCCATATCCGACAGTGGGGCGAAGGCGCAGCCTGACATCGTCGTCGTTGTGCCTGCGAATGAGGAGGGCTTTCAGGAGGTCTTCCTCAGCCAGAACTGCTGGTACGCCATTCGGATCGGTGGCGGGAAGCTACAGCAGATCAAGTACGTGGCGGGCTACCAAACGAAGCCCATCTCTGCGGTAACGCACTACGCTCCTGTCGCCTCAATCGAGCTCTACGGCGAGGAAGGGAAGTACAAGCTGATACTTCGCCGAGCCTGCCAAACCGATCGGCCCCATCCCCTTTGCGGACGCGCCTGCTGGCCTGATGCAGGGACCGCGCTACACCACCCTCTCCCGCCTTCTGGCTGCCAAGAAGCTGACAGACCTGTTTTGAATGAGGGGAGGCGGTTCTGTTGCAAACGGCAGGACAGCCGAGATGGGGTAGAACGCCGTCGGGCGGCCAAGTGGGACGGGTATGATGGCGGCGGGGCAGGACGGGCCCTTCAAGGGTCGCGACCTTGCGGCAATGCTGTCGGACCGGGGCATCGCGGTCGACACACCACGCTGTTCCGCTGGGTGCAGGCTTATGCCGCCAAGCTGGAGCAACGGGCTCGACGTCACCTGCGGCCGTGCACCGGGTCCTGGCGGGTGAACGAGACCTACGTCAAGGGCAAAGGTGCCTGGCCCTACCTGTAGCGCGCGGTCGATAGTCTCGGTCACACCATCGATTTCCTGCTGTCGGCCCAGCGGGACGCCGCGGCGGTGAAGCGGTTCTTCCGCAAGGCGTTAGGCCAGCCGCCCACGGTCAACCCGCGGACAATCACGGTGGACAAGAACCCGGCTTATCCAGGAGCAGGACCATCGCCGAATCAAACGGCTGGTCCGACCTGGGCTCGGCTTCGGCAGCGTGAGAACGGCCAGTCGAACGTTGGCGGGCTTCGAGGCAATGGCGATGATCAGGAAGGGAGAGGTTCACAATGTTGGTCGTCACGACACGCCGGCGCAGGCTGTCTTGATTGCCAGCCTCTTCGAGGCTGCCGCCTGACGGCGCCACACCTCAGCGCCTTGCATGTCCCGATCCAGCGTTTGCAAAAGAACCCGAATGATCGCTCTCGCCATTGAGGGGCGGCGGATGCCCAAAAATCGTCTCCCGGCGCATTTCATCGCGTATGAACTTTCGACCCTTGATGAGATAGCCCTCCGTGTCGCGGCCGAGCGCAACCTGATCCGCCCCGACGTAGGGCGACAGGAACTCGTCACGCTCAAAGGACATCAAAGCCGGATCGGTCATCGAGGGCCTGCCCATCCGATCGGCGACGGAACCGTTTCACTCCCCGCCTTGCGGCGTCGTGGAGACAGGATCTGTTTAGAATTCGACAAGTAGGATGATTTCTGTGTGGAGCTGTCGCGAGAAATACGCGAAATTGAGAGCATATATCCAAGGCGTCTAACAGCGGATATTCGCGCCAAGCATGTAAGACTAAATAACGCATGCGAAACACATCTTGCTTTGCAAAACACATTGCTATGTAAATCAAAGATTTATTGACAGGAATTAAATATTCGGTATAGCTCTTGGCGCCGACGCAAAGGAATCGGACGACCGGACCGCAACCAGCCCTAGAACGCACTAAGGCGTCGCCCTGCAAGGCGACGCCTTAGTTGGACCCCAGAAGGATCAGACAAACCTTAGTCGGTTGTGCTGATCCTACCGCGCCTTTTTGGCCTCCTTCAAGAGCGATCTTGAGTGAGAGCAGGAGAGGTTTGCTTGCTGCGGGTCCTCGGGCCAACTGAGGAGGTCCCCTGTGGACCCGGATCTATCGTGTGCAGAGGACCTGCACCCACTCCTGCCCCGCGTCACGCAGTCGAACGTGGAGCGCAACGTTGGTCGGTTGACCGACTGGCTCAACCGGTTTCGTGACCGTCGCCGGGACGATGGGACACGACGGCTCGCGATCACGGCGCTCGACCTGGCGCTCTACCGGGCGGTCGCCTACTACGCGCTCTGCTTCGGGACCGGCGTGTGCAGCGCTGGGCATCGGGCGCTCGCGGCCGCCGTGGGCTGCGCCAACAGTGCGGTCGGCGACGCGCTCCGGCGCCTCGCGGCGGCCGGATTCCTCGACATCATCTACGAGGCGCGCCGCACGGCCAAGGGCCTGCGCTGGCACTGCCGCTACCGGCTGCATCCGGTGCCCGTCTGGCGGACGCCGGAGGAGATCGAGGCGATCCTGAGCTACCGGCCGCCGCGTCTCCGGCGCGCCGACACGCTGCGGGCGGAGGCGCGGGAACAGGCGGCGCTCGCCGACCAGTTCGATGCGATGTTCGCCTCGGCCGACGCGCGGGCCAACGGGTCTATGTGCTCGGAGTTTGAGCGGACTCCATCCCAGACTGGAATTGAATCTCCTATTGAACCCGAATCAGTTCCGCGATCCGCGTGCGCAAGGCTCAGCCCGCCGCGTCATCTGCCGATGGCGCACAGGGCAGGAGAGGGGGTCCAGGGAATGCGGTTCCGCCGGAAGATCGTTGATTGGGAGCCGGAGCGGTCGCCTGCGGCACAGATCGCCGAAATGCGCCGGGGAGACCCATGGAGCGAGTAGATTGTTCGTATTTTGTTTGTAGCCGTATAGTCGCTGGAGGGCAGCGAAGTATAAGCGATCCCCACCTGTGAGCCCGGGCTAAACGAACACGGAGCGGCTCTGGGGCTCGCGGTGTGACGGCCGTCGTGCACGCCCACCACCAAGCTGCGCAGCTCGGCAGTCAGAGCGGGGGTGGACGAAGAGGGACAGGGCGACGAGGAGCGGCACGAGCAGCCGGTGGGAGGAGAGCATGCCATAGGGTACGCGGCCGCCGGCCAGCACGCCACGCTGGCCGCGAAGCAGAACGGCCATGCCCAATATTTCCGTCACACCATTGAGTGGCACCGCAGGATCTCAGCAGAACCACACATCTCCGCGCGGCCAAAGCGAATCACACGAAATCACCCTGAACGTCCAGGTGCTCGACCGGACAGGGCGAGTTGCTTACTCACGCATCTACTCGGCCCAGGGGCTGGAACCGAACATCCAGGTTATGGTCGGCCACAACGCGGAGGCATCTCTGAACGATGCCCTGAAGAAGATCGTTCCCCAGGTGGTGGACGATCCGGCGCTGCTGAGCGCCCTGCTGTCCCTGAGGGCGTATCCTGCGGCCAGCCTCGCCGCGCCCCTCAGCTGATCAGACCAGCGCGTCCTCGAACCGTACCCGACCACCAGGCCGCCGGAGAACGGAACGCAGATCGCCATCTCGCCTTGGCTGTCATCCGCAAGGCGAAACAGGCCCGTGAACTCCGCCAACTCGATCCGGCGCCTGATTGACGGGTGCCGGATCGGCAGCGTGATACTGACGAACGCGGTACGGTCCACTGCGGCGCATGCCTCAGCGAGAGCAGACAGTGCCCGCTGCGGCCGTCCAGGGCGCCGAGCGTCGCGTCGTGGTCACGATCCCGACCAACGGCCATGGCTGTCTTCCAGCTCGGCCAGCAGGCACCGCGTGTCGGCGATCCGCATCGCAAGCAGCGCCTCGATCCGCACCCGCGCCGCCGACCGGCCGAGCGGGTCCTGCGGTGGCGATGTTGTGGCCAGGGCGGGCAACCCTCCGGGCTGGCGGCCATCCGCCGGCGGACCGCAGCATGACGCCCCTCCCCGATGACCCTCGGCCCGGCGCGGCCACCGGCATGACCCATGCGGCAGCTGCACGCAGGAGGGTTGGCCGTCGCGGGGATGACCGGGCATCAGCCGCCAGCAGGCGAGCGGTGCTCCTGGACGGTCCACTCCCCCGGGTCGTCGCGCTCGCTCTCGCGCCGCTTGTGGAAGAAGGAAGGGGAGGGGCTCGCATCGGGGGTGTCGGCTATTCGTCCTCGTCCTCGATGTGCAGCGTGTCCTGGATTGCGTCGTACGTCGCATTCCAGAGGTCCGCCCTGTCGCAGTCGGAGAGGTCGCCTGCGCTGCCTGGAAGAAAGGCCTCCATCATGGCGGCAACCTGAGACAGCAAATTGCGGAGATGCTCGATCTCGTCAACAGCCTCTTCAAACGCCCAGTTTTCGAGAGCGGCGGCTGCCTCCATCCAACCTTTGCACCAGGTCCGGAATGGCTCAGTGGCAACGGGGTGAGGATTGTCCGCCATCTTTATCCCTGCCCCATGGGCAGCATAGCCGACCAGATAGGCGGCATCGCTCGTTTGTTCGCTCACGTCTTCTTCTCCTCATTCGTACGGATTTCGGGGGGATTCCCGTTCCGGTGGTGAAGCAAGCCGGCGCGGGCTCCGGGCTGCCTGCGAGCCCGCCGTGCCTGCTGTCTTTCCTGGACGTCCGGCACGTCATCGCGGCCATGCGCCTTTCCGGATCCTGCCGGCCGGTCCGGGGCCCTTTGCAGGAAAGCGCGGCGCCAGTCCGCTTGCGTCACGGCAAGCGGGCACGCCAGGGAGGACCCGGCGTGCGCCGGGGCCCGCTCCGCCGCAGGGGGACAACGCCGCCCGACCCAAGAGCCAGAGGGCCCGCCTGGTCCGGCGGGGGCGCCGGAATCTTTCCTGGCGCTGGTCGGGGTGTCTGCACCGGCGCCGTCCCCGGTGACACGGGGGAATGCGCAAGGTCCGGCGACAGTCGGTTGCAACTGCCGGTCGCATTCTTCGCCTGGGCCATCGCGGTCGCCGATGTCCAGCGGCGGCGCGACGCTCCCGGCCTCAGGTGCAGCGGACCGGTTGCCAGGGGCACACCCTGGCGCGCTGATTGCTGGTGGGCAGGTGAGTGGACAGAGTTCCCCTTCCGGGGGAACCCTGCTGATCGCCGGAGCCTGCGGAGCCGCGTTCAGGCGGTATCGTGGACGGGTCTGGCCGGGGTCATCCTGTCGGCCGCCCCGGGCGGGAGGCCCGGGACCCACGGAGTTCTGGAGTGTGACGGTGCCCGTGGTCCCGGCCATACCGCCGACCGGGCGAGCAGGAGCTTTGCGAGGCTCCATCCTGCCTTCCGTCGTGCCTCAGGACCCGGACAGAAGGCTTCGCTGCCGGAGGATCCGGCAGTGGGGGTGCTGTCGGCGAGGTCTTGCGACCCGGAGGAGGCTTCCATCCATCCGCGCCCTGCGGCCACGGAATCTGTGCCTCGCTCCTCGGAGCCTGGGCCCGCCAGCGGCGGGGGACGCCGGGACCGGCATCCGCCGGAACATATAGCGCACAAGTAACAAAAACGTCAATATTTCAGTTTGATAATCTACTTGTTGGAATACTACGAAAATTAGATAATTTACTTGTGGAAATTCTACGGAAAGTAGAATAACGGGAGGCTGCCAGGGCCAAGGGGCGGCCGCCGGCTGGCAAAGTGGCACGGTGCCGGGCCGTCCTGCCGCGGCCGAGGATCGGGCGCTGACAGCACCAAAGCCGCTGACGGAGGCAAGGCCGGCGTCCGGCTCATGAGCCACCCCTCCTGGGGCCACGCCTCCGCCGGGCAAGCCTCAGCCTCCATCCACCTTCAGCGCCAGGCGGATCCCGGCGATGTCCAGCCCCGCCTGCCGAAGAGCCTCCGCGGCCGCCTGCCGCGCCGGCCGCGGCACGATCAGCCCGTCATGCATCGGCAGGGCGAGGATGCCCTGTCCCGCCAGCTGCCGCAGGGCGTGGGAGAGCACGCAGGCCTCGGCGAACATCAGCCGGTGCGGCAGCAGCTGGCGGGCGTCCCGGCCGGCCGGGCGGTTGCCCGCCAGGGCGGCCGCGGGGTCGGCCAGAAAGGGATAGCGGCGGAGGATGGCCTCCCCCACCTTCCGCGGCGGGAAGGCGGCGAGATCCGGCATCTGCTTCTGCATCTGCTCCAGGGTCTTCTTCGCCCACCGTCTCACCGGCGAGCCCTTGCCGAGGCTGGCGTTGATCCACGCCTTGGCCACCTCCCGGGGCACGTCCCCGACCGCATAGGGGTCCCCGTCGGGCGCCGGCAGGCCGAGCAGTGCGTGCAGCATGGTTAGGTGGGAGGCCCGGATATCCACCTCGACAACCGGCTCGCCGCCGATGGTGATCCGCAGCCGCTCGTCCTGGGGCTTTTGTTGGTAATTGTCGTCACCGCCCGCGTACCAGCGGCCATGATGCCGCCAGTCCTGGGTGAAGCTGCGGAACCAGCGCGGGGGACGGCAGCCCTGGACCTCGGTGGCCGCCGCCAGGCGGTTCATCGCCTCGACCTCCTCGGCCAGGGCACGCACTTCCTCCGCAGCCGGATCGAAGGGCAGCGCGGGCGCATGGCCCTGCCCGGGCCGCCGCTTCAGGGCCATGAGGCGGAGGGGCCGCACGATGCGGGGGATCGCGGTGGGCGTCTCCCTGCGGAAATGGCGGTACAGGGATTCAGGGGTCAGACCCTGCCCGACCGCCAGTTCCAGCAGCTGCTGCGTGGGCCAGTACCGGCCGGCAAGGCTGTCCCTGGCGCTGCTGCGGCGGCCTGGATGATGGTGGATCAGGCCGGTTTCCTGCAGCGCCCGGATGACCCGCCGGAAGACGCGCGCCCCCACCGGCTGGCCGGTGAAGTCTTCCTTGTGGAGGCTACGATAGGAGGCCCGCGGCGGTTCGCCGCCCCAGTACGGCAGCAGGCTGGCCAGGATCGTGCCCAGGGCCCTGTCCAGCTTCTCGAGGCTGATCTGCCGCCGGCCGCGCTGTCGTGCGGCCGTGCCGCGCTCCCAGGCTTCCACCGTCGCGCGGAGCTGCCCGACGAGGCCTTCGGCCGCCGGCGTGAGCGGATGGCCGGAGAGGCTGATCATCCGGGCGGCGTGGAACGGCTCCTTCCCAAGCCGCCAAGGGGGGGCTTCGAAGCCTCCTGGACCTCCTTTTTCTTTCTTTTCTTTTTCCTTCTCCGAAGCGGGAGAAAGACAGAGAAGGGGGATACCGGGAACGTTATTGGGGACTGGCGGGACTGCGGTGGAGGACATGGAACGACTCCTCGCCGCCAGGTCCCGAGGGGCCAGGCGGCAGCGGCAGGATGGGGATGGGGATGCGACGGGGCGCGGCGGCAGGACCGGCCCGGGAGGCCGGATCCGCCTGTCCACGCGATAGCGGGTTGAGGACACCAGCCCCCCGTCTCTGCGAGGCGCTCCCGCAGCGGCCAAGCGCGCATGGCCGACGCCGCGAGGCGGGCCGGAGCGTTCAGGACGCAGGTGGGGCTGGACGGAAAGTCAATACCCTGAAGTTGAGCTGCACTTCAAGAGATTCACCCCATCTGGCGCGGGTTCCGCAGCCCGCGCCGTCCGGCAGGCCTCGCTGCCCAGGGCGCCGGCGCCGGAGCGGCGGCCTCCAGGCTCTCCGCCGGCCAGAATCCGGACCTGGTCAGTCCCGGACCGGCGGGTCGGCGGTGACCCGGCCTGCCGCCGGGCTCAGGCAGACCTCGGCGAGGAACTCCGCGAGCCGCTCCTCGACGGCCGCCATGAGGCGGTCCAGGTCATCCAGCTTGCCGAAAAGGCATGGCGGGGAACCGTAGCGGGGAGGACAGCCGAGCGCCTCGCAGATCCGGTAGTCCGGCACGAGGCAGACCTCCACGTCGTGCTTCAACAGGCGCTCGTGCCGGCGCAAGACAAAGACGGTGACCGAGGCGACAGCTCCCCGGACCCGCAGGACGCCGAGTTCATCGGAAGCCGGGGGCTCCGCGGTGATGTCGGGCCGCCGGCCGAACGCCCTGGCGAAGACCGGCTCGTCCGCCAGCCGGGCCCAGAGCCCCTCCAGCGCCGCCCGCACCGGCGCCAGCGCGGCGCGCCGCTCGGCCTCCGCCCGTTCCGCCGCGGCGGCGGCCGGCGAGGTGCCCTCCCGGCGCTCCCGGATCTTGCGGCGCAGGCGTTCGCTGAACGGCACGGCCTCGTGGCTCACCGCGGCTTCTCCTTGTTCCCGGGCCACCCCGGAAGGTGGCAACACGGTACCATACCGTAATGGTCTGAGGGTGGAAGGCTCCCGGACAGTCGGTGTAGCCTAGTCCCACCTGTTCCGAGGGAGGCGCCGGTGGCCGAGGCGGGCGTGCAGTACCGGCAAGGCGACCTGCTGCTGGTGGCGGTGGCCGAGCTGCCCCCGGGGCTCGAGCCCCTGCCGCTGCCGGCCGGCGAGGTTCTGGCACTGGTGCCGGCGGACGCCGGCGGCGCCGGCACGCATGGGGTGCTGGCCGGTCCCGGCCTGCGCGCCTGGCGCACGGCGGGCCGCGACGGCCCCGCAGAATGGCTGGAGATCCGGGGCGGCCGCCTCACCCTCGCCCACCCCGAGCATGCGCCGCTGGTCCTGGAGCCGGGCCTCTGGCAGATCCGCCGCCAGCGCCGGTACGATCCTGGCCAGCACCAGCGCTGGGTCGCGGACTGACCGGCCGCGGCCGATGCGCGGGCCCCGCCTCCCTGCCCCCGCGGCGCCCGACCCCACGGCCGGCGCACCCGACCTGCCGGACGCCGTCGCGGCGCTCTACCGCGCCTGCCACCTGCCGGTGCCCGCGGTGCTGGTGGCGCGCGACGCCGCCGACTTCGTGCGCCTGGCCGGCAGCCTGGCCCCGGATCCCTTCGGGCAATTCTTCGGCGTCTTCTACCTGCTCGCCCTGCTGGCGGCGCTGGTGGCGGGTGTGCTCTGGGATGCCACGGCGGTCGCCGTCTGCGCCGTCCTCGTGGTCGTCATGCTGCCCGGGATGCGCGCGCTGTCGGACTGGGGCCCGCAGCGGGGCCGCGACCCGCGCTGGATGCTGCGGCAGAGCCTCGGCGCCGCGGCGCTGGGGCTGGCGGGCTGGCCTGGCTGGCCGGCCTGCCGCCGCTCCCGATGGCCGGCCTCGCGCTGGGCCTGTGGGGCAGCGGGCAGCTGCTGGCCGACCTCGGACTGCCCGTCCTGGCGCGGCACCGCGCCGCGCAGGCCGCGACGGGGGCCCGGCGGCTGGGCTGGAGAATCCGCCTCTGCGGGGCGACGCCACTCGCCCCGGTGCTGCAGCCGCGCCTGGCGGCCGCGCTGACGGAGCTCCGGCTGGCCGGGGCCGAGCCGCCCGCGGAGACGGAGATCGAACCGCGGGGGCCGGCGCAGCAGGCGATCCAGGCCACGATCCGCGCGGCGCTGCGGCGGGGCGGGCTGTGGTCGGAGTTCGAGCCGGTCCTCGGCCGCAGCGTCGGATCGCGCTCCAGCCCGGCGGGCGAGATCAGCCGGCTGGCGGCGCTGCCGGGCGAGCGCCCCCTGCCGCGCCTGCTGCGGGCCGCCGTGGCGCTCGACCACCGCGCCGAGGCGGTCGGCGTGTTCCGCGGCATCGCCGTCGTGCTGCCGGCCGGCGCACCGGCCGCCCTGCCGCCGGCCGCCGCGCGCCCGGGCTGGCGCCGCTCCCGCCGCGCCCCCTGGCGGGAGGCGCGGCCCTGGGTCGAGGCCGCGCCGGGCCTGGACCTGTGGCTCGACCTGGCGCCGACCGACGGCCTGGCCGATTGGCTGCTGGCCCGCCGGCTGCGGGACCTGCCCGACGCGCCGCGGCGGACGCCGGCGATCGCGGCGCTGGGGCCGGCGCGGGTCGTGGCAGCGCTGCGGCTGCGGCCGGTGCAGGCGGACCGGCGTGGCCGGCTCTACCAGGTCGGGCCGGTGGCGGATCCCAGCCTGTTCGTCGCCGTGTGGGATGCGGTGCTCGACAGCAACGGACAGCCGCTGGAGCACTGGCTCAGCGTGCCGCCGCACACCGCGACGGCCGCCGAGGGGGTGGCCTGGTCCTTTGGCCTGGACGAGGCGGCCTACCGACCGGTGCGCGAGATCTGAGAGCCCCACGGACTGGACGCGGCGGGCAACCCCCGGGCATTGCTGGGACGCGGCAACGGCAGGTGCGCGACCATGGACCCCTGGCGCGATCGTTCCCTTCTGGCCCAGACCTACCTGGCGCCCTGGACGGCGCTGGTCCGCCGCGACGGTCCCCGGCGCGAGCGGCTGATGGAAGCCGGCCTCAGCAGCCTGCTCTGGTGCATGTTGCTCGCCGTGGCGGCCCTCGCCGCCCTGCTGGTGGTCTTCCTGGCGGATGCTGTCGGCCGGCCCGTGGAGCGGGTGGAGGGCGTGGTGGTCAGCCGGACCTGGCGCCCCGCCACGGACGCGGTGGCTGTCGCGCCGGTGGTCCTGGCCAACGGCCAGGTCGGCACCGCCCTCACGCCGGACCGGGAGCCGGAGCGCTACGAGGTCTGCTTCCAGGTGGGCGACCGGCAGGCCTGCGCCCCGGTGCGGCCGTCACGGCAGATCAGCGTATTCCAGCGCTTCCGCGCACAGGTCTCATCATAGGGGTCCAAGCGCTTGCAGCACGCTGTGCCTTCATCTACGCTAACTAATTAGCGTCAGGGGCAAGCAGCCGGTCCAGCGTCCGGCGTTATAATGCTTCCGCGTGGGCTACGCCATTCGCGGGTACACTGTTGCCCCTGACGCCCTATCTGCATTCGAGATTAAAACGGAATATCATTATCTAGGTCATACTCTAAGAGTAAGAGATCCTGCGGATTGGAGAACTTCTTGTAATCATGTTCCGGCGCACATCGCTGTGCCCAGTTCTGCAGTCCCATTGCGTTTAGCAGTTCGGCTAGATCCGAATCCGCCGGATCGACATCATACCAGAAAGCAAGGTGACCACAGATCCTTGCTCGATGGCGCTGCATCTTGTTCGGGTATTTGACTGTCATTCGCACCAGCGCAGCTGCTTTTTTGCGGAAGGTGCGCGTGGGACGGATGCGTTTGCCTCCGATATCAAGTCCTGTGACGATCTTACGTTGATCAGGTCCGTAGTGACGGGTCTTTTTCGTGTGCATCTCCATGCCATGGTTTCGAAGGCCTTCGCGGACCAAGCTTTCGAGATGGTGTAGAACATCCGCATCGGTCGCCGAGATGCTGATGTCATCGGCATAGCGTGTGTAGACCGCCCCAAGTTTGTCACTGAACCAATGACATCGTTCGTCAAAGTCATACATAACGAGATTTGCAAGTAGTGGGCTTGTCGGCGCTCCCCGCGGGAGCCGTGAATCCCATGTGGAAATGGCGACTACTTCCTCAATGGCCCCCGGTGAAAGATGACGAAAGCGTTTCTCCAGCATCGTCTTCACGTGCGCCACCGTGACCGACGGGAAGAAGGAGCGGATGTCGGTCGTGAAGAGGTGAGGCGCGCCATGGTGACGGCGGGCATTCATCGCGATCGACTTGCCGCGGACAAAGCCCATTGCGGTGTCATGTGCCTCGACATGAGCAAGAATTCTGGCGAGAAGCGCGCGCTGCACCTGCTTCAAGTGTGGGCACGGCGCCTCGATCGTGCGAACCTTCTTTGAACCTCGTGCCTTGAGTTCAAAGGTATCGTAGCGCTTCCAACATCCGCAAATTACATCTTGCTCGTGGATACCTAAGACCGCAGACAGAATTGGAAGATCTTCGAGGATGTTTTCCATATTGATCCTTACCTCGAATTTGGCCAAAGTCGAGGTAAGCTACGGCAATGCAAGCTCCTCGACAACATCGTGGAACAAGACCGCCGACGCGTGAAACGCTAGTGTCCTGATTCTGTAGTTTGTCCGATCTGCTGCATGCGCTGGCAGAAGCGTTGGATGGCGGCGAGGATGTCGTCGGCGGATTTGGTCCAGCGGAACGGTCTTGGATCGGCGTTGTGGGCGTCGATGAAGGCGCGGATGTCGCGCTCGAGCGCCTGGGTGGAGCGGTGGATGCCGCGCCGGATCTGCTTGTCAGTGATCAGGGCGAAGAAGCGTTCGACCTAGTTGATCCAAGAGGCGCCGGTGGGCGTGAAATGGATGTGCCAGCGTGGGCGCTCCAGGAGCCAGTCACGGATCGGCTTGGCCTTGTGGGTGGCGTAGTTGTCCATCACGAGATGGACGTCGAGGTCCTGCGGCACCACTTTCTCCACCTGATCCAGGAATTTCCGGAATTCGGTGGAGCGGTGCTTGGGGTAGCAGCGGCCGATCACTGCCCCGGTCGCAATGTCCAGCGCCGCGAACAGCGAAGTGGTGCCGTGGCGGGCATAGTCGTGCGTGCGCCGCTCCGCCTGCCCGGGGCGCATCGGCAACAGCGGCTGGGTGCGGTCCAATGCCTGGATCTGCGACTTCTCATCCACGCACAGCACCAGCGCCCGCTCCGGCGGGCTGAGATACAGCCCGACGATGTCGCGCACCTTCTCGACAAAAAGCGGGTCATTGGAGAGCTTGAAGGTCTCGCTCCGGTGCGGCTGCAGTCCGGAGGCCCGCCAGAGGCGGTGAATGGTCGACGGTGCATAGCCGACGGCTCGGGCCATGGAGCGCAGCGACCAATGCGTCGCACCGGGCGGCGTTGTTTCCAGCGTCAGCCGGATGGTGTCGGCGATCGCGTCATCGCCGATCGTGCGGGGCGTGCCGGGCCTGGTCTCATCGAGCAGGCCATCCAGCCGATGCGCGGCGAAGCGGCGCCGCCACTTTGAAACCGTATTGGCATCCGCGCAGATCGCCTTGTTCTCCAGGCCCGGGGAGTGCCAGAAATTTCGTGTGCAGCGGAGCATAGTAGAGGTGAAGGAGACCTCCTATGGCCCGACGGAAAGAGCCGCGGATCCCGGATGCGATCCTGGACCAGTTGCTGGCCGGTGCTGACGCCCGGTCAGCCTTCGAGCAGGGCGGCCTGCTGAACGAGTTGAAGAAGGCGCTCGCCGAGCGGGCGCTGAACGCCGAGATGGACCACCACCTGGCCGGAGAAGGTGGCGAGGGCAACAGCCGCAACGGCTATGGCCGGAAGTCGGTGGTCACCGACAGCGGCAAGCTGGCGCTCGAGATCCCGCGGGACCGGCAGGCGAGCTTCGATCCGCAACTGGCCGCCAAGCACCAGCGCCGCTTCCCCGGCTTCGATGACAAGGTGATCTCGATGTTATGCCCGCGGCATGAGCGCGCGGGAGATCGTCGGCCACCTGCGCGAGCTCTACGGCATCGAGGTCTCGCCGGACCTAGTCAGCGCCGTCACCGACGCGGTGCTCGACGAGATTGCCGCCTGGCAGAACCGGCCGCTGGAACCCGTCTACCCGGTGGTGTTCTTTGACGCCCTGCGAGTGAAGATTCGGGACGAGGGCCTGGTGCGCAACAAGGCGGTGCACATCGCGTTGGGTGTCCGGGCCGACGGCGGCAAGGAGATCCTGGGCCTGTGGCTGGAGCAGAATGAGGGCGCGAAGTTCTGGCTCAGGGTGATGAACGAGCTGCGCGGCCGGGGTGTCGAGGACCTGCTGCTGGCCGTGGTGGGCGGGCTGAAGGGCTTTCCCGAGGCGATCGTGGCGGTGTTCCCGGAGGCGGTGGTGCAGACCTGCATCGTCCACCTCCTGCGGCAGAGCCTGGACTTCGTCGCCTACAAGGACCGCAAACTCGCGGCCGTGGCGCTGAAGGCGATCTACCAGGCGGTGGACGCCGCCGCCGCCGAAGCCGCTCTGACCGAGTTTGAGGGAGGGTTCTGGGGCCAGAAGTACCCCGCCATCGGCCAGAGCTGGCGCCGCGCCTGGACCGAGGTGGTGCCGTTCTACGCGTTCAGCGTCGAAATCAGACGATTGTTGTATACCACCAACGCCATCGAGGCGCTGAACGCGAAGCTGCGCCGGGCGGTCCGGGGCCGGGGGCACTTCCCAACGGATGAGGCCGCCCTGAAGCTCTTGTATCTGGTCTTGCACCGGGCGGAGAAGGAGTGGACCATGCCGCCGCGGGAGTGGACTATGGCCAAGGCTAAGTTTGCCGTCCTGTTCGGCGAACGCTTCACCCGCGTCATGGCCTGAGCATGTTCAACCGCTCCGCTGCACACGAAATTTCTGACACTCCCCGCGATCAGCGCCGCCTCCTCGCCCTCGCTCAATCCGGGCGGGCGGCCCGGATTGGGACAGTCCTCCAGCCCGCTCAGCCCTTCGGCATTGTAGCGCATCACGGCATCGCGGAGCGCCTGCCGCTCCAGGTCCTCCAGCGCATGCGCCACAGCAAACGCCCGGGCCGCTGCCCGGGGGATCGGCGCCCGACGCGCATAGGCGCGCAACTTCGCCGCAGTCAGATCACCTCGGATGGGTAATCCGCCGCCATCATCGCGCTCCCGGAGGCAAGGAACTCGGCGAATCATGCCCGGGGTTCACACCACCGTCACAGGTGAGTCAACTCATCGCCGCGCCGGTATTAGTTCTGCCCTCGACGACCGAACATACCGCGCGGCATTTCAGCAATGATATCTCTCTTCGCCTCAGAGAGGCGCGCCTCGTGACGGTTCGCACCATTCTCAAAGGCCTCGCGCAAGGTGGCACGTGTATCCTTCAACTCGTCTCGGACGCGATCGCTGATCCGTATCTCCTGTTGGGAGATCAAAGCCGAGAGCTTCTTCTCGATCACGGCCTCGACCATATTGGGTAGGCTTTCGATTGCATCCGCAAGCTGGTTTGCACGCGTTGAGAACTCTGCTTCAGCTGCGGCAAGAATACCTTCAACCATCACTGGCAGATCTTTAGCAAGGTTGAGATACTCGCCCTGCTGCATCACCAGGGTTCTCGACACATCAGTCACTGCTTGCAGTGTTGCTCTGCCTTCCTCGACTTGGTTGTCGAGCTTTTCATAGGCCTTATGGAGTTCAGAAAGGTTGTTCTCTAGGCGTTCGAGTTGCGCGATTACTTCGCTAAGTCTCTGACTGGATGCTCTGACCTGATCAATTGCAGCAAACCCTTCTTTGAATGTCATAGCCACCTCACAAGGCATCAGCCAACTCGGTTGAGAAGCACGTTAGAAGCGCAGTCTCGACCGGTCTTGCCGCCAATTCGTCGTAGAGCTCGAGCATCTCCTGACGGCTCGGCCTGTCCGCCAAAATCCACTCTGCAACCGTGTCTTGTGCGGCCTCACTGGCTGCAGAAATGCGGGAGAGAAGGCTTCTGCCAGCACCCTTCCAGAAGGCAAAACCCCCCTCCGGGACTGCAGTCCTAAAGCGCTGTGCGGCTTCCAAGCCAAGTCGATCCTCGGTCAGAAGTTGCAAGCAAGCTGCCGCCAAGTTCAATCCCCGGCTATTGCTAGTGCCTTCCAGAAGTCGCGAAAGCTGTGCAAGAAGCAGCGCAAGCGCGCTGCGTTCCTTCAACTGGATACTGTTTGGCCGGGATATCAATACGTTCAACGCTTCCGCAGCTTCAGCGAGATTCATGTCACGCAGCGCGGCAAGTTGGAAGGCGGTACTATCGACCTTGAAGAAGGCCTCTAATTCGTTTCGGAATGCCTCGGCACCCTCTGGTCTGAAGGAAATGCAGGCTCGATAGAGGTTCCAGGTCGATTGCAGGCGGCTGAGCCTCTGTGTTCTTTGGACCCATTTCAGGAGTTGAGTGTAGAGCTCTGGCCAGAGTTCATGACCATGCTGAAGGCTTTCAACATGCCGCATGGCCTCTGTCTCGGTACCTTCACCATCCACCGCCTTCATACGCTTGAGAACCGAGGCACACGCCTCCTGGAAGCTCGTATTCTTCCGCTCAACCTCCACCGCCTGAACTGATTGACCATCACCGTCCTGTCGACCCCAATCGACAACCGCCCACGGTTTAATCAGTCCCATTTGATAGAGCCGGAACAGTGACAGCTGAAAACGCTGTCCTTGGAAAGGCATATCTCCTACCTGTCCAATTCGGATCACCATGCAGTCCTGGCGTGAACTTCGGATAATGCTGTGGAGTTTTGCAACAAGCCTGTGCTCGTCCTCAAGCGAGATCAGCCCCTGTCCAAGAAACCAAAGCTGTGCACGGAAGTCACCCTGCCCACCATTACCAAGCACCTCTTTCAGCGTCTTGGGCGATAGGTCCTTCTCTAGCTTCAGCCAGATCTCCTGTGCATCGTCGTCTTCTGGCTGAAAAAGCATATGGCAGTGCGCTGGCTCTCGATCGCGCCCGGCCCGGCCAGCTTCCTGGTAGAAGGCTTCCATCGAGCTTGGCATACCAGCGTGGATCGTATGGCGCACATCGGGCTTATTCACGCCCATACCAAAGGCCTTGGTAGTCACGACGACGTCGATTCTGCCCTGTTTCCATAGCGACTGGACCGTCTGCTTGTACTCATCAAAGCTGCTGGGTCGTGAAACAACCTCATCGCGCAGCCAACTCAAAGCAGCACTAGGATTGAGTTTCTTCGGCTCCTTTCCCGAGAAAATTCCAATGCGCAAGCCCGGATTTTTTGCGGACAAGTTCAGAGCTATGGCATCAACGCCACTGTCTCCGTTCACGTAACGTGAAAAGACATGAATTGGGGGAGGCTCGTTCTTCTTACTTTCACCAACAATCTTTTCGATTGCATGAGTGACGGCTGCCGGTCCGCTTCGCTCCGTGCGGATTGAGAAATTTAGCTCGGTCCTACTACGGTGCATCTCGTAAGCCACAAACTCGTCTGGGATCTCGAACTCACCTTGGATGTCACGCAAAACGTTCACGCTAGCGGTCGCTGTTAGGCCCATAACCGGCACTTCAAGCGCAAGATCCCGTAGGCAGCCTGGTAACGTCAGATAAGAGGGTCGGAAGTCATGCCCCCATTCGCTCATGCAGTGGACTTCATCGATCACGAACATCCGCAGGAGGCCTTCTTCATGAAGAAGCCGTACAGTGTTCCGGAAACTCTCAGTTTGAAATCGCTCGGGTGAGACGAAAACGAAACGCATCTCTCCGCGCAGAATGCGCTGCGCATAGATCTCACGCAGGGCCGCCGGCATGTCACTGTCGATATTCACGACACGTCCGGTGAAGCCTGCGTTCTCAAGTTCGGCGCAGTGATCGCGTCCTAACGCCTTGATCGGCACTACAGTGATCGTCGTTCCCATTTGAAGCAGCGCTGGGACTTGGAAGCAAAGCGATTTACCTCCTCCCGTCGGCATTAGTCCAAGCGACTTCTGCCCGTCCAAAGCGTTGAGAATCAACGTGTCTTGTCCCGGACGGAAGCTTTCGTGGCCGAAAATTCGTCGGCATAGCTCTGTCAGATCAGCGATAGCTGGCGACCGACCGGGCCGCGTATCCGTCTTCCTCACCACAAGGTACGATACACCGTAGTAGCGGAGCCGTTTGATACCTTGTGTTGCCGGATCTTCGATGAATGGTCGGTCCTGCACCGAACATGTGCGCACGGTGATTCCAGTCGCGAATTCAGTCAAATCATCCGCGCGGCCGAAAAGCTGCACATCGATCTCAAGGCCCGCTTGATCAATCACCAGCTTCGGTGGCCTGAATTCGACATGTGTTAACCTTGCAAACAGGGAAAACCAGTCGAACAGTTCTGCAACGGCCGCCTGAACCCACTCTACACCTTTCCGAGTTGGAAAATCGTGTGAGACACTCAGGCGCCATTCCGTTGCGCCGGGATCCAATTGCCGATGTGAAATCGCCAACATTATCGCGACCTGCAAGCGTATCGCCGCTGTCAGATCATAGCGTGGAGATGGAAAAGCAGCTTCGGGCGAAGCATCGAGAACGCGGTAGGAGTGGAGCTGTGGGCTGCCTTCGCAGCGGCGACGCAGACGAGCCATGAAGTCGGCGAGGGCCGCACTCCTGGCGCGCAGGTCTGAAGTCTTTATGCGAAGAGTTAGAATGCCGAATTTTGCGAGAAATCGATCTCGGGCCTGATCCTTCCAGCCTTGGCGCTGATGCTGTCCGCCATCGATTTCGATCGCCAGATCTGCGTGAGGCAGATAGAAATCCACCCGCTCTTCATTTGGTCCGTGCCGCAGACTAGCCGGTGCGCCAAGCTCGCTGAAAAGCGGGTACTCTGGCACCATCAGCTTCTGGATGAAGCTCCAAGGCCCGAGGTTATCAGGCAGGATCTGAGTGAAGAACTCTAGGGCAGGATTGTAGCCCTCATCGTTCCCCCTGATCGTATCTGCCCAATCAGGCTGAGGTCGGGCCATGAGGGCCAGAGGTTCGTGGGACAGTTCTGCCCACCTAAACCCGAGAAGTTCCTGCAGTTTTGGTGAGGGCTGGGTTGGCGCACCGCGGGTTAGGATCGAGAACGTGCTCGATACAAAAGGGGGCACCGGGCCGGGTTCACCGACAAAGCCGCCAACATCGAAAAGCATGTCACCGTCGAAATACCCTGCACAGACAGCAACGCGCCTACTGAGGGGGTGTATAAAAGTCCGGCTCATGCTCTACGTCGAAGGTGTCTCTGATTCAACTATACTTCACCTGCATAAAAACTCAAGATCAAGCCAGAAGAACAGCCATATAATCCTCGGCGGCGTGGACAAAGCTGATTCCTAGAGGCTGTTATGGACCTGTGGCGAGTTGAGCGGCCTGCCGGAGCATGATGCAGGCGAAGGCGACGAGGTGGAGATCGGCGAGGGTTGAGGCGTAGCGTTCGTAGTCCTTCACCAGGCGGCGGAAGCGGGTGGCCCAGGCGAAAGATCTCTCCACCACCCAGCGCCGTGGCAGCAGCACGAAGCCGCGCTTGGCCTCGGGCAGTTTGACCACCTCCAACGCGATGCCATGCGCCTGGGCGGCATCGGCGGCGGTCCGGCCGGTGTAGCCCTGGTCGACATAGGCCAGATCGACGCTCTGGCCCGTGGAGGCCTGCACCGCCCAGGCCAGTTGGCCAACCGCAACCCGGTCATCGGCATTGGCGGGCGTGACGTGCAGCGCCAGCAGGTGACCCAGCGTGTCGACCGCCAGGTGCGGCTTGGAGCCCTTCTTGCGCTTGGCACCGTCGTACCCGGCCCGCTCACCGCTTTCCGGCGAGGAGCGCAGCGTCCGACTATCCAGGATGGCAGCGCTGGGCTGTGCCTTTCGGCCTGCGGCCCGGCGCAGCACCGTGCGCAGATCCTCGGCCAAGGCCTCGAAGCAGCCTGCCGCCAACCAACGCTGCGCCTGCTGGTAGACCGCCGCCCAGGGCGGCAAATCATTCGGCATCCAGCGCCAGGGCGCGCCGGTCTTCACCACATAGCGCAGGCCGTTGAACGCTTCGCGCAAGCTGTGCTCCCGCTGCCCGGCCTCTTCCGGCAAGAGCGTCAGATAGGGCGCAACTAGCGCCCATTCCTCATCAGACACATCGGACGGATACGGGCTGCGGGTAGTCATGCCCCACAGCCTGACCGTTACCCGACCGCAGGTCCATAACAGCCTCTAGCTCGGAGCGGCATCGGTTCTGCGGCGAGCCATGTCATCCGCAGGTCTCGTAGCGGCGGTGTCCATCCTCGTGCCGGCACCCAGTCCCGGCTCCGCTCCGGAATGTACGCCCGACTTTTTGATGCGCTCCAGCAGACCTCGCCTTCGCTGCCTCAGGTCTGGAATGCTTTGCGTTGGGCAGTCCGGTTCAGAGGGAATATCGTCGTCCTCGGCGCAAGGCGCAGCGCGGCCATCCTCAGCTGTGCGCCGGGCCGAAGGATCATGGCTCAGGCTGCTACATGTCCGACCGGGGATGGCGGTCCGGGGCATAGTGGAATTCCAGGTAGAAGCGGACGGGGCCGAGCGGCTCCACACGGTGCCGGACCCCCGGCTCGACCACGCCGGGCTGGCCCGGTTCCAGGATGCTCTCCGAAGGCGGATCCTCGACGAAGTAACGCAGCCTGCCTTCGAGGATGTTGATCGTGGCCCAGGCGCCGCGCGCGGTCTCGTGCCCCTGCCGGAGGGCCGCCGGCATCGTGTCTTGCGTGAACTCCACCGTCCGCCTCTCGGCCACGTATCCCTCTGGAATCGGCATGCTTTTTGCCTATCGATAGCCGATGTTCATGACGTAATCGCGGAGCAGGGATTCCTCGTCCTCGACTTCGCCCAGCAGAACCTGGAGGGCATCGCGCGCGTAGACGACCCCGATCGGTCGCCCACCCTGGTCAACGACTGGAACCCGCTGCACGCCGTGCTTCTTGATCGCCGACCAGATGGCCTGCAACGCCTCGCCTGGCCCGCAGGCGATGACGCTGCGCGTCATGATCGTCTCCACCCTGGCCGTGCAGGAACACCCGCTGCACTGCCTGATCTGCCCGACGATATCGGTCTTGGTCAGGACGCCGACCATGCGTCCGTCCTGGTCACAGACGACGACGAGATCGGTGTGGGGCCTGGCCATCAGATCGGCTGCCTCTCTGACCGGCGCCTCGGCGCCGATGGTGGCGAGACGCTCCCGTGCCCGCGGCAAGATCTGCTCGACAAACATCCGCCCTTCACTCCTTCGGAAAGGTCCTGCGCCGCGTGCTCAGCCCTGCCGCTCGATCATCAGCTTCTTGATCTCGCCGATCGCTTGGCCCGGGTTCAGCCCCTTCGGGCAAGTGGCGGTACAGTTCATGATGGTGTGGCAGCGATAGAGCCGGAACGGGTCCTCCAGGAAGTCCAGCCGTTCTCCGGTTGCCTCGTCGCGGCTGTCAGCGATCCAGCGATAGGCTTGCAACAGCACCGCCGGGCCGAGATAGCGGTCGCCATTCCACCACCAGCTCGGGCAAGCGCCGGTGCAGCAAAAGCAGAGGATGCACTCCCACAGCCCATCGAGCTTCGCGCGCTCCTCCTTGGACTGGCGGCGCTCCTCATCCGGCGGCGCCGGGCTGTCGCTCTTCAGCCAGGGCTCGATGGAGCGGAGTTGGGCGTAGGGGTGCGTCAGGTCCGGCACCAGGTCCTTCACCACCGGCATATGCGGCAGCGGGTAGAGGCGGATCTCGCCCCGCACATCCTCCATCGGCTTGAGGCAGGCCAGCGTGTTCATCCCATCGATGTTCATGGCACAGGAGCCGCAGATGCCCTCCCGGCAGGAGCGCCGGAAGGTCAGCGTGCTGTCCACCTCGTTCTTGATCTTGATGAGCGCGTCGAGGACCATCGGGCCGCATTTGTCGAGATCGATCTCGTAGATGTCGGTGCGCGGGTTCTCGCCCGAGTCCGGGTCCCAGCGGTAGATGCGGAGCGATTTGGTGCGCGTGGCGCCCGCCGGCGCCTTGTAGGTCTTGCCGGGCTGGATCCTGCTGTTTTGTGGCAGCGTAAACGTCGCCATTCCTGGCTCCTCGACAGGTCAGGCTCTGAGGGCGTAGTAGCCGGGCGGATCGCTCGCCGGGAACGACTCGTCTGAGGCCTCGTCCACCTTGTCCCAGGGCTCTTGCGGCGGGGTGCGCATCGCCTCCGAGGCCGCCGGCTGGGCCCCGCCATAGGTGCCACCTCCGGACGCGCCGACCGATGCCGGTCCGGGATGTGCCTGTCCCGGACGCCTGCCCCGACTTACCAGGAGCGCCAGGGCTGCCAGCACGGCAGTGCAAGCGACGATATCCATGGCCGAAGGCCCGCGGCGTTCATGATTGGTCACGATGTTTCTCCTCACTGCCCCGGCGGCTGGAGGAAGCCTCGGGCCTGGATGCATCGGCCAGAATCCTCTGGCTGGAGTACTTGGTGGGTGAACGGCACGAATCCTGGGCGGTTGCGGGAGCGGACACCGGGCCCAGGGCGCGAGCTCGCGCCGGCCTGTGCGATGTCGGGGGCCGCGGATGGGTACACCGTGTTTGCCATGGAGGTCTCCCCTCCTCAATCAGCGCCCGATCACGCCTTGACCCCTTCTCGCCCGGGCTCCGAGGAGAACAAGGCCGCCTTGCCAGGCTTGCCGTCCCACTCCTTGGCGTCGGCCGGCGGCTCGCCCTTGCGGGTGATGTTGGGCCATTCCTGAGCATATTGGCGGTTCAGCTCGGCCCATTCGGCGGCCTTGTCGTCGCTGTCGGGGACGATGGCCTCGGCCGGGCACTCCGGCTCGCACACGCCGCAATCGATGCACTCGTCTGGGTGGATCACCAGCATGTTCTCGCCCACGTAGAAGCAGTCCACCGGACACACCTCCACGCAGTCCATGTATTTGCACTTGATGCAGTTCTCGGTGACCACGTAGGTCATGCGCGCCTCCTTGTGGGCAGACGTTCGAACAGGCCCATGCGCAGGCTGCGCGCGACGCGCGCCGCGCGCTCGCGGAAGGCGTCGGCCACCTCCGGCTCGAACAGCTCGGCGCAGGTCTCGCCGAACAGCGCGAGCCAGCGGTCGAACATGGCGGGCTCCAGGTTCGGCAGGCGCAGGTGTACCGAGAAGGGGTCGCCGTGATAGCGCCCGCTCGCCAGCATCAGCGAGGACCAGAAGTCGGCGAGGCGGGCGAGATGCCTGCTCCAGGCTTCCTCGCTCTCGCCGATCGCGCGGGCGAACACGGGGCCGAGCACCGGATCGCGGCGCACGCGGGCATAGAAGCGATCCACCAGGCAACGGATCGCATCCTCCGTGGGTCGGGCGGCGCGGCCCTGGGCCGACGCCGCGGCTTTCTCGACACCGCTGCCGTGCCCATCGCCCGCCAAGTCGCCGGACCGTCGAAGCACCCGGGGCACCATGATCTCGTCGTTCATTGCCCCTCCTCGGTGCTGAACGCCTTAACATCCATGGAATATGTAGCTTATGCGGTGCCTGGCCAAAAGCAACCCCATCCATGTATCTTTGCCTTGAAGGAGGGGCGCCGGCCGCCCCGCTAACGGAGAAGCCGGCCTTGCGCCTGACCGTCCACACCGATTACGCGCTGCGCATGCTGATGTACCTCGCCGTAAAGGGCGGCGGCCCCGCCACCATCGCCGAGGTCGCCAGCGCCTATGGCATCTCCAAGGCACATCTGAACAAGGTAGCGCATCGGCTCGGCCTGACCGGGTACGTGAAGACCGTGCGGGGCAAAGGTGGCGGCTTGCACCTTGCCCGGCCCGCCGGCGAGATCGGGCTGGGCGACGTCGTGCGGCGCCTCGAGCCGGATATGGCCCTGGTGCCCTGCTTCGGGCCGGTGGATGCGGCCTGCCCGATCGTGCCGGCTTGCGGCTTGCGGGGCGCGCTCGACGAGGCCCGGCAGGCGTTCCTGGCCGCGCTCGACCGCCATACTCTGGCCGATCTCGTGCGCCGGCGGGAAGCGCTAGGCGCGCTGCTCGGGGTCAGGCAAGCCCTGCACGACGGCCCGGACGGGCACACGGGTACGGCGAGCCAAGATCTGGATTCCGGCCGCACGTGAGGCAAGCAACAGAGATGGCCGACACGATGCCGGCGTGAGGATGCCTCGCTTACCGGCAGACGCCGGAGTTCACGCGGGGCACGGTACTCCCCCTGCTGAACAGAAACGGCGAGATCCGCTTCTTCGTCCTGCGATACGGTTGCGGCTTAGAGGGGCGAAGGCGGCAAGCCTACACGGATCCTAAACCGAAGTTTTGAGAGTGCACCGCCCGTTCCCCGTGCGGCCAACGACGGTTCACGCGTCGACGCTGTCACGGGAACAGTCCTAAGTCAGAGCGTGCACGGCGAGCGCCTCACCTCGGGCCCTCCCTGACAGGGTGCGAGGACATTGTCACGTCTGGAGCGTCGAAGGCTCTGCGGGGCGTGTTGTTATAGAAGTTCAACTGCCACCTGCGGCTGATGTGGCCGCGTGATCCACTATCTGTGATCGATGCAACGGAGATATGTTGTTGGCCGCGCCTGCCGGGAAGGTGTTGTATCGCTTTGTTACGATTTGCGAGGCGCATATTGAAGCCTTCTCAACGCGTTCTGCAGCTCAGTCGGGCGCGACACGCTGCTCGCCTTCGTTGGAGCCGGCCACGTGATGGACGTGGAAAGGACTTCCTCGGTGAGTTCTGGCCGTGCGCCGCACGACGCGCCCGCCGCGGCCCAGGTGTGTCCTTGTCGATGCAACGTCAGCCCTTCTCCATGGACAGCATGTCTCGAAGCGTTGGCCCATACCCGGCAGCCAAGCAGCCCTGGCAGGGAAGGCTTGGAAATGCCCCGGCGCGGAGGCGGCGCGCCGACTGCAGCTTGCCGAGCTGCCGGTGCGAGTGCCTGCCGTGCTGAGACGGCACGCGTGGGCGCTGGCCCTGCTCTGCGCGCTGCCACTTCGTGCTGTCCTGGCTCAGGGTACGCCGCAGGCACCCGACACGATGGAAGCGCGCGTCGCTGGCTGCGCATCATGCCATGGCGCACGCGGTGAGGGGACCAACAACGAGTACTTTCCAAGGCTGGCGGGAAAGCCTGCTGGTTACCTGTTCAACCAGTTGCTCGCCTTCCACGAAGGGCGCCGGCGCTACGCGCCGATGAACTACCTGCTCGCCTATCTGACGCCGGACTACCTGCGCAAGATGGCAGATTTCTATGCCGAGCAGCGCCCGCCACCCCAGGCGATTACCATCCCGACCGCCCCGCCGGCAGCGCTGGCGCAGGGGCGGGAGCTCGTCACCAACGGCGCGCCGGACCGCGGCATCCCGCCCTGCGCCGCCTGTCACGGCCCGGTGCTGACCGGCATGGAGCCCGGCATTCCTGGGCTGGTTGGGCTCAGGCCCGCTTACATCAGCGCTCAGCTCGGCGCATGGCGATACGGCACGCGTACGGCCATCGCCCCGGACTGCATGCAAATCATCGCAAGCCTGCTTACGGAAGACGACGTCTCGTCCGTTTCGGCCTGGCTGGGGTCCCTACCGGTCCCGGATAACCAGTCCCCCCTGCCGGCGGGCGCGCTGACCACGCCTCTGGCCTGTGGGAGCCAACCGCGATGAGATCCTTGGCAAGAGCGTGGCAAGGCGCGCTGCTGGGCATCCTGCTGCTCGCATCCCCCTCGGCCCCGGCGCAGAACGCCGATGCCGATCTGATCGCGAAGGGGGAATATCTGGCACGTGCCGGCGACTGTGTCGCCTGCCACACGGCGCCCGACGGCCAGCTTTTCGCCGGGCGCCGCGCCATGCCGACCCCCTTCGGAACCTTGTACTCGTCCAACATCACCCCGGATCCGGACACCGGGATCGGCAGATGGAGCGCGGACGACTTCTACCGGATGATGCACACGGGCCGCTCGCGCGATGGCGGCCTGCTCTATCCGGCCATGCCCTTCGCCTCCTACACCAAGGTGACGCGCGCGGATTCGGACGCGATCTTCGCCTATCTACGCTCGATCCCGGCGGTGAAGCTCCAGAACCGGGAGCACGACCTCAGCTTCCCCTACAACAATCGCTCACTGATCCTCGGCTGGCGCACGCTCTTCTTCCAGGAAGGCGAGTATCAGCCTGACCCTACCAAGTCCGACGAATGGAACCGGGGTGCCTACCTCGTGCAGGGGCTCGGCCATTGCGGCATGTGCCACACGCGGATCAACGCCCTGGGCGGCAGCTCCGAATCGCAGGCCTTCGAGGGCGGGCTGATTCCGATGCAGAACTGGTACGCCCCCTCCCTCACCTCCAATCGCGAGGCGGGGCTGGGCGACTGGAGCATCGAGGAGATCACCGACCTCCTGAAGACGGGCATCTCCAACCGCGGCACCGTTTACGGGCCGATGGCGGAAGTGACCTACAACAGCTTGCAGTACCTGTCGGACGCGGACACGCGCGCGATGGCGGTCTATCTGAAGAGCCTCGCGCCGCATGACAGCTCGGAGCGCCCCGCGCCCACCCTCTCGCCGTCCGAGAGCAGCCTGCTCGCGCGCCTGGGCCGGACCGTCTACGACCAGCAATGCGCGAGCTGCCACGGCACGGACGGGCGCGGCATGCCGCCGCACTATCCGCCGCTCGCCGGCAACCAGTCGATCCAGATGACCTCCGCCGTGAACGCGATCCGCATGGTGCTGAACGGTGGCTATCCGCCGGCGACCGCGGGCAACCCGGAGCCATATGGCATGCCGCCCTTCGCGCAGAGCCTGTCCGACGACGAGGTGGCCGCCGTGGTCAGCTATATCCGGGTGGCCTGGGGCAACCGTGGCGGCCCGGTCAGCGCGCGCCAGGCCAACGAGCTCCGCAGCGCCCCGTTGGAGTGAGGGAAGCATGATCGAACCGGAACCACTCCCTGCCCCGCCCGCCCCGCCGCAGGGGGAACAGACGCATCCGGCCCATGACGGATTCGCGGGGGGCGCGCTCACGGTGGCCGGGATCGCGACCGCCGTCGTGATCGCGATCTGGCTGGCCTTCTACTTCTTCGTCTTCGTGCCACGCGCGCCCGCGCCATGAGCGGATCGGCCCATCACGACGAGGGCGCGGCCCGCGCTGCACGCCTCGAACGCAACTGGGCGGCGGCCTGCATCGCCATCGTCGCCGTGCTGATCATCGTCACGGCCTATGCCGGCATCCACCAGGCCACCATGCCGCAGACGGTCGTCGAAACCGCTGATCCCACGCGCCTCCATCTCTCCGGCGAATTCATCGAAAGCAACCTCGGCAGCGAGCTCCGCCCGGACGGCACCGTGCTGGTCCGCGCCATCGGCCAGCAATACTCCTTCACGCCACAATGCATCCTGGTCCCGGCCGACACGCCGGTCCGCCTGCGGATGACCAGCTCGGACGTCGTGCACGGTTTCCTGATCGACAGGACGACGATCAACATGATGCTGGTCCCCGGCTATATCTCGACCATTGACGCGCGCTTTCCGGAAGCGGGCGAGCGCCACATGCCCTGCCATGAATTCTGCGGCAATGGCCACGAGGGGATGTGGGCGCGGGTCAGGATCATCGACAAGGCGGAGTTCCAGCAACTCGCGACGGCCCAGCGGAGAGTCGATTGTGTTGAGTAGCAGCCGCCTCATCCTCGCCCATTTCTGGCTGGCCTTCATCGGCTTCGCGGGGGCGCTGCTCCTGGGTGAGTGGCAGATGTTCATGCGCAGCCCGCTCAGCGCCTGGATCAGCCATCCCGAATGGTACTACCGCTCGGTCACCGCGCATGGCACGGCGATGGCCTATGTGCTGCCCACGCTGCTGGCGATGGGCTTCGGCTACTTCATCACCGAAGCAGCACTGAAGCGGCCGCTGATCGGGCAGAACTGGGCATGGGCCGGCTTCATTCTGGCCGCGGTCGGCACGGTCACGGCGGTGATCCCGGTCGCGGCCGGCGAGGCCTCCGTCCTCTACACCTTCTATCCGCCGCTGATCGGCAATGCCTTCTACTACATCGGCATCGTCCTGGTGGTGGTCGGCTCCTGGATCTGGGTCGCGCTGATGTCCGTGAACCTGCGCCTCTGGAAGCGGGACAATCCGGACGTGCCGGTGCCGCTCGCCATGTTCGCCAATGTCGCCGGCTCCTATCTCTGGGCCTGGACAGCCGTCGGCGCCGCGCTGGAACTGCTGTTCCAGATCCTGCCCGTCGCGCTGGGGCTGAAATCGACCATCGACGCCGGCCTCGCGCGCGTCCTGTTCTCCTGGACGCTGCATGCCATCGTCTATTTCTGGCTCATCCCGACCTATATCTCCTACTACACGATCGTGCCCCGGGCGATCGGCGGGCGGCTGTTCAGCGACGCCATGGGGCGGCTCGCCTTCATCCTCTTCCTGGTCGTGGCGATGCCGATCGGCATACACCACCTGTTCGCGGACCCGCAGGTCGGCGCCGGGTTCAAGTTCCTCCATGCGTTCTTCACCGCCCTGGTGGCGCTCCCGACGCTGCTCACCGTCTTCACCATCTGCGCCTCGGTGGAGATCGCGGCCCGGCTGCGCGGCGGGCGCGGCGCCTTCGGCTGGCTGAAGGCGCTGCCCTGGCGCAACCCGATCATGCTCGCCGTGACCTTCTCGTTCGTGCTGCTCGGCTTCGGCGGCGCCGGCGGGCTGATCAACATGAACTACCAGTTCGATTCCACGGTTCACAACACGCAGTGGATCACCGGCCACTTCCACCTGATCTTCGGCGGCGCGATCGTGATCATGTATTTCGCGATCGCCTACGACATCTGGCCACACCTGACCGGCCGCACGCTCGCGAGCCATGGGCTGATGCGGGCCCAGCTCTGGACCTGGTTCATCGGCATGATCCTGCTGAGCTTCCCATGGCACTGGGTGGGCCTGCTCGGGATGCCGCGGCGCATGTCCTATTACGACTACAGCGACCCGTCGCTCGCGCCGCTCGCCACCTCCGTGATCCTGTCCACGATCGGCGGGGCCATCCTGGTTGTCTCGGGCGTGCTCTTCCTCGTCGTGCTGATCCGTGGCCATCGTGGGCCAGCGCTGGACCCCGGCCCGTACCGCTTCGCGGAGGCGCTGCACCAGCCGGCGCGCGTTCCGGCGCCCCTCAACAGTTTCGGACTCTGGCTTGGGCTCATGATCGGGCTCACGGTGGTGAACTACGGCTTCCCGATCGCGCAGCTGGTGGCCAACCCGGCCACCAACGTGCCGCCGGTCTTCGTCGGGGCGCAGCAATGAGCAGCGGGCAGGACAAGGCGATCCGCACGAGTGCGATTGCACTCACCGCCGCGCTGGCCGTGGTCGCCATTGTCACGGGCTTCGTTCTGCTGCCGCGGCTGGAGGGGAAGGGACAGTTGCCGGATCTGTGGGACGCGATCTGCAGCGCGGCCGGCATCGTCCGCCAGGGGCCGGCCCAGCCCGCGGTTCCCGCCACGCGGCAGGGTACGCAGGTCGTGCTGACGCAGCCGATCATGCGTCCGGCCAGCGCGGAGTCGATCGGCCGTGGCGCGACGCTCGCGCTCCGCTGCACGATGTGCCACGGGGCACGCGGGCTGAGCGAGGCCAACTCGCCCAACCTGGCGGGGCAGTATGCCGCCGTCGTCTACAAGCAGCTTTCCGACTACAAGTCAGGCGCCCGGGCCAGCGCGATCATGGCGCCGATCGTCGCCGGGCTGAGCGACGAGGATTTGCGCGACCTCGCCGCTTACTACGCGTACTTGCCGCGCGAGACGCCCGAGCGTTCAGAGCGGCTGGCGCAAGCGCCCTCTGTCGTCGCGACCGGCGCGCCGATGCGCAACATCGCCCCGTGCGGCTCCTGCCATGGCGGGCCGGACACCAAGCCCGGCGGAGCCTGGCTCGAGGGCCAACCCCTGGCCTATCTCCAGAGCCAGCTCCAGGCATTCGCCACTGGCGAGCGCCATAACGACATCAACGCGGTGATGCGCAACGTAGCGAGGCGGATGACGCCGGAAGAGATCGATCAGGCCGCGCGCTTCTACGCGAACCAACAATGATGCTGCCAGCCCGCTTTGAAGCGTCTCATGTTCTGTTGAGAGGCTCATGGGGCTTGGGTAGGAGCATGAAGCTGTGGGTGAGGCACGCCCACCTACGCACACCAACCAAATGGCAGCGTGCCTGCTATCGGCCCACTCTCTTATCAAAGAAGCTCTCAACCGCGTTGGCCAGGGCGTCCGCTGTAAATGGCTTGGTCAACACCTGCATGCCGGGCTCGAGGGGCGCCTCCCCGAAGATGTGGTTCTCGGCATAACCCGTGATGAAGAGCACCGGCAGCTTTGGACGGAACTGGCGGGCAGCATCGGCCACCTGCCGGCCGTTCATGCCGCCCGGGAGCCCGACATCGGTGACCAGTAGATCAACTGGCACCTCTGACTGCAGCACTTTCAGCGCGGAAGCACCGTCCGCCGCTTCAAAGGTGGTGTAGCCCCTCTCCTTCAGCAGTTCGGTGACCAGCATCCGGACCGTCTGCTCATCTTCCACCACCAGCACCGTCCCGTGGCCTTCGGCGCGCGGCGTCTGCACCGGCGCGGGAGCCACATTCTCCTCTTCCAACGCGCCGTGATAGCGCGGCAGGTAGATGCGCACCGTCGTGCCCTGGCCCAGCTTGGAGTAGATCCGCACCTTGCCACCGGACTGCTTGGCAAAGCCGTAGATCATGGACAAGCCAAGGCCGGTGCCCATGCCGAGGGGTTTGGTGGTGAAGAACGGGTCGAAGGCCCGCGCCGCCACCTCGGGCGTCATGCCGGTGCCCGTGTCGGTGACGCTGATGGCGACATAGGGCCCGGGCATGATCTCCCGCTCGCGGGCCGCCCGCTCGTCCACCCAGGTGTTGGCCGTCTGAAAGATCAGGCGCCCACCCTCGGGCATGGCATCGCGGGCATTGATGCACAGATTGAGCAAGGCATTCTCAAGCTGGTGCGGGTCGCAGAGGGTAAGCCAGAGATCGCCGGCCAGGATTGTCTCGACCTCGATGGTGGGACCCGCCGTGCGCTGAATGAGCTCCAGCATGCCCGTTACGAGCTGATTTGCGTCGGTAGGCTTCGGATCCAGGGTCTGGCGGCGGGAGAAGGCAAGCAGACGATGGGTCAGGGCGGCGGCCCGATTGGCCGCGCCTTCGGCGGCTGTGACGTAGCGGCCCAGGTCGTCCAGCCGGCCCTGATTCATCCGGATGCGGAGAAGCTCGAGACTGCCCAGGATCCCGGTGAGGAGATTGTTGAAGTCATGGGCTATGCCGCCGGTCAGCTGGCCGATGGCATCCATCTTCTGGCTCTGGCGCAGCGCCTCCTCGGCTTGCTGCAGCATTTCAGCCTGCTCTTTTTCGCGCGTGATGTCGCGTCCGACGGCATGAATGCGGCGGTCCTCCGGCACGGCGGTCCAGGACAGGAAGACGTAGGAGCCATCCTTGTGCCGGTACCGGTTCTCGAAGCGCAGCGTCCGCGCCCCTTGTGCGAGGCGCTCCACTTCCGCCTGGGTAGCCGCTAAGTCCTCGGGATGGATCAGGTCCAGGAAGGAGCGCCCCAGCAACTCCGCCTCGCTCCAGCCGAGCAGGGTGGTCCAGGCGGGATTCACCGCCTGGATGGTGCCGGCGTAGTCCGCGACGAGCATGATGTCGGTCGAGAGCCGCCACATGCGATCGCGATCGGCAGTGCGCTCGGCGACCCGCTGTTCCAGCGTCTCGTTGACAGCGAGGAGCTGCCTCTCGAGCTGCTTCCGGGCCGAGATATCCACGGCGAGCACATAGTAGCCGACGACGTTCCCGTCCTCACGGCGCCGGGGCAGGTATTGGATCGCGGCTTCTTTCCTCCCGCCCCTGCCGTAGGGCAGCCAGGTATCGTAGGCGATAGGCTCGCCTGCGGCCGCGCGTTCGAGCAGATCGCGCCGCGTCTCGAACGCGGCTTCGCCGATGATGTCGCGAACGTGGTGGCCGACGATGCTCGCCGAAGGGCGGCCAAACCACTCTTCATAGGCGCGATTGACGAACCGATAGCGGTGCGTGGCGTCCACATAGGACACCAGTTCCGGCAGGGCATCCGCGATCAGACGAAGCTCGCCCTCGCGTTCACGCATGTGCTCTTCGGCTCGCTTTTGCTCGCTGATGTCGCGCGAAATCGCCAGCAGGCGCTCGGGCCGTCCGTCCTCGCCCAGCATCGCGGTGACCTGCGAATCCCACCACCGGGAATTGCCCTTGGTTGTGAAAGCCAACGCCTGGAAGCGGGCTGCCTTGCCGTCTCTTGCTGCCTTGATGGCGGCCCGCGCTGTTTCGTGCACCTCGGGCGGCCAAAGCTCGAGCCAGGAATGCCCTTGCACTGCCTCGAAACTGCCGGTCTCCAGCGCTTTGAGGCTGCCCGGACCCATGAAGAGCACCCGGCCCTCAAGGTCAAGGACGGTGATGCGGTCGGCTGAGCTCTGCACGATCTGCCGGAGAAACTCGGAACTCTCCCGCAGCTCGTCCGCGGCGCGTTTCTCCGCCGTCTTGTCGCGCAGGATCTTCAAAAGCCCTCGGCGAGTCCCATCCTCCTCGCACAGTGGCAGCATGACCCCGGTGGCCCAGAGGCGCGAGCCGTCCCGCCGCAGGTGCCAGCGCACATCCTCGGCCCGCCCTTTCTCCACCGCCCTGCTGGCCTCCCGGCCCGGTTCACCGGCTGCCCGGTCCTCGGGCGTAAAGATGATGTCGGCGGCCTGGCCCAGGATTTCCTCTTCCGGCCAGCCGAGCACACGTTGAGCGCCGGTGTTCCAGCTCGTTACCCGGCGATTGAGATCCATGGTGAAGATGGCGTATTCGGTCGCGCTTTCGACGACCAGGCGAAACCGGGCCTCGCTCGCCCGCGCCGCCGCCCGGCTTGCCTCCAGTTCGGCAGCACTGCCGGTTGCCGACCGCAACTTGGCGTTTGCGGTCTCCAACTCGGCGATGCGCCGGCGGAGGGCGTCCTTTTCCGGGTCAATCACAGCAGGCTGGCTCGGTGCCTCCGTCAAGCCGGGCTTCGACCTCGCTGCGCTCGACCAGCAAACGCAGGGCGGCGCGGACCACCTTGCTGGCGGTGGCATAACGGCCTGTGGCGACCTGGTCCCCGACGTCCTTCAGCAAGGGCTCGGTGAGGGCGACGTGAAGCGTGCACTGGGCAGGCATAAGGATGAGCTTAGCAGTATGCTCCCCAGGGTGCCACCTTCTGTGAAGCGTGGCCTAGCCACCGCTCTTGCTCCTCAATGATCAGGGCGAGCGTCAACGCACCTGCCTTCCGCAGTTGCGCCAGCCACGATGCTGTCGTGTGGGAACGACCAGCCGCCCCGCTGGTAACTCTCTAGAATAAGGGCAATATAGCGAAGAAAGGAAATTTCAGCCGCTTAGCCCCTACTTACGCACGCTAATCTTTTAGCGTGTGTCCGGTGAAGCAAGGGGCGGGTTGCCGCAGTTTGGACGGCTGTGGCACAAGCGGGAGCGTTCGCGAGCCACCCCGCGCCTTCTCCAACGCGCAGAGGCTGTCGACTGGGCCTCTGGCAGACAGATTGATCTTTCCCGTTGCCGCCCCAGATCATGGCTCAGGCAATCTTGCCCTCTGCTATGGCAATACCGGCGCAGCCATTCCCTCTTCTTCATGGCTGATGCCGGAATTGCCTGGGCTTCACGGCTTTTCCAGTTATCCTGAGGCCTCCTTTACGGCTTCGGCGGAGTGTGCCGCCAAGACGCACACGAACCATCAGCCCGCTCAGGCCTGGAATCTTTCAGCATGAATTCTCCTGTTTCGCGGATAGCGGCCGACAGCCGCCACCTGCACTCCGACCCGAGTGTCGTCTGGTACCACCGTGCCTTCTGCCAGATGGCGCTGCCAATTTCCGCTGCCGCAGGCTCCTGGCGGCGGGGCGTGGGCAGCATGGCGGTTGCCGTCGAGACCGCCACGGGCGACGCCTTGCCGCCGTCGGGATGGTGCCTGCGGTTGCTGCTGATGCATCTCTGCGACCGTGCCGTACGGACGGCCAGCCCGCTTGTCGAGATGGGCTCTGATGCGGCCGCGCTGGCAGCAGAACTGGGCCTGCCGGTCACCGAACCGGTGTTGCGGGAGGTGGTGGCACAGGTTGAGCGCCTTCTGACAGCCAGGGTGACGGTGTCGCTGGACGGGCACTCCGCTCTTGGCTTCCTTGACGCGCGCGGCCAGTCGCGCCGCGCCGGTTCAGCGTGGCGCTCCCGCCTTCGCCTGAATGCTCGCTTCCAGGCCAGCTTGATGGAGAGTGCCATTCCTCTGGACCGGCGCATCGTGACGACGCTTGCGGCCGAGCCGATGGCGCTCGACGCGCATGGCTGGATCAGGCAGTTGCGCCACGATCAGGCAGCGGACACGGTAACAACCGTGGCGTGGGACGATCTGCTGCAGCGTTTTGGGTTGCCCGGACAGGACCCCGCCAGCTTCCGGGCGGCGTTCGAGGACGCGCTGCGGATGGTCTTTGCAGCGGACCACACGATCTCGTTGGCGGCCGATGAGGCGGGCGTCACCGTCGGGTTTGCGGCGCCTGAGAATGCAACGGCCGCACCGCAGGCCGACCCGGGGTACGACCAGCCGGGCGAACCCGCTGCCGCCGAGGCCAAGCGCAAAGCGAAGTCCAGCCAGCGCGGACCGGTGTCTGCCTCCTCCGAAGCCGACGCGCGGGCCGCAACACGTCCTCATGCCGCCCCGGAGCGTCCCCAGCGCTCCTCCGGTGCCATCAGCCTGGGACCGCACCTGACGGGCTTGTCGGGAGTGGTCTGGCTGCAGCGCGGGCAGGGCGCCGCGTCGCCGGTGATCGGCGTAACGCCCGGCACGCGGTTCGAGCCAGACCGGTTGACGGTGCTGATGCTGGAGCCGCTGATCATGCAGGTCAGCGGCGGCCTGCCGCAGAAGGAGTTTGACGCGGTATCGGCATGGGCCATGGCAAACCGCGACCTGGTCGACCTCATTTGGGAAGGCAGCATCGGCTCCTTCGAGGAGGCCGCCCGTCGGGTCAGGCAGGCACCGGTGCTGAGTTGGCGGCAAAGCTGAAACTGTGCTGGTGGGGACACCACCCTCGCGCTGGCGTTGCCTGTCTGGCAGCCGCACAGCCTTGCTAGGCGCCATGGCGTATTCGGCATAGGATGGCACCATGATTCCCCACAAGAACGATACCTTCAACGACCGGCTCGCCACGGCAGCCAAGGCAAAGGAGGTCATGCTGGAGCGCTTTCGCGCTCGTCCGGGGCCGAACGATCCGGTTCTGCTGGAGCAACAGGCCGCCCGGAAGGCGACCGCTGAGGCTCGCGACGCACGCAACGCGGCGCGCAGGAACGCCCGTGCAGCAGAGGCGGCACAGTTGGCGGCGGAGAAGGCTGCCGCAGCCGAGCAACAGAAAGCCTTGGCCGCTGCACAGGCCGCGGAGGCAGAGGCTGCCGCCCAACGCGCTGCTGCCCTGCCCGCTCAGCAGAAGGCCGCTCGTGATGCCCGTTACGCTGCCCGCCAGGCCCGTCGCCGGTAAGTGTTGCCTGCATCGTTAAACCTGACGGTGCGAACAAGCTGCATAGGGGCCGGCCTGTTTTGCAGAGCCGGCTCAGCTTGCCCCCTTGATCACCGGAAAGCCACCGTTCCGCTTCCGGCCAAGAGAGAGATCTTTGATCCGCAGCTGGTGGCAGTTGCTGCCGGTGGTCACGGCCGCCGCGATGCTGCCGAAGGTCGATGACGTGCTGCCCGGATTTTAGAGTTCAGAGCGCGGCAAGCCTCCGTTGCAGCCGTGCGATGACGCCGGGCAGGCCGCGCACTTTGAGCACCCGGCCGGTCTCGTCATACTCCTCGGACAAGACCCGCGCGCTTTCATAGACCTCGCCGATCAGCCCTTGTTTCGTATAGGGCAGGACCAGCACATCCTCGACCATCTCCGCCTCGAAGAACGCGATGATGGTCTCCCGCAGAGCGCTCACATCCTCGGGCGCATGGGCGGAGAGCAGGATTGCGTCCGGATGCTTTGCGATCAGGGCGGCGCGCCCAGCAGCGTCCACCCGGTCCAGCTTGTTCAGTACCAGGCGGGAGGGCACGACATCCGCCCCGATCTCCCGCAGCACGTTGCGGCTCACCTCCAGCTGCGCCTCATAGGTCGGGTCCGACGCGTCAACCACAAACAGCAACAGCGAGGCTTCCAGCGCCTCCGTCAGGGTGGAGCGAAACGAGGCAACTAGGTCGTGTGGCAGCTGCTTGATGAAGCCGACCGTGTCGGAGATGAGCACCCGCGGCCGGGTTTCCGGCTGTAGGACGCGGACCGTGGTGTCCAGGGTGGCGAACAGCTTGTCCTCCACCAACACTTGGCTGCCGGTGAGTGCCCGCATCAAAGAGGACTTGCCCGCATTGGTGTAGCCCACCAGCGCCACCCGCAGCTGGTCCCGCCGGGCGGAGCGGCGGTGGTCGCTGTCGCGCTGTACCGCTTCCAGTTGTTCCTTTAGTTCCGCAAGCCGGTCGCGGATCTTACGGCGGTCGAGGTCGAGGGTGCTTTCGCCCGCGCCGGGCCCCTGCTGACGTCCGCCGCCACCCGAGGACTCCCGCAGGCGGGGCGCCACGTATTTCAGGCGCGCCATCTCCACCTGGAGCTTCGCCTCGCGGGTATTGGCATGGCGATGGAAGATCTCAACGATCACGCCGGTGCGGTCTAGCACCTGGGCGCCCGTGGCGCGCTCCAGGTTGCGGATCTGACTGGGTGAGAGCTCGTGGTCAACGATCACGAACTCGGGCCTGCGGGCTGCGTCACCATCCGGCTCCGCCGCGGGCGTCGTCTCGGCGGCGCCATCGAAGCGCTGCCGCGCCTTGGATTTCGGAGGCGGCGCCATCGAGCCGACGAGGCCGGTGCCGCCCGTGAGCGCCGCCAGCTCCGCCAGCTTGCCGCTTCCCAGCAGCGACCCGGCACCGGTGCCCTCCCGCCGCTGCGATACCGTTCCCACCACCTTGTAGCCCAGCGTCTTCACCAGGCGTCCCAGCTCCTCGAGGCTGGCTTCGTGCGCGACGTCATCGACCTCCGGCGTTTGGATACCAACCAGGACGGCGAGTGGGATGGGGGGCTTGGTCTCCATCGCGGGGAAGTAGCACGGATCGAGCCGAAGCCCGAAAATCGTACCCGCTCGGCCAAACCCGGCACTGCGTTAAAAGGCGCTTCATCCCCACCCGCTCTGATCCCGATTGCCTGACCTAGGGCAAGCGCGACTGGGTGCGTTGCGCTCCCCTGTGGCCTGCTGGCTCACGGTCTGCGGCGACGTGCCTCGTAACCAGTAAGGAGCGCTGCGCCTCCAGCTCCTTCAGCCGCTGGGCCACCAAGCCGATCATCTCACGCAGGAGAGATGCGTCGCAGCCCGTCTCCCGGAGCTCGCGAAGGGCGATCCTCTCGTCGGTCCTCGTGGCGCTCTTGGGTCAGAGTGGGGTGCCGCAACACAACCTTACTGAGGTTCACCACGATGGCCGCCCTCATCCGGGCGACCGCTCCTGCACCACCTGCCAAGGCACGGCCTAGACCGGCTCGCCGGCCAGCGATTGGGCGACCTGATCAATGGCGGCCATCACCGCTTCGGTGTCGGTCTGGTGGACCATGTGACCAGCTCCGGGGATCACGTGGAGGCTACTATGTGAAATCTCCCGGTGCAGCCTTGCCGATTGAGCCCGGGCATCGACCAGGCGATCCTCGGCGCCTGCGATGATCGCTACCGGCAGCTCAAGCATGGAATAGTCGCTGCGGGAGGCAATGGCGTCCGGGATCATCAACGCCGATTCCGCCGCACTGGCTCTGATCTGGGACGGACGGACAGCCATTGCCTTGGGGAAGCCGGCAAACTTGGCTGGTACCGGGCGCGGCCCGAACAGCTTCCTCAGCACCGCCGGCCAGGTCAGCCGGGCAAGGATCGGCGAAATCGAGTAGCGGACCACATCCCCGATCACCGGCACGGCGGGGCCTGACATGATGGCAACGTCCGCGCGTGCGGCCGGATAGTAGTAACCGGACTCCAGAACAAGGCCGCTCACGCTCTCCGGGTGCTGGCGCGCGAGCGCTACCGCGACCGAGCACCCCCAGGAATGACCAAGGACGATGGCCTGCTCCACGCCGATCTGCGCAAGCGCCGCCCGGATGAGGTCTGCCTGTGCCTGATGGGTCCAAAGTCTGCTGCGGGGCCGGTCGCTGTGGCCATAGCCGGGCCGGTCGAACGCAATGACCCGGTACTTCGTGGCCGCGAGGTCGAGAAGTCCGCTGGAGTCGAAATCCTGGATCATGCTGCCGTTTCCGTGCAGCAAGACCAGCGGTTTGCCGGTTCCGCGCTCGACGTAGTGTAGGCGAACGCCATGGACCTGCAGGAATTTCCCGGCAGGAGGGTTTTCGCGCTCAGCCCTCCGGGCCAGGCGGTGGTTGACGTAGGCCGAGATCGCCAAAGCGGCTGCGATAGCGCTGATGACATTGGCGGGCGACAGACCAACCGACTTCCCGTTCGCCGCGCGCGGAGGTCTCCGCAGTTCCAACCCGGAGTTCTGAGCATGCAGAGCCATTCGCAGCACCCATTTCCGACAATCGTGCAGGTGGACCAGGATGGCCGGGTTCAGGCTGGCACGGCGGAGAGCTTGAGAGGGCCAGTATCGCTGACGGCGCTGATGGCTTCCAGGGTCATGTATCGGGAGCGCTGGGTGGCCCACCCGTCGGACTGTTCCAGCAGGATGGCACCGACGAGCCAAGCCGCCCGCCTCGCCGCCAGCGCCTCCCACTGCACTGCTCCAGCAGCCCGCGCCCGGCCCTGGTCTCCAGCGCGGCGACGAACGGGTCGGGCAACGCAGTGAGGGAGAGCGGCGCCAGAGCAATGCGCGACCGGCACATCCGCGCCAGCAGGCGATCGCGCGGCGCCGGCGCGACCAAGCCTCCCAGAGGAGGCGCCCCTTGGGTGTCCCTCACCCCCCGCTGCGTCGTCCGCCCCGCCGCTCCCAGCCGCTCGATAGGAACTACCTGTTCGGGGTACTCCCATAGAGTATTATCTCGGCTAAAGGTTTAATGAGGCAAAGTTAAAAATCTGATTTCCAGCCCTGCAGTAAACATTCCAAGAATTATCATTGCTGTTCTTGAATGTATTTTCACTGACTGTTCTCATGCCTGGGTGTTGGGGTGTCTGGAAAAAATGCAGACCGTCGAACCCGCCAATCCTCTCGCGCAGGCGGAGCGCCAAGTCCGCGAGGCCGAAGCTCGTGTCGCCCGACAGCGGGCCATGATCGTCGCTTTGGCGAAGGACAGCCATCGGGACGAGGCGCGTCTGGCCGCCCGCGTGCTGGTGCGCTTCGAGGACCACCTCCATCTGGCACGGGAGGACGTGCAGCTGGAGCGCTGGGTGCACGACTGGCTGGACGGCGTCGGCCCTTGAGGCTGCCCTGCAGCAGGGTGAGGACGTCCGAGAACGTCGGCCAAGCCCCGACAGGTGCGCCTCCAGGCCACGGCCAGCACTGCCCGCTGCCATGCCCCAACGGGCAGCCGAGACCAGCGGGTGACCGCCCGGCACCGGCTCGGCCAAGCTTCCCCGAGACGCCCCTTGGGGTGCCGATCACCCCGTTTCCTCGTCGTCTGTGCCGCCACTGCCGGCCGCCCGGGCGAGCCCGGCTCGCGCCGTCCGGAGCGCCGCGTCCACGGCCTGCATCGCCGCTGCCAGCTCGCCGTAGTCGAAGGCCGGGCGCGCGAGCGGACTGGCGGGCGGCAGGGGCGGCATCGTCTCCGCCGCGGGCAGCGCCTCCACCTCGGGGGTCCGCGCGCGCGGCCGCCCCCGCCCCCGCCCGGGCACCGGCCGGCGCGGCGGCGCGGCGGCCTCCCGCAACGGTGCCAGGCCCGCGAGGCCGAACAGGCGGCGGCTGTGGCGATGCGTCACCTCCACCGCCACCCCGCGGCGGACGAGCTCGTCGAGGATCGCGCCGGCCGCCTTCACCGACAGGTCCAGCGCGGCGGCCAGCGTCGTGGCCGAGACCAGCGGGACGGCGGCGAGCAGGTCCACCGCCGCGGGCGTGCGCGAGGTCCTGCGCCGCCCGGCGGCCACCGCCGCCCGCGCCGCGCGCCAGCGCCGCTCCATCTCGACGAGCAGGTCCAGCGCC
>Ga0180215_1000226_pt1 | contig 81021 bp, 77 predicted proteins | sample eDN3rd37CBELigBY_FD_128871 | JGI IMG/M metagenome (GOLD analysis project Ga0180215, IMG submission 128871) | Enriched backyard soil microbial communities from Emeryville, California, USA - eDNA 3rd pass 37_C BE-Lig BY (version 2) (version 2) | ecosystem: Environmental > Terrestrial > Soil >...
GATCATGGCCCTCTTCGACGAGCTGCACCAGGAGGGGCAGACGATCATACTCGTCACCCACGAGCCCGACATCGCCGACTACGCCCAACGCATCATCACACTGCGCGACGGACTCATCGAGAGCGACATCTCGCGCGCAGCGGCGACCGTCTGAAGATGAACGTCCTCGAGGGGATCCAGCTCGCGCTCGCCCAGATCAGGGCGCAGAAGCTCAAGAGCTTCTTCTCGATCTTGGGCGTGGTCATCGGGGTCATGTTCCTCATGATCGTCGTCAGCGTCATCAATGGGATGGACCGATACATGGAGGAGGACTTCGCCCGGAAGGTGTACGGGCTCAACACCCTCACCGTGAAGCGGGTCCCCTCGGTGCAGTTCGAGGTCTCCCCCTCCGTCTGGCGGGAGTGGGCGCGCCGGCCGCGGCTCACCCCGGACGACGCCAAAGCGATCCGTGAGCTCCTCCAGACCCCCGCCCTGATCGCTACCAGCAGCTCGGCCCGCGGCAGAGTCAAGAGCGACGACGGCCGGGAGCTCGAGAACGTGCAGCTGACCGGCGCGTCGGTCGACTACTTCCGGATCCGCGACTTCGAGCTCGCCCAGGGCCGGCTCTTCACGCCGCCGGAAGACCGGGTGGGGCGCCCCGTCGTCGTCCTCGGGAGCGAGACCGCGGCCAAGCTCTTCGCGGGTCGTGACCCGATCGGTAAGACCGTCCGCATCGAAGGGTTCCCCTTCGAGGTGATCGGGGTCCTCGAGGCGCAGGGGAGCCTACTGGGGATGTCCGTCGACAACGTCGCGATCGCGCCGGCCACCTCCGCGATCCGCCGGATCGTGAGCCCCAACGGCTTCATCGGCAGTATCCTGGTCAAGACCGAGGACCAGGCCTCGATGGTACGCGCCCAGCACGAGCTCGAAGCGATCATGCGCGTCCGGCACCGGCTCCGGCCGTCCGAACCCAACACCTTCGAGATCGAGACCGCCGAGGACTCGATGGACTTCTGGACCAAGATCAGCCAGATCCTCTTCGTCGCGTTCCCTCTCCTCGTCGGGATCTCGCTCGTCGTCGGGGGGATGGTCATCATGAACATCATGCTCGTCTCGGTGATGGAGCGGACCCGCGAGATCGGGATGCGGATGGCGATCGGCGCGCGGCGCCGGGACATCATCCTCCAGGTCCTCGTCGAGGGCGCGACCCTATCGGGGGCAGGCGCGCTCATCGGGATCACGATCGGACTCGCGCTCGCCAAGCTGATCGCCGCGGTCACGCCGCTCCCCGCAGCGGTCGCGCCGTTCTTCATCGGCCTCTCAATCGTGCTCGGCGCGGGGGTGGGTATCATCGCCGGCCTCTACCCCGCGATACGCGCAGCCCGGCTCGACCCCGTCGTCGCCCTCAGGGCCGAGTGAGTGCCATGCGTATCGAAAACTTCCGCGAGGCAGTCTCCCTCGCCTTCCAGCAGCTGAACAGCAACAAGTTCCGCTCCGCGCTGACCATCCTCGGGATAGTCGTCGGGGTCGCGACGGTCATGGCGATGAGCGCGCTGATCACCGGGATCCGCTCGAGCATCATGGAAGCGGTCGAGGCCGCGGGACCGAACAACTTCATTGTCTCCCGCTTCGACTTCAACGAAGTCCGCGTCTCCGACGGGAGCGAACGTCCGGCCTGGCTCGACAACACAGGGATCTCCCCCACCGAGGCCCGCCGGATCGCCGAGCTCGACAAGGTCAAGGACGCCATCATCAGCGGCAACGTGACCACCTCGATCTCGGCGGGGAAGGAGCTCGTCGAGAACGTGCAGGTCAACATCACCGGCGCGGGTTGGCGCAACTACTCGCACGGGATGATCACCGCCGGCCGCGACTTCATCCCCTCGGAGGTCACCACGGCCGCGCCGGTCATCATCATCTCCAAGCCCCTCGCCGAGAAGCTCTTCGGCTCGCACGACCCGATCGGCAAGACCGTGCGCGCCGGCTCGACCAAGTTCACCGTCGTAGGAATCTTCGAGTCGTCCGGGAACATCTTCGCCAGCATCGTCAAGCACTTCGCGGTCGTACCCTACACCGCCGGGCTCAAGTACCTCGGCGCCAGCGAGGAATGGCTCGACCTCCTAGTCGTCACCGCCGACGGCGCCACCGCCGACGAGGCGATGGACCAGGTCATCTCGACCCTCCGTATCCTGCGCGGCCTCCGGCCCGGCGAGCCGAATGACTTCGTCGTCATGCGCAGCGAAGCGATGATCAAGGCGTTCGACAAGTTGACCGGCGTCTTCTTCGCCGTCATGATCGCCCTCTCCTCGGTCGGGCTCATGGTCGGCGGGATCGGCGTCATCGCGATCATGATGATCTCGGTCACCGAACGGACCCGCGAGATCGGGATCAGGAAGGCGATCGGCGCGACCCGGAAGGAGATACTCTGGCAGTTCCTCATCGAGGCGTCGACCGTGACCGTGGTCGGCGGGGTCATCGGGATGATCTGCGGCGGCACGGTCGCCTTCGCCGTCCAGGCAATCACCCCGATCCCGGCCGCGGTCCCGCTCTGGGCCATCGCCGCGGCGATCGGGATGGCCATCGTCGCCGGCGTCCTCTTCGGACTCTGGCCCGCCTGGCGTGCCAGCCGCCTCGACCCAGTCGCCGCGCTCCGCTACGAATGAGCCGCGGCTGACGCTGACTTTGTTCGCAGTAGACTTAATCCGATATGTCGGCAATAGACCTGATCTCGCACCACCACGACGACCTTGCGGTCGACATCCTCGCCCTCGTCGCCCACCCCGACGACGCCGAGCTCATCTGCGGCGGCACCCTCCGCAAGGCGGCCGACCAGGGGTACCGCACCGGGATCCTCGACCTCACCGGAGGCGAGGCCGGGAGCTGGGGGACGGCCGGGACGAGGCGGGAGGAAGCACGGCGCGCTGCCGAGATCCTCGGGGTACACACCCGCATGAACGCGGGGCTCCCGGATGGCGCCCTCCAAAACGACCCGGAGAGCCGCAAGATCGTCGCCCGCTGCATCAGGATACTCCGGCCCCGCGTCCTCATCCTCCACTGGCCCCAGGGACGCCACCCCGACCACACCGCCGCCAGCAGCCTCGGCTACGACGCCGCCTTCCTCGCCGGGCTCCGCAACGCCCCCATCGAAGGGGAGCCGCACCGGCCCCACAAGGTGATCTACGCCCTCTCCTACCGCGAAGAGCCGATCCAGCCTACCTTCGTCGTCGATATCACCGACCAGATCGAAGCCAAGCTCGACGCGATCTTCGCCTTCCACTCGCAGTTCGCCGACAAGACCGCGATGGGAGAGATATTCGGCGGCGGGACACGGCCGATCCGCGAGCAGATCCTCGCCCACGCCGCCCACTACGGCTCCCTCATCCGCCGCCCCTACGGCGAACCCTTCTGGACCCGCGAGACGATGCGCGTCGACGATCTGGTAGCTCTCGAGGTGAACAGCATCTGAGGTAGGAACTCCGCGCCCTCGGGGCCGGGAAAGGCTGAGCGAGGTCCGAATCAGCCGAGGGCGCGGCAACGACGGGTCGAATACTGTTCCACGGTGGGACTGACGGAAGCTATCTGTAGGGAACGGCCGCCCGCGCAACCGTGCAAGAACTAGTCCGCAGCGCGCCACCTTATGCCCCACCACCCTAAACCACTGTCCCATATCGACATACAGCACCCACCCCGCGAACCGTCCAGAAGACAACTGTCCCATCGATGCCCCAGATACGTCCCACAATCCGGGACATCACTGCCCCATTGGTACCGAAATATGGGCGCGGATGGGTCAGCTCAGCGCTTCGCAGGTGACCTCGATCAGGAGACGTCGCCAGCTCGGGGTCTCGGGGCCGTGCACCCTGAGGACACGCGCGCGGGTGCGGGCGCCGCGGTAGATGCGGGGCGCGAGCCAGGCTGCGATCTCAGGTGGGAGGTGCCCCAGCAGGTCGCCCGTCGGGAGGTGGACCCAGACGCCGGGCTCGGGCTCGATCGGGGGGTCGGGGATGAGGAGGAGGGGGTCGTCGCTCTGCATGGTGGTCAGGTGCCGGTCCCTGCCGTTGAAGAGGGTGCCGTGCACGGTGGTGCGGAAGCAGAGCTTCTCGCTGGGCGGCTCGCTCGTACTGGGTGGCTTGCTCATGATCGCCGTCACCGTCGCTGGTCGAATCGGGGGTTCCCATACAATCTAGGCGATGGCAGGCCGGAATCCAAGCTGCATCTCCGGCAGAGGCACGGTCTTGCGGCGCCGGCGCCGGTCGCGATACTGGTGGCGCACACGCCTGCGGCCCAGGTCGCGCTCCGAACGCCCCTGGATCCGGAGCAAATCCCGCCGCCCGGGTATTATTATGCTGGCGACGAGGTGATATATTAGCCATATGGAACCGATCTATCTGGACAATGCGGCCACGACGCCGCTCCGCGACGAGGTCCGCGAGGCGATCCTCGAGTGCTGGACCGATTACGGCAACCCATCGAGCGTACACGGCTGGGGGCGCAGGGCGCGCAACCGTTTGGAGGAGGCGCGCGAGCGGATCGCCGGCGTGATCGGCGCGCGGCGCCGCGAGCTGATCTTCACGGGGAGCGGGACCGAGGCCGACAACCTGGCGGTCCTGGGGCGCTGGCGGGCGTGGCGGCGGACGCACGAGGGTGCGGGCGCCGTCGTCTGCTCCGCGATCGAGCACAGCGCGGTCCTCGCCCCGGTCCAGGCGGCCGGGCGCGAGGGCGCCTCGGTGCTGATCCTGGGCGTGACGAACGATGGTGTCCTCGACACCGGCGCGCTCGAGGAGGCGCTCGCCGCCGAGCCGGCCGTCGTGTCGGTGATGTGGGCGAACAACGAGGTGGGGACGCTCCAGCCGGTGCGGGAGCTCGCGGAGCGGTGTCGGGACGCCGGCGTCGTCTACCACACCGACGCGGTGCAGGCCTTCGGCCGGGAGCGGGTCCGGGTCGACGAGGTGCCGTGCGGCCTCCTGACGCTGAGCGCGCACAAGATCGGCGGGCCGACGGGGATCGGCGCCCTCTTCGTACGCGAAGGCGTCGAGCTCGAGCCGCTGGTGCACGGCGGTGGGCAGGAGTCTGGGCTGCGCCCGGGGACCGAGGCGGTCGCCGCCGCGGTCGGGTTCGCGCGCGCCGCGGAGCTGGCCGAGCGCGAGAGGGAGGCCGAGGCCGCGCGCCTCGCCCGGCTCCGCGACCGGCTGCAGGCTGGGCTGCTGGCTAGGATTCCGGGGGCGGAGGTGAATGGCGGGAACGCACCGCGGCTCCCCAACATACTGAACCTCTCGATCCCGGGGGTCGACCGCGAGGTCCTCCTGATGTCGCTCGACCTCGAGGGGGTTGCCGCCTCGAGCGGCTCCGCCTGCCACAGCGGCGCGGTCGAGCCGAGCCACGTGCTGACGGCGATGGGCCGCGACAGCGAGCAGGCGACGCCGCTCCGCCTCTCCCTCGGCCGGACCACGACCGCCGAGGCGATCGAGCTGGCGATCGAGCGGATCGCGCACGTGGTCGAGCGGGTGCGGGCGCTCGCCGGGGTGTGATCGGCACGACCGGCGCCACCAACTTCACCGAGACGTAGCCTCAGATGCGACCGAAGACGATCCTGGTAGCCATGTCCGGCGGCGTCGACTCCTCGCTCGCCGCCGCGCTCCTCGTCGAGCAGGGGCACCGGGTGATCGGCGCCACCATGAAGACCTTCTGCTACTCCGAGAACTCGGGGCCGTCCCGCACCTGCTGCGGGCTCGAGGGGATCATGGACGCCCGTCAGGTCTGCGAGCGGCTCGGCGTGCCCCACTACGTCTTCGACATGGAGGAGGCGTTCACCCAGAGCGTGATCGACGACTTCGTCGCCGAGTACGCCGCCGGCCGCACCCCCAACCCCTGCGTCCGCTGCAACTCGAACACCAAGATCCCCGACCTCCTCCGCAAGGCGCGCCTCCTCGGCGCCGAGGCGATAGCGACCGGCCACTACGCCCGCATCGAGGACGCCGGCACCCCCGACGCCCGGATCTACCGCGGCGCCGACCGGAAGAAGGATCAGACTTACTTCCTCTGGGGGATCCCGCGCGATGTCCTCCCCTACCTCTGCTTCCCGGTAGGCGATTTCGTCAAGCCCGAGGTCCGCGCCGGCGCCCGCGCCCGCCAGCTCGCCACCGCCGACAAGCCGGAGTCGCAGGAGATCTGCTTCGTCCCCAACGACGACTACACGTCGTTCCTGGCCGGCCGGCTCGGCAACGACCACCCGGCACTCAGCCCCGGGCGGATGGTCAACTCCGCCGGGAAGGTGATCGGCGAGCACCAGGGGTACGCTCGGTATACCGTTGGGCAGAGGAAGGGGCTCGGGGGCGGGTCGAGGATCCCGCTCTACGTGCTGGGGGTGAGGCCGGAGTCCAACGAGGTGATCGTCGGGAGCGCCGACGAGCTACTGCGGCGAGACGTCACGATCGGCGACCTGAACTGGCTCGCGGAGCCACCCGTCGAGGGGGACAGGGTCGAGGTGCAGATCCGCTACCGCGCGCCCGCTACCCCCGCGACCGTCACCCGCATCGACAACGAGCTCGCCACCTTCCTCCTCGACGAGCCGCAGCGCGCCGTCACCCCCGGCCAGTCCGGGGTGGTGTACCGCGGCGACCAGCTCGTCGGCGGGGGCCGGATCCGCTGAGTCGGCAGGGAGACACAGCATCCGGTAGACGACGTCGTCGTCCGACGCCCTGCGTCGCCTCGGCTCAGTACTTCAGCCCGGCAGCCGCCGCGAACTCCCGGAAGAGCCGCGACTGCTCCTCGTCCAGCGACTCCGGGACCATCACCTTGACCTGCACCAGCTGATCGCCGCGCCGGCCGTTCTTCTCGATACCGACGCCCGGGATCCGGAACCGCGTCCCGGATTGCGTGCCGGGCGGGATACGCAGCGCGACCCGTTTGCCATCCACGGTGCGGACCCGGATCTTCGAACCGAGCGTGGCCTGCGCCAGGTTGATCGGGACGGTGCAGTGCACGTCCAACCCCTCGCGCCGGAAGAAGCGGTCGGGCTCCACGCGGAAGGTGACCAGCAGGTCGCCCGGGCTCCCGCCCCTGCTCCCGCGCTCGCCCTGCCCCGCGACGCGGAGCCGCGACCCGGTATCGACCCCGGAGGGTACCGAGACCACGATCCGCCGCTGCTCCCGCACCTCGCCGCTCCCGCCGCAAGCGCTGCAGGGGTTGGTCGGGATCTGGCCGCGACCGTAGCAGGCGGGACAGGGGCGGTTCACCGCGAAACCGCCCTGGCCGAAGGAGATCATCCCGCTCGCGCCACACTCGGGGCAGGCGCGCGTCCGTGTACCGGGGGCGCTCCCCGATCCCGAACAGCTCGCGCACTCCTCGGTCACGGGAACCGTGATCGGCAGCTTCCCGCCGAGCGCGGCGAGCCGGAACGGGATGTCGACCGTGACCTCGACGTCGTGCCCGCGTTCCGCGCCGCGCTGCCCGCTCCCCCACTTCTTGCGGCCGAGGTCGAAGATCGAGCTGAAGAAATCGCCCAACCCGCCCAGGTCGCCGAGATCGGAAGCACCGAACCTTATCCCATCCCCACCGACGCCACCCGTAGCAGCGCCGCGCCCCACGAAACCGGAGAACGGGCCGAATTTGCGCAGCTGATCGTACTGCTTGCGCTTCTCCTCGTCCGAGAGGACCGCATAGGCCTCGCCGGCCTCCTTGAAGCGCTCAGCCGCCTGCGGATCGTTCGGGTTGCGATCCGGGTGGTACTGCTTGGCCAAACGACGGTACGCCTTCTTGATCTCCTCCGTCGTCGCGGTCTCCGGGACCCCGAGGATCCGATAGTAATCCTTGGTCGTAGCTGTCGGCATCGGGAGCTGCCTCGGGCTCAGGATTCGTACTTCTTGACCCGGACCCGCGCGGGCCGGATCAACAGCTCCTTGAAGCGATAACCGCGCTGGAAGACGTCGGCGACCATGTCGTCCTCCTCAGGGGTCTCCGCCGGCACCGTCATCAAGGCCTCCATCGTCGAGGGGTTGAAGAACTCGCCCTCCGCGACGATCGGCTCCAGCCCCTCCGACTCGAGGAGGTGGCGGAACTTCTTCTCTATCAACTGCACGCCTTCGAGGACCGCTGCCACCGAGGTCCGGCCGCTGTCGAGCTCCGCGACCCGCTGCAGGTCGTCGAGCAGGTCGAGGAGCGGCGTGACCAGCTCGGCCTGCGCCCGGACACGGAACTCGGCGCGCTCACGCTCCACACGGCGGCGATAATTGTCGAACTCCGCCGCGAGCCGCAGGTGCCTGTCGGTCAGCGCCTCTATCTCGCCGCGCAGCTGCACGACCAGCGCCGCGGTCGCATCCTCGGTGGTCCCTGCGGTAGGCTCTTCAGTCGACTCCTCGGCCACCTCGGTCACCACCTCCGAAGACGAAGCCGTCGGCTCCTCGGTCAGCGCCTGCTCCCGGTCCATATCCATCCTGGATCCACCCTTTCTCCAACCGTAACTGATCTGAATGCCGTGGTAAGCACACCACGGCGATCGAGGAAGACACAAGCCGATTGCAATCCCGGTGCCACTTACACACTGCCGTTTCGGCAGTGCCGGATCGGCGGCGCGGGGAGGCCGGTGATCAGCTCTGTTCGGCCAGCAGCTGTGCGAGGAGGGAGAGAGCGGCCGCGGCGGCCTGTTCGCGGATGGCGCGGCGGTCGCCGCTGAACTCGAAGAGCCTCGCCTCTGCTCCCTCTGCCGTAGCGGTCCCTATCCAGACGGTACCCACCGGCTTCGTCGGTGTGCCGCCGGTGGGGCCGGCTATCCCGGTGATGGAGAGGGCGAGGTCGGCGCCGAGGCGAGTCCGGGCGCCGGTCGCCATCTCGCGCGCGGTCTCGGCGCTCACCGCTCCGTGCGCCGCCAGCGTCTCCGGGGCGACGCCTAGGATACCGGTCTTCACCGAGTTGGAGTAGGCGACGACCCCGCCGACGAAGACCGCGGAGGCGCCGGGCGGGTCGGTGAGCAGCTTGGCGACCAACCCGCCGGTGCAGCTCTCGGCGAGCGCCACCGTCGATCCGCGCGCCTTCAGCGCCTCGATCACCTCCGCCGCGAGGCCGGTCGCCGGCCCGACCACCCGATCCTCCCCCGAGCTCACTGCGCGTCCCGCATCATGGAGCGCCAGTTCCACAGGTAGACGCCCAGCGAATAGATCGTGAGCACGACGGCGCCGAGGAGCGCAAGGGCCAGGACCGCGCCGTGGAACGCCTCCCAGGCGCGCCAGAGCCCGCTCGACCACTGCTCCTTCCACGCTGCGGTCTGGAGCGCGTACCAGAGGATCGTCGTCCCGCAGAAGAAGTTCTGGACGAAGGCCTTGTACTTCCCAGCCTTCCCCGCCGGGATGATGATCCCACGGCGCGCGGCCGCGCCGCGCATCGCCGTGATCAGGAACTCACGGCCGAAGATGACTATCAGGACCCAGAGCGGCAGGACCTTCCAGTACGGTAGGGGTCCGACCGGGCCGGTGCCGTGCGAGACGATGTAGAACGGCACGAAGGTCACCACGAGGAGCAGCTTGTCGGCGATCGGGTCCATCAACTTCCCGAAGTCGCTGATCCAGCCGTATTTGCGGGCCAGGTGACCGTCCCACAGATCCGACACCGCCGCCACCACGAAGAGGATGAAGGCCAAACCCCGCGCACCGAACGAGGGTACCAGGATCAGGAAGAAGATGGCCGGTGTGAGGAGCATGCGACCCACCGTGATCACGTTCGGTAGGGCACTGCGATCCAGCAGGGACATGCTCATCTCAACCGAGTGATTTCAGGACTAGTTTGCTCACCGTCTTGAGCGTATCGAAGACCCCGGTACCAACCACTGCTACCGCCTCGAAGTCCGGGAGCCCGGTAGGGTTCAGCTCCCGCCGTAGCTCCTCGACCGGCAACGCGTCCGGCAGGTCGCGCTTGTTGTACTGGATCACCAGCGGCAGCGAGCCCGGCTCGTAGCCGTACTCCGCCAGGTTCTCGTACAGGTTCTGCAGCGACGCGATGTTGGCATCCATGCGAGCGGCTGCCGAATCGGCCACGAAGACGACGCCGTCTACCCCCTTCAAGATGAGGCGCCGGCTGGCGTTGTAATAGACCTGGCCAGGCACCGTATAGAGGTGGAACCTGGTCTTGAACCCCTTGACGCTCCCGAGATCGACGGGGAGGAAGTCGAAGAAGAGGGTCCGTTCGGTCTCGGTCGCCAACGATATCAACTTGCCCCGCGTCTCCGGATTGACCTTGTTGTAGACGTACTCCAGGTTGGTCGTCTTACCACCCAGCCCGGGGCCGTAATAGACTATCTTGCAGTTGATCTCACGACTTGCGTAATTGATCATCGACATGGGCAGTCTCCATCAATCCGCGAAGAGCAGATCGAGTGCGCCGGCCGCCTCCTCTGCCCAGGACGCGCCGAGCGTCGACGGGACGTCGGCCGTCCGGGTAGCGAGTTCGTCGAAGATCGCGGCGAAGGAGGCAGCGAGCTCGCGGAGCTGCAGCCTGATCAGCCCCAGCGCGGTCGAATCGTCGAAGATCGCCGCCAGGAGACCCTGCCTGCCTACCATGGCGAGGTAGAGCGAACGATCGGCACCGTGATGATAGAGCGCGGTGAACTCAGCCTCGCCCAGCAGACTCGCGAGTTCGCCGCTGGCGGAGAAGTCGGCCGCGGCCAAGGTGGCGAAGGAGACGCTGTCCAGCCCATCGATCGCCCCCGCGGTCGTGAGCAGCCGCCCGGCCCGGTCCATCAACACAGCGCAGCGCACGCCGGTCTCCCGGACGAACGCGTCCAGCAACCGGTCGAGCCGCCTGAGATCCTCCGGCTGGAGGCTCTCGATCCCCAACCCCGGCTTCATCCCGCGACCTCGCCCTGTACCTGGCCGGTCCCGGCGAGCTGGCGCTCCATCCTCTCGAGGATCATGGTAGCGCGCCGGCGCAGCAGCGGCCGCCGCTCCCAGGCGATGAAGTCGCGCAGGAGCTGCACCGCGTCGATACTGGCCTCGTGCCCGGCGAGGTAGCCGAGCGCGGCGAGGCGGCGCAGCGGGTGCGCGCTGAAGAGATTTCGACGGTGCCGCGAGATCTGGTCCCGTACCAGGAGGGTCGCGATCGCCGCAAGCACTCCAATCACGAGTAGGACCAACCCGGTCTTCTTGAGAATCCGCCGCTGCTTCATGCCTTCTCCGAACTAGATTTCTCGCCTCCCGGCAATCGCCTCCGCGATCGTCACGCCATCGGCGTACTCGAGCGCCCCACCGATCGGCAGCCCTCGGGCCGGGCGGGTCACGCGCACGCCATGCGGCCGGAGCAGCTTCTGGAGGTAGAGCGCCGTCGCCTCACCCTCGACGCCCGGGTTCGTGGCCACGATGACCTCGCGCACCCCGCTCCCCCCGCCGACCCGGGTGAGGAGCGACTCGAGGTTGAGCTCGGCGGGGCCGATCCCCTCGAGCGGGGAGAGCCGACCACCCAGCACATGATAGAGGCCGCGAAAGGCGCCCGTCCGCTCGATCGCACCTATGTCCGCGGCCTCCTCGACGACGCAGATCAGCGTCCGATCTCGTTGTGGGCTGACACAGTACGAGCACGGATCGGTCTCGCTCAGGTTCCCGCACTCGCTGCAGGGGTGCACCTGCTCCGCGACCGCGAGGAGCGCTTCGGCCAGGCGCCGCGACTCCTCCGGCGGCCGCTTGAGCAGATGGTATGTCAACCTGAGCGCCGTCTTACGACCGATCCCCGGGAGCCGAGCGAACTCCGCCGTGAGCTGGTCGATCGCCGACATCAAGGGATCTGCGGCAGTTGGAACGGCGTCGGGAACCCACCCGCCACCTTTTGCAGCTCCTCCTCGTATATCTTCTCGGCCCGCTTCTGCGCCTCGGAGACCGCGGCCAGGATCAGGTCCTCCAGCATCTCCACATCCCGCGCATCGACCACGGTCGGGTCGATCTTGATCTCGCGGATACGACCGCGGCCGTCGGCGGTCGCGGTGACCATCCCGCCGCCGCTGCTGCAGGTCACCGTCTTGTTGCCGAGTTCGTACTGCAACTGGTTCAGGCGCGCCTGAACCTGCTGACCGATCTGCAGAATCTGCTGAAAATTAGTCATTTCGTCCGAACTCTACCTTTTTGTAGAGCCATAAAATAGACCCCGGCCCTGCGAGTCCGCAAGCCGAGGTTTGCCACTTCGCAGTTCCGGCGCTGCCGGTCAATCGAGCCATTCCAGGTCCCACTCTTCTACCGCCCGTCCGAGTGCTGGTTCCTCGCGTTTCATCCGCTCGAGTCGGTCCATCCGAACCTGTTCCGAGGTTAGACGACGGGGCGGTCCGCCCCCGGCGCCGGCGTCCCCGCCGGCGCGCGCCACCAGGGTCACCGGCCGCCCCGCGCGGCGGGCGATGGCGGCTTCGAGCTGGCGGTGCTCGGCGCCCCCGGTCGCGAGCCGTTCGAGACCTGGGCCGGGGGGGAGCTCCAGGATCAGCTTGTCCCCCTCCTCCACGAGCTTGGCCGCTTTCAGGAAGACCCCCATCCCGGGCGGGATCTCGCTCCCCTCCCGCAGGAGCAGCTGGAAGGCACGTTTCGGGGAGAGTTCCGACGGCTGCGGCGCCGGCGGCGCGCCCCCGGTCACCTGCGGTGCGTCCGACATCCTGGAAGGGACGTCGGGAGCGAGCACCGTGCCAGGGGCTCCAGCCGCGGCCGGGGCCGGTGCAGGCGCGGTCCCCCCCACCGGGGCGGCAACGGCGCCGGCCGCCGTGGCTGCCGCCGCTGCGGGGCCACCCGCCCCGGCCGGTGCCGCGGCCCGCGCTGCCGGCGGCCGCTGCTCCGGGATCGCCAACGGCGCGGCGACAGGGGCGATAGGCGACGTCTGGCTGCGCGACGACGTCGTCTCCGTAGAGATATTGAACTCGCCGCCCCCCGACGCGGCCCGGATCAACGCCTCGATCTCGACGGTGCGGTCGAGGTGGACGAAGCGGAGGAGGAGCGCCTCGAGGAGGATCCGGGGGTTGCTGCTCTTGCGGAAGCGCCCCTCGGTGTCGAACTCTGCGACCCCGGCGAGCATCCTGATCAGGTCGCCGACGGAGAAGCTCGCGGCGAGCGCGCGGTACTGCTCCCGGAGGTCGTCGCGTACCTCGGCCGACTCGACGCCCTCGAGCTTGACCACGAGGAGGGTGCGGAGCGCGTCGGCGAGCCCGCGGTAGAACTCGGCCAGGTCATAGCCCTGGTCGAGGAGGCGCTCGGTGAAGTGGAAGATCCCGGCGTGACGCCGCTCGGCGACGATGCCGAAGAGCTCGAGGTAGAGCTCCTCCCCGACGAGGCCGAGGACGAGCCGGACGTCGTCGGCGGTGACGCGGCGGTCCGCGGCGAAGGAGAGCACCTGGTCGAGGAGGGAGAGGGCGTCGCGCATCCCGCCGTCGGCCCGGCGCGCGATCGGGATCAGGGCGTCGTCGTCTATCTCGACCCCTTCCCGGGCGAGGACCTGACGGAGCCGGTCGACGATCGCCGAGACGCTCATCCGCCGGAAGTCGAAGCGCTGGCAGCGCGAGAGGATCGGCGGGGCGGCCTGCAGTATCTTCTGCGGCTCGGTCGTCGCGAAGATGAAGACCACGCGGGGTGGCGGCTCCTCGAGGATCTTGAGGAGTGCGTTCCACGCCTCGCGGGTGAGCATGTGCGCCTCGTCGATGATGTAGACCTTGTAACGGTCCTGGTCGGTCGGCGCGTACATGGCGCGCTCGCGGAGGTCGCGCGCGTCGTCGACGCCGCGGTTGGAGGCGGCGTCGATCTCGACGACGTCGAGAGAGGTCCGGCCCGACCAGATCCGGTCGCACGACTCGCACGCGCCGCACGGCTCCCCGTCGGGGGTGCGCGCGGGGCAGTTGAGCGCCATCGCCAGCACGCGGGCGGCGGTGGTCTTCCCTACCCCGCGTGGACCGCAGAAGAGGTACGCGTGCGCCACGCGCCCGCGCAGGACCGCAGTCTTCAGGGTCTCGGAGACGTGGTCCTGGAGCGCGATCTCGCCAAAGGAGCGAGGACGATAGAGCCGGGCTAGGGCCGTGCGAGTCATCTCGTCAGTATGTCCGCCTATCTCGGGTCTACGGTACGCTTCAGCTTACCCGCCGAGCCGCGCCGGGGCAAGCCCGTCGGCCGCGCGTCGACTGCATGGCGTACACCCCGAGGGGGCGTGCGTTCTGAGGGCACAAAAAAAGCGCCCCAGGCTCACCGAAGCGACGTCCGCCGCGCTTAGCGCTGCTACCTGCGGGGTCCTGACGCGGTTCACGGGCTCGCGTCCTTCGGGCCTGGGGCACTTTGAAATCTAACCAATTGCGCGGTCGGAGTCAATCTACACCGCCGCGGTCGACGCTATGTCCGGTCCGCTCGAATTCATGGTATATTACTCGCCGGGCCCCCTACCCGACCGCGCTCCATCGAGCCGATGCGCGGGGACGAGACTGCTGGAACAGGAGCCGAGATGGGCGATTGGAAGAACAACATCCTGGTCACCGACGAGGCGATCAGGGAGCTGCTTCAGACCAGCCGGCGTATCGCCGTGCTGGGGATCAAGACCGAGGCCGCGGCCGAACAGCCCGCCTACCGCATCCCGAAGCTCATGCAGGAGGCAGGGTATGAGATCGTCCCGGTTCCGGTCTACTATCCTGACGCCCAGGAGATACTCGGCCTGCCGGTCTACCGCAGGGTCGCGGACATCCCGGGTCCGATCGACATCGTGGATGTCTTCCGCCGCCCCGCGGACATCCCCGCCCACATCCCCGACCTGTTGGCGAAGCAACCGCGCGCCGTCTGGTTCCAGCTCGGGATCCGCAACGACGAGGCGGCCGAGGCGCTGGCGCGCGCGGGGATCCTGGTGGTGCAGGACCGCTGCATCCTGGAGGAGTACCGTCGGCTGGTCTGAGGCCGGCTCGACCTTCGCCACGCTCGCCGCAGCGTGGGCGCGACGAGCCATGCGGCGAGTTACAACACCCACGCGCCTTCCAGGTGTTCGATAGCCGGGGACGCGCCATCCGCCCAGACCACACCGATCGCGTCGAACCGGTAGAGGTCGGTGTGACGGCCGTGGCGGGCGATCCAGGCGGTGGCGACGCGCTCTATCTCCCTGCGTTTGGCTCGGGTGATCGCTTCGAGCGGGTGACCGAACCCGAGCCCGGCGCGTGTCTTGACCTCCACGAACGCCACCAGATCGCCACGCCGGGCCACGATGTCTATCTCTTTGTGGCCCAACCGGAAGTTCCTGGCCAGGACGGTCCACCCTCGCGCCTCCAGCCACTCGACCGCTAGGTCTTCGCCTCTACGACCGAGCTCGTGGGGGGAAGACATTCGTCGCATCGGGGTGAGGCGGAGTTCCGTGATAGTCGACGTCCCGGGGCGTTAGCCGTTTCTACGACAAACTCGATCCCCAGGCGAGGCGGCGCGATAGCAAATTGGGCCGAGCAGAAGCCCGGCCCAAGAGAGAACGCGGTTATCGATCAACCAACGGCCAGCGCGCGCGCCGGGAGCGGCGGGGCCAGCTCCCGCCCGATCGCGCGGGCGATCGGGGTGATCTGGGAGACCAGCTCGTCGAACTGATCGAGGTCGAGGGACTGGGCGCCGTCGGAGAGAGCGCGGTCGGGTTCGGGGTGCACCTCGATCATGAGGCCGTCCGCCCCCGCCGCGATCGCCGCGCGTGCCATTGGGATGACCTTGGCGCGGATCCCGGTCCCGTGGCTCGGGTCGGCGATGATCGGGAGGTGCGAGAGCGAGTGCACCACCGGGATCGCGGTCAGGTCGAGGAGGTTGCGGGTGTGGTTGTCGAAGCTGCGGACCCCGCGCTCGCAGAGGATGACCTGGTCGTTCCCCTCGGCCAGGATGTACTCGGCGCTGAGCAGGAGTTCCTTGATCGTCGCGGCGAGGCCGCGCTTGAGGAGGATCGGCTTCCCCGTCCTACCGGCGCGCCGCAGCAGCGGGAAGTTCTGCATGTTGCGCGCGCCGATCTGGATGATATCGGCGTATTCGGCGACGACGTCGACCAGCTCGGGTTCGAGCACCTCGGTCACGACCGCCATTCCCGTCTCCTCCCGCGCCCGAGCCAGGAGTTTGAGCCCTTCGACGCCGAGCCCCTGCCAGGAGTAGGGGGAGGTGCGGGGTTTGAAGGCCCCACCGCGGAGGATCGTGGCACCCGCGGCGCGGAGCCGGTGCGCCGCTTCGAGGATCTGCGCCTCCGACTCGACCGAGCAGGGCCCGGCCATCAACACGACCTCGTTGCCGCCGATCCTGGTCCCGTTCGCCAATTCGATGACGGTCGGCTCGGTCCGCCACTCGCGCGAGACCTGCTTGTACGGTTGGGAGACGTGGATCACGCGCAGCACGCCGGGGAGCGCCTCCAACCGGCTGCTGTCCACCTTCCCGTCGTTGCCGACCAGGCCGATCGCGGTCCGCTGCTTCCCCGGGATCGGCCGGGCTTCGTAGCCGAGCTCCTCTATGGTCTCCACGACGCGCCGGACATCCTCCTCGGCGGCGCCGTGATTCATCACGACCAGCATCTCTGTATCTCGTGAAAAGGTTGGTCCGGCACGGAACGGTCCGTACCGAGAAAGTAGAAACTCTAGACGACGTCGTCTAGGCCGACGCCCCGGTGAGCGCCGGGTCGAGCTGGACCCCGACCATCGTGCTGACCCCGGGCTCGGCCATCGTCACGCCGTACACCCAGTCGGCGGCCTCGATCGTCCTGGGGTTGTGCGTGATGACGATGAACTGCGTCTCCTTCTTGAACTCCTGTATCATCCTCACGAACCTCCCGACGTTGGACTCGTCGAGCGGTGCATCTACCTCGTCGAGTACGCAGAAGGGGCTCGGCTTGACGAGGTAGATCGCGAAGAGGAGCGAGAGCGCGGTCAGAGCGCGCTCGCCACCGCTCAGGAGGTGGATCCGCTGGGTCCGCTTCCCGCGCGGCGAGGCGGAAACCTCGATGTCGGACTCGAGCGGGTCGTCGGGGTTGCTCAGGGCGAGGTCGCAGACGCCGCCTTCGAAGAGGGTGCCGAAGGTGCGGTGGAAGTTGCGGCGTACCTGCTCGAAGGTCTCGGTGAAGAGCTCGCGGGCGTGGCGGTTGATCTGCCGGATCGCGTCCTGCAGGTCCTCGCACGCCTGTTCGAGGTCGTTGCGCTGTTCGGTCAGGAAGGCGAGCCGCTTGCTCTCCTCCTCGTACTCCTCGATCGCGAGCATGTTGATCGGACCGAGTCGTTCGAGATCCGCGCTGACCGTGCTGAGCTCGGCGCGCAGCGCGTTCGCATCCCCGGGGAACCGTTCCACCCCTTCGACCAGCTGGGCGTAGGGTCTCCCCCACTCGACCTCGAGCCGTTCACGTACGCTCCTCAGCCGTGCGTCGAGCTCGCCCTGGCGCAGCTCCAGGCGGTGGCGTTCCTCGACCCGCTGTTCCGTCCCGCGGCGGATGTTGCGGAGCTCAGTCTCGAGCGACGCGATCGCGGCGGAGGTCGACTCGAGCTCCTCGTCGAGGGTGCGGAGTTGGGCCTCGAGTTCGTCGCGTTCATGGAAGAGCTCCTCCACGCGCCCGCCCGAGGTGTTGCGGATCTCGGCCAGCTGGGTGAGGGTGCGGCGGTGATCCTCCTCCTCGCGACCCAGCTGCTCGACACGACGCCGCGCCCCCTCGGCTCGGTTCCGCGCTTCGTTCAGTCGCCGGTTCAAGTCGGCGACGGCGGCCTCCGCGCGCGCATGGACGACACGCAGCTCCGATTCCTCGTCCCGCGCCTCTTCCCACTCGGCCTCGAGGCGTGCCAGCGCTGCTCGGCTGGCCTCCCGGGCTTCGTGCAGCGCTTCGATCTGGGCGTCGAGGGCGGCCCGCGCCTCGCGGGCGGCCTCGGCGTCGCGGCGCGCCTGCTCGAGCTGTTCGAGGAGCGATATCCGCCGCCGGTCGAGCTCTTCGAGGGTCCGCTCCAGACGGCCCGACTGGCCGGCGTAGCTGGCGACCTCCGCCTCGGCACGGGTGAGCTCCAGCTCGACCGACTGCAAGGCGGACTCACGTTCGCGCAGCAACGCATCCGCCTCTTCGGCGGCGCGCTCGATCGACTCCCTGGCCTCTTGCTTGGCCGCGAGCTCCGCTTCCGCCTCGGCGGCCTCGGCCTGGAGCGCGGTGAAGCGCTCCCGCCGGCCGATCAGCACCGCCTCCGCGGGCGGGTCGCCCAGGATGACTATCTCTTCCAGGAGCCGTTCGAGGTCGGGGAGCACATCCCGCGGGAGCAGCGCGAGCATCCCCTCGCCGGGCGCCTCGCCGGCCAGCCAGCGCTCGACGCTCGCGGCGACGCTGGGGTCGCGGACCACCAGGATCTGGAGTATCGAACCGAGGGCATTCTCCACCGCGGCGGCGCGTTCGGGGGGGATGCGGAGGAACTCGGGGAGCGCGCCGAGGATACCGTCGAGCCGATCGCGGGCGCGGAGCGCCGCGGCGGTCCTGGGCGCCAGGCCGTGGTACTCGCGCTCTAGCGCCTCGAGCGCGGCCAACCTGGCGGCCAGCCGATCGCGGCGGTCCTCCGCCTCGATCGCGGCGCGCCTGGCCTCCGCCTCCTCGAGTCGGAGCTTGGCCAGCTGTTCGACCGCGGCCTCGTACTCCGCCTTGCGCGTTTCGCGGGCGGCGGCTAGATCGCGGAGCACCCCGGCAAAGAGGTCTCCCTGCGCTTGGTGGCTGCTCAGGTCCGCGCGGATCGACTCCTCTTCGGCCTGGAGTCGTTCGAGCTGGGCGAGGGATTCCGCTTCCTGAGCCGCGCTGCGAGTGACCACGCGCTCCAGCTCCGCCGCCCGCCGTCCCAGCTCCGACTCGGTCCGAGTAGCGGTCTCGGCTTCGGTGCGCGCGGCAGCCACGCGCTGCCGCAGCGAGAGCTGGCGCTCCTGCACCGCCTCGAGGGTGTCGGCGAGCTGTTCGAGCTGCGTGCGCTCGGACTCGAGCGTGTCGGTCAGCGTCGCGATCTCCCGGGTGAGCGTGCCGATCAGCCCGAGGAGGTCACGACGCTCGACGTCGATCTGCGCGAGGCGCCGCTCCGCGTGCGTCTTACGCTCCTCTACGATCGCGAGCTCGCGGTCGTGCTCCGCGATCTTCCGGCTGACCAGCTCGAGCCGCGACGCGACGGTGCTACGGGCGCGCATCCTCTCGGCCGCGACCACGCGGTGCTGCTCCAGCTCGGTCTCGAGTCGGGCCAGCGTCGCGCGGGCGGAGGGCTCGTCCTCGGCCAGACGCGCGAGCCGGGCGGCGATCTCATCCCGCTCGGCCTGGAGCGCCTCGCACTCCGACTCGGCCAGGGTGACCTCGAGGACGAAACGGCGGTCCCGCAGCTCCTGGTAACGTTGCGCCTGCCGCCGCTGGCGCGCCAGGCTGCGCACCTTCGATTCGACCTCGCCGATCAGGTCCTGGAGCCGTTCCAGGTCGGCCCGGGTCGCCTCCAACCGCCGCTCCGCCGCCCGGCGACGGTCCTTGTAACGACCGATCCCGGCCGCCTCCTCGAAGACCTGGCGCCGGTCGTCGGTCCGGTCGGAGAGGATCCCATCGACCATCCGCTGTTCGATCACGGCGTAGGCGATCGCGCCCAGGCCGGTGTCGCGGCAGAGGTCGACGATATCCTTCAGACGACACGGTGTCCGATTGATCTCGTACTCGCTCCCGCCCTCGCGGTAGATGATACGCCGGATCTCGATCTCGTCGTACGGTACCGGTAGCGTCTTGTCGGCGTTGGAGAAGGTAAGCGCGACCTCCGCGCGGTTGACGGGGCGCCGCTCCGTCGTCCCCTGGAAGATCGCCTCTTCCATCTTCGAGCCGCGGATCGCGGAGGCGCGCTGCTCACCCAGGACCCAACGGATCGCGTCGCTGATGTTCGACTTGCCGCAGCCGTTGGGTCCTACTACCGCGGTGATACCGTCGTGGAAAACGAGCTCGGTACGATCGGCGAAGGACTTGAACCCCTGGAGCTGGAGCCGGCGAAGCTTCATTGGATGGGTTTACCGTACCTGCGCACGAGCGGGAGGTCGAGACCGGCCTCCTTCAGCCGCGGCGCCAGGATCTCGGCTGGCGCCGGCCCCTCGAAGGCACCGATGTAGACCCGGTACCGGGACGGACCGGAGGTATATTCGACCTCGACGACGTAGGATGGGATCCTCTGCGCGCGCAGCTCCTCCATCCTCGCCTCCGCCTCCTCGCGGGTATCGAAATCACCGAGGTGGTAGGCCCAGACGGTCGGCCGGATGTTCCACGGGTCGAGGTCGGTCTTGTGCCGCGCCGCGACGAGCCGCTCGAGCAACATACGGGCGGCCAGCGTATCGGCTACCGGCCCGGCGAGGACGCGGTGGTAGATGACCCCCTGGTTCTCGGTCGGGGAGAGATAGAAGGTGATCCCCGGCTCGCGACGCCTGAGCGTCATGACCCGCTCCTCCGCGGTCGCGTAGTCCTGATGCGCCTCGACCGCAACCGAGTACGGGAGCGGGGTCTCGATCGGTTGCGAGGGCTCCGCCGGGACCGCCGACTTGACGGCCGGCTCCGCCGCCGGCTCGGCGACGGGCTCGGCATCCTGGCCGGACCGATCGGACAGCCTGGCCCACTCCGGGAGGAGACCCCGCTCATCGAGGATGGTCCACCCTCCGAATGCGACCGCTAGGAGGAGCAGGAGCCAGAGCACCGGTGACGCGCCACGGCGCTTCTTGGCCGGCCGTGGGACCGGTGGCGGCTCGTGCAGGGCCGCCCCCTCGTCGTCCGTAGACGACGCGGCATCGGCAGAGGACGTGGCATCGGTAGACGACGCGACGTCCGCATCCCCCTCGACCTCGCCGGACACCTCGTCCTCTGCCACCGGCTCGGTCGACTCGGCGAGGAACAGCTCTGCCTCGTCCGCCGAAGCCTCGCCCGGCTCACCCTCCTCATCGGACTCGCCCCGGGGAGTCAGCCCGAGCTCGAAACCGAACTCGGACTCCGCGAGGATTGCCCGCGCGCCGTCGTTCTCCCTCTCCTCACCCAGGACGACCACCGCGTCGAAGTGCCGGGCGAGATGTTCCGCCCCCGGCGTCCCTACGGGGAGGAATGCCAGGAGGCAGGTCTGCTCCGCGGTGAGCTGGGCCAGGAGCTGTGCCCAGATCGGGTCGGCCAGGATCTCGCGGGCATCGGGGACGTACGCTCCGGTGGGGAGGAAGAGGATACCGTGGCCAGGCAGCAGGCGCGCCACGCGCCGGAGCGAAGAGCCGAACTGGAAGATGTCTGCTACGCCCTCCAGGTTCTCCTCCCCCAGCTCCTGGTGGAGCGAGGGTGTTTCCAGACCCAGATCGGCGAGGAGGACCTGAACCCCGTGCGCCGCGCGCGCGGTAGCCAACGCGATGGCGGCGCGCGTGGCCCACCCCTCACACCACTCCCCACTAGCCGGGGAGAGGATCAGGAGGTGGCCCGGCTCATCGGTTCGGGACCACAACGTTTCCAGCGGCGCCGGCAACAGACCGGATGCCGGGTCGAACGGCGCCACGGCCGGCCATGGTTTAGCGCTCATGCGTAAGCTGGACTCAGGTGGTCGATAGCGCCTCCGCCCCGGTTGCTGCCGGGGCGGAGGCGTCCGAGATCACAACAATGATAAGCGTAGCTTGCGGAAAGGAAAAGTCCTTACACCATCTAGAACGACGGCCCGAACGAGACGGTGAAGCGGCCGCCCTTGGTCGTGCGGCTCAGCGGGATCGCGTAATCCAGGCGCAAGATCGTGAAGAAGACGTTGATCCGTAACCCAACGCCGTAGCTGTAGAGCGGCTCCCGGTAGAAGAGTGGATCCTGGCCCGGCTTGCGCTTCCAGACCAGGTGCACATCCTGGCCCGTGTCGGCGCAGTCGTTCACATCGGTGAGCAGGCTGCTGGAGCAGATATTGTTGCTCCAGGCGAGCCCGGCGTCGAAGAAGGCCACGGCGTCGACCGGCGGGAAGTTACCCAGGAAGCCGATCTGCAGCTCCTTGATGATCGGGAAGCGCAGCTCCGTGCTCAGGATCGCGGCGCTCGACCCGATGAGCTGGTCGCGAGCGGGACACTGCGAGAGCGAGCTGGAGTACGCCTGGCACTCTTTGCTGTTGAACTTGAACGAGTTGGCGTCGTACCCCCGCAGGAAGTACGGGCCACCCCAATAGACGAAGAACTGGTCGGCGCCGGGGCCGAAACGGGCCAGCCCGACGAGGCGCGTGGCCAGGACGACCTTCTGCTTGTAGTTCATGTAGTTGCGGAAGTCGACCAGCCCTTCGGTGAACTCGAAGTCACCGAAGCTCCGCGAGCCCTCGATCCGGTAGCGCCGGCCGGCGATCGGGCCGGTCCAGCCGAAGAGCGCGTTGTCGAAGACGAGCGCGGCACTGGGCTGGATGTACTTCTCCGAGCGCAGTTTGTAGGTCTCGTTGAGCGGCTCGCCCCGGCTCCAGTTCTCACCGAGGAAGAGAAGGTCCAGCCGCCGATAGGCCGCGATCGCGCCGAACTCCACGCGCTGGTAGGTATTGAAGGGATAGCTCGCGACCCCCTGGATCGCGCGCGTCATGTCCCGCAGGAAGACGTCGGTGGCTACCACCTCACCTGGCCGGCCGGGGAGAACGTTGCTGCACCCGTAGCAAGAACCGTTGTACCGGTAGAGCGGCTCCTGCAGGAAGGCGACCCCCATGTTCGTCCGGGTCTTGAGGAAGTTGTATCCGGTGAAGACGTAAGCGTCGGAGAAGGAGCCGTTGATACTCCCGGCTAGCAGGATGTTGTGGTTGCCGAGCATGTCCGAGAGCGAGATGTAGCTACCGCCGTAGAGCCCGTTACCGTAGTACCCGCCGACCTCCGCCCCGATGGTGGGGCGCCCGATCGCATCCGCCGAGAAGCGAACGTTGTACGGCCTGATCTTGAAGTCGGTGGTGTCCGGCAGCGCCAGCTCGGCGCTGTCCAGGAGCGCGATCACCGAGATCGGCCGCTCGACCTCCGTCCCCTCCGGCAGCACGGCGCTGGGCCGGAACTCGTTTCCCTGCCGGTAGTAGGAGAGCGAGCCGACGGGGGTGCCGGTCGAATCCATAGCCGCATCCGCGCGCACCGGCGGCGGGAGGACCGGCTCGGGCGCGGCGGTATCGGCGGGGGCGCGGCCAGTCTGCCGTGCGAGGATCGGGACCTCCTGCCGCGTCTCCGGGAGGTCGCTCACCGCGACGCGCGGGAGGACGCGCGGGTCGTCGATCGCGTAGACGCTATGGCCCGCCGACTCGAAGTAGGCGAAGACCAGCCGGCCAGACTCCCGCGCCCACGAGAGGACGGGGCTCAGGTCGGTCGCCGTCGGTCCCATCACGCCCGAGAGGATGTTGGTGATCCGCGAGAGGGTGCGGGTATCGCGGTCGTACAGGTAGAGGTCTTTCGTACCGGTCCGGTCACTCACCCAGACCAGCGAGCGGCTGTCCGGCGACCAAACCGGGTTGACGTTGCGACCGACATCCTGCTGCGGCAGGATCTCGATCTCGCCGGTCTCCACGTCGAGCAACGCGACCCGCAGCTCGCCGTAGGAGAGCCGGTCGAAGTTGGTCTCCGGGCCACGATCGGTGCTGAAGGCGATCTTGCTCCCGTCGGGGGACCACGACGGGAAGAGATCGGCGTGCCGGTCCTTGGTCAACCTGTGCAGGTTGCCCTCCAGATCGGTCACGAAGATGTCGCTCAGCCCGCCGTCCAGCCCCGAGAACGCGATCCGCTTACCATCCGGCGACCAGGTCGGCATCATGATCGAGTTGAGCTCGAAGCGTAGCTTCTTCACGACCCGGTTGCGCTTCAGATCGTAGATGTAGAGCGCGTCCCTCCCCCCGGTCTGGGCGCTGAAGGCGAGGAAACGGCCGTCAGGGGAGAAGGCGGCCGACGAGCTCTGGTAGCGCAGCGACTCGAAGTCGGACTCCAGGCTGGAACGGACCAGCCGGCGGACGAACTTCCCGGTCTCGGCATCGACCAGCCAGAGGTCGGGGAAGAAGCCATCCCGCTCGGAATAGACCGCCAGCCACTTCCCGTCCGGCGAGATCGCCGGGGCCATGTACGTCGGGTCGGAAATCTTGCCGTGCCGCAGGATCGGCTTCGCGAACTCCGTCGGACGCTGGTACTCGGCGACCTGGGGGAGGTAGGTCTGGCGCACGGCGCTCGTCCACTCCATGCTCAGCTGCTCCAGCGACATCCCGAGCGTCGTCTCGAAGGCCCGCTGCACCCCCATCCGCGTCGCCTTCTGCAGGAGGATCCCGATGACCTCGTCGCCCCACTTCGAGCCAATGTACGCCCAGAGCGCCTGGCCGAAGCGGTACGAGAGGTAGTCGTCGCGCATGTTCATCTCCCCGATCGTCCGGAGGTAACCGGAGAGGGAGGCGTCGCGCAGCCAGGCGGCGGTGATGGCGTCGATGTGGCCGATCGAGAGGTACTCGGCCATCCCCTCCATGAACCAGAGGGGGTAGCGGTGCGCGAAGGGGTTGACGTTGTCGATCGCGGCGTTGCGGAAGATGACGTCGTACTGGAACGAGTGGACGAGCTCGTGGCGCAGCACGTGGTCGAACTCGGCGTACGACCCCGTGAAGGGCATGATCACCCGCTCCTTGAGCGACTCCGTCACACCGCCGGTCCCCTCGTCGATATAGTCGGCAAGCGCGTTGGTCTGCTGGAAGTCGGAGTGCGAAGCGTAGAGGATGAGCGGCTTCTTGCTCCGGAACTCGTGCTGCAGGATACGAGAGAGGCGGGCATAGGCGCGCTCGGCCATCCGCGCCGCGTCGAGTGCCGCCTCGCGCTCCTCCTCGTAGAAATACACGTCGAAGTGCTCTGTCTCGATCACCTTGAAGTCGAAGGTCCGGTACTGGACCTTGTTGCGGCCGAAGAACTGGGCGCTCGCCTGGTCGGGCGCGGCCAGCAAGGCGAGGCCGAGGATCGTGAGACAGCCGAGGAGGCGCTTGCTCATGGAATCACCCCTTATTCCTCTAGGCGATGCGCCGGGGCATCACCCCAGAGACGTTCGAGCTGGTAAAAGTCTCGTGCCCCTGGATGGAAGACATGAACCACGAAATCTATGTAATCGAGTAAGACCCAGCGCCCCGCTCGCAGACCCTCGACGTGGCTGGCTCTGATACCTTCCTTGCGCAGTTCGTCGAGGATGTGATCCGCGATCGCACGTACGTGCAGATCCGAGGTGCCGCTGACAATGAGGAAGAAATCCGTCGCATCGGAGATCTGACGGAGATCGAGCAGGACGACGTCGCGCCCCTTGCGCTCGAACGCCAGATCGATCGCCCGTGCCAAGCCTTCCGGTAGATTCAACGATCGAGGCACGGGAGAACCGGACATCGGGCCCTCAGATGATTCGAGATGCGTATTCGCCATTGCGTAATAATTGGTTCGGAAGCGGAAAGTTCCAGCACCCCGCATCACCGTTTTGCACCGATGTCGCTCCAGTTGGGCGCAGGTGCATCATCCAGGCCACTCGCCCGGCAAACGACGCGGCGGCCCAGCGCCCGCGCGCGGATCGCGTATCCGCGCGAGCGCCCGAACCGCCGCGATTGGGGTGCTCTCTCAGGTCGGGACACCGCGCTACGGCGCGCGGTGCACTCGCTATTCCTGCTTGCTGACCCAGACCTTGATCTCGGGCCGGACCTCGGCGTGCAACCGGATCGGGACGGAGAAGACACCGAGCGTCTTGATCGGCTCCTCGAGCTCGACCTGGCGGCGGTCCACCTCGAAATCGAGACCCAGCTCGTTCAGCTTGTCGGCGATGTCGGCGTTCGTGATCGAGCCGAAGAGCTTCGACTCCTCGCCGGCGCGGGCCTGGAAGGTCAGAGACACACCTTCGAGCGCCTTGGCCCGGCGCCGCGCCTCGAGATACTCCCGCCGCGCACGCTCCTCCGCCCGCTGCCGCTCCTCTTCGAGGCGACGCAGGTTGGCGGGGGTAGCTTCGTAGGCATAGCCCTTCGGCAGCAGGTAGTTACGCGCATAGCCGGCACGCACGCTGACGACATCGCCCTCGGCGCCGAGCTTCTCCACGTCCTGCCGCAGGATTACTTTGACGTTTCTCATCTCTCACTCCCTCAGGAGTCGGGGCGCGCCGCAGCACGGCGCGCGCGCAGATCGAACCAAGTGTCGGAAAGACCGACCAGTATCGTCGTAGTCAGCACTATCGGGTAGAAGAGAAGGGAGATACCCGCCGCGAGCAAGGCTCCCCTCACCCCCTGCAACCCGGTGAAGACCAGGAGTATCGCCCCCCCACGGAGCGCGTAGAGCGCCCCCATGAAGGTCACCAGATTCGCCCCCGCCCTGGTCAAGGGCTCACCCTTCTGCACGATCATAAGCAGGAGCCCCGCGATCAGCAACCATACCAGGTGGTCGCTGAAGCGGAAATCCCGCAGCCGGCCGAGCGGGGCGCGCTCCCTGGCGATGACGCGACCGTAACCCCACCACACCACCGCGAGCGCCACGAGCGATTCCAGGGCGAGCATGGCCGGGTGCAGATACGATTGCAGCTCCGCAGCCCGCCGCAGCACCGTCGTCGCCTGATCGACCCGGTCCTGGGACGCCTCCGACTGCGACCAGACCGTGATCATGTACTCAGCCGCTTCCTGGTACCGGGTCGAGACCGCTGTATCCAGGGCCTGCCACCCGCCCGGCTGGACCAGCAGCAGCGTGGCCGCCGTTGCGGCCGCCGCGCCGACCGCCGCCAGCGCTCGCGGGAAGAACCGCGCTTGCGGCAGCACGAGCGCCATGACGATGAACCAGGCCCCGAGTAGCAGGGCCCACCCTCGCTCGAGGTACCAGAAGGTTTCCCGCGCCGTCTCCGCGCCCGCCAGGGCGACGACGATCAGGCACAACGCGGCGACCAGCAGGACCGGCCGGCGCGGTCCGAGCGCCAGTACCAGGAGCGAGAGTGGCAAGAAGATCAGGAGCAGAAGCCAGGGGCTCACCAGGGTGAGGACCGCGGCCGTGCCCACCAGCCCGGCCGCGGGGCGTAGCACCGACCCGGGCTTCGACTCCACCTTAACCCGCGTGCCCCTTGATGAAGGGGAGGATCGCCAGGAAGCGGGCCCGCTTGATGGCGGTACTAATCTGCCGCTGGTGCCGGGCGCAGGTCCCGGTCATACGCCGAGGCAGGATCTTGCCCTGGTCCGTCACGAGACGCGACAGCGTCTTCTCATCCTTGTAGTTGATCTGCCGGATCCCCGCCTCGCAGAGGGGGCAGGCCTTCTGTTGACGGCGCATATCAGTCCTCGTCCTCCTCGTCTTCTTCACCCTCGGGCCGCGGCTCGCGGGTAGCGATCGACATCGGCGCCGTCGGCTCGCCCTCGCTCAGGACGATCAGATAGCGCAGCAGGTCTTCGTCGAGCTTGAGCAGCCGCTCGAACTCGGGGAGCGCCTCGGCGGGCGCACGGAACTGCGCCACCACGTAATAACCGGCGGTGCGCTTGTTGATCGGATAGGCCAGCTGGCGCCGCCCCCAGCGATCGATCGCGGTGATCTCACCCTTGGCCTCGCCGGTCAGGAGCTGATGGTACCGCTCGAGCTTCTGCTCGATGGCCTCCTCCGGCACCATGCTGTCGAAGATGTAGACGACCTCGTAATCTCTCACGTGTCCTCCTTCGGTCTGCTCGGCCCTGTCGCCCATCGACAAGGCAGGAGTAAAGCAAAGTAATATAGCGCCCTGGACACGGTTGTGTCCAGGGCGCGGGGGCAGGGGTTGGGGGTCAGGGGTCAGGGTTGGGGATTCGGGGGTTGTCGTGGGCGCCCTGGCGGCGTGTGGCGACCACCCGGCACCCACAATCACCCGGTCGGCGGGGGAACGCGCCCCCTGACCCCCGACCCCCGAATCCCGACCCCCAAATCCCAATCAACTCACACGTTGAACCGGAACAAAAGAATGTCCCCGTCCTGGACGACGTACTCTTTGCCTTCGCTCCGTACCAACCCCCGTTCGCGGGCGGCTTTGACGGAACCGCTGGCGACGAAGTCGTCCCAGGCGAGGGTTTCGGCACGGATGAAGCCGCGCTCGAAGTCGGAGTGGATCTCGCCGGCGGCCTGCGGGGCCCGGGTGCCGCGGCGGATCGTCCAGGCGCGGACCTCCTTCTCGCCGGCGGTGAAGTAGCTGATGAGATCGAGGAGGCGGTAGCCGGCGCGGATGAGGCGGTTCAGCCCTGGCTCTTCGAGTCCCAGCTCGGCGAGGAAGGCGCTGCGTTCTTCGGGGTCGAGCTCGATCAGCTCGGCCTCGATCTTGACGGAGAGGGCGATGACATCTGCCGGCTCGCCGTCGACGGCGATCGCGGCGCGCAGTGCTTTCACGTACTCGTTCTCCTCCTCGCCCAGTTCGCTCTCCGAGACGTTGGCGACGTAGAGTTCGCGCTTCGCGGTGAGGAGGTGGTAGCTGGCGAGGAGTTTCGCCTCGTCGTCGTTGGCGAGCTCGACGCCCCGCGCCGGGCGCCCCTCGGAGAGGAGGGCGATGAGCTTTTGAAGGAGCACGACCTCGGCCTGCGCCTCACGGTCGCCGCTCCGCGCCGTACGCTCCACGCGCTGGAGGCGTTTCTCAACCGTCTGCAGATCAGCGAGGGCGAGCTCGAGGTTGATCACCTCGCGGTCCCGAACCGGGTCGACCGAGCCGAGGACGTGGGTCACGTCCGGGTCGTCGAAGCAGCGGATGACCTGCACGATGGCGTCGACCTCACGGATATTGGCGAGGAACTGGTTGCCGAGCCCCTCCCCCTTGGCCGCGCCTTTGACGAGGCCGGCGATGTCGACGAAGGTCACCACGGCCGGCTGCACGTTGCGCGGCTGCACCCGCTCGACGAGCAGGTCCAGGCGCGGGTCAGGCACGGGTACGACGCCGACGTTGGGGTCGACGGTACAGAAGGGATAGTTCTCCGCGGCGGCGCCAGCGCCGGTCAAGGCATTGAAAAGAGTGGACTTGCCGACGTTGGGCAGGCCCACGATCCCCAGCTTCAGATTAGCCATCGGCTCTCCTGCGGTCTAGAGCATGTCCAGCCTTGAAATATAACACATCACGGCGCTTACTTGCAGTTGCGGTGCATTGTTCGGAATGACGTCGGTAAAGCACGAGGGCCCGGCCGATGGCCGGGCCCTCTCGTAGTGGAGGCGCACCGTAACAGGTGCGGCAGTCGACGTCAGATGAGCGACTGGAAGAACTCGACGAGCCCCTGCCAGAGCGCCCCGATCCCCTCGCCGCCGCGCGCGGCGTGGACCTTGACGAACCAGGGCGCGAGCACGAGCGCGACCACGCTCATCAGCTTGATGAGGATGTTCATCGACGGGCCCGAGGTGTCCTTGAAGGGATCGCCGACGGTGTCGCCGACGACGGCGGCCTTGTGCGGCTCGCTCCCCTTCCCACCGTGAGCGCCGCCCTCGATGTACTTCTTGGCGTTGTCCCAGGCGCCGCCGGAGTTGGCCATGAAGAGCGCCATCAGCACGCCGGACACGGTGGCGCCGGCGAGGAGCCCGCCGAGGGCGTCGATGCTGAAGTACCCGACCACGACGGGGATCACCACGGCGAGGACGCCGGGGAGGATCATCTCACGGAGCGCGGCACGGGTCGAGATGTCGACGCAGCGAGCGCTGTCGGGCTTGCCGGTCCCCTCCATGAGCCCCGGGATCTCCCGGAACTGGCGGCGCACCTCGGCGACCATCCCGCTCGCCGCGCGGCCGACCGCGGTCATCGTCAGCGCCGCGATGAAGAAGGGGAGCATACCACCAACCAGGAGACCGATGACGACCGCGGGGTTCACGATGTCGAGCCCGGAGTCCTGCAGCCCGACGGCGGTGGTGTAGGCGCTGAAGAGCGCGAGCGCCGTCAGCGCGGCCGAACCTATCGCGAAGCCCTTGCCGATCGCGGCGGTGGTGTTACCGATCGAGTCGAGCCCATCGGTGATCTTGCGGACCTCGGGGCCGAGGCCGGACATCTCGGAGATGCCACCGGCGTTGTCGGCGATCGGGCCGTAGGCGTCGACCGACATCGTCACGCCGACGGTCGCGAGCATCCCGACCGCGGAGATACCGATCCCGTAGAGCCCGGCGACGTAGTAGGAGACGCCGATCCCGAGGACGATCAGGAGGACCGGGAGCGCGGTCGACTCCATCCCGACCGCCAGACCGGAGATGATGTTGGTGGCAGAGCCGGTCTTGCTCGCATCGGCGATCTTACGGATCGGACCGCCGGCGGTGTAGTACTCGGTGACCAGCCCGATCGCGATACCGATCAAAGCGCCGACGGCGATCGCCCAGAACGGCCCGTTCGCGACGTAGGCGCGACCGGTCTCGGGGTCGAAGAGGTCGAGCCCGAGGGCCTTGACGACGAAGTACATGATCACGATGAAGAGGCCCGCCGCGACGAAGGTGACGTTACGCAGCGCGGCAGCCGGGTTGCTCCGCTCGAGCAGCTTCATCATCCCGATCCCGAGGACCGAGGTGAGGAGCCCCACCATGATCGTGATGATCGGGAGCGCGACCGCCTCGGTCCGAGCGGCGGCGAAGACCGGGCTCGTGGCGCCGATCGCGATCGTGGCGATCACGGAACCGACGTAGCTCTCGAAGATATCGGCGCCCATCCCCGCGACGTCGCCGACGTTGTCACCGACGTTGTCCGCGATCGTGGCGGGGTTGCGCGGGTCGTCCTCGGGGATCCCGGCCTCGACCTTACCGACGAGGTCAGCGCCGACGTCCGCGGCCTTGGTGTAGATCCCGCCGCCGACGCGGGCGAAGAGGGCGATCGAGCTGGCGCCCATCGCGTAGCCGCTGACGATCTCGGAGAAGTTGATGAAGTCGAGATCGCTGATCGCGCTGGTCCCTACGAGGTAGTACCAGGCGCCGACGCCGAGGAGACCCAGCGCCGCGACGGCGAGCCCCATGACGGCACCACCGAAGAAGGCGATGCGGAGCGCCTTCCCCTGCCCCTCATCCCGCGCGGCCGCAGAGGTCCGCACGTTGGCGCGGGTGGCGGCGGTCATCCCGAAGAACCCGGCGAGGATCGAGCAGAGCGCGCCGCTCACGTAGGCGAGAGCGGTCTGGACCCCGAGCGCCCACCAGAGCAGGAGCGCGACCACGACGAGGAAGACGGCCAGCACGGTGTACTCGCGCTTGAGGAAGGCCATCGCGCCCGCATAGATCTGCTCCGAGATATCCCGCATAACCGGGGTCCCGGTGGGCTGCTTCTTGATGTAGAGGTACAGTACCAGTGCTACGAGGAGCCCGGCCAGCCCGAGTAGCGGCGACCATACCGCCCACGTTGTCAGTTGCGTCACGGAACGCCTCCGATCGTGAAGAACGAGGTGATACCTAAGTCACTAATTATTCAAGCGGCGCTGCGCCGCTTCCGCACCCTCAGCCAACCAAGCCCTCACCCCGGCCTCGAGGATCGGGAACCGCTCCAGGACCGCGTCGCGGTCCGCTGGCGGCATCGGCGAGAGCACCCAGTCCGCGAGGTCGCACCCGGGCGGCGGTGCGCCGACCCCGATGCGGAGCCGCGGATACTCGCGGGTCTGCAAGACGTATTCGATGGACTTGAGTCCGTTGTGCCCCCCCGCGCTCCCGCTAGGCCGAAGCCGGGACCTACCCGGATCGAGTGCCACGTCGTCGACGACGACGAGGAGGTCACGCGCCGGATCGAAATCCGGGAGCGCCCGCAACCCCGCGAGGGCGCTCCCGCTTCGATTCATATAGGTAATGGGCTCCATGAGCTGGACTCGGAACCCATCGATGGAGCCAGTCGCGACCAGGGCCAGGTGATCCCGCTGGAAGGGGCCGAACCCCCACTGCGCGGCGAGGTATTCGACGAACCACCACCCGACGTTGTGGCGGGTGGCGGCGTACTCCGGGCCCGGGTTGCCCAGCCCGCAGATGATCTTGAACCCCGCGCCAGCGCTCCCGGGATCGAGCGAGCTCATCGTTGGCCCAATCCTCGACAGCGCCTAGTGGCCAGTCTATCAGGCTTCCGCAGCGGGCTCGACCGCCGCGACGGTGGGCGGCGTCACGCTGCAGACGACGCGATCGCCCTCGACCGCGGCCTCGACCCCGGCGGGGAGCTTCAGATCCTTGACGTAGAGCGAGTCGCCGATGCCGAGCGCGGAGACATCGGCCTCGATCGCCTCGGGGATGCGGTCCATGAGGCAGCGGACGGCCAGATCGTAGAGGACCTGGTCGAGGACACCCCCTTCACGGACCCCCTGGGCGGTCCCGGTCAGCCGGACCGGCACATCGACGTTGATCTTCTCCCCAGCGTGGACCTGGTAGAAGTCGACGTGGAGGATGTCGTCACGATAGGGGTGCCGCTGCACCTCGCGGACGAGGACCGGCACCGGCGAGGCGCCGTCGATCGCCAGATCGATCACGGTGTTCTCGATCGAGATGCTGGTGAAAAGGCGCTGCACCTCGCGGGCGTCGACGGAGATCGACCGCGACGCGTCGCCGTGACCGTAGACCACGGCGGGGATGCGCCCCGCGGCGCGCAGTTTGCGCGCCGCCCCTTTACCCTTCGTCGCCCGGCCGGCGGCCGTGAGCGCGGCGTGATTGACCATTGTATTCCTCCCCAGTTAATCGAATAGCTGACTGACCGACTCGTTCGAGTGGGTGTAGCGAATCGCCGCGGCGAGGAGCTCGGCCACCGAAAGGATCGTCAGCTTTGGGAACCTCTTGTCATCCGGTATTACCAGCGTGTTCGTGACCGCCACCTCCACCACCGGCGACTCCTGGAGCCGGGTGACGGCAGGTCCGGACAGGAGCGCGTGCGTCGCGGCGACGTAGATCTCCCGCGCCCCGCGCTCGTGGAGGACCTTGACCACGCTCTCGATCGTCCCGGCCGTGTCGATCATGTCGTCGACGATCAGACAGGTCCGACCCTCGACCTCACCGACGACGGTCAGGACCTCCGCCACGTTGGGGGCGGGGCGACGCTTGTCGATGATGGCGAAGCTGCCGTCGAGGCGGCGGGCGAAACCGCGCGCCATCTTGGCGGCACCCACATCCGGCGCCACGACGACGAGGTCCTCGAGCTTCTTCTGCCGGAAGTAGCGCGTCAGGACCGGCGCCGCGTAGAGATGATCGACCGGGACGTCGAAAAAGCCCTGGATCTGGTGCGTATGGAAGTCGATTCCCAGGACCCGATCGGCGCCGGCCGCCTGGACCAGGTTGGCCACCAGCTTGGCGCCGATGGCTACCCGCGGCTGGTCCTTGCGATCCTGCCGCGCATAGCCGAAATACGACATGACAACCGTGACTCGCGCCGCCGAGGCCCGCTTCGCGGCGTCGACCAGGAGGAGGAGCTCCATGAGGTTGTCAGCCGGCGGCGGCGTCGGCTGGATGATGTAGACATCACGACCACGAGCGTTCTGGTCGATCCGAACGAATATCTCGCCATCGGCGAACCGGTTGATGGTGACATCGCCGAGCGGCATCCCCATGTGGTCCGCGATCTCGTTGGCGAGAGGGCGGTTGGCCGTGCCGGCGAGCATCAGCATCGGCCCGTAGAAATGATGATCAGGCATTCAGCGCCGCATCTTGTTTCAAGCCAGTAACGACAGCCAACAAAGTTATCTAGGCGGGCCGGGCCGTGTCAACCGCGATGTACCGGCGGCTGAAGGAACGGCGCTAGGTCGGCGGCCCGCCGCGTGGCGTTCCGGCGACCGGGCAGGAACGCGAGATGTGGGCAAAAGAGCGACAGGAACGTATAAGGGCCGCGTTGCCGCGGCCCTTATACGGTGCAACATAGTTCCGGGGGGTGGATTCGAACCACCATTAACGGATCCAAAGTCCGTTGTCCTGCCCTTAGACGACCCCGGAAGATGGCCTGGCGCAGACCGGAAGTTAATCAGATCCCCCGGGTCTATCAACCGACGGGTGTATGCGTCTCGATGATCCGCGCGCCGGGTGCGCCGACGCGGACGAGGGGGATGGCGGTCTCTCTGGTCCGTTCGTCGGGGAAGACGCCGAACACGGCGGAGCCGCTCCCGGAGAGCATGGAGATGGTGGCGCCGGCGTCCTGGAGCGCGACCTTGATGGCACGGAGCATCGGGTACCGGTTGAAGGTCGGGGTCTGGAAGTCGTTCTCGGCGTAGCGCGCGACGTTGGCCCAACTGCTGGTGATATCGGGCGTCAGCCGGGCGGGTACCGGCACCTCGACGCGCCCTTCCCTGGCCTCGTCGAGCATCTGGTAGGCCGCCGGGGTCGAGATCCCGAAGGGTGGTACGACGAGGAGGATCGGCGCGGTCGGCGGCGCGGGCAGCGGCAAGAGCCGCTCTCCCCTCCCCCAGGCGAGGGCGCAGCTGGCGCCGGCCATGAAGAAGGGGACGTCGCTCCCTAGGGTGGCGCCGATACGGGCGAGGGCGCCAGGCTGCAGGGGCTCGCCGTAGAGGCGGTTGAGGGCGACGAGGGTGGTGGCGGCGTCGCTGGAACCGCCACCGAGCCCGGCGCCGGCGGGGATCTCTTTGTGCAGCCGGATCCGGACTCCGGGTGCGATGCGGGCGAGGTCGAAGAACGCGCGTGCGGCGCGGTATACGAGGTTGTCTCGCGGCTCGCCGAGGTCGGCGCCGGTCACTTCGAGCTCGATCCCCTCACCGGCGCGGGCCACCTCTATCGAGTCGGCGAGCCCGACGGCGCAGAATATCGTTTCGAGCTGGTGGTAGCCCGAGACCTCGCGGGCGAGGATCTTGAGCCGGAGATTGATCTTGGCCGGGGCGTGTGCCCGGACGACGTCGTCTGAGCAGAACACGTGGTACCTCAGTGTTGGTTGGGCTCGGTCAGGGACGTGGCGCCGGGGAGCTCCGGCGCGGGTGTCGTCTCGCGTCCCACCTCGCCCCAGGACAACCCGATCCGCCAGGCGAAGTAGAGGCCGGGGATCGTGACCGTGAGGAAGCTGCCGATGTGGAAGCCGACGGCGAAGCCGAGCGCTTTGCCGAGCTCGACGCCGTAGATGTCGTGCAGCCCCACGCGGGCGGCGGCCTCCCAGGGCCCGAAGAAGCCGGGGGCCGCGGGGAGCGCGACGGCGAGGGCGATGATGGACTGCAGGAAGAGGGCGGACGCGAACGGGGTCTCGATCCCGAAGGCGCGGAAGCCGATCCAGAAGGACAGGGTGTTGACGAACCAGACCCCGAGCGACCAGAACGCGGCGCGGGCGAGGAGCCGGGGTTGGCGCAGCGAGCCGAGGCCGGCGAGGAGCGACGCGGTCGCGTCGACTACGGGGCCACGGATCCTGGCCGGGAGGATCCTGCTGGCGATCCGCCGGACGAGCGAGAGGACCGTCTCGGGGAAGACGACCATCCCGATCGCGACGAGCGCCACGCCCCCAATGATCGTCAGCACGGTGCCGAGCCCATCGCCGAAAGCGCCCTCGCCTGCGGCGGCGGGGAAGCCGGGGAGCGCCATGGCGAGGAAGAGGAAGGAGATGACCACGACGCCGTCGAGGAGGCGTTCGACGACGAGTGAGCCGATCGAGGCGGCGACCGGGACGGGCTCGATCCGTCGCAAGGCATAGACGCGCGCGACCTCGCCGACCCGCGCGGGGAGGATATTGTTGGCCATGAAGCCGATCATCGTCGCGCGGAAGCGGGCACCGAAGCTGGTCCCGGGGCGCACCGGTTCGAGGAGCGCGCGCCAGCGCCAGGCGCGGACGACGATCGGGCCGACCGCGAGGAGGATGCTGGCGAGGAAGAGGATCGGGTCGGCGCGGCGGATCTCGGCGACGACGTCGCCTAGGGAGATCCCGCGCAGGGAGTAGTAGAGCAGCCCCGCGCCGAGGAGGATCCCGAGGAGTGCCTTCCAGTCGAAGAGTGACGACCGCTTGGTGGCTTCCTTCATCACCTGGCTCCGATGGAGAGCGCCGCGGAGCGGGCCTCGCGGATCGTCTCCTTTAGCTCCCTGACGGCGCGTTCCATCCCGACCAGGACGGCGCGGCTGACGACGCTGTGTCCGATGTTGAGCTCCTCGATCTCCTGGATCGCGGCGATCGGCGCGACGTTCTCGTAGGTGAGGCCGTGGCCGGCGTGCACCGCGAGGCCGAGCGAGCGGCCGAGGGCGGCGGCGCGGCGGAGTCGCTGGATCTCGTGGGCGAGGCGATCGGCGGCCTCGGCGCCGGGGTAGCGGTTCAGCCAACGCTCGGAGTACTCGCCGGTGTGGAGCTCGATGGCGTCGGTGCCGAGCTCGGCGGCGCGGCGGATGTCGTCCGGCTCGGGGTCGATGAAGAGCGAGGTCCGGATCCCCGCCTGGCGCAGCTTCTCGACGGCGCTCCCGATCTTCTCGCGCTGGGCCGGGGTGGCCAGGGCGAGCCCGCCTTCGGTGGTGATCTCCTCGCGTCGTTCGGGGACGAGGGTGACCGCCATGGGCTTCACCTCGAGGGCGATCTCGAGTACCTCCGGCTCGGCGGCGAGCTCGAGGTTGATCCCGGTCCGGACGGTCGCGCTGAGGAGCCGGAGGTCACGGTCCTTGATATGACGCCGGTCTTCGCGGAGGTGGACGGTGATCCCATCGGCGCCGCCGAGCTCGGCGAGTACGGCCGCGCGGACCGGGTCGGGCTCGATCGTGCGCCGGGCCTCCCTGATCGTGGCGACGTGGTCGATGTTGATGTATAGACGTATCATTCGGCAGCCAGTAGTTCGTTGAGTTCGGCCGCGCGCCCGGCGTCGAGGCCGGCGGCGAGCGCGAGTTGGAGCGTTTCCCGACCGAGCGCGCAATATAGCACCCGATCGGTGGGCGACAACCGGGCGAGGTGCGCCCGGACGGTGTCGAGGTCACCGCGGGCGATCGGCCCGGTCAGCGCGGAGGCGAGCCCGAGGTGCTCGAGGTTGTCTAGGGTCCCGCGCATCAGCGGCAAGATCGCGGGGAGCGCGTCCTCCTCGGCGACACCGATCTCGCGCAGCATGCGTACCGCGGTCGCGGCGAGGGTGACGAGGTAGTTGGAAGCGACGACCGCCGCGGCGTGGTAGTTCGGCCGCTGGCTCGCGGGGACGACGAGCGGCCGGCCGCGGAGCGCGGCGACGATCCGGCGCGCCACGGCGAGGGCCTCGGGCTCGCCGCCGAGCGCGAAGGCGGCACCCATGAGGCGGTCGCTCCCGGACCAGGGGTCGGCCACGGATTGCAGTGGGTGGAGCGAGCCGACCGCATAACCGACCGCGTGCAGCGGGGCGAGGGGGTCGGTCGAGACGGCGCCGGCGAGGTGCAGGGCGACGCACCCGGCGGGGGCGTCGCCGAGCTGTGCGAGCTGCTGGGCGACGTTGGCGATCTGACTGTCCGGGACGGCCAGGATGACGGCCCTGGTGTCGGGGGGGAGGGGTTGCGGCCCCACCCGGTACTCGACCGCGGTTGTCCGGCTGGCGAAGAGGGGGTGAGGCGGGGGTTCGGCGTCGCGGCCGTAGAAGCTCAGCCGGCGCACCGCCCCCGCGGCGGCAAGCGCCGCCCCGAACGCCAACCCCATGCGGCCCGGCCCCACGATCACGATCTGGTCGAACATGGCCTGGCAGTCAGTCTGGCAAGATCCGCTCAACTCTCCGCGGCGGGCTCGAGCACCGCGATCCCCGGCTTCCGGACGAGTCTGCCGAGCGTAGGCCGCGGGATCCGCGCGGTGAGGGCTATCGTCATCTCCCCATCCTCCCGCCGCAGCACCTCGCCTTCGCGGTAGATCGTCGCCAGACTCTCGCCATCGGCGGCGGGGATGGTGATCTCGACCTCGGGCCGCTGGCTGCGCAGCTCCGCGTGGATCCGGGCGCGCAACTCGTCGAGCCCCCCCTCCTCGATGGCGGAGGCGAAGACGACGTCGCGCGAGAAGCTGGACCGGGCGTGCTCCCGGAACGCCGCCTCCTCCTCGTGCGTGAGACGGTCGACCTTGTTGAAGACCAGGACGGTCGGCTTCTCGCCGGCACCGAGGTCGGAGAGGACGTCATCGACTACCTCCATGTGCTCCTCCCACCCCGGGTGCGAGGCGTCGATGACGTGGAGGATCAGATCGGCCTCGGTGACCTCCTCGAGGGTTGCCCGGAACGAGGCGACCAGGTGGTGGGGGAGCTTGCGGATGAACCCGACGGTGTCGGTCACGAGCACGCGCGCGCCGGGCCCCAGCTCGACGACCCGGGTCGCGGGGTCGAGGGTGGCGAAGAGACGGTTCTCGACGAAGATGTCGGTCCCAGAGAGGGCGCGCAGGATCGACGACTTCCCGGCGTTGGTGTAGCCGACGAGCGCGACGCGGAACTCCCCGTGCCGCCCCTTGCGCTGCGTGGCGCGGCGCTGCGCGACGAGCTTGAGCTTCTCGCGCAGGTCACGGATCCGGATCTTGATCAACCGCCGGTCGGTCTCGAGCTGCGTCTCACCCGGGCCGCGGAAGCCGATACCGCCGCGGATACGCTCGAGGTGCGTCCACATCCGCCGCAGACGCGGGAGCATGTACTCGAGCTGGGCGAGCTCGACCTGCATCTGCGCCTCGCTCGTACGCGCGCGGGTCGCGAAGATGTCGAGGATCAGCTCGGTCCGGTCGACGATTCGCGTCCCAAGCTCCTCCTCGAGGTTCTTGCTCTGCGCCGGCGAGAGTTCGTCGTCGAAAATGACGAGGGTCGCCCCGGTCGACTCGATCTGCGACTTCAGCTCCGCCACCTTCCCCTCGCCGATGTAGTGGCGGGGGTGCGGGGCGTCCAGACGCTGGACCAGGGTACCGACGACGACGGCCCCGGCGGTGTCCGCGAGGCGGCCCAGCTCCTCCAGATGCTCCTCGGTGGCCCGGTGCGAGATGTCCTTGGTCGGGCAACCGACCAGGATCGCCCGCTCGACTTCGGTCTCGGTGGTATACGGTCCGTGTTGCGCCAAGTGCGACCTCGTATCGTTCCGTGCCCATTATCCCGGCCCGCGGCCGGCGTATCCGTATTGGTACCCCACCGGCAGAAGGTGGGTTCGGCCGAAATATACGCTAATCGAACTTGGTCAGACTCGCAGTACCACTGTGTTTGTACGGGAGCTGGGTCCGGATCGGCTGCTCTACGTTCACCGTCCCGGTGACGCGGTAGGTGAAGGTGCCGGTCTCGAGGAGCGAGCGGAGCGCGGCGCCGAGCCCGGTGTAGCGAAACTCGATCGGTATCTCGACCACCGTCGAGTCGTTCGCCTGGACCACGACCTCCCGGTCGTAGACACCGTCCACGAAGTCTGTCCAGGTCTCCTTTTCGCCCCCCGGCTCGCGCAGCTCGATGTCGTAGGTGAAGCGGCTCGCGCGGAGCGCGAAGTCGTTGGGGTTGACCACCCCGATTCGGACGTAGAGGAGCCCGCCTTGGAGTCCCAATGTGCCCAGCCGGACGCCGACGAGCTGGATGTCGGGCCGCTGGATCTTGGGGAGGCAAGCGCCGGTCCAGGCAGCGGCCAGGAGGACGAGGGCCAATACGACGATTCTCTTGGTCATATCGTATACGTTACGGAATTCGGAAACGGCACGGTTCGAGTGCATATATGTAGCTGCGGTTCGTTGTCTCTGGCCGGGAGAGGCGGGTGGTACGGGTACTCCATCCCTAGGCCAGACGTTCCCAGACGGCGGCGACGAGAGTACGACGTCGCCTGCGGTACAGCGCCCGGCGCGGCGTTCATCGCATCACGGGTGCCGCATCCGGCGAGACAACGTCGTCCGTGGCGAGTTACCAGGCGAGTCCTGCTCAACTCTCCCCGCTCCCCTCCATCGCCTCGCGCCGCAGCTTGTCCCACCACTCGATCCGTTTGCCGATCTCCCTTTCGAAGCCAAAGCGTCCCGGGTAATAGAACCTGGTTTCGCCCAACTCGTCGGGTAGGTACTGCTGGGGGGTGTATGCGTTCGGCGAGTCGTGCGCGTAGCGGTACCCCGCGTGGTAGCCCAGCTCCTTGTGCAGCGCGGTGGGCGCATTACGGATGTGGAGGGGCACCGGGGCGTACGGGGTGGCCCGGGCGGCCTCCATGGCGGCGCCGAGGGCGCGATAGGTAGCGTTCGACTTGGGGGCGGTAGCGAGGTAGATGGTCATCTCGGCGAGCGGGAGGTACCCCTCCGGCGGGCCGAGCATCTGGTAGGCGTCGCGGGCGGCGATGGCGAGCTGGAGCGCGTTGGGGTCTGCGAGCCCGATGTCCTCCGCGGCCATGGCTATCGCGCGACGAAAGAGGATCAGCGGGTCCTCGCCTCCTTCGATCATGCGGGCCATCCAGTAGAGCGCGCCGTCGGGGTCGGAGCCGCGGAGCGCCTTGTGGTAGGCGGAGAGCATGTTGTAGTGCTCTTCCCCGCCCCGATCGTAGTGGGCGAAGCGGAGCTGCACCGCCTCGCGCACCACGTCGACGTCGATCGTGCCCCCCTCCCCCACGTGCATGGCCGCGGCCTCGAGGATGGAGAGTGCGCGGCGGGCGTCGCCGCCGGCGTTCTGGGCGATGGCGCCGATCGCCTCCTGGCCTACCTGGAGCCGCAGCTCCCCGAGCCCCCGCTCCCGGTCCTCGAGCGCGCGGCGCAGGATGGTCCCGACATGCTCGTCGGAGAGCGGCTGCAGGACGACGACGCGGCAGCGGGAGAGGAGGGCGCGGTTGATGGCGAAGCTCGGGGTCTCGGTCGTCGCGCCGATCAGGATGAAGGTCCCCTCCTCGACGTGTGGGAGGAGCGAGTCCTGCTGCGCCTTGTTGAGGCGGTGGATCTCGTCGATGAAGAGTATCGTCTCCTTCCCCCCCGCGGCGAGGCGATCTGCGGCCTCGGTGGCGATCTCACGTATCCGTGGCACGCCGTCGGTCACGGCGCTGAAGGGGACGAAGACGCGCTTGGTGACGGTCGCGATGACGTGGGCGAGGGTCGTCTTCCCGGCGCCGGGGGGCCCCCAGAAGATCAGCGAGCCTGGGGTGTCGCGCTCGATCGCGTTGCGTAGGGGCCGGCCGGGGGCGAGGATCTCTTCCTGCCCGACCACCTCGTCGAGGTTACGGGGGCGCATCCGCGCGGCGAGCGGTTGGCTGCGTCGCCGTGCAGTGAAGAGGGTGGGTTCGGCCTCGGCGCCCCCGCGACGTCGACTCATCGCTCACATCCCCGGTAGCAGCAGCCGGATGAAGTAGAAGGATGCGACGCCGACGAAGATCCCGACCGGGACCTGCCACCCGTGCTCGCGCTGGGACTCTGGGATCAGGTTGGATGCTGCCACATAGATCGTGACGCCGGCGGCCAGGGCGAAGCCGTACTCGGTCAACCAGTCGACGACGGGGGTGACGAGTGCGCCGAGGACCATGGCGAAACTCGTGATCCCGACCCCCTGCAGCGCCTGCTTCCGGGAGCTCCCACTGGCGAGCATGATGCTGGCCAGCGCCACCCCGGTCGGCACCTTGTGGAGGAGGACGGCCATGAAGATCAGCACCCCCAGCTCGGTGGAGGCGAGGAACCCGCCCGAGATGGCGACGCCGTCGAAGAAGGCGTGCGGGATCAACCCGACGAGCGCCCAGATCCCCACCCCGCGGGACTGCATCGCCTCGAGGTGCGTCTCCTCACCGAAGTGGAAGTGCGGGGTGAGGACGTGCTGGGTCAGGTGCACGATCAGGTAGCCCAGCAAGATGACGGTCAACCCGCCGGGCACCTCCATCCCCCCGGGTAGCATCTCCAAGAAAGCGACGGCGAGCATGAACCCTGCGCCGAAGGCGTTCAGGAAGGGGAGCAATCGAGATGCGCCTCCCGCCCGCCAGGCGATCAACGCGCCTCCGCCGATGTTCGCGATGGCGGCAAGCGCCGTCAGGGCTATCGCCTGCAATATCATACGTTGTCCTTCTGCGCCGAGTCCGGCGCCACGTCCTGCGTCGTCGATAGTTGGCTGCGCGCGAGCTCCAGCAGTGTCTGGCGCTCGTTGAGTTCGGGTCGCTCGAGGACCCGTTCGAGTAGGAACCTCAGCGTCTCGCCGAGCTTCGGTCCCGGTGCGAATCCTATCGCCCGAAGATCATTACCCCCGATCGCGAGATCCGCCACCGCGAGGGGCGGCCGGGTCGATAGTATACCGCGCGCGATCCGCCAGCGTTCGAGTAGGTCGCGCGGCGCGGCAGCGCCCCGGACGGGGCCGGTCGCCGCGTTGGCCGCGCGCCAGAGCGCGAAGCGCAGGCGGAAGAGGTCCGGTACCAGTTCCGGCCCGATGTCGCGGAGCCAGCGCCGCACCCCGGCAGGGGGTGCATCGGGCGGGAAGAGGTCGGACTGCCGTGCCACGAGCCGCGCCACCCACGCCGTCTCGGCGTTAGACGACTTGAGCCGCCGCATGATCGTCTCCGCCTTCCTCCCGCCGATCACCTCGTGGCCGGTGTAGCGCCACCCTCCGCGTAGGTCGCGGGTCCGGGCGGCAGGCTTACCGACCGCGTGCAGCAGCGCCGCGACGCGGAGGAGCGGGCGGGTGGGGGGGATACAATCTACCGCGATGAGGGTGGTCGACCAGACGTCGAGCCCGCTGGGGCTCCCGTCGTCGAGCCCGACGAGGGCGTCGAGCTCGGGGTAGAGCACGGCGAGGACACCGGCCGCGGCGTAGAGCGAGAGCGCTGCCGAGGCGCGGCTGGTCTTGCCGAGGACCTTCCAGAGCTCCTCGCGGATCCGTTCCGCGGAGAGCTCGGTCAGGTGTGAGGTCGCGGCGGTCAGCGCGGTCCAGGTCTCGGGCTCGACCGCCAGCTCGAAGTGGCCGGCGAAGCGGAGCGCGCGCAGTATCCGGAGGTAGTCCTCGGCGAAGCGCTCTTCCGGGCGCCCTACGGTGCGCAGTATCCCGGCCTCGAGATCGGCGAGCCCGCCGAAGGGGTCGCGCAGCTCGCCGGTGCCGGGGTGCCAGGCGAGGGCGTTGCAGGTGAAGTCCCGGCGGGAGAGGTCTTCCTCGACGGTGTCGGCGAACTCGACCACAGCGTGGCGGCCGAAGGTCTCGACGTCCCGGCGGAAGGTCGTCACCTCGTAGAGGACGCCGTCGCTGCCGTGCACACCGACCGTACCGTGCTCGATCCCGAGCGGGACGGTCCGGCGGAAGAGGCGGCGGACCTCGTCGGGGCGCGCCCGGGTGGTCAGGTCCCAGTCGCCGCTGGGGTGGCCGAGCACCGCGTCGCGCACCGCCCCCCCGACGGTCCAGGTGTCGTACCCCGCCTTCTGCAGCCGCTCGGCAATCTCGAGCACCGCCCGCGGCGGGTGCAGCTCGATGATCGCGTGGTCCCCGGGGAGGTCAGGGGTCTGGGTGGAACCGACCATCTCCGTCAGCGCTCGCCGCTCGCCGCGCCCAGGAGCCGTTCCTCGACGATGGCGCAGATCAGGTGCCCGACCGCGAGGTGTATCTCCTGGGCGTGCGCGGTGTTGTCAGTCGGGACGACGACCGCCGTATCGACCTCCCCCCGCAGCCGCCCACCGCCCCGGGCGAGGAGCGCGACCGTGCCAACCCCGACCTCGCGGGCGGCGCGCGCCGCAGCGATGAGGTTCGGCGACTCGCCGGAGGTGGAATGCAGGAAGAGGATGTCGCCGGGGGCGCCGAGCGCGCGGACCTGCCGGGCGAAGACCTCTTCGAAGCCGTAGTCGTTGGCGGCCGCGGTGAGGAGCGAGGTATCGGTGGTCAGGGCGAGCGCCGGGAGCGGGCGCCGGTCGCGCCGGAACCGGACCACGTACTCCGCGGCAAGGTGCTGCGCATCCGCGGCCGAACCGCCGTTCCCGCAGAAGAGGAGCTTCTTCCCCGACTCCAACACGCGCACCACCGCTCCGGCCACGGCAGCGATCTCGCCCGCCAGCTCGCGGGATGTGCGATCCGCGAGCGCGGCGAGCTCTTGCAGGTGGGCCGTGACCAGGGAGAGGTGATCGCTCATGCCGGGATCAGCTCCGCAAGCCTGGTGATGATCGTACGTGTGAACTCCTCGATCCCCTCCGCCCCCGCACGCGCGGCCGCGGCGCAGGCGTCGGTCAGGAGCGCGTCGGCGGCGAGGAGGTCGAGCGCCGCCTCCCGGCCGCCGTCGGTGGCGAGGACGACACGGAGCCGGTCGAGCGCGGCCGCGGCGAGGCGAGCGGCGTCGGGGTCGACGTCGTCGACTGGAACGGATCCCGTTCCGACCGCGGCGAGCGCCTCTAGCATCCGGTCCCGCAGCGCATCCGGGATCTCGTCCGTGGGGGTGACCAGCTCCGTGGCCATCACTTCTCCCCGGCGAGGAGCTCCCGCACGATCGCGGGGGCCCGATCGAGCGCGGTCTTCACGAGCTCCGGGTCGCCGACCCCGCCCTGCGCCATGTGCGGCCGGCCGCCACCGGACCCACCGGTCAGCTTGGCGACCTCCCGGACCAGGGCGTCGGCGCGGATCCCGCGGGTGATGAGGTCGTCGGTCACGACGGCGAAGAGCGCTGTCTTCTCCGGGAAGCGCGCCGCCAGGACCGCCGCCCCGCTCCCCAGCCGCTCGCGGAGCTGGTCGCCGAGGGCGCGGAGCTCGTCGGGGGTGCCGACCTCGACCTCGGAGGCGACGACGCGCGTCCCATCGACCGACCCCGCGCCGGTGATCAGCGTCCCCACCAGGTCCTGCGCCCCGCTGCGCTGCGCCCGTTCGAGGCGGCGCTGCAGCTCCCGGTTCTCCTCGACGAGCTGTTCCGCCCGGCGCAGGAGCTGTTCGGGCGAAGTCTTGAGGATCGCCGCAGCCTGGCGGAGCCGCGCCTCCTGTTCGACGGCGAGCGCGTAGGCCGCCGAGCCGGTCACCGCCTCGATCCGGCGGACCCCGGAAGCTACCCCGGTCTCGTTCGTGATGCGGAAGAGTCCGATGGTGCCGGTGTGGCGGACGTGCGTCCCGCCGCAGAGCTCCATGCTGACCCCCGGCACGTCGACGAGCCGGACCACATCGCCGTACTTCTCGCCGAAGAGCGCCATCGCCCCCTTCGCGACCGCCTCCTTGTAGCCGAGGTACTCGGTGCAAACATCCAGATCGGCGAGGATCGCGCGGTTGACCTCGTCTTCGATCTCGCGCAGCTCCTCCGGCGTGACCGGCCTGGGGTGCGAGAAGTCGAAGCGCAACCGGTCCGGCGCGACGAGGGAGCCGCGCTGCAGGACGTGGTCGCCGAGGACCTTGCGGAGCGCCGCGTGCAGCAGGTGGGTCGCGGTGTGGTTCCGCTCGGTGTCCAGGCGCGTGGGCCGCTCGACCCGGGCGAGCACGGTAGACGACGTCGTCTCCGCGACCCGAGCCGGGAACTCGCCCTCGACGTTACCCACGATCGCGACGCGGCCGCCGATCTTCCGGACATCGTCGACCTCCAGCGTCCACCCCTGGCCCTCGACGACACCACGGTCGCTGACCTGTCCGCCGGCCGCGGCGTAGAAGGGGTTGCGCCGGAGCTGGAGCGCGAGGCGCCCGTTCTCGCGACGGACGGCCAGGATCTGGGTCTCGACCTCGGTCAGCTCGTAGCCGACGAACTCTTGTTCGGCGTTCGGGTCGAGCTCCTCCCACCCCTGGCTGAACTCGTCGGCGGAGATCGTGATCCCGGCCGCTCGGCGGTCCTGCCGCGAGCGTTCGCGCTGTTCCTCGAGCGCCTTCTCGAACCCCTCGAGGTCGACGGCGTAACCGCGCTCGCGCGCGATCAACTCCGTCAGGTCGACGGGGAAGCCGAAGGTGTCGTAGAGCTTGAAGGTGTCGGCGCCGTCGATGACGGGGCGCGGGGTCGTCCCCTCCTCGATCGCGGCGCGGACCGCGTCGGGGAGCTCGGGGGCGATCTCTTCGATCCGCTCCATCCCCGCACCGATCGTCTCGAGGAAACGCTCCTCCTCGGTCCGGGTGGCGCGCAGGAGGTGCTCGCGGCGCTCGCGGAGCTCGGGGTAAGCATCACCCATCCGGTCGACGACCTCATCGACCACCTCGACGAGGGTCGGCTCGCGACGACCGAGCAGCCAGGCGTGGCGGACCGCGCGGCGGAGGATCCGGCGCAGGACGTAGCCGCGCCCTTCGTTGCTCGGGAAGACCCCGTCGCTCAGGAGGAAGGCGACGGCGCGCGCGTGGTCGGCCAGCACCCGGTACGAGACGCCGCCGGCGCCGGGGTCGTACGGGACGCCGATCACCCGCTCGGCCCGCGCGATCAGCGGGGTGAAGAGGTCGGTCTTGTAGTTAGAGTCGACCCCTTGCAGGACGCTGGCGAGCCGCTCGAGCCCGGCGCCGGTGTCGATCGACGGAGCCGGGAGCGGGGTCAGCTCGCCGTCCGCACCGCGGTCGAACTGCATGAAGACGAGGTTCCAAACCTCCAGGAACTCGCCGGCCTCGCCCGCCTTGACGAACTCGTCGACGGTCAGCTCCGTCCCCCGCGTCGCCGCGGGGCGGAGATCGACGTGGAGCTCGGAGCAAGGGCCGCAGGGGCCGGTCTCCCCCATCTGCCAGAAGTTGTCCTTGTCGCCGAGGCGGAAGATGCGAGACTCCGGGAGCCCGGCGATCTCGCGCCAGAGGTCGAAGGCCTCGTCGTCCGAGTAGTGCACGGTAGCCCAGAGCCGCTCGCGCGGGATCCCGAACTCCTCGGTCAAGAGCTCCCAGGCGAAGGCGATCGCGTCGCGCTTGAAGTAGTCGCCGAACGAGAAGTTGCCGAGCATTTCGAAGAAGGTGTGGTGCCGCGCGGTCACCCCCACCTCCTCGAGGTCGTTGTGCTTCCCGCTCACCCGCAAGCACTTCTGCGAGGTCGTAGCTCGCTTGAACGGCAGCGTCTCCTCGCCCAGGAAGACGCGCTTGAACTGGACCATCCCCGCATTGGTGAAGAGGAGGGTGGGATCGTCCTGCGGTACGAGACTAGAGCTAGGGCGAATGGTGTGACCCTGCCGTTCGAAGTACGATAGGAAGCGCTGGCGGATCTCGGCTGCGGTCATGAATGTGTCGCTCATGAAGATGTGGGCCGGGCAATTCGTCCGAAACTCTACAATATATTGGCCGCGGGCGGGGATGCGAAGGGGCGCGGCGCGGGGAGCAGGCCGGGGGGGCGGTAATGGCGCGAATCGACAGCGCGATGTCCGAATCTGCCCTGGTCTCCGGGGTGGAGACGCGCTACGATCGGGGCGCTCGGAGGTTAGGTTGCTCTGCTCTCGGTACGGTAGGAGGCGTCCATGCGACGGCAGGAATTCGCTCGGGCCGCGGTGGGCGCCGCGATCGCGGTGGTCTCGGCTGGCGTGGCGGGGTGCGCGGGGGAGGCGGCTGGGGGTGGGTGGGGCGGCGCCATCCGTGACAGCGCCGGGGTGGTCGTGGTGGAGAACCCGGCGAACGGACTCTGGCGGCGGGATGAGGTTCCGGTCGTGCGGGAGGTGCTGCGGATCGGGGTGGCAGAAGGGGATCCGGACTACCAGTTCGGCGAGATCTCGGCGGTCAACGTCGATGCGGAGGGGCGGATCTACGTGGGGGACCGGCTGGCGCAGGAGATCAAGGTCTACGACGCTGCCGGCCGGTATTTGCGACGGATAGGGAGGCCGGGTTCGGGGCCGGGGGAGTTGGGTGCCGGCGGCACCGGGGTCATCTTCGGGCGCGGCGACACCGTCATAGTCCCCGATCCGGGGTTGCAACGCATCAACTTCTTCGCGCGCGACGGCACTTTCCTGCGCAGCTACCCGCTCTCGGCGCTCGAAGGGATATCGAGGGGGTGGGCAGTCATCCCGGATTCCGGGGTCTTGCAGCACCTGCGCCGGCTCCAGCTCCCGGGGCAGGAGGGTGTTGCCGAGGCCGACGTCGTGGTCCGGCGCGGGTGGGACGGCGCGATCGGAGATACCGTGCTGGTCCTCCCGGTGGCAGGGGGGCTGCGGATCGGCGAGTCCGGTGTGCCGGCGACGACTATCTTCGGGCCGGAGCCGGTCTGGGGGGTGGCGGGAGATGGGCGAGTCTTCTCCGCCATCAACTCGGAATACCGGATCGAGGTCCGGACCCTGGCCGGTCGGCTGGTGCGCGTGATACGGCGGCGCTACGAGCCGCAGCGGGTCGAATCCGCCGACCGGGAGCTACTGCTGGATCATATCAGGGCGCGTATCGAACGGTTGGGTGCGCCGCCGGCCGGGGTCGCGGCGCTGCTACAAGGGGTGGTCATCGCCGACCGTTACCCCGTGATCGCGACGCTGCTGGAAGGGCCGGAGGGGAGTCTCTGGGTCCAGAAGACCCTGACCGTGAGGCGCGCGGTCGCGATCTCAGGCTCCTTCCATCCGGGTGAGCTGGGGTCGCCGGAGTGGGACGTCTTCGACCGGGAGGGGCGGTACCTGGGCGAGGTCACCCTGCCACCGCGGTTCCAACCGCACATCATACGCGGCGATCGGGTCTATGGCGTGGTGCGGGACGAGCTGGATGTCCCGTATGTAGTGGTATTGGAGGTGGCCGGAGGGTTCGGCGAGAAGCCGGATGGAGTCAGCGGATAGAGGGACGGCCCGCAGCTGCGGGCCGTCTCGTGCGCATGTCGCTCAGCGCGGGTTCACTCCCGGTGACCGAGTCAATCGACGTCGTCGGCGCTCGCCGAAGCGACACCGCGGACCCCGAGCTGCTCGCGGACCTTGGCCTCGATCTCGGCGGCCAGCTCCGGGTTCTCCTTGAGGGTCAGCTTGGCGTTCTCGCGCCCCTGCCCGAGCCGCTTGTCGCCGTAGGAGAACCAAGCGCCGGACTTCTCGATGACGTCGGTCTCGACGCCGAGATCGATCAGGAGGCCGGTGTGGCTGATCCCCTCGTTGAACATGATGTCGAACTCCGCCTGCTTGAAGGGCGGCGCGACCTTGTTCTTGACCACCTTGACGCGGACCCGGTTACCGACCTGTTCCTGCCCGTCCTTGATCGCGCCGACCCGGCGGATGTCGAGACGGAGCGAGGCGTAGAACTTGAGCGCCCGACCACCCGTCGTCGTCTCGGGATTGCCGAACATGACGCCGATCTTCTCGCGGATCTGGTTGGTGAAGATCACCACCGTGTTGGAGCGGTTGACCGCGCCGGTCAGCTTACGGAGCGCCTGGCTCATGAGCCGCGCCTGCAGCCCCACGTGCGAATCGCCCATCTCACCCTCGATCTCGGCACGAGGGACGAGCGCCGCGACCGAGTCGATCACGACCACATCGACCGCACCGCTGCGGATCAGGACCTCGGCGATCTCGAGCGCCTGCTCACCGGTATCGGGCTGGCTGACGAGGAGGTTCTCGACATCGACTCCGAGTTTGCGGGCGTACTCGATATCGAGCGCATGCTCGGCGTCGATGAAGGCCGCGATCCCCCCCTGGCGTTGAGCGTTGGCGATGACGTGGAGACAGAGGGTGGTCTTACCGCTCGACTCCGGACCGTAGATCTCGCTGATCCGCCCACGCGGGATCCCGCCTACCCCGATGGCGGCATCGAGGTTGATGGCGCCGGTGGGGATGGCGGCGATCTGGACTCGAGCGCCGTCCGCGCCCATCCGCATGATCGAGCCCTTGCCGTAGGACCGCTCGATCTGCTGGATCGCTACGCCGAGCGCCTTGCGCTTGTCTTCACTGATGTCGACCGTTGCCATCGTCTTGCCTGTCTTTCGTGCCTGAAGGAATTGCTCTTCCCGAGCCCTTTCCAGTACCCCCGGGCCGGGTCCCCGTTCCTGCACCACGGGCGCAATATTCGGCCGATTTCAGGGGTTGACAAGGGCGAAAAGAGGCGAGGATATAGCGGCCTGGGACGGGGTACGAGAAGCCGTCAGTTCAGGTCGCTCCGGAGCGTGCGGCCGCACTCCGCGCAATAGTTGCTACCGGCGGGGTTGGGGTAGCGGCACCGCCTGCAGAGGGTGCCGGCGCGGAGAGAAGCGCGGTAGCGTGCGACCTCGGCCTCGACGGCGTCGTCATCCAGGAGCTCGGGGCCGGTCGCCGGCTGGGGGCGGGTACCACCGAACGCGCGCGCCAGGGGCACGAGGACCGCGGCGACCGCGCCGGTGGCGATGAGTAGGATCAAGATGACATCCATCCCTCTAATTTAGCGCCGTGGCCCGTGCTTCGCCACTCTCGACGATCGTTACCCGCCGCGCTCGGCGAGGAGCGGAAGGACCCGCAGGATCTCGGAACAGCTCCAAGCCTGGGCGAAGCACCCGGCCGGTTTGTGAGGCGGGTCGCCGGCGACGACCTCGGCGATCTGGCCGAGCCCCTGCTCGAGGAGGTGGGCGCGCACGGGTTCGAGCAGCCTCCGCATCCGGGCGCGTGCTCCGGCGCTGCTGCCATGCACCCGCAGATAGGCGGTGATGAAGGGACCGAGGAGCCAGGGCCAGGCGGTCCCGGAGTGGTAGGCGGCGTCGCGTTCGAGCCGGCTCCCCTCGAAGCGCCCGCGGTACTCCGGCGCCCCCGGCGCAAGGGTCCGGACCCCGAGCGGGACGAGGAGCTCGCGTTCGACGACCGCCACCACCCCCGCCGCGACATCGGCCCCGATCGCCGTGTATGGCAACGAGACCGCGAAGAGCTGGTTGGGGCGGATCGCAGGGTCAGGCACCCCCGCCGGGTCGATCCGGTCGTAGAGGTAGTTCCCTTCGCGGCAATGGAATACGCGGAAGGCGGCGCGGACGCGGTGGGCGAGCTCGCGATAGGGGGCGGCGTCTCCCGATCGTTCCGCTAGCTGCGCGGCGCGTTCGAGGGCGTTGTACCAGAGCGCGTTGATCTCTACCGCCTTGCCGTCGCGGGGGGTGACGACCCAACCGTCGACGAGGGCGTCCATCCAGGTGAGTTGGTAGCCGGCGGCGCCCTGCGTGACGAGGGCGTCGTCGTCCATCCGGATCCCGAACCGGGTCCCTTCGCGGTAGACGCGGATTATCTCCCGCACCGCCGGCCAGAACTCCGCGACATCCCACCCCGTGTCGTGCAGCGCGCCGACCGCCTCGATGAACCAGAGCGACGCGTCGGCTGCGTTGTAGTGGTCGTCGGGGACCGGCCCGCCGTGATCCGGGAAACGGTTCGGAATGAGGCCGTAGCGGATATGGTCGGCGAAGACGCGGAGCACCGCCGCGGCCCGCTCGGGCTGGCCGGTGGCCAGGCAGAGCCCGGGGAGGGAGATCATCGCGTCGCGCCCCCAATCGGCGAACCAGGGGTACCCGGCGATGACCGTCTCCCCGCGACCTCGCCCTACCAGGAACGCCTCGCCGGCGACGCCTAGCCGGGCGCCGAGCTCGGCGAGCTCCGGGTCACCGCCCGCGGCGCGTCGCCCGCGCGCAGCCGCCTCCGCTCGCCGCCGCACCTCTGCCGCGGCCCACCGGTCCGCCTCCGCGACCGGGACGGGGCCGAGAGCGCAGGCAATGGTCCAGGAGCGGCTGGGGGCGAGCCGGGCGACGAGGACGCCGGGGTGGTAGAGGTCTTCCCGGTCGTCGAGCCCGCGTTCGGCTTCGCGGCAGTAGCAGCTCCGACGGTACCAGTACCTGTCGTGGTGCCATTCGCCGCCGGCGTGGGAGAGGAAGAGCGGCGGGATACCCGGGTAGGGCTGGTAGACGACGAGCCCCGGTTCCGCCGCGGCGGAGCGCGAGACGACGTCGTTCTCCGAGACCAACGCGTGGAAGTCGCGCCCCGCGACCAACGGCCGCAGCTCCAGCGTCGCCTCACCCCCCTCGATGCGGTAGCGTATCACCGTCGCGGCCGCGGCCCGCGCGACGAAGAGCTCGCGGACGAGGAGGAGGTCGCCGAGCCGGTAGCGCCAGACCGGCCATGGGTCGAGCCGGAACTCCTCGAGGTAGCGGTAGCCTTGGGGGTGGATCACCCCTGGGTACTGGTTGGCGGCGAGCTCGAAGCGGTCGCCGGTTGGGGTGACGACCGTCTCCTCGAGGCGCGAGAGGAGGACGATCCTATCGGTCGGCGGGCGCCGCGCGACTACGAGGAGTCCGTGATAGCGCCTGGTGTTGGTCCCCGCAACCGTGCCGGCGGCGTACCCGCCGCGGCCATCGGGCTCGAGCCATTCGAGACGTGAAGCGACTTCGAAATCGCACGCTTGTTCGCGTGGGACTACGATTGCCGGCGGCAACGCCCTTTGCATCTCGTCGATGCCGACCGGCTCCTCCACCCCGCTACCCCTCAGCGCGCCTGGGAGACGAGGGTCAGCCCCGTGGCTATCCCGGCGCCGTCCCAGACGAGGTCCCTGGTACTGAACCTCCCGCCGCGCGAGCGGTCGTATAGCTCTTTGCCCACCCCCGCCGCGCCTGCGGTCAGGCCGGCGGTGAGCGCGGCGGTCCCGTGGTCCAGCCCGAACAGCCGCGCCGTGCCGTAGCTGAAGTTGGTGACCGCAAAGGAAAGGAAGAAGTGCCGGGCCTTGTCTTCGGCGAACCAGCGGTCCGGCGGCGGGGGGACGGGCGCAGTGCCACCAAAGGTCAGCTTGAAGGCGATCACCAACGGTACGACTGGATTCATGGCCACCCTCTCCGCACTCTACTGCAAGTCGTTCGCCTGCGCGCGTGCCGCCCTGATCGCCTGGCGCCACCCCGCGAGGAGCCGGTCGCGCTCGGCGGCCGGGAGGTCGGGCGCGAAGAGGGTCGGCTCGGTCAATTCCGCGGTGAACGACGCGGGGTCGGAGACGATCCCGGCGGCGATCCCGGCGAGGAGGGCGGCGCCGAGCGCCGTCGTCTCGACCAGCGCTGAACGCCGAATGGGGATCCCGAGGATGTCGGCCTGGAACTGCATGAGCCAGTTGTTGGCGGCGGCGCCGCCATCAGCGGCGAGGACGCGGGTCCGGACGCCGGCGTCGGCCTCCATCGCCGCGAGGACATCGTGCGTGGCGTATGCCATCGCCTCGAGGGTGGCCCGGGCGAGGTGCGCCCGGCCGGCGCGCTGGGTCAGCCCCACGATCGTGCCGCGTACCTCCGGCTCCCAATAGGGCGCGCCGAGCCCGACGAAGGCGGGGACGAAGTAGACCCCGTCGTTGGATTCCAGGCCGCGGGCCAGATCCTCGGTCTCGGCGGCGCTCGCGACGATACCCAGAGTATCGCGCAGCCACCTGACCGCGGCGCCGGCGATGAAGATCGAGCCCTCGAGCGCGTAGTTCGGCTCGCCGTGCGGCCCGCAGGCGATCGTGGTGAGCAGGCCGTGGCTCGAGACCCGGCGTTCGAGTCCGGTGTGCAGGAGGAGGAAGGCACCGGTGCCGTAGGTGTTCTTGGCGACCCCCGGCTCCCAGCCCCCCTGCCCGAAGAGCGCGGCCTGCTGGTCGCCCGCGACCCCGGCGATCGGTATCAACGCACCCTCGACCAGTTCGGTTGCCGCGCCGAAGTCACCGCTCGAGGGGCGGACCTCGGGGAGCAGCGCGCGCGGCACGCCGAAGAGTGCGAGGAGTTCGTCGTCCCAGCGTTGGTTACCTATGTCGTAGAGGAGCGTACGGGAGGCGTTGGTAGGATCGGTCGCGTGGACCCGACCGGCTGTCGACTTCCAGATCAGCCAGCTGTCGACGGTCCCCACGGCGAGCTCGCCGGCCTCGGCCCGTTCTCGCGCGCCCGGCACCCGCTCGAGGAGCCACTCGATCTTGGTCGCGCTGAAGTAAGGGTCCAGCAGGAGGCCGGTCCGCCCCCGGATCAGCTCGTCCGCGCCGCTATCCCGCAATTCGGCGCAGCGCTCGGCGGTCCGCCGGTCCTGCCAGACTATAGCACGGTGGAGCGGCATACCCGTGGTGCGGTCCCAGAGTATCGTCGTCTCGCGCTGGTTGGTGATCCCGAGCACTTCCGGCAGCGTGCCGGCCTGGTCGACCGCCTCCCGTGCCGCGCGCAGCGTGGTCGCCCAGATCTCCTCCGGGTCCTGCTCGACCCACCCGGGGTGGGGGAAGTACGGCGTCAGCTCCGCGTACGACCGGCCACGGATCCGGCCAGAGCCGTCGAAGACCAGACAGGTCGTCCCGGTGGTACCTTGATCGATGCTGAGGATCGTCCGCATGGGGGAGCCGCCAGCTTTCTGTGTACGATATCGAGTCGTCGGGTCGGTGATGGGATCAGCCCACTCGTCCGGCGTTGCCGGAAAAGCCAGGTGCCGACCGGCGGACCGCTCCCCCCGTTCAGGGGAGCGGCTCCAGGCCGCGGAAGTTGTAGCGCCAACCGAGGGCGCGCAGGAGCGAGAAGAGGCGACCGATCGGGAGCCCCATCACCGCGTAGTAGTCGCCCTCGATCATGTCGATGATCGCGGCGCCGTACCCCTGGATCCCGTAGGCGCCCGCCTTGTCGAGCGGCTCGCCCGTGGCGACGTACTCCTCGGCGGTCTGCCGGTCGAACGGCCGGACTTTGACCCTGACCCCCTCGACCGAGCTCTCGATCCTACCGCCCGGCGCGACGACCGCGATCCCCGTTTCGACCCGGTGTTCGCGCCCCTCCAAGCGCAGCAGGAGCTCGACCGCCTCCTCCCGGTCGCGCGGTTTACCCAGGATATCGCCGTCGATCGTGACCAGGGTGTCGCTCCCGATCACGATGCTGTCCGGCCGGTCCGCGGCGACCGCGAGCGCCTTCTCCCGGGCGAGCCGCTCCGCGAAGAGGGCCGGCGGCTCGTCGCCGCGGCGGCTCTCGTCGATCTCGGCGGGGACGACGTCGAACTCCAGCCCCAGCATCTGCAAGAGCTGCGAGCGGCGCGGCGACCCGGACGCCAGGACCAGAGGCGGCACGGGCGCTACCGTGACCGCGGAACCCGCCGCAGTACTCTCGACCCGTCGCGTTCTCATGTTCACCGCTCGAGGATCAAGGTGACGGGTCCATCGTTGACCAGCTCGACCTCCATCTGGGCGCCGAACCGGCCGGTCTCGACCCTACCGGGGAGGAGACGGCGCAGTAGCTCGACGAACCGGTCGTAGAGCGGGATGGCGATATCGGGCGGCGCGGCCTCGATGAAGCTGGGGCGACGCCCCTTGCGGGCATCGCCGTAGAGCGTGAACTGGCTGACGACCAGGAGCCCGCCACCTACATCCTCCAGCCCCAGATTCATCTTCCCGGCCTCGTCGTTGAAGAGGCGCAACCCGATCACCTTTTCGGCCATCCAACGCAGCGTCTCGTCGTCGTCACCGGCCGTGAACCCCACCAGCAGCAGGTACCCCGTCCCGACCCGCCCCACCACCTCCCCGCCGATGGAGACCGCGGCCCGGGAGACACGCTGTAGGACTACCCGCATCGGTTATTCGACCGTCACCGACTTGGCCAGGTTGCGCGGCATGTCCACGTTGCACCCACGCAGCACGGCGATGTGGTACGCCAGGAGCTGCAGCGGGATCGTGGCCAGGATCGGGGTCAGCGGATCGATCGTCTGCGGGATCGTGATCAGGTGGTCGACCTTGTCGTTGAGGTCGGTGTTCCCCTCGGTCGTCACGGCGATCACACGCCCGCCCCGCGCCTTCACCTCCTCGATCCCCGAGACGACCTTCTGGTAGACCGCGTCCACCGGCGCGATCACGACGACCGGCATGTTCTCGTCGATCAGCGCGATCGGGCCGTGCTTCATCTCCGCGGCAGGGTATCCCTCGGCGTGGATGTAGCTGATCTCCTTGAGCTTGAGCGCCCCCTCGAGCGCCGCGGGGAAGTTGTAGCCCCGGCCGAGGTAGAGGAAGTTGGTGGCGTCCTTGTAGGTGCGGGCGAGCTCCCGGACGGCGTCGTTCAGCTCCAGGACCCGTTCGATCTGATCGGGGAGCCGCTTGAGCGCCTGTACGATCTCGCGACCCTGCAGGAGCGAGAGCGAGCGGAGCCGGCCGAGCAGCACCGTGAACATCGCGAGCGCCACGACCTGGCCGGTGAACGCCTTCGTCGAGGCGACCCCGATCTCCGGGCCGCAGTGCAGGTAGATACCGAAGTCGGACTCGCGCGCGATCGTCGAGCCGACGACGTTGACGATCCCCATCACCTTCGCGCCGCGGTAGCGCGCCTCGCGCAGCGCCGCCAGCGTGTCCGCCGTCTCCCCCGACTGGCTGATGACGATGACCAGCGTCCCCTGATCGATGATCGGGTTGCGGTACCGGAACTCGGAGGCGTACTCGACCTCGACCGGGATCCGCGCGAGCTCCTCGATCATGTACTCGCCGATCAGCGCACTGTGCCACGATGTGCCGCAGGCGGTGATGATGATCCGCTTGATCCCGGCGAGCTCCTCCGGCGGGAGGGTCACCCCGCCGAGCCGGACCTTCCCTTCTTCCTCGAGGAGCCGGCCGCGCATCGCGTTGCGGAGCGCCTCGGGCTGCTCGAAGATCTCCTTGAGCATGAAGTGCTCGTAACCGCCCTTCTCGATCTCCTCGAGATTCCAGGAGACGAGATCGATCTCCTTGTCGATCTCGCCGCCACGGACCGACATGATCTGGTAGCCGTCCCGGGTGAGGACCGCTACCTCGTCGTCGTCGAGGTAGATCACGCGGCGAGTGTGAGCCAGGATCGCGGCGACGTCGCTCGCCACGAAGTACTCCCGACCCTCGCCGATCCCGAGGATGAGCGGGCTCCCGCGCCGGGCGACCACGATCTTGTCGGGATCGAGGTTGCTGATGATGGCCAGGCCGTAGGTACCCTCGATCTGACGGAGTGCCAGCCGTACCGCCTCCTCGAGGGAGTCGGTGTAGACCTCCTCGAGCATGTGCGCCACCACCTCGGTGTCGGTCTCGGTACGGAAGGTGTGGCCGAGCGCCTCCAACTTACGCCGCAGGACCGCCGCGTTCTCGATGATCCCGTTGTGGACCACCGAGAACTTGCCGGCGCAATCGGTGTGAGGGTGTGCGTTGACGGAGGTCGGGGCGCCGTGCGTCGCCCAGCGGGTGTGCGCGATACCACACTCGCCGGTGGGAGCGCCGCCGTCGCGCAGCGTCGACTCGAGCATGCTGATCTTCCCGGCGGCCTTGCGCGTCTCGATACGACCATCCATCAAGATCGAAAGGCCGGCCGAATCGTATCCGCGATACTCCATCCGGCGCAGCCCTTCCAAGAGGATCGGCAATGCTTGCCGATTACCTATATATCCTACGATTCCGCACATACGCTACCCCTATGGCTCCGATCCCGGCCGACCCGACGCAGGCAGGTCGGTCGGTATCGATCTATCGTTTCTTGACCGACCGGGGAGCGCCCCCGGTCGGCGACTCGTTCTCATACTCGGCTCTTCGACCGTGCCAGCGCGGCCCGTGCAGCGGCCACCAGCTCCTGCGCCGCCGCCGCGCTCGGCGCCTCGGCGATGATGCGCAGGATCGGCTCGGTACCACTCGGCCGCAGGTGCAGCCACTTCGCATCCGTGGGCCAGGCCAGGCGTAGCCCATCCTGCCGATCCGCCTCGGCCGCGCCGAGCTCGGCTTCCAACATGTCGTAGGTCGCCTCGAGCGGCCCCGCGTCCCGCGGGAGCTTGTCCTTGACGATCACATACGACGGCAGCCCCGCGACCAGCTCTTCGACCGTGCACTCGGACTCCAACAAGAGCTGCAACACGAGCGCCGCTGCCACCATCGCATCACGCGTCAGGTGCAGCTCCGGGAGGATCACGCCGCCGTTCCCTTCCCCACCGATCGCCGCGCCCACGGCCTCCATCCGCCGCGCGACGTTGATCTCACCGACCGGCGCGCGGTAGAGCGGTACCCCCGCCTCCGCCGCAATATCTTCGAGGACCCGGCTGGTAGAGAGGTTCGTGACCATCGGCGTAGGCCGCCGGCGGAGTACGAGCCGCGCCGCCAGCGCCAGCGTCAGGTCTTCACCGATTGCGCGGCCGGTGTTGCTGACCAGCGAGAGGCGGTCGGCGTCCGGGTCGGTCGCCAGGCCGATGTCCGCGCCGCTCTCCCGGACCAGTCGCTCCAGCTCGCCGAGGTTCTCGGCGACCGGCTCCGGCTCCCGCGGGAAGCGGCCATCCGGCTCGAGGTTCAACCCGATGACCTCACAACCGAGCGCCTCCAGGAGCCGCGGGAGGATCACCGCCCCCGCGCCGCGGATACATTCGAGCGCGACGCGGAACCGCCGGCGCCGCAACCCTTCGAGATCGAGGTAGGGGAGCGCGAGGACCGCGGCGAGGTGCCTGTCGACCGCGCCGTCGTCGGCGGTTACGGTGCCGAGCTCCGACCAGCTCGCGCGCGGGATCTCCCGGTCCGAGATGTAGGCCCGCATCCGCGGCCCCTCCTCGGCATCGAGGAACATACCGCGCCCCGACGCGAACTTCAGCGCGTTCCACTCGACCGGGTTGTGGCTCGCCGTGACCACGATCGCGCCAGCCGCGCCGTGGTGCCTGATGGCGTAGAGGGTGGTCGGCGTCGGCGCGAGCCCGATGTCGACGACGTCGCCCCCCACCGACTGCAGGGCGGCGGTCACCGCGCGGGCGAAGACCGGCCCCGAGGTACGCGAGTCGCGCCCCAGCACCACGCGCGGGCGGTCGTCGGTGACCTCGCGGAGATAGGCGCCGAACGCCGCCGCGAAGCGTGCCACCACCTCAGGGGTGAGCCCCGCCCCTACACGACCACGTACGCCGGAGACGCTCACCATGAGGTCGGTTGGTATCTCGAATGCCATCTATACGATTGTCCAGAATACGAGGAGAATGGACTATGTTCGTTAGACCAGAAACCGTCGCCCCACGCTGGCCTCGGTCGAAACCAGACCACACCGAGTACCGCCAGGCCGACCGCTCGATTGGTAGATCCGTCCGCGCCGAAGTTTACGCTCCTAGGTATTATCCGTCAATACGACGAGCCGCTCCCGCCGACTCTCTGGTCACGACTCCAGCGACTCCGTGAGGAGCCGCACGATCGCGTCGGGGTTGTCGGCGTTCAGCCAGTGGCCGCCGGCCACGGGGTGGAGCGTCACCCTCCCGTTCGACCTCCCCGCCGCCTCGATCCTGGCGGCCGCGGCATCCGAGAGCACCGTCCCGGTCTCGGCCCGCACGAAGTAGAGCCGCGGCCCCGCGGGCGCCTCCACGATCTCCCAGAGATCGGTGCGGAAGAAGTCATGGAGCAGCTCCTCGAGCGCGGCGAAGTCTAGACGCCAGCGGTACTCCCCCCCGGCCGGCTCGAGGTTCGTCGCCATCCACTGCGCGGTCCCGGTCTCGATCCCCTCGCCGACCAGCGCCTGGACCAGCTCGTCCCGCGAGGCGAAGGGGCCGGGATACCGTCGCACCACGCTGATCATCTTGGCGGCGCTCCCGCGCGGTGGGGTCGCCTCGGGGGTCGAGTCGATCACCCAGACCTGGTCTACCCCCTCTACCCCGACCTGGCGCGCATACTCGAGTGCTACCTTCCCGCCGAACGAGTGACCGAGCACGGCGTCGGACCTACGACCGGTATGCTCTACCAAGCGCTGCAGATCGGATGCCGCGGCGGCGAGGGTATGCGGCGGGGCGAAGCCGCGCGAGCCGCCGTGCTCGCGGAGATCCACCAGGACCACGCCCCAATCCTGTCGCTCGCGGAGCACCCGCCGCATCACCGATGCCCAGTTACGCCCGGCACCGAAGATTCCATGGAGCACATAGATCCAACGTGCCGGCTCGACGCCGGGGTTGTTCATCACTTCGTGATGCAAGAGCTCTTTGGCCAATTCCGTCTCCTGACTCGCCGGGAGCGGCGAGTACTCATAGTGTCGTGACTCAGTACCTGATTCCCAGGTCCGCTCGCCCCGGGAACCGCACCGCCGTGGCTGCCGTACCACAGCCATGGCGCGCGTCGCACACGTTACTGCGCAAAAGGTAATCGCGGCGGGATCCCGGGACAAACCCGCGCGCGGGGGCGCGCCCGTGGGATCGTCTCGAGTGCCCGTTCGCCCACAGCGGCAGACCCGCGCACCCGAAAACACCCTGTCCCGCCGTCCCCCCCGGTTGCCCCACCCCGTACTCCGCTGTACCTTCCGCAGTTTGACCAGAACGTTACGACGGCCCACTTCGAGTAGACTACTATGAGCGAGAGAGCACACGGCTTCGGCACCCTGGCCATCCACGCCGGCCAGGCCCCCGACCCCACGACCGGCGCGATCATGACGCCGATCTTCCAGACGTCGACGTACGTGCAGGAGGCGCTCGGCCAGCCCCGCGCGGGGTACGAGTACGCCCGGGTCCAGAACCCCACGCGCGAGGCGATGGAGGCGAATATCGCCGCGCTCGAAGGGGGCCGTCACGGCGTCTCCTTCGCGAGCGGGCTCGCCGCGATCGAAGCGATCGTCAAGCGCCTCTCCGCCGGCGACCATATCATCTGCGAAGACAACACCTACGGTGGTACGCCGCGCCTCTTCAACCAGGTCCTGGCTCGCTTCGGCCTCGAGTTCTCCTACGTCGACACCCGCGACCCCGACCAGGTTCGCGAGGCGCTCCGCCCCAACACCAAGCTCATCATCGTCGAGACGCCGACCAACCCGATGATGCGGATCACGGACATCCAGGCGATGGCCGGGATCGCGCGGGAGGCGGGGGCGCACCTCGTCGTCGACAATACCTTCGCCTCCCCATACAACCAGCGCCCCCTCGAGCTCGGCGCCACGATCGTGGTGCACTCGACCACCAAGTACCTGAACGGGCACTCGGATGTGGTCGGCGGGGTCGTAGTGACCAATGACGACGACGTCGCCGCCGAGCTCCGTTTCCTCCAGAAGGCTGCCGGCGCCGTCCCGGGCCCCTGGGACTCGTGGCTCGTCCTGCGCGGGACCAAGACGCTGCACCTCAGGATGGCGGCGCACAACGAGAACGGGCTGCGGATCGCGCGCTTCCTCGAGGAGCACCCGAAGGTCGAGCGGGTCTACTACCCCGGCCTCCCGTCCCACCCCCAGCACGAGCTGGCCCGCAAGCAGATGCGCGGCTTCACGGGGATGGTCAGCATGGAGCTCGGCTCCCTCGAACGCGCACGCAAGGTCGTCGAGTCGACCCGCATCTTCGCCCTCGCCGAGAGCCTCGGCGGGGTCGAAAGCCTGATCGGACACCCGGCCACCCAGACCCACGCCGCGGTACCGATCGAGAAGCGCCTCGCGCTCGGGATCACCGACGGGTTGGTCCGCCTCTCCGTCGGGGTCGAGGACGTCGAGGACCTGATGGAGGACCTTGACCAGGCGTTGAAGGGGGTCTGAGAGGGATCTGTTTGGGATTCGGGGGTTGGCATTCGGGGGTTGGGGGGTGTTGGGCAACCATTCGATGCGGGGCTCGATGTGACAGCCCCCCGACTCACCGGGATCTGCCCGCCTGAAACCGGATACAGCGTAGGTCCGTAGGATAGGGAGGGAGTCGTGGGTGGTTGACGCCTGCGGCTCCCGTCTCGCGACACCTTCCTGGAGCAGAGCCATGGCCGAGAGCAACGAGATCCGCGCGCCGCGACGTATCCTCACCGGGATCTCCTCCACGACCTGGGAACACCCCGCAGACCGCGCGGCGCTGGCCGCGCTGCGCCGTATCCCCGTCTTCGATTCCGTACTCAAGGCGATCTTCGGGTTGGTCGGCGAGCGGCCGATCCGGCTAGCCTTCCAAGCCAACGCGGTCCGTGTCTCGGCCCGCCAGTTCCCGCGCGTACACGCCCACTACCGCACCGTCCTCGAGACCCTCGACGCACCCACGGAGTACGAGTTGTTCGTCTCCCAGACCCCGTTCGTCAACGCCGGCGCGTACGGGCTCGAGCGCCCCTTCATCGTCCTCAACTCCGGTAGCCTGAACCTGTTGGACGACGAGGAGCTGACCTTCCTCCTCGGCCACGAGCTCGGCCACATCCTCTCCGGCCACGTTCTCTACCGGACCATGACCGTGCTCCTCCTCCAGCTCGCGCAGCTCGGCTTCCCGATCGTCGGGCTCGCCGCGCGCGGCGTCCTCCTGGCACTGCTGGAATGGGGCCGCAAGAGCGAGCTCTCGGCCGACCGCGCCGGGCTCCTCGCCTCCCAGAACCCGGATGCGGTCCTCCGCGCCATGCTCAAGCTCGCCGGGGGCGGGACCAGCGACCAGACCGACCTGAACGAGTTCCTGGCCCAGGCCGACGAGTATCGCCGCGGAGGCGACGTCGTCGACACCGTCTTCAAGGTCCTCAACCTCTCCCTCGCCACCCACCCCTTCCACGTCCTGCGCGCCGCCGAGATACGCGACTGGATCGAGGCGGGCGAGTACGACCGCGTCCTCCGGGGCGAATACAGGCGCCACGACGACACGCCCCCCTCCTACCTCGAAGACCTGGCCGCCGCCGTCCGCGCCTACACCGAAGATACGAAGTCGATGTTCGACCAGGTCGGCGAGCAGGTCAGCTCCTTCACGCGCTGGATGCGCGACGCCTTTACCGGAGGCACCTCCCAACCTTAGCTTATGGGGCTGGAACGGCCTCGGTTTTCACCGCTCGGTATCCGGTACCCGCTCGGGCGCGGACCGGATACCGGCCGTCGAGAACCGATGAGCGAACAATGACAACTCCGATCCGCCCGGCTCCGGCGGATCGTCCCCCGCGCGAAGAAGCATGAAGATCCTCGTCATCGGTAACGGCGGCCGAGAGCACGCGCTCCTCTGGAAGCTCCGGCGCGATCTCCCCGACGCGCAGTTCTACATCACCGGCGGCAACGGCGGGACGACGTCGCTCGCGACAGCCATTTCCATCTCGCCGACCGACACCGCCGGGCTCGCCGGCTGGGCCGAAGCCAACGCGATCGACCTGACCGTCGTCGGCCCCGAGGCCCCGCTCGCGGAGGGGATCGCCGATCTCTTCCAGACCCGCAAGCTCCCGATCTTCGGCCCGACCCGCGGCGCCGCCCGAATCGAGGCGTCCAAGGCGTACGCCAAGGAGCTCATGCAGCGCGCCGGGGTCCCGACCGCTTCCTTCGCGACCTTCACCGACGCGGTCGCGGCCGAAGAGTACATCCGGGCGCACGGCGCGCCGATCGTCGTCAAGGCCTCCGGCCTCGCCGCCGGCAAAGGTGCCGTCGTCTGCACCTCCGTCGCCGAGGCGCTGGATGCGATGCGCTCGATGCTCGTCGGCAACGAGTTCGGCGCCGCGGGGAACGAGGTCGTGATCGAGTCGTTCATGCAAGGCGAGGAGGTCTCGGTCTTCGCGCTGACCGACGGCACCGACGTCATCACCCTCCTCCCCGCGCAGGACCACAAGCGCATCGGCGAGGGCGACACGGGGCCGAACACGGGGGGGATGGGCGCCTACGCCCCCGTCGGGCTGGTGAACGACGCGCTCCTCGAGCGGGTCCGCGCCGAGATCCTGCTCCCGACCCTGGCGGCGCTCCGCGAGGATGGCCACCCCTTCCGCGGACTCCTCTACGCCGGGCTGATGCTGACCGAGTCCGGCCCCAAGGTCGTGGAGTTCAACGCCCGCTTCGGCGACCCCGAGACCCAGGCGATCCTCCCGCTCCTCCGCTCCTCGCTCGCCGAGCCGGTCTTGGCGATCGCGCGCGGGGAGTCGCTCGCCGGCGCAACGCTGGAGTGGGCGCCCGACGCCGCGCTCACCACCGTCCTCGCCGCGGCCGGTTACCCCGGCTCCTACGCGAAAGGGGCGGAGATCACGATCCCGGAATGGATCGAGGAGGCAGAGAACCTCGTCGTCTTCCACGCCGGTACGACGCGTCAGGGTGACCGACTCGTCACCTCCGGCGGGCGGGTGCTCGCGGTGACCGGGATCGCGCCGACCTTCGCGGGCGCGGCGGAGCTGAGCCGCAGCGCGGCCGCGGCCATCGCCTTCGAGGGGAAGCAGTACCGCCGCGACATCGGGTGGCGGGAGATCGCACGCCAGCACGGGCGCTGAGAGAGATGCCGGAGCTACCAGAAGCGGAAACGATCGCGCGCGACCTGCGCGGGCGCATTACCGGCGCCAAGATCTCCGCGGTCGACGTCATCCACTCCGACGTCCTCGGCCCCGGGCTCCGACCCGACCGGTTCCGCGCCGAACTCGCCGGGAAGAAGTTCACCGGGGTCAGGCGCCGCGCCAAGAAGGTCCTCCTCGAGCTCGAGGCCGGGCTGACCATCGTCGTCAACCTGGGGATGACGGGCCGTCTGATCGTGAGCGACTCGCCCCGCGCGGGGGAGTTCCGCCACGTCGCGATCCGCTTCGACCTCGCCGACGGCCGCGCCCTCCTCTACGACGACATCCGCCGCTTCGGCAGCCTCGAGCTCCACGACCCCGAGAGCCTCGAGCGGCGCCTCGCCGACCTCGGCGTCGAGCCGCTCTCGGACGAGTTCACCGGTGAGCTCCTCCACGAGCTGGCCTCCCGCTCCCGCACCCCGATTCGCAACTGGCTCCTCGACCAGCGGCGCGTAGCCGGGATCGGAAACATCTACGCGGTCGAAGCGCTCTGGCACGCGCGGATCCACCCGGCCCGCCCCGCCAACTCCCTCACCCCTCGCGAGGCCGGCGAGCTGCGGGACGCGCTCCGTATGGTCCTCCGCGAGTCGATCGAGGCGCGCGGCACCACGATCAGCGACTACCGCGACTCGAGCGGCGAGGCGGGTGGATATTCGGAGCGGTTGAAGGTCTACGGTCGCGAAGGTGAACCCTGCCCGCGCTGCGGCACGACGATCGAGCGGATAGTGCTCTCCAACCGCTCCGCCTTCTTCTGCCCGCACTGCCAGCCGGCGCCCGGCAAGCCCCGCCGACGCGCGAAGGGATGAACACCCCGGAGAGCTGCCCGCTCACCTGCCCAGTCTGCGACCTCCCCCTCGCGCGCGGCGAGAAGACCTTCCGCTGCGACCGCGGCCACTCGTTCGACATCGCGCGCGAGGGCTACGTCAACCTCCTCCCGCCGCAGCATCGGACCCGCGGGGTGGAGGGGGACCTTCCGGAGATGTTGCAGGCACGACGTCGTTTTCTCGAAGCTGGTCACTACGCGCCGCTCCGCGAGTCGCTCGCCGAGAAGGTGGCCGGGCTGATCGGCAATGGAGCTTGTATCGCCGAAATCGGTTGCGGCGAGGGGTATTATGTCGGCGGGATCGGCGTGACCCTGCGAGATCGGCATGGGCTGGAACCCAGCCTCTTCGGGATGGACTTATCCAAGCACGCCGTGCGCATGGCCGCGCGGCGCTACCCCGCGGTCCAATTCTTCGTAGGCGACGTCAATCGCCGCATCTACCTCGCGGACTCCTCGCTCCACGTCCTCCTCGACATCTTCGCCCCGCGCAATCCGGCCGAGTTCGCGCGTGTCCTCGCCCCTGGCGGGCGCGCCATCGTCGTGATCCCCGCCCCCGACCACCTCGCCGGTATACGCGAAGCGTTCGGGCTCCTCTCGATCCAGGAAGAGAAGGAACAGCGGACGCTGGATAGATTCTCGGAGCGGTTCGAGTTGAGGGCGCGGGAGGAGCTCCGCTATCCCCTCCACCTCCCCCCCGCCGCCGTCGCCGACCTGATCGCAATGGGACCGAGCCAGTGGCACCGGGAGACGGGGTGGCGGATCCCCGAAGACACTCCTATGCTAGTGACCGGGGCGGCGTTCGTGATCCTCGTCCTGGAACGCACCTGACACGACGGAACCCACCGCCGCCTCCGTAGTACATCGCCTACTGATGAGTAGCAGTACCGAGCGGCGCATCGAAGAACTCCGCGCCCACGTCCGCGCGCACGCCGAGAACCGGCCCGGGATCTACCGGATGTTCGGCCCCGGCGAAGAGCTCATCTACGTGGGCAAGTCGATCCGCATCCGCACGCGGCTCCTCTCTTACTTCCGCGCCGCGCGAGGCGAGAAGGCCGCGGAGATCATCTCGCACGCGCACCGGATCGAGTGGGAGTACGCCCCGAGCGAGTTCGCGGCGTTACTCCAAGAGTTCCGCCAGATCAAGCGGTGGCGGCCGGTCTACAACGTCGAACACAAGCGCGACCGCCAGTACTGCTTCATCAAGTTGACGAACGACGCCGCGCCCAAACTCCTCGTCGTCTCCCAGCCGATCGCGGACGGCGCCCTCTACTACGGCCCCTTCCGTGGCCGCGCCCGCGTGACCGAAGCGATGCGCGAGCTGAGCGACCTCCTCGAGCTCCGCACCTGCGCCGGCCGTACCCCGATCAGCTTCGCGGACCAGCCCGACCTCTTCGGCTTCACCAGCACCCCGCTCTGCATCCGCGCCGAGCTTCACCGCTGCCTCGCCCCCTGCGCCGCGGGGTGCACCCAGGCCGCATACGCCGAACAGGTCGACCTCGCCCGTAGGTTCCTCGAAGGCGACACCGAGCGCCCCCTCGCCATCCTCCATGACCGGATGCAACGCGCCGCCGAACGCCTCGACTTCGAGTACGCCGGCACCCTCCGCGACCGCGCACGACGCCTAGAGGCCGTCCGCGACGAGCTCTCCGCACTGCGCGGCTCGATCCTCGGGAGCACCTTCCTCTACCCGGTCCCCGGGTTCGACGGTGACGACCGCGTCTACCTCCTGCGCCGCGGGTTGATCGTCGGCGAGTACCCCGCGCCCCAGAGCCCCGAAGGTTGGGCGGAGCTCGCGGAACAGGCCAAGCAGCGCCTCGACCACGGGCTCCTCGACACCCTCCACGTACACCCCCACGAAGCCCCGGAGATACTTCTCATCGCACGCTGGTTCCGCCTCCACCCCGACGAACGGGAACGCACCATTCCGCTGGCGACGCTGAGGAACTAGTCGCGCCCTGAGAGCTACTGCAGTCGCCCGCGCCGCTCCCTCCATCTTCCCCCAACGCCTCGAAGGAGATAAACTTCCACTAGAAATTCGGGACCGTAGGCTGTGCCTACGCCGGCGCGGAACCGAACACGAGCTACACGCCGCTGGCCGGCGCCCGGTCGCAAAACGAAATCCGCCTCACGACGAGAGGCGTTGCAGCGATCTCTGTTCGGCACCGCGGAGCCGCCGCCCTGACATGGGGCTCGCCCTTACCGCGAGCACGTGTTATGAGCCAGGGCCCGCGCAGCCGCACAGTAGAATAACTATTTCATTTTTTCATCCATTATGTCCTTCTACGACGATCTCGAGGCCCGGGGCCTCATCCACAGTGCGAGCGAAGGGGCGCGGGAGCGGTTCCGGGACGGGCCGGTGACCGGGTATGTCGGCTTCGACCCGACCGCGGCGAGCCTTCACGTCGGCCACCTCCTCCCGATCCTCGCCCTCGCCCGGCTGCAGCGTGCCGGCCACCGGCCGATCGCGCTCGTCGGCGGCGGGACCGGTATGATCGGCGATCCGAGCGGGAAGTCCCGCGAGCGCCAGCTCCTCAGCCGCGCCGAGGTCGAGGCGAACGTCGAGGCGATCCGCGGCCAGCTCGCGCGCTTCCTCGACTTCGAAGGCGAGCACGCCGCGCTCCTCATCGACAACCACGATTGGCTCGGCTCGCTCGGGTTGATCGAGTTCCTCCGCGATGTCGGCAAGCACTTCACCGTCAATTACATGCTCGCCAAGGACTCGGTCTCTCGGCGGCTCGCGCAGGAGGATGGTCTCTCGGTCACCGAGTTCAGCTACATGCTCCTCCAGGCCTACGACTTCCTCGTCCTCTCCGATCGCTACGGGTGCGAGCTGCAGCTGGGCGGGAGCGACCAGTGGGGGAACATCACCGCCGGGATCGAGCTGATCCGCCGGTCCCGCGGCCGCGCGGCGCACGGTATAGTCCTCCCGCTGGTCACGACGGCGAGCGGGGTCAAGTTCGGCAAGACCGAGGCGGGCACGGTCTGGCTCGCCCCGGACCGCACCTCCCCATTCCACTTCTATCAGTTCTGGCTCAACACCGACGACCGCGACGTGGAGCGCTACCTCAAGGCCTTCACCTTCCTCCCCCTCGACGAGATCGCGGGGATCGTAGCCGAGCAGGAGGCGAACCCCGCGGCGCGCGTGGGGCAGCGTCGTCTGGCGCGGGAGATGACCCTCTTGGTCCACGGCGAGGATGGGTTGGAGCGCGCCGAACGGGCTACCGGCGTCTTCTTCGGCAGCCGTTCCACCCGCGAGCTCAGCGCCACGGAGCTCCTCGACGTCTTCTCCGATGTCCCCGCGTCGGTCCTCCCGCGCCAGCGCTTCGAAGGCGAGGGGATCGGCGTCGTCGACCTCTTGGCGGAGGCAGGGATCACTGCGTCCAAGGGCGAGGCGAGGCGATTGATCAGCGGTGGTGGAGTCTACCTGAACGGGGAGCGGCTGGAGGGGCCGGACCAGAAGGTTCGTATCGAGGACGCGATCGATGGCCAGGTCCTCGTGGTGCGCAAGGGGAAGAAGGGGCACCACGTGATCCGGCTCGAGGGGTGAGGCGGGTCAGAGCTCGACGATCTCGACCTCCACCCCGCTCTCGTCCAGCGTCACGATCCCGACCGAGGGCCTCAGATCGAACCGACGCGGCCCCGCGGCGCCGGGGTTGACGACCACCCTGCCGCCCACCCGGTCTACCCGCGGGCGGTGGGTGTGGCCGTAGACGATCAGATCGGCGGCCGGGTAGGCCGCGAGGAGGACCGGCGCCGTCGGCGAACCGAACTGATCGCCATGGACCACCACGATCGTCCGCCCTTCGCACTCGATCCGCGCCGACTCGGGGACCCGCGCCCGGATGTCGAAGCCGTCGGTATTGCCGTAGACGGCCGTGACGGGCGCGATCACCTCGAGCTCCACCAGGATGTCCGGTGAGCCGATGTCGCCGGCGTGCAGGATCCGCTCGACACCAGCGAAGCGGTCGAAGACCTCCGGGCGCAGCACGCCATGGGTATCGCTGATCAGTCCGATCCGCACCGGTCCTCCTGCCGCTCCGTCAATCCATTTCCCCGCTCTGCCAGCGAGGCGTGAGTTCGTGCGCTACGCCGAGGTGGTCCAGGATCCTGCCCACCACGAAGTCGACCAACTCGCCCACCGTCGAGGGGCGGTGGTAGAACCCCGGCGAGGCCGGGAGGATGAGCGCGCCGGCGCGGGTGAGTCGTAGCATGTTCTCCAGGTGGATCATGGAGTACGGCGTCTCGCGCGGGACCAGGATCAGTAGACGACGTTCCTTGAGGCAGACATCCGCGGCACGCTCGATCAGCGAGCGAGACACCCCCTGCGCGACGCTCGCCAGCGTCCCCATCGAGCAGGGGCAGATCACCATCCCCCGCGAGGGCGCGGAGCCCGAGGCGGGCGTGCCGCCGCGGTCGGCGTCGTCGTACAGGGTGACCTGGCTCCAGTCCCCGGTCCGCTGGCGCAGCTCGGCCTCCCCGTCGATCCCCTCCTCCTCCCGCAGCAGTCGCCACCCCGTCGATGAGATGATGAGCCGGACCGGTACCCCGGCCGCGTTCAACGCCTCGAGGAGCCGAACCGCGTAGGGTGCTCCTGACGCACCGGTGATCGCCAGCGTGACCGGTGCGCCCCCACCCGCTCCCCTCACCCCGGTCACCACTGGAAGATCCGGTCGAGGAGGGTGAAGACGAGGAACCCGGTCGAGACCGCGACGTTGACCTTGAAGAAGGCCCTGTCGATCCGGACCGGGTCCAGGTTACCGCTGTCCTGATCACGCAGGCCGGCGTGCCCGAAGTGCAGCAGCACCGCCATCATCGCCACCCCACCGAGATAGAGCCGCCCTACGGGGAAGATGAACCAAGTCGCGCCGAACGCCAGTACCGCTAGACCATGGATGAGCCGCGCGACGAGGAGAGCCCGGCGAGCGCCGAGCCGCGCGGGGATCGAGTGCAACCCCTGCGCCCGGTCGAACGCCTCGTCCTGCACCGCGTAGATGATATCGAACCCCGCCACCCAGAAGGTGACCGCGGCGGCCAGGACCAGCAGCGCCCACCACGGCTCGCTCCAGCTCCCCGTCACGGCGAGATACGCGCCGACCGGCGACATGGCGAGCCCGAACCCCAGGACCAGGTGCGCCAGGGCGGTGAATCGCTTCGTGTAGGAGTAGAAGAAGACCCAACCCAACGCCAGCGGCGAGAGCCAGCCGCAGAGCGGGTTCAGCTGCCAGGCCGCTAAGATGAAGAGCACCGCGGCGACCGCAACCGCGACACTCGCCTGCGCGACGCTCAACCGCCCGCTCGGGATCTCCCGCAGTCGGGTACGCGGGTTGGCTGCATCGTGCTCCCGGTCGACGATCCGGTTGAACCCCATCGCCGCGAAACGGGCAGCCGTGAACGCAACTATGATCCAGATGACCGCCGCCGGCGTTACCCCGGACGGCACCGCCCTCGAGCCGAGTATCGCCCCCACCCCTGCGAACGGGAGCGCGAAGAGGGTATGAGGCAGTTTGACGAAACTAGCGTAACGAGCCAGCAGCGAGTCGCCTGCGAAGGTCTGCCCCTCGCGCACCCCGGCCAGCTCTCCTGATCGTGTGTTCATGGTACGCCAATTTACCGACCCAACGGTGTTTCTACAACGGAGTACCACTAATACCAAATCCGGTAGCTCGGGCAACGCTCCGGTGCTGTGCACCGGAATTGCATATCGCAACTGCATCCTTGCCGCGGCGCGATCACCCGCGGCGGGAGTGCCGATATTGGCGTGATGTGATTGCAGCAGAGTGGAGGTCCCATGACGAAAGGACGTTCCGGCCGCGTGAATCCGGTCTGGTATCTCTTCACCCTGGCGCTCGCCGCCGGGGCCTGTGCCCCCGAACCCGAGACCGTGCCCGGCACCCCGGCGCCTCCGGGTAGCTCCGACTACAGCGTGATCGCCGGCGTCTTCCAAACCTTCAACACGGCAGAGGTCAGATCATCCGAGTTGGCCGCCACGAAGGCTTCGAACGCCGAGGTCCGGGCCTTCGCGCAAACCCTGGTCCGCGACCACAACCAAGCGAACCAGCGGCTCGCACGCATCCTGGCCGACCGTGACATCCAGCCGCAGGCGTCGAGCACCTCGGCCGAGATCCACCGCGCCGAGAACCAAACGTACGCCAGCCTACAGACCAAGACCGGCTCGGACTTCGACCGCACGTACCTGGACGCGGAGATCTCGCATCACCGCTGGATCATCAACCAGCTCGACAAGAACCTGATCCCGAAGGCCCAGGACGCGCAGGTGAAGGACTACCTCGAATCGATCCGCGCCACCGAGGCGGGGCACCTGCAGGAAGCGGAGCGTCTGAGGGGGCGGATGGGCGGCTGAGCCCACCTGAAGTAACCGGGATGCAGTAGACGGGACGCCGCCGACGGCGTCCCTTCGCCTCACATCAGTCGTCCCGCCGGACCCCTACGTGGATCGTGGCGATGCCGCCGGTCAGGGGGTGCCAATTCACCTCGTCGAAGCCAGCGTCGGCCATACGCCGTGCCAGCTCTGGCGGCTCGGGGAACTCCAGCACCGATGCGGGGAGGTAGGTATACGCCCGCGAATGACGAGAGACCAGGCGCCCGATCAGGGGCAGGACTCGTAGGAAGTAGAAGAGATAGAGCTGACGGAACGGGGTCCACCACGGTGTGGAGAACTCGAGGATGACCAACCTACCGCCTGGACGGAGCACCCGGGCGAGTTCGTGCAACCCGGCGTCCAGATCGGCGAGGTTGCGAACGCCGAACCCTACCGTGGCGCCGTCGAAGGTCGCATCGGGGAACGGGAGTCGGAGCGCATCCGCGCAGGCCGTGACCACCGGCTGCCCTTCGATCTTGTGGCGGCCGCGCTCCAGCATCTCGAAGGTGAAATCGCTGGCGAATACCTTACCGGTGAACCAGCTCCGGCCAGCGAGCTCGAGGGCCAGGTCGAGAGTCCCGGCGCAGGCGTCGAGATATCGGCCGTCCGGGTGCAGGTCGGCGCGGAGGAGATCGATCGCGCGACGTCGCCAGCGCTTGTCTATGTTGAGGCTGAGGAGGTGGTTGAGGAGGTCGTAGCGCGGCGCGATCGCGCCGAACATGCTGCGTACGGCGGCGGCCTTCTCTTCCTTGGACGGCAGGACCTCCCGCGCGGCGGGGTGGACGGACATCGCGTACTTCGCTCCAGCGTGATAAGTTACAGCGGTACATGGGCAGATCGGCCTGGCTGGTCCCCCGCTACTCCGAAGTAACCTCGGAGTACCTGCCGCATACGTTCCACCGCTGCAGGACCGCGCGCGGAAGTTACCCCGACACAGCCGGTCGATCAACCCCCGGTGCTGGTCGAAACTAGTGGGCCGGTACCTTCGTAGGGTAGGGTCGGAGGAGCAGTCGGACCGTCACGACCGGAAAAGTTGGAATACCAGAAGCTGACCGACCAGGAGGTCGTGGCTCGTGCGCGGAAGGGCGCCGAGGCGGCCTACAGAGAGCTGATCGGCCGTTATCAGCGGCCGGTCATGTCTCTCATTTATCGCCTGGTCCAGGATCGGGAGCTGGCAGAGGACCTTACACAGGACACCTTCGTCAAGGTCCTGAACGCGCTCGACCGCTACGACCCGAAGCAGAAGTTCAGCTCCTGGATCTTCAGGATCGCGCACAACACCGCGATCGACCAGCTGCGCAAGAAGACCCCGGACACCCTTTCCCTCGACGGCTCGCCGCACGCGACGGATGCCGACGAGGTGCAGTCTAGCTGCCTCACCCCCGTCGACACCGCGCCGGACCCGGCGGAGTACACCGCCAGTCGGGAGATCGGCCGTGAAATCGAAGCGGCGTTGGCGCTGCTGCGTCCCGAGTATCGCACCGCGATCATCCTGTGTCACGTCGAGGGGCGCCCCTACGATGAGATCGCCGAGATCATGGAACTCCCGCTCGGCACGGTCAAGACGTTCATTCACCGGGCGCGTAACGAACTGAAGAAGAAGCTGGCGCACCTGCGTACTTGAAACCCTGGCGCCGGCCAACCCGTAAGGATCCATGAATCCCGAAGCAGAGAGATCAGGAGAGAGGAACGAGATGTATCACCCGGCAACCGAAGAAGTCGAAGCCTACGTGGCCGGCTCTCTGAGCGCTGCCGACCGCGCCACCCTTGAGTCGCACCTCGCCGGGTGCCCGGAGTGCACGACCGAGGTCGAGGAGTGGCGCGCTCTCTTCGCCGCACTCGCCGCGCTCCCACAGATCGAGCCAACGCCCGGATTCGCCGATCGCGTCATGGCCCAGGTGCGGGTGATCCAGCCCTGGCACGTGCGTGTCGCTGCCATGCTGCGGCGGTTCCTCCCCACCACGACGAAGGGGTGGCTGCTACTCTCGGCGATCCTCGCGCTCCCGCTCGTGACGCTGGGCGGCGCGGTGACCTGGCTCGCCTCGCGGCCGTGGCTCTCGCTCGGTGATCTCTGGATCTACCTCGGGTTCCGCCTCGAAGAGTTCATGGCCGGGGTCGCCAGGCAGCTCGCTGTCCTGGTCCTCGGGAACCAGACCTCGATCAGCGTTCTCAAGGGGATCCACCAGACCATGACCTCGATCGGAGCTCCCGGCGTCGGCATCGCCGCACTCGTTGGTGCAGCGGTGATGACCCTCTCCGTCTGGACTCTGTATCAGAACCTGTTCCGCGAATCGACGCGGGGAGGCTCACATGCTACTACGTAGTGCTATGCGACTCGGCCTCGGCTTGCTCGCCGGGGCGGCCCTGGCGCTGACTCCGACCGGCGCGTACGCGCACGAGGCCGCTGTGGCGCCTGGCGCGAACAACTGGTACTCGGTCTGGAACGCCATCCTCCCGGTCTGGACCCCCTGGTCCACCGCCCGTTCGCAGAGCGCACAGGACGCCAGGAGCCAGATCGTCTCGAGCCAGATCGAGATCGCCCGCGAGATGGCCCGGCTGCAGCTCGAGCTGGCCGATGGCCGGCGCATCGACATCACCTTCCAGGACGGCGACGTCCTGGTGGATGGGCGCCGTATCGGCGACGCGCCGCGCGGCTCGCCGCTCGACCGGGCCTGGCGCGAGCTCCTGACCTCGGGGATGGATCTCTCCACGATGGAGTTCGCCAAGCTTCTCGCCGACTGGAGCCCGCCCTCGGGTGCCGCCGGCGCCGCGCTGGAGCGCGAGCTCGCCCGCGTGCTCGGGCCGTCCGCGACGGCGCAGGCCAGCTCTGATGACGACTCGTCGGTCACGATCGCGGCGCTGCGCCGCCGTATCGCGGAGCTCGAGCGTATGCTCGATGACACCGGTGACCTGATCGACGACCAGCCGCGCTCGACGCGCAAGCGGTCCATCATCACGACGATCGACATCCGTGAAGACAAGAGCCCCTGGTACGCGCCGCTCCGTCACGTCGGGCGCGGCCTGGCGGGGATCTTCGCCGACCTCATGGTCCTGGCGGTGCTGACGGGGCTGGGCTTCGTGGTCGTCTTCTTCGCCCGCAAGCCGCTCGAGGTGGTCGCGGACACCGTCCGCAAGGAGCCTCTGCGTAGCGGGCTCGTCGGGCTGGCCGCCACCTTCCTGGTCCTGCCGGGCTATATCATGGGGATCATCGCGCTCGCGATCTCGCTGGTCGGGATACCTCTGCTCCTGGTGTGGGTCCCGCTCTTCTGGGTCGTGGTCGGGATCGCCGTGGTCTTCGGCTACCTGGCGGTCGGCCATGCGCTCGGCGAGGCGCTGACGGAACGTCGTTTCTACGGTGGTGAATGGGCGAACCGCACCAACTCGTACTATTACGTGCTGATCGGGCTGTCGGCGCTCTTCGCCCTCTTCCTGGCCAGCCACGTGGTGCAGATGGCGGGTCCGTGGTTCGGGTTCATTCGCGGCTTCCTCTTCTTCCTGGCCGTCGTCGGGACCTGGGTGGCGGCGACCGTGGGGCTGGGTGCGGTCCTGCTCACCCGCGCCGGTACGCGGCGCCGGGTCCAGCCCACTGCGCCGGAGACGGCCGACCTCGATCTGGACGACATCTTCGAGGAGGAATCGCATGTCTGACCGTGGCTTCCTCCGGCACACAGGGCTCGCGGACCGCGCCCTCAGGTCGACAGCGTTGCGCCGCTCCCTGGCCATCCTGGCCGTGCTCGCCGGCGTGGCCGCTCTCCCCGCCGCGGCGACCGCCGCCGCGCAGGACTGGCGGACCCTCAACACGCGGAGGCAGGTAGCCGGGGAGAAGGATTTCCGGGTCAACGTCGAGTTCGGGGCGGGAGTACTCAAGGTCGAGCCCGCGGGCGCCGGCGATCTCTACCACGCCGCGATCCGCTACGACGCGGAGATCTTCGAACCGGTCGCCAACTACGAGAACGGGGTCCTCAGGATCGGGATCAGCGGCACCGCTAGGACCAAGCGCAGGATCCGCGAGGGCTCACAGCTGACGCTCGGGCTCGGTACCAACGTGCCTCTCGACCTCCGCTTCGCCTTCGGCGCGGTCGAGGCCGATATCGAGCTCGGCGGCATGAACGTCAGGACCGCCAACATCTCCACCGGCGCGAGCGAGACGAGGCTGCGCTTCTCGCAGCCCAACCGCGCACGGCTGCAACGGCTGGACCTCGCCGTCGGCGCGGCTGACTTCACCGCGACGGGGCTGGGGAACGCCAACGCCGAGCGGATCGTCTTCAAAGGAGGCGTCGGCGACATCGTCCTCGACTTCGGTGGTACTTGGCGTGGCGACACCCAGGTCGAGGTGTCCATGGGGGTCGGCTCGCTGACCCTGCACCTCCCGCGCAACATCGGGGTCCGTATCGAGAGGGAGACCTTGTTCGTCTCGTTCGACCCGCGGGGGCTCGAAAAACGCGGAAACGGGTATTATTCCGAGGGTTGGGAGAACGCCAAGCGTCGGCTTTCGATCTCCCTCAAGGGAGCACTCGGCTCGGTAGACATCCGCTGGCTCCCCGATGAGGTGACCCGAATCGATTGAGCCTGTACGGCGGTCCCGGCGAGGCCGTGTCGCCGACCGGAGGCGGGGGATACCCGCCATGAGCAGCAGTAAGCAACAACGAACCGAAGGAGACCGACCATGATCGGCAAGCTCGTTTCTCTATTCCTGATCGGCCTCGTGTCCATTGTCGTGCTCGGGATCGTCCTCGCGGTGGTGGGGACTGTCTTCTCGATCGCGGCGGCGCTGGCCGGGTTCATCCTCTTCAAGGTCGCTCCCATCGTGCTGGTGGGCTACATTGTGGTACGACTCTTCCGCTCTCGGACGCCAAGGCTCTCGGAAGCGGACCGTAAGTGGTTGGAGAGCTGAGGCGCCGGACAGTAGATCGCTGCTCCGGCAGAGCCGGCCGCCGGGTCGGCAAGGCGCACCGCGGCGCCCCCGATCCGGCGGAAGCGGCGTCACCCGGGCAGTTGTCTACTCATGTCCAGGATCAGGCGACCGACGCTCGTCATTCTCCTCGTAATTGCGGCTACGACCTATCCCTTCAACCAGCTCGGAGCGCAGAGCTGGGTACAGCAGAGCGACAACGGATCATCATCGGCCGAAGTTCCCCTCCCCCCAGCGGAGACACCGCGGTGGCAGGGGCACGCCGTGGCCCTGGGGGCCAACATGGCTATCGGGGCGGTTTCTGCCGGGGTGGTACGCGCGCTCAAGGGCGAATCTTTCTGGCGCGGCTTCGTGCGCGGTGGCGCCGGTGGGGGGATCGCTTATCTAGGGAAGTACCTGGCGACACAGGACTTCGCGGGCTCCAGGCTGGTGGGGCGGCAGACGGCGGCGGTCGGGGCATCCATCACCTACAACGCGCTAACGGGGCGCGGGACCTTCGAGACGCTCACCTTCCCGTTCGGTCCGTTCCGCTTCCACCACACGCCTGACGGCAATCGGGTCACGATCGACCTGGTCACCGTGGGCGGCATCATCTACGCATTGTCACGCCCCGGTGCTATGTTCGACCTGGAGAACACACTCGCTACCAGTTCCATCGTCTTCAGCGCCGACACCATACGCAGGCGAGCGAACGGGAACGACGTGCTGGGCCGGGCGGTCGGCGGGGTGGTCATCTACCAGGGGGCCGCTTCCATGCTGACCGACATACGCAACTCGATAATCGACCACGAGATGGTGCACGTGCTGCAGCACGACTACGCCGGGATCACGCTGGGGTCGGCGTTCGAGGGGTGGCTCGCCGGCAAGCTCCCCGAAGGGATCGGGAAGCCGCTGCGCTACTTCGATCTGGGTACCTACTCCGTCCTGGAGCTCATCCCTCGTGCTCTGGGGATCGAGGAACGCGACACGCCCTGGGAGCGGGAGGCGTACTTCCTGGTCGAGGAGCTGGACACGCGGAGGCAACAGAGGCGTACGAACTGACGAATCGCTTGCCACTGATCTCGACCGCAGTTTTATTTCGGGTACCGTCACGAGCCATGTGAGCTACCGCTCGAACTGCCCTAACCTCTGGAGGGGCGCGATGCGCATCATTCTGAGTGGTGAGACGGAGTTGCGCCTGCAGTTGGGCGGCCCCGACCTGGAGATCGAATCGACCTCCCCCGTGATCACCTTCTCGCCGCTGCACATGCTCGCGGCCTCGCTAGCCACCTGCACCTACTCGGTCCTCCTGAGCTGGGCACTCCCCGCAGGGCTGGAGATCGAAGATCTGGAACTGGTCCTCAACTGGGAGTACGTCGAAGATCCGTATCGGGTGGGGAGTTACGACCTGCTCATCCTCTGGCCGAGCCTGCCACCGAACAGGCGCGAGGCCGCGGTTCGAGTTTCTCAGTACTGTACGGTGAAGAACACCCTGGCGGTCCCGCCGCGGATCAATATCGGGCTCGGGTCTTGATTCTGGGCTGGACGCGGGTTGGCGCTACTGGTAGGGTGCTGTGCCAGCGAAAGCAGTGAGGCGTCGCCCGCACGGGCGACGCCTCACTACCTGCCGTTCAGCGAGCCCCCCACCGCCACGCGATTCGTTCTTCCAACGCATCGAGCAGCGGTGCGGACTCACCGCTCACGAGATCCCCGACCGGCAGCCCCCCGACTCGCGCGAGGTCCACACCGTGGCTCCGGAAGACCGTCAGGGCTTCGGGGTAATCCCGGACCACCACGTTGCACGGCGTCGCCGCGAGCTGCGCTCGGGTCCGGGGTGTCGCCAGGCGCGGACGCATCGTGCCGTTGCGCTGTAGGCCGGGCCGCGTCAGCGCGCGACGGCGGGGACGGCTTCCACCAGGGCGATCACCCGGTCGGCGAGGGCGAGGAACTCGCGGCCGGCGGGCGAATCGGCGCTCGAGATGGCGGTCGGGCGTCCGGCGTCGCCTGCTTCGCGGACCTGGACATCGAGCGGGATCCGGGCGAGTACCGGGAGGTGCATATCCTCGGAGAGGACGTCGCCACCGCCGCGGCCGAAGATATCGATCCGCTCGCCGCAGCAGGGGCACTCGAAGCCGCTCATGTTCTCGACGATCCCGAGGACCCTGGTGTTGACCCGCTCGAACATCCTGATCCCGCGCCGTACGTCGGCGGTCGAGAGGTCCTGCGGGGTGGTGACCATCACCACGCCGTCCAGGTTGATGGTCTGGACGAGGGAGAGCTGCGCGTCGCCGGTCCCGGGGGGCATGTCGACGATCAGGTAATCGAGCTCGCCCCACTCGACCTGTTCGAGGAACTGCCGCAGGATCCCCGAGATGAGCGGGCCGCGCATGATGGCGGGCTGCTCATCCTCGAGGAGGAACCCGAGACTCATCAACTTGACGCCGTGCGCCTCGAGCGGGACGATCCGCTCCTCGCCCTTCGCGCCGGTGACCCGCGGCCTCCCTCGCTCACCGAAGAGGATCGGGACGTTGGGGCCGTAAACGTCGGCGTCGAGGAGCCCGACGCGGCGGCCGGCCTCGGCGAGCGCCGCGGCCAGGTTCGCGGCGACGGTGGACTTGCCCACCCCGCCCTTCCCCGAGCTGACGGCGACGACGTGCGCGATGTTGCGCACCAGACTGTCGTCGGGCGTCGGGGCCGGCACCGTCCCGGGCTTGGTAGTCCGGGTGTGCGGCTGCGGCCGCGGCGCCTGTATCTCCTGCGGGAGCTTGACATCGATCTTCACGCGGGCGACGCCTTCCACCCCCTCCACCGCGCTCCGCGCCTCGCGTACGAGGGTGTTCGGGTCGTCGGCCCGGAGGACGAAGCTGAAGCGGACCACACCGTCGTCCGCGATCGTGAGGTCCTGGACGTGGCCGGTGGCGAGGAGGTCTTCACCGCTCGTAGGGTGGCGGAGTTGCGCCAGCGCCGCGTGCACCCGGCGCCGCAATTCTTCCCTATCTATAGTCATCTCTTCTGCCTTCCGTGAAAATGGCCGGCACCCAACCGGGATGCCGGCCTTTTCGACCGGAGCGGTGTCTCGCACCGCCGGTCCCGGACTTGGTGCCGTCCCAGTCAGACGGCGAGGATGCCGCGCACCTCGGGCACGGCCATCATGATCCGCCGCTCGATCCCTCGCTTCAGGGTCAGGGTCGAGATCGGACAGGAGCCGCATGCGCCCATCAGGCGGATCTGGACGATGCCCTCGCCCTCGTCGTACCCTACCAGCTCGACATCGCCACCATCGGCGCGGAGCGCGGGGCGGATCGCGCCGAGGACTTCCTCGATCTTGTCGCGCGCGGTCATCGATGCAGACTCCCAATCACACAGTTCATCGACGCGTTGGTGCTGACCCCCAATCTACTTAGCCTGCATACCCCGGGTCAACCGGCTGGATCCGCGGGGGTTGGCTACGACGCGCCGGTCGCAGAGGACGACGTCGTCCGAAACTAACTCGGAACTGGCGGTGGGTCCGGGGAGGTACCATATTCCGTCCCGGCCGCCCCTGGTGGGGCGAACTCTCATTCCCTACCCAACAGGACCAGGATTGGAGGCATCGTTGAAGAGGATCCCCACATTCGCCGCGGCGACGACCCTCGTCGCGCTGGTCGGCTGCGCCGGCGCCCGCACCGAGAGCGCCGGCCGGGCGCCGGAAGCGCAGACCACCACCGCGACGGTGATCTCGCCGGCCTATCTCAGGACGCACCTGGGCGCCTTCGCGCACGACTCGATGCAGGGCCGCGAGGCCGGCACCCCCGGCCACGACCGTGCGGTCGAGTACCTGGCCCGGCAGTTGGCACGCATAGGGGCGCAGCCGGGGGGTGAGAACGGTACGTATTTCCAGAACGTGCCGCTCATCACCAACGCGCTCGACCTCTCGACCCCACTCACCGTCGACGGCACGGCGCTCCAGCCGGGGGTCGACTACGCCCCGATCGATCAGCGGACCCTGATCCGTTCGGTCGCGGGCGCGGCGGTGGTCTACGGCGGGAAGGTCAGCGAGGTCGCGTCGCTCCCGGCCGAACAGCTGGCGGGGAAGTTCGTCATCGTCCAGGCCGAGCCGGGACGCCCGCTCCTCCCCCGCGGCGGGCAGGGGAGCAACCTGAGCGGGATCGTCGGGATCGGGATCACCGGGGTCGACGATCTCTTCCGGGAGTACGCCGACTACTTCGTCACCCCCTCGGCCGGGGTAGACTTCGACGAGTCCAGCCCGCCGCGCCCGGTCGCGGTGCTGCTCCCCGTCGCCACCGCCGAGCGGCTCCTGCGCGCGCCCAGCTCCGCCTGGCAGCAGGGGATGACCGGCGCGACGCTGGGCGGCGACATCCGCTACAACCGCACGCAGACCCCGTCGCGCAACGTGATCGCGATCCTCCCCGGCCGCGACGCGGCGTTGCGTGGTGAATACGTGGCGATCGGGGCGCACACCGACCATATGGGGTTCCGGGCGGCCGGCCCGCTCGACCACGACTCGGTCCGCGCGGTCAACCTGGCCGTCCGGAACCGGTCCAACGCGAGCGGTGGCCAGATCTCGCCCGCGGAACGCGAGCAGATCGAGAAGGAGATCGCTAGCCAGCGCCGGGGCTCTGCATCGAAACCGGACTCGATCTTCAACGGCGCCGACGACGACGGCAGCGGCTCGATCGCGCTCCTCGCCCTCGCCGAATACTTCGCCAACCCCGCGAACCGGCCCCGGCGCTCGCTCCTCTTCGTCTGGCACACCGCCGAAGAGAAGGGGTTGATCGGGTCGGAGTGGTACACCGACCACCCGACGGTGCCGCTGGATGCGATCGTCGCCAACATCAACATCGACATGATCGGCCGCGGGAGCAAGGAAGACCTGCCGGGGGGCGGCCTCGACTACCTCCAGCTCCTCGGGCCGAAGCGCCTCTCGACCGAATACGGCAAGTTGATCGAAGAGGTCAACGCGCGGCGTTCGCAGCCGTTCCGCCTCGACGAGCAGTACGATGCACCCGGTCACCCGGAGCAGTACTACTGCCGTAGCGATCACTGGAACTACGCCCGCTACGGGATCCCGGTCGCCTTCTTCACGACCGGCGACCACGCGGACTACCACCAGCTGACCGACGAGGTCCAGTACATAGACTTCGAGCACTACGCGCGCGTGGTCAGCTTCATCGGCGACATCGCCGCGGAGGTGGGCAACCGTGACCAGCGCCCCCGGGTGGACCAGCCGAAGCCTGATCCGAAGGCGCCGTGCAGGCAGTGAGGGATTAGGGGTCGGGGGTTGGGATTCGGGTTAGGCATTCGGGGGTTGGGATTCAGGGGTCGGGGGTCAGGATCCAGGGGTCAGGGTCGGCCCCCCCCAGATCCGCCGGGCGCCCCCGACCCCCGACCCCCGACCCCCGCCCCCAATCCCCGAATCCCGAATCCCGGCGGGGAAGGGC